>Ga0209048_10006489_pt1 | contig 10943 bp, 5 predicted proteins | sample FrelakmetCRP12CR_FD_187146 | JGI IMG/M metagenome (GOLD analysis project Ga0209048, IMG submission 187146) | Freshwater lake sediment microbial communities from the University of Notre Dame, USA, for methane emissions studies - CRP12 CR (SPAdes)... | ecosystem: Environmental > Aquatic >... | reverse complement strand
GAGCCTGGGGAGAGGGGTGGCCAGCGCTGCAAGTGATTGATTAATAAGCCCCTCAAACCCGCGAAAAAAGACTAAAGATCCGCGTGTCGGGGGTTCAATGATTACGCGGGCCCGTTGTTCAGCGTTGTGGTGTCGCCCGCGGCGAGTACGGTGCCGCTTAACGAGATTCGCACGTTCCGGGCGCTGCCGCGCGATCGATCACGACGGCGTGTGGTTGATGATCTGCAGTTTGTTTGGCACATGGTGGAAGGCGACGGTACCTTACAGGAGACCACCAACCAGGAAATGGAGTACCGAGCCCCGGCCGCACCGGGGCTCGCTCGCTTATGCGTCACAGTGACCCAACGGGATGTTGCCCGCACCGCGGAGGCGCTGATTACCGTGACTGACAGTTTGGACGCCACCATGAGTCCGGCCGTTGTCAATCATCAGCCGCGACGATTTCGTCCGGAATGGCTCACCGCAGATCCGGCGCTCACTACGCGAGCTCAGGGTTCTGACGCAGGGCCTGCCCCGCGGCCCATGCGGCGCCGATGAGCCCCGCGCGATCGCCAAGCCGGCTGGGTGCGATGGTAATGGGTCGTGAGAAGAGGGCCGGAAGGGCCCGTTGGACCCGCTCATACAGCTCGGGACGCACGCCGATGCTTCCCCCGAACACGATGAGCTCCAGATCGAGGAGCGATTGCAGCGTCACTACGGCGAGAGCCACCCAGCGCGCCGTCGTGTCGAGGACCGACGCCGCCACTTCGTCTCCTTGCTCGAGGAGCCTGAAAATGTCACGTACCGTGGCGGCCGCGGTTCCACCTTGGCGCCGGTATCGATCCACGATGGCGAGTGAGCCCACCTCGAGCTCGAATGTGCCGGTGGCAGATGGGATCTGCGAAGTCGGGTCGCGCCCGATTGGCAAGTCCGCGATTTCCCCCGCCGAGCCACGCGCCCCACGAAACAGCTTGTCATCGATGAGCAGGCCGAGCCCTGCACCTGTTCCTAGCGCTAAGAACGCCGCGTTGCGGCAGCGACTGGCGCACCCGAGCGCATGCTCGCCCAGCATCGCGAGATTCACGTCGTTCTCGATCGCAACATCCGGTCCGAAGCGGCCGCGCAGAAAGCCGAGGACATCAAAGTCCTCCAACCCTGCGATGTTTGGAGTCAGGGAAACACGGCCTGTGCGAGGATCGATCGCTCCAGGAATTCCCACCATGACATGACGCGCCCGCGTGACTTCGATCCCGACGGTTTTCGCCAGCTTTTCGGCGCAGGCGGCGATCTGTTCGGCCACGTACGCTGCGCCGCGCCGGTCGGTGGGCTCGGTCAATTCCGCCACGATACGGCCACGCGCATCGGCCATCGCTGCGGCGAGCTTCGTGCCGCCCAGGTCCGCCGCAAAACAGTAGGCAGTTTCGCGTGTCATTGACGAGCGCTACGGGGCGGGGGAAGAGGCAGAGCCGCCGCGAGCTCCGCGACTCCGAAGAATTCATCATGGAGACGGCGCAAGGCGACGGACAAGGCGCCCACGACGCCTGCCCGCCTGCCGAGTGTACTGGTGCGAATCTCCACCGGCCGCGCCGAGAGCTGCAACAGCACGCGCGCGACCTTGTCCGCAAAATCCGGACGCGCTCCGACCGAGCCACCCAGAACGAGCAGTTGCGGATCCACTGTGGCGATGACCGCCGCGGCCGCAAGAGCAGTCAGCCGCGCCGTCTCCTCGACCACGTGCGCGGCAATCGGATCGCCCGCCTGCGCTCGCTCAAAGACCTGTCTCTCAGAATCGACATCGGAACCGCCGGCCTCTCGGTATCGTCGCACGACACCCGTTGCGCCAACCTGATACTCGAGGCAGCCCTGCAGGCGGGATTCGGCTTGCAGCGGATCGCCACCGATCGGCAGATAGCCGATCTCACCGGCGGCGCCGTTCTCGCCGCGAACGAGCCGGCCGTTTACATAGAGGCCCAGTCCAACGCCGCTACCGAGCGCGAGGAAAGCCACGTTGTCAACGTTTCGCGCGCAGCCTTGCCATATTTCCCCGAGCAGCGCGAGATTGATGTCATTTTCAAGGACCACGGGACTGCCGAGTTTCTCACCCAGCAGGCCCACGACATTGAGATGATCGAGGCCCGTGATGTTGGGAGCCATCTCGATGGCGCCGCTCTTGGGGTTTACCACCCCGGGGGTGGCCATCACGATGGAGCGAATTCGGCTGGGATGGGTGTGATTGTCACGTGCCAGACGATCCGAGAGCCGGGCAATCTGGTCGAGCGTCCAGGCTCCGCCGCGGCTGTCGGTGGGTTCGTCGACCTCAGCGAGAACTCTGCCTGCAATATCGGTAAGAGCGACTGTCAATCGCCGGGCTCCCAGGTCGATGCCGAGCACGTGACCGCCGTCTGGGCTCAATTCGTACAACACGGCGGTCCGTCCAACATTGCCGCTGGTTCGTCCCACCGGGCGAACCAGCCCCTGCTGCTCGAATGCATCGATGACTTCCGACATCGTCTGTTTCGACAGAGAGGTCACCTTGGCAAGGTCCGCCCGCGAGATGGGGCTGCGGTGCAGAAGGGCTTCGAAAACGCTCCGGCGCGACAGCTGGCGGGTAACGCTGCTTATGGGTGGGGAAGGCATAGGAGTACTCATTTGATTCGTCATCTCTCCGAACAATCATAGCCGCATTGGGCGTTAAAGCCACCTATACTTGACGAAAAGCGCACAGCATGCGAGATTGATTCGTCAATCGACCGAATAAATAGATGCTGTTAAGAGCACGGATGAGCGGGCAATCGGTCATGGGGTCGACTAGGCAACGCGGAACGCGGGCCGTAGGGCATCTGAGAGCCGGAAGATAACAATCTAGAGGGATAGGCCGTGTCAAACGTATATCGCAAGCACCCCCTGTCAATTGCCATATCCATGGTGTTGCTCGCCGCCGCGGCGACATCAACCACGGCATCAGAGCTCACGAGTGCCGCGGCCGAGAACGCGGGGGCGCAGGACCCCGCGCAACAGAACGAGCAGACGACACCATCGCCCGACCCCAAGAAAGCCAAGTCCGGGACGGGCAGCGTCGGGCCGGATGTGGATGAGTTGCAGGAGGTCACCGTGACCGGCGTGCGTGAGTCGCAGATACGCGCAATCGAAATAAAGCGTCTGGCTCCGAGTATCCAGGACAGCATCTCGGCGGAGAGCATCGGCCAATTGCCCGACGTGACCATCACCGACTCGCTTCAGCGCATCACCGGCGTGCAAATCAACCGCGACGCGGGCGTTGGAACCTCGGTGGACGTACGCGGCCTGCCTCAAGTCGGAACCATGCTGAACGGTGAAGTATTCATTACGCCGGATCAGATCGACTCGCAACAACCCGACTTCACGTCGCTGCCTGCAACGCTATTCAATCAGGTGGACGTTATCAAGTCGCCCACCGCGAGCCAGACCTCGAGCGGCATCTCTGGTGCGATCGATCTACACACGAATCGGCCCTGGAATTTGCCGCATGGATTCACCTATAGCTATTCCGCCGGCGGAGAATGGGGAGATACCTCTCGCCAAACTGGACCGGAGCTAAGCGGTCTCGTGTCCTACAATGCGGATAGTCGCTGGGGTCTGCTGGTTTCCGGGGATTTCTCCGACACCACGCGGTCGGGCACGGCGGGCGCGGCTAACGCGGGTGGAAACTCAACCCAGGGCCTCGACCAGTATGGCGTAATTCTCCATGGCGAGAACGCCGCAAGCGCGGGCGGCTACAACGGCTTCCTGGGGGCGTGGAACGGCGCGCCGATTCCTTCCCGGATCGTGCAGAATCCAAATGGCAGTGTTGACGTGAACGGTGACGGGAAGTCCAACGGCGTGTTCATGGGTAGCCAGAACATCGGCCTTTACGACAGCACCATTCAGCGCAAGCGCCAGGCCGCCAATGCCTCGTTCCAGATGGACCTTGACCACGGGCTCAAGGTGACCAGCGATTACTTCTACGCGCATCAGACTCAGTACGAACGCAGCGTCGGACTCCAGTTCAATTCCACCAATTGGCAAGGCGCGACTTACGTGCCATTGCACTCGAGAGACACCGGCGCTACTGCTTTGAGTCAGTACAACACGCCGCCGCCTGATCCGGCCTGGGCCGGGTCGCACATCTTCACCACCCAGGTATACGAAAAATGGCCGGGCGATGTTGAATCGTTTTCGCAGGTCATACGGAGGCAGTCCACCGCGCAGAACGCCAATCTCCAGCTGGATTTCAACAATGGCGGCCCCTTCACGGCGAGTGTGCGCGGCATCCGCGAAACGGCCCAGCAGGAATACATAGAGACCGACGTCAACATTTCCAATTCCGACGGGTGCCTGTGGGCCGACCCCAACAGTGCTTTACCTTGCGGGACCTTCGTCTATCCAGCTCAACTGGGAGGGAATCGGGTATTTAACGCCAACGGCATTCCCCAGAATACGGTTCCCATCACTGCGGATTTCCGGGGCCGCAATCTCCAGATCGGCATGCCCGCATCCCTCGCCAGCGCTTTCGCCAACCCCAATGGTTGGACGATGAAGACGCTGGAATCCAACGACGACTACAACCGCACCGCCGCGATCACCGCGCTGCGCTTCGATGGACACTACAACTTCAACGAAGGCTTCCGTCTCAATTTCGGCGTGCGCAACAGCATTCGCAGCGCCGATAACGACGGGTACACCCTGGTCACCCCTGTGTACGCCGGCATCGGTGCCAGCGACCCGCACGGATGCCTGGTGCGTTATGTCGGTTCCGATGTGATCTTAAGTGGCAATGCGACTGGCACCACGCCCAGCACTTGGTGTACCGCGGGCAACTCAGAAGGCGCCTTCCGTGCCGGCCCGTTGTCGTCGCAGCAGCTGTCGAAAACCCCGCCGCCGCTTGCCAACAACTTTCAGCAATACACGAACCTGCTCGGGACGGGAATCAACTTCTGGGCGATCAACCCACACGCCCTGGACGATCCCATGGCGTACTGGAAATCGCTCTACCCCAATACCACGACACAGGCGGCGCCGGGAATCACCTGGGCCGTATGGATGAAGGAACTGTCAAGCTATCTGCAAGCCGATTTCAGCGGCAGGTTGGGCAGCATGTCTTACAGCGGTAACGTGGGTGCGCGGCTGATCCACACCGACCTCGATATTACCCAGCATTTGACCGGCGCGCCGGGTCAATACGGCACCGAGCCCGCCGATGCCGGTACCAAGGTCACCAAGCGCAGTTACAACGATGTCCTGCCGGCGATCAACTTCTCGCTGAATATGACCCATGATCTGACGATGCGCCTCTCCTACTCCAAGAACATGATGCCACTCGATCTAAGCCAGTGGGGCGGTGGTCTGCAGCTGAACTACTCGCTGTTGGAAACCAAGACGGGTCCGATTTACCAGGTCGCGACGGGCTCCTCGTCGGGCAATCCAAACCTCAATCCGTGGCGCTCCACGAACTACGGTGCTTCGTTCGAGTACTACATCAATTCCACGAGCCTGGTTAACCTCGAGTTGTTCCGCATCAACGTGCAGAGCTTTATAAAGACTGGCAGCGTGACGAATTGCACTCTGCCGGACGAGGACGGTGTGGTGCGCAACCATTGCATCGCGATCACCCAGCCGCTGCAGGGCTCGGGAAACAGCATCCAGGGGGCTGAATTCGACTATCGGCAGGGATTCACGTTCCTTCCGGGGTTCCTTTCCTACACCGGCATGGAGTTCAACGTCACCTATGCGCCGAGCAAAACGGGACAAACCGATCTGGCCGGCAACAAGATTCCGTTCCAAGACAACTCGACCGAGTCGGGGAACCTCATCCTGTGGTACCAGGACAAGCACTTACAGGTCCGTGTGGCGTACAATTACCGCTCGAAGCGAGCCTTTGCGGAAAGCGTGGGCGGGATCACCGGTATGGAAGAGTACGAGGCGCCGCAGAGGTACCTCGACGCATCGATCGCATACAAGTTCAGCAAGTATGCCGAAGTGTTCGTCGACGGCACCAACCTCACCAACGAGTACCAGCGCTACTACCTGGTCTGGACGGACCAGGTGGGGCATTCGAACTTCTCCGAACGCATGTACACCTTCGGCGTTCGCGGGCAGTGGTGATAGTCCGGGTAATGGCGGCGCTGGCGGCGCTGGCGGGCGCTTCGCTCGCTTGCGCAGAAAGCACCTTCGCGCCAACACAGGTGGCTGGCGTTGCCGGTTCAACAACTGCCATCGCCCATTGGCAGATTCAATCGAGCGCCAAGGCGCAGCAAAGCGGCGCTGAAGTCTCCTCTGCCGGCTATTCAACCGAAGGCTGGTACCCGGTGAGCGGCCGCGCCACGGTGATGGCCGGGCTGTTGGAGAATGGCGCCTACAAGAATGTGTTTTACAGCGACAACCTGCGTGCGGCCGAGGAGCCCGATTCCAGCGGCAACGTGTTCGTGATTCCCTGGTGGTATCGCAGCGAGTTCACCTTGGCCGAAGGAGGGCGAGCAACACGCACGCTGCTGCGTATCAACGGCATCATCGCCAGCGCCGATGCTTGGCTGAATGGGAACCTTGTCGCCGAACAGGCAGTCCTAGCGGGTGCTTATCCCGTGCATGAGCTCGACGTGACACGGTGGGTGCACGCGGGCATTAACACCCTCGCATTGCGCGTGCATCCGGCCGATCCGAGGATGAGCCTGTCGATAGGCTGGGTCGACTGGAACCCGACGCCACCGGACAACAACATGGGCCCGTGGCGTGGCGTGGATATCGTGCGCAGGGGGGCGGTCGAGATAGATTTTCCGCAGGTGACATCGGCGCTGTCGCTTCCCGATCTCTCTCGCGCCGCGCTGTCCGTGAAAGTGCAGGCGCGAAATCTCGATGCATCGGCACACGACGCAACGATCACGGGCGTCGTGGCTGGCGTTTCGCTGCGGCGAACGATACACCTCGATCCCGGTCAGACGCAGACCGTGTCATTTTCCCCCAAGAGCGATCCGGGCCTCGATCTTAAAAGTCCGCAGGTCTGGTGGCCGGTCGGTATGGGCGCTCATCCGCTCTACACGTTGCAGATGGCGGCTGCCGTTGATGATGTGATCTCCGACCGAGCCAGCGCGACGTTCGGCATACGCAGCGTCAGCTCCCACCTCACCCAGCAGGGTTATCAGCAGTTCGTCATCAACGGCAAGCCTGTGCTGATTCGCGGCGCGGGCTGGGCGCCGGACATGTTCCTGCGTGACGACCCCAAGCGCATGGAGACCGAGTTTAGTTACGTCGTGAACCTCGGGCTCAACACCATTCGCAGCGAGGGCAAGTTGGAGGACACACGCTTCTACGACCTCGCCGACCGCGACGGCATCATGATCCTCGCCGGCTGGGAGTGCTGCGACAAGTGGGAATCGTGGGCCAAGACGGGCGGCGAGCCGTGGGACGCTTCTGACGAGAAGGTGGCTGCAGCCTCGATGGCGAGCGAGGCGCGTCTGCTGCGAAACCACCCGTCCGTGATCGGATTTCTGATCGGCAGTGACAACGCGCCGCCGGCAGCGATCTCAAAAATGTACGTCGACACCTTGCATGCCGAAGACTGGTCGCTGCCGATCATCGCGGCGGCAGTGGACCAGGCCACGGCCGAGACCGGTCCGTCCGGCATGAAGATGGCCGGGCCCTACGCGTGGATTCCGCCGGCGTATTGGTATGCCGACAAGCTGGGCGGCGCCTTCGGGTTCGACTCCGAAGTCAGCGCCGGCGCCTCTATTCCGCTGATGGACGATCTGACCCGCATGCTCTCGCCGCAGGAGCTGGAGGCACTGTGGAAATACCCGCAGGCGCGACAGTTTCACGCTTCGGCCGCCTGGTCGATATTCGCGACGATCGAGCCGTTCGACACCGCACTGTCCCAGCGCTACGGCCCACCCAAGAGCCTTGCGGACTACGTCGCCAAGTCCCAGCTCGAAAACTACGACAACGTCCGAGCGCAATTCGAGGCGTTCAATGCACACATGGATGCGGCCAAGCCCTCGACCGGCGTCATCTACTGGATGCTCAACAACGCATGGCCCTCGCTGCACTGGCATCTGTACGATTATTTCCTGAATCCGGCCGGCGCATACTTCGGGGCCAAGATCGCCAATGAGCCGGTGCACATCCAGTACTCAACTGATACGCGCGCGATCATGTTGGTCAATCACACGCTCACCAGTGAGCATGGAATGCTGGCGGTCATCCGCGTACGCAACTTGGACGGCAGCGTGGCCTACGAGCGACACCTGCAGGACATCGATCTCGCGGGAAACGGTGCGCGGCAACTGGCGATGCTGCCAGCGCTGGATGGTTTGTCGCGCACCTACTTCATCGAGCTTGAGCTCGCTTCAGCAGACGGCAAATCGATCAGCCGCAACGTCTATTGGCTCTCCACCCAAACGGACGAGCTCGACTGGGCAAATTCGAATTGGTACCTCACGCCAGTGACGCGATACGCGGATCTGACCCCACTGCAGTCCTTGCCGACCGCGACGAGCGAGGTCCGCGCGACGATGCGGCACGAGGGAGCCGAGGACATCGCCTCAGTCACGCTGACGGTACCCCCATCCTCCAAAGCCGTGGCGCTGTTTCAGCACGTGTCGATCAAGCGATCCGCGGGCGGCGAGCTCATGCTGCCGATCCTGTGGAGCGACAACGACGTCACGCTGTGGCCCGGCGAATCGCTTACCTTGACTGCGCATCTCGCCATGCCGGATGCAGAGACAACGCCGGTCGTCGAAGTGAGCGGATGGAACGTTCCGGCGCGGAGCGTCCCGGTCGCCGTGGAGAGCCGGCCGGCCGCTTCGCAGGAAATGGTTCATTGAATCCGGCCGGACTTTCATGACGCGTGTGCCTATCAACGGCCGATATGTTGACGGTCCCGACCTGGCGAGTGCCTCTGGCGCTTGGCGGGCCATCGAAGTCGGTTGGGGCGCTACGATACAATCTACATCACCGATCACAGGAGAGGACCTACATGCCTGCCGCACCCCACGTCGCGAAGTCAACGCGGAGGTTCCACTTCATTTCCGGAATGCCGCGCTCGGGCAGCACGCTCCTGGCCGCCATCCTCAACCAGAACCCGCGTTTCCGTGCGCGCATGACCAGCCCGCTTGCCGACATCATGGGGGTGGTGATGGCGGAGACGAGCAGCAAGAACGATTTTTCCTTCGACGTCTCCGACGAGCAACGCGTTGCAATGCTGCGCGGCCTGGTCGAGAACTTCTATGCGGGACAAGCGGACGCCGGCATTGTGTTCGACACCAGTCGGCTGTGGTGCAGCCGGATGCAGTTGCTGGAGACACTGTTTCCGGAGGCGAAGGTCATCGCGTGCGTTCGCCAGTTGTCCTGGGTGTTGGACAGCATGGAACGGCTGGTGCGCAGGCAACCAGTCGGCGTCAGCAAGGTGTTCCGGTTCGACACCAACACCACGGTGTACTCGCGCGTCGAGGCGCTGACCGATCCGCGCGGCATGGTAGGTTTCTCCTTCCAAGCCACCAAGGATGCGTTCTATGGCCAATATGCCCCAGGCCACCTGCTGCTGCTAACCTACGAAAGCCTGGCGCGCAATCCATCGGCGGCGATGCGCGCGGTCTACCAGTTCATCGGCGAACCCTGGTTCGAACATGACTTCGAGCATATTTCCTACAACGCAGACCAATTCGACGCACGGGTCGGCATGCCCGGCCTGCATACGGTGCGCCCGAAGGTCGAGCCGATCGAGCGCGCAGCCATCCTGCCGCGCGAAATCTTCGCCCGCTTCGTGAACGAATCGTTCTGGATGGACCCGAAGAACAACATCAGCCAAGTGCCGGTCGTGTAGCGGCCCGTCCAGAGGCCCACGCGGCGGTTATCCATTTTGCGGTGCGACCTGATCCGGCTCGCGCGAGTCGATCATCGTGAATCCTGAGGTCGCGACTCGCCGATCATCAACGAGGTACGATCGAATGACAATGACATCCACGGTGCGGACAGAAATTGGAGGCAGAAGCCGATTTCTGGTTGCGGTCGTGTTCTTCGTGTTTTTCGTGATTTCCTTTCTCACGAATATCCTCGGGCCGTTAATTCCAGACATCATCGCCGACTTCCACGTGTCGCTCAGGATGGCCGCGGTCCTGCCGTTCGCGTTTTTCATTGCGTACGGCGTAATGTCGATTCCTGCGGGCTTCGCGGTGGAGCGCTGGGGAGAAAAGAAACCCATGGTCGCCTCCTTCGTTGCGGCGACCCTCGGCGCGACAAGTTTCGCGGCCTTCCCCAGTTATTCAATGGCCGTGACTTCGCTCTTTGTGATCGGGGCGGGGATGGCTGTACTGCAGGTTGCGATCAATCCCCTGTTGCGTGTGGCCGGAGGGGAGGAGCACTTTGCATTCAACTCAGCGTTCGCGCAGCTCATATTCGGCGCCGCTTCCTTCGTGAGTCCTTTGGTCTATTCCGATCTCGTGAGGCACCTCGATCCCGCGCATCGCGATCTTAGGGGCCTCTACGCAGTCCTCGGCAGCATTACAAATCCCGCGCTTCCGTGGGTATCGATTTATTGGATATTTGCCGTGGTCTCTGGTGTTTGCGTGGTGATGATCACATTGCTGCGCATGCCCAAGGTGGAGCGTACGGCGGAGGAGTCGGCGGGCACGCTTTCCATGTACCGGCAGCTTCTGCGCAATCCATACGTCTGGCTGTATTTTCTCGCGATAATTGCCTACGTCGGCTGCGAGCAGGGCACGGCCGATTGGATGTCGCCGTTTCTCGAGCGCTATCACCATGTCGATCCCCACAAGGGAGGTGCGGATGCGGTGGCCTACTACTGGGGACTTATGACCGCCGGCTGTCTGCTAGGGATGGGCTTGCTGAAGCTCTTCGACAGTCGCCGCGTATTGATCGGATTTTCGCTCGGTGCGCTGTGCATGCTGTCGTTGGCCCTGTTTGGCTCGGCTGAAGTATCCCGAGTGGCCTTTCCCTGC
>Ga0209048_10006488_pt1 | contig 10943 bp, 8 predicted proteins | sample FrelakmetCRP12CR_FD_187146 | JGI IMG/M metagenome (GOLD analysis project Ga0209048, IMG submission 187146) | Freshwater lake sediment microbial communities from the University of Notre Dame, USA, for methane emissions studies - CRP12 CR (SPAdes)... | ecosystem: Environmental > Aquatic >... | reverse complement strand
GTGTACCGGCGCAGGTGTCGACCGTCTCCCACACCGTGCCGCGGACGGTTGCGACGCTGTTCTGGCCGCGCGTGCTGAAGCGGCCGTGGTGGTCGCGTGCCCAGAGCCTGCGCGCCGGCCGGCGGCCCGCGGTCGTCGCCAGTGCGCTCAGGACGTCGAGCCGTGCCAGTGCGCTGGCCGTGCGGCTGAGCCGTGCCTGCTGCGCGGCGATCGCTTGCACCAGCTGCATGAACAGCTCGTACTCCAAGCCACGCAGTCGCTCTTCCGCACCGACGACTTTGGCCTCGTACTCTTCCAGCTGCGGTGTCACGAAGCGCTCGGCGTTCGACATCGTCTGTTTGCGCCGGTAGTCGGCGGGCACAAGGTGCAGGTTCGGTTTGGTGATTTCGATGTAGTAGCCGAACACCTGATTGTAGCGGATCTTCAGCGATGCGATTCCGGTTCGTGTCCGCTCGGCGGCTTCGAGCTGCGTGATCCACAGCTTGCCGTGTTGCGAAAGCCCGCGGAGCTCGTCGACGGTCGCGTCGTGGCCGCCGCGAATCAGGCCGCCGGCGCGTGCGTTCAGGGGCGGATCATCGGCGAGCGTCGTGGCGATGCGCGCCTTGGTGTCCGGCATCGGGTCGAGGTCGTCGCCGCACAGGCGCAGTGCAGCAACCGGAACAGCGGCGAGCGCATCCGTGAGCCGCCCGATGCGCTCCAGCGTCGCCGCCAGCCCGACGATGTCGCGCGGCGTGACACGACCAGCGGCAAGGCGGCCGTTGAGGCGTTCGAGATCACCGACGCCGCGCAGCTGCTGTTCCAGCTCTTGCCGCCACGAGTGGTGCTCGCGCAGGTGTTCGACGGCGTCGAGCCGTGCGCCGATGGCGGCGATATCGGTGAGCGGTGTCAGCAGCCACTGGCGCAGCAGGCGGCCACCCATGGGCGTGAGCGTCTGATCGAGCACCCACATGAGCGAGCCGCGGCGCTCACCGCGCATCGTCGCCAGCAGCTCCAGATTGCGACGCGTTGCCTGATCGAGCTGCAAGCGTTCGCCACTGCCATGCACTTCGGGCAGACGCAGGTGTTCGAGCCCGGCGCGGTGCGTGTCGTTGAGGTAGCGCAGCAGAGCCGCAATGGTTCCCAACCCGACCCCGAGCGATTCGGCGCCGTGGCTGCGGAGCCAGTCCTGTGCGGGCTCGGGTGCGAAGTGATCGGCCGGCACCGCGTTGGCGAGCGCCTCGGGCACCGCAGCCGCGACACAGGTGGCGACGTCAGCGTCGTCGGCCGGCAGCAGCAATTCGCGCGGCGCGAGGCGGGCCAGTTCGTCGGCCAGCGCCACGTCATCGGCCAGTGGCACGACGCGTAGCTCGCCGGTAGACAGGTCCACGGCGGCAAGCGTCAGGCCGTCATCTTCGCGCTGTACGGCGACGAGATAGTTCGGCGCCTTTGGATCGAGGCATTCCTCTTCGGTGACAGTCCCCGGGGTAATGACGCGCACGACAGCGCGGTCGACGAGTCCGCGAGCCGTTGCCGGATCTTCCATCTGGTCGCAGATGGCGACCTTCAGCCCGCTGGCGAGCAGCTTGGCGATGTACGGCTGCACCGAATGATACGGCACGCCGCACATCGGGATGGGCACCTCGTCTTTTTTGCTGCGTGTCGTCAGCGCGACGTCGAGGACCGGCGCGGCGCGCTCGGCGTCCTCGAAGAACATCTCGTAAAAGTCGCCGAGGCGGAAGAACAGCAGGGCGTCGGGGTGCTCGCTTTTCACCCGGAGATACTGCTCGAGCATCGGCGTGAGTTTCATGTCCGCGGATTCTCGCATTGCCGGAGCAGGGCGGCAACTGCCCATCCGTGTTCATCGGTGGTTCCTTCCCGGTTTGACAGGCGCGGCGAAACATCGCAGATGACCGCGATGCCAAGCGCAGCAGAAGAGCGCAGAAATCAGCGCAACGCGTTGCTGGCTGGCTTCCTCGGTTGGACGCTCGATGCGTTCGACTTCTTCGTGCTGGTGATGGTGCTCGACGCAGTCGCCAAGGACTTTGGCCGCACGCGTCCCGAGATTGCGCTGACGCTGACCGCCAGTTTGGCCATGCGGCCCGTCGGTGCCGTGCTGTTCGGTGTGCTGGCCGATCGCTACGGGCGCCGCCTGCCGCTGATTCTCGCCATCGTCTGCTATTCGCTGATCGAAGTTCTCTCCGGCCTGGCGCCAAACTATGCGACGTTTCTCGTCTTGCGGCTGCTGTTCGGCATCGGCATGGGCGGCGAGTGGGGTGTCGGGGCCTCACTGGCGATGGAATCGGTGTCGCCGCGGTGGCGCGGTGTGCTATCGGGCCTGCTGCAAGAGGGCTATGCACTCGGTTACTTGCTGGCAGCAGTGGTCTACTTCACGGTTTTCCCGGCATACGGTTGGCGGGTCATCTTCTTCATCGGCGGGTTGCCGGCGTTGCTGACACTGTTCGTGCGCGCCAAAGTGAAGGAACCGGAGGCGTGGCACGAGCATCGGGTGTCGGATTGGGCCGCGTACCGCCGTGCCATCGCGCTGCACGGGCAGCGGTTTGCCTACCTGGTGCTGTTGATGACGATGATGAATCTCATGTCGCACGGCACGCAGGATCTGTACCCGACTTTTCTGCAGCAGCAGCGCGGCTTCGGTCCGCAGTCGACGGCAACCATCACGATGATCTCGATGGTCGGCGCGATTTGCGGCGGTCTGCTCTTCGGTCTGTTCTCCGATCGCCGCGGGCGCCGGCGCGCCATGGTGGCGGCGGCGCTGTGCGGTGTGTTGGTGGTGCCGTTGTGGGTCTTGGCGCCGAGCATGCCGCTCATCGTGCTCGGCGCGTTCTTGATGCAGTTCATGGTGCAAGGTGCGTGGGGCGTCATCCCGGCGCACATCAACGAGCTGTCGCCCGGTGCGTTACGCGGTTTCTTCCCCGGGTTCGCCTATCAGCTCGGCGTCCTGCTGGCGTCGGGCATCACCTACCTCGAAGCGGTGCTCGGCGAGCACTTCACGTATGCCGGGGCGATGGGGCTGCTCGCTGCCGGGGTGTTGTTGCTCGCCGCCGTGGTGATCGGCCTCGGTCCCGAGGCGAAAGGCGTGTCGTTCCGCAAAGGGCAGAGCTGACGCTTGCCGTCAGCCCGCGCTCTGTTCTATTCGTCATCGCGCGGAGGATGAGGCATGGAGGACGAGGCGGCGCTACGCGCCAAGCTGCGCAAGATCGAGGCGCTGTTCGCGCGGCCGGGCACCGACGGTGAACGGCAGGCGGCGGAGACGGCCTTGGGGCGCATCATGGAGCGCCTCAAGCATGCACAGCATGCGGACAAGCTCATCGAGATCAAGTTTACGTTCCCGGATCACTGGGCGCGGCGCCTGTTCGTCGCATTGTGCCGGCGATACGAGCTGAACCCCTACCGCTACAAACGCCAGCGCCACACCACGGTCGTACTGAAAGCGCCGAAGTCCTTCATCGACACCACCCTGTGGCCCGAGTTCAGCGAGCTGCACCGGGCGTTGAACGAGTACCTCAACACTGCCACCGAGCGCATCATCCGCGAAGAGGTGCACCGCGATACCGCAGAGGCGGAGGAAGTGGACGAGCCGCCACAGCTCACGTGAGCCGCGCGGATCGCAAACACGGTGCGCCGGCCTCACACCTTCTTGCGCTTCTTGCCGATGTAATCGACGAGCAGGTACTCGCCGAGATGGTCCGGGCGGGTGTAGAGGGCGCGGCCTTTGTTGATGCGTGTCATGCGCTCGACGAAGGCGCGCAGGCTGGCGCTGTCGTCGAGCATGAAGGTGTTGATGATGATGCCTTTGCGCGTGACCCGCTCGACTTCCTTCAGCGTTTCCTGTGCGGCGCGCATGCTGATGCCGCCGAACGACAACGGCCACTCGCAGTAGAGCCGGCCGCGGGAGAAGTAGGCGGTCGGCTGACCGTCGGTGATGACGATGATGTGTTGGTTGTTGCTCGGGTGCTTACCCAGCAGATCGGTCGCCAAGCGCAGCCCGTCTTGCAGGTTGGTGAACGGGTCGCCCATGTTCCAGCTGGCCTCGGGCAGGTCCTTGACCTTGAGTTCGACGGCACGCGTGAAGAAGCCGACGATGGAGAAGTAGTCACGTGGGTAGCGCGCGCGAATGAGGCTCTCCATGGCCATGGCCACCTTCTTCGCAGCGGCGAAACGCCCTTCCCAGCTCATCGACCAGCTCATGTCGAGCAGCAACACCGTCGACGTGCTGGTGGCGAAGTTGGTGTCGTAGACTTCAAAGTCATCAGGGCGCAGCTCCAGAGGCGTGCCGGTCTTGCGTGCCAGCGCCTTCTTGAGTGTGCGCACGAGATCGAGGTTGAGCGGGTCGCCGTACTGGTAGGGGCGGGTTGCGTCGGGGCGCACATCGTGGATGCCGCGATGGTCAGCTTGGTGACCACCGGGCCGGTCGCGCAGCAGGCCTTGGTAGATGTCGCGCAACGCCAACTGGCCCATCTTGCGGACCCCTTTGGGTGACAGGTGCGCCCGACCGCTCTTCGTGCTGAGATACCCCGCCTTGTCCAGCAGCATGATCATCTGCTGCAGGTTCTGGAAATCCTGCAGCGCCTGCTGCCCAAGCAGGTCGCGTAGCTCATCGAGGCTGATGCGTTCGAAGTCGCCGCTCATCAGCTGATCTTCGAGCTGCTTGAGACGCGCGACCTCACGCATGAGGTTTAGCGCCTCCTCGTATCCCAGCGACTGCGGGCCGTGGAACAGCTCACCGTAGCGGCGTTGGAAATCTTCGAGGCTGCCGATGTTCTCCAACTCATCGAGCAGGTTCTCGAACTCTTGGCGCGCCTGCTCGTCCTCGAAATCGTACTGCTTCAGTCGCTCCAAAGTTTCGGAGATGCGGTGCGGCAGGCGATCGAGAAAGTCGCGCTTCTCCTTGCGCGCCGGGTTCGATGCCTGAGGCTCATCGAGCGTGTCCTTTTCGACATCCAACAAGTCTTCGAGGCGCTGGCGCATCTCGTCGAGTGCGTTCTTGAGGTTGAATTGGCGATAGCGCTGGCGCAGTTGGTCGCGGACCTCTTCGAGGAACTCGTCGAGGCCTATGACCCGCATGCCCTCGAACTCGGCGCCTTGGCGCATTAGCCAGTCGAGTGCCTGCTGCACGTCGTCGGTGTAGGACAGGTACTCCGACAGCTTCTCGAACACCTTCTCGGCATTCAGCCGGACCCGCTGGCTACCGTCCCACTGGGTGTAGCGGATGGTGATCATTGCGGAACGCTCGTGGCGTGTGGCTCGTGGCTCGCAGTCGGATCTGTCGGCGTCATGGCTCACTTGCAACGCGCCACGTGCGACGTGCTACGCGCGGTATGTGAACCGCCCACCTTCGCGGTCTTTGTTGAGCTTCTGGTGCAGGTGGAGGCCTTCGAGGATGAACTCGGTGGCGGCGGCGATGAAGCCGGGGCTCTCGACGCCGCCGAGGATCCGGATGCCTTCGCGCAGGCCGGGAATGGCCTTGACACCGTCCAGATACTCCTCCGCCTTCATCATATCAGAGGCCTCGACCCCCCAACCCTTCTCGAAGTACTCGGTCACGTCCTTGAGGAGATCGGCCTTGAGCCACTTATCGAAGACCTTGAGCACGGCGCGGTTCAACAAGCGCTCGATCAGCTCCTCGCCCGTCTTTTCCTCACCGGAGTATTCCAACTCGATTTTGCCCGCCGTCGATGCAGCGAGCGCGTGCAGGTCGGCGATGCGCGGCACGATCTCGCGTTCGCCCAGGCGCACGGCGCGCTTCTCGGCGTTGCTGATCAGGCTCTCGTAGTTGTTGATCGTCACACGGACGCTGACACCCGACGCTTGGTTGATCTCGTTGCAGGCGCGTGCTTCGAAGGTCAGCTGCGCGACGATCTCCTTCATGAACTGCGGGACGCCGAGGACGCGATCGAAGCGGTCCATCGCCGGCAGCTCCTGCTCCATGATGGCGATCTCGTCGGCGACGCTGCGCGGGTAGTGGGTGCGGATCTGCACGTCGAAACGGTCCTTGAGCGGCGTGATGATGCGGCCGCGGCTGGTGTAATCCTCGGGGTTGGCGCTGGCGACGATGACGATGTCGAGCGGTAGGCGAATCTTGTACCCCTTGATCTGGACGTCCTTCTCTTCCATCAAATTGAAGAGGCCGACCTGTACCTTCTCGGTCAGATCCGGCAGTTCGTTGACCGCAAAGATGCCGCGGTTAGTCCGCGGTACGATGCCGTAGTGGATGGTCTCTTCGTCGGCGAGGTAGCGCCCTTCGGCGACCTTCACCGGATCGATCTCGCCGATCAGGTCGGCAATCGACACATCGGGCGTCGCCAGCTTTTCGCCGTAGCGCTGTTCCGGGCCGATCCAGCTGATGGGCAAGGCGTCGCCGTGTTCCTCGGTGAGCCGCCGGCATTGCTTGCAGATCGGACGCAGCGGGTCGTCGTTGATGGCGCAGCCCTGCACCACCGGGACCTCCGGATCGAGCAGCGAAGTGAGCGCGCGGATGATGCGCGACTTCGCCTGCCCGCGCTCACCCAGGAATACCATGTGGTGTCCGGCGAGAATGGCGTTCTCGATCTCCGGCACGACAGTGTCGTCGAAGCCGATGATGCCGGAGAGAATGCGCTGGCTCGCGGCCAGTTTGGCGAGGAGATTGCGCCGCATCTCTTCGCGAACCGTCAGAACCTGGTATCCGCCGCGTTTGAGTTCACCGAGCGTGCTGGCTCGCTGCATAGGAGGCCACCTTTCTACTATTGAACAACACCAAGGTTATATGGGCATCGATCCGGAGGCAACCCGGATTCGAGCTGCCGTGCGGTGCTGTGCCCTCACTCGGCCAGCGGTGCGAAGAGTGGCCGCAGGCGGTCGTAGGTTGCTTCGAGATGCTCGGGGATTACGCGCACCTCGGCGAGCATCGGCATGAAGTTGGTATCGCCATTCCAGCGCGGCACGATGTGCCAGTGCAGGTGATCCTTCACGCCAGCGCCGGCGGCAGCGCCGAGGTTGACGCCGATGTTCATGCCTTCTGGATGATAGGTTTCGCTCAATAACGCCGCGGCGCGCTGCAATACCGCCATGAGTGCTTGAAACTCGTCGACTGGAAGCGCGCCGAGGTCCGCCACATGCCGCGGCGGCGCGACCATCAGATGGGCGCTCGCATATGGGTAGCGATTGAGCATGACGATCGCCGGGCGTTGTGCCAGGACGAGACTAGCGCGCAAATTCCCAGTCGTCAGCGCAGTGCAAAAGATGCAGCCGGGTGTCTTCGGGCCGCCGACGTAGGCCATCCGCCAGGGAGCCCAGAGGACCTGCATGACGCGCCTGCTAGCGGCTTGTCGGAATTGCTTGCCAGCAGCGACCCATCGGGGAGCGGGCCATGGAAATGGCGCTGGCCGCAGGCCCTAGTCGCCGGGCGTCGTGCTGGCCTCGTCCGGGGAGGGCAGCTTGCCGTCGACGCGCAGCTTGAGCTCTTTGCCGACCTTGAAGAACGGAATGCGTTTGGCCGGAACCGAGACGATGCGGCCGGTCTTGGGATTCCGACCCTCACGGGCCTGACGTTGTTTCACGACGAAGCTGCCGAAACCGCGGATCTCGATGCGCTCACCTTGATGGAGCGCATCGGCCATGCTGTCGAAGACCGAGTTGACGATGACCTCCGCGTCACGGCGCGAGTAGCGGGAGTAGCGTTTGGCCACTTCCTCGATCAGATCGTGCTTCGTCATGGGCGGCGCCTCACTCAGCCTTGTTTTTCGATGCCTGGTCCTTTTCGTCGCGGTCGAGACGCAGCTCCTCGCTCAGGATGTCTTCGAACGAGAAGCGGGCGCCTTCGCGCTCGCGCTGCAGGTAGGACTCCATCTCTTCGCGTTCTTCCGTGCGTCGCAACGCTTTGATGCTGAGCCCGATCTTGCGTTCCTTCGGATCGACATTCGTGACCTCGGCCTCCACCACCTGACCCGGCTGGAAGAGTGCTTGCGGCCGTTCGACGCGTTCGTTGCTGAGCTGCGAGACGTGAATGAGCCCTTCAATGCCTTCCTCCAGCTCGATGAACACGCCGAAGTCAGTCACTGTGGTTACCACACCCTTGGCACGGCCACCCGCCGGGTAGCGCTGCGCGATCGTTGCCCACGGATCCTCGACGAGCTGTTTCACGCCCAGGGCGATGCGTTCGTTCTCCACGTCGATGCCGAGCACCACCGCGTCGATCTCGTCACCCCTCTTGTAGAGCTCGGAGGGGTGCTTCACCTTGCGGGTCCAATGCAGGTCGGAGATGTGCACCAAGCCGTCGATGCCTTCGTCGACGCCGATGAACAAACCGAAGTCGGTAATGTGTTTCACCGTGCCGTGGATGTGGCTGCCCACCGGATGGTTGATGCGCACCATCTCCCACGGATTCGGCGCCGCTTGCTTGAGGCCCAGGGAGATGCGGCGGTTGCTCGTGTCGACATCGAGCACGACCACCTCGACCTCCTGGCCCGGCTCGACCATCTTCGACGGGTGCGTGACGCGCTTGGTCCACGACATCTCCGAGATGTGCACCAGGCCTTCGATGCCAGGTTCCAGCTCGACGAAGGCGCCGTAGTCGGTGAGGCTCACGATCTTGCCGTGCACGCGCGCGCCCACTGGGTAGAGGTCACCGACGTTGCTCCAGGGGTCGGGCATGATCTGCTTCATGCCCAGTGACACGCGCCCGCGTTCCGGCTCGTACTTCAGTACCACGACCTTGACGCGCTCGCCGACGTGGATGAGGTCGGACGGCCGCGCGATGCGACCCCATGACATGTCGGTGACGTGTAGCAAGCCGTCGAGGCCGCCGAGGTCGACAAAGGCGCCGTAGTCCGTGATGTTCTTCACGATGCCCTCGAGGATCACACCTTCCTCGAGCACCTTCATCGTCTCTTCTTTGAGCTGCTCGCGTTCGCGTTCCAGCACCGCTCGCCGCGACACCACGACGTTGCCGCGGGCGCGGTTGAACTTGAGGATCGCAAAGCGGTAGCGCTGGCCGATGTAGCGGTCCAGGTTGCGCGCCGGTCGCAGGTCAGCGTGCGATCCGGGGAGGAACGCGGCGACGCCGACGTCGACTTTCAGTCCACCTTTGACCTTGCCGGTGATGGTGCCTTCGATCGCACCGTCGCGTTGAAACGCTTCTTCAATGTCGCGCCAGATTTTGAACTGCTCCGCCTTGGCGCGGGACAACACGACGCCGCCGTGCTCGCTGTCGGTGCCGTCGAAGTAGACGTCGATATCGTCGCCCGCCTGCACTTCAACGGTGCCGTCGCGGTCGACGAATTCCTGAATCGGAATCTGTCCTTCCGATTTGAAGCCGATGTCCACGGTGACGAAATCCCGTGAGACGTGCACCACGCGGCCGTGGACAACTTCACCCGGACGCACCGCTCGCATGCTTTGCTCGAAGAGCGCGCCAAAGTCGTTGTCGCCGCCCTCGGTGGCAGCGTTTGTTGGTTGATCCATTTGGATTGTACCCCCTGGGGATGAGCTCGCGTTTCTCATATCGCCCCTAGCCGTGGCTTGCAAGAGCCGCTGCACGCGCGGCAACCAACGCCCGCAGCTCGTTCACGACTTGGTCGATGTTCTTGTCTGTTGTGTCCATGACGACAGCGTCCGCAGCAGGTCGCAACGGTGAGTGTGCGCGGCCGCGGTCGCGAGCGTCGCGCTCAGCGATCTCCTGCGCGATGCGTTCGACCTCAGCCGGCGTTGCGCCGCCTGGCGCCTCACCGGCACGCCGGCGCGCCCGCTCCCTTGGCGCGGCATCGAGGAAGATCTTCACCGCCGCCTCGGGAAATACCACCGTGCCGATGTCGCGGCCCTCCATCACCACGCCCCCGCCTGCGCCCATCTCACGTTGCTTGGCAACCAGCCGCTCACGCACCACCGGCACTGCCGAGACCTTGGATGCCAGCTGCGCCGCCTCCGGGGTGCGGATGGCGTCGGAGAGGTCGCGTCCGCCGCCGTATGTGCGCAGCCGTGCGTCGCGTTCGACGAACTCGATGGTCGTCGTGTCGCAGAGCGTCGCAAGTGCGGCAATGTCGGAGAACTCAATGCGCTGTTCGGCTGCCAAGACACCGATGATGCGGTACATAGCGCCTGTATCTACGTAGCGGTAGCCGAGCGCTTCCGCAAGGCGGCGGCTCACCGTGCTCTTACCGGCGCCGGCGGGTCCATCAATCGCAACGACGAGGCGGGTCACTGCCGGAGCTCCTCCAAGCGCGCGAAGTAGTCGGGGAAGGTCTTGCTGACGCAAGCGGGGTCGTGAATGTCGATACCCGGCACGCGCAGGCCGATGAGCGCGAAACTCATGGCGATGCGGTGGTCGTCGTAGGTCTGCACCACGGCCGGGCGAATCGTGGACGGTTCGATGACCAGCCCGTCGGCGCGCTCGCGGACACGCACCCCCAGCCGCCGCAGCTCGGTCGCAACGGCATGCAGCCGGTCGCTTTCCTGCAAGCGAACGTGTGCGACGTTGCGAATGGTGACCGGGCGGCGCGCGAACGGTGCGAGCGCCGCCAGCGTGGGCATGGTGTCGGAGATCAGATTCATGTCGACGTCGACGCCGTCGAGCGTGTCGCTGCCGCGCACCTCTACGAAATCATCGCCGCGCTGTATCGTTGCGCCCATCTGCTCGAGGATGTCGGCGAAATGAACGTCGCCCTGCAGCGAGGCACGGCCAAGACCGTTCACGCGGACCCGGCCGCCGGTGAGCGCCGCCGCCGCGAGGAAATAATGCGCGCTCGAGGCGTCGGGCTCGACCGCGTAGCGCCTGCCATGGTAGCGCTGCGGTGCGACCGTGAAGTGCCGGTAATCGTCGCGGTCGACTATGACGCCGAAAGCGCGCATCACGCCGATGGTCATGTCAACATACGGCGCCGCGACCAGCGCTGTTGCCGTGCTCTTTGTCGACACGGACCCTTCGTTGGTGGGATTTTGGAACCTCAACGAGGGCACAGGGCTGACGG
>Ga0209048_10006487_pt1 | contig 10943 bp, 9 predicted proteins | sample FrelakmetCRP12CR_FD_187146 | JGI IMG/M metagenome (GOLD analysis project Ga0209048, IMG submission 187146) | Freshwater lake sediment microbial communities from the University of Notre Dame, USA, for methane emissions studies - CRP12 CR (SPAdes)... | ecosystem: Environmental > Aquatic >... | reverse complement strand
TTCTGTGCAATGATCCGCCCCAGTTCACCCATCTCTTTCGCACTTGTCTTCACAAAGGTCATTTCCGGGTTATGCATCATCGTTGTTCGCTTCTTGAAGGACGGGCGAAGGGTCTCGAAGCGGCCCTGCACGATGTAATCGATGCTTCCCGGGATGACCATTTGTGGGATCTTCATATCCGAGGCCGCTTCCAACCGGCGTGGACCGCAGGCATGGTCACCCCCAACGAGTTCATCGGCCAGCTCGTGGGTCGTTAGATCGATTACCCCGGAAAATTTCCCCTCCCGGATCAATCGTTCCATGGCCATCCCTCCGGCTCCATTGGGATGAAAGGCAACCACTTCATAGCCCGCTTTTTGCAGAAGCGAAACGATGGCCATTCCGGCAGGGGTCGTCGTTCCGTAAATGGTAATGGCAACTTTTCTCTTGGATCCAGAGGGAACCCTTCCCATTTTTACCATCCCGGAGATGGCGCCTGCTGCATTGGTCAGGATCTGTTTAAGAATTGCACTGAATCCAAAAAAATCGACCATGGAGTGCATCAGCGTAATGTCATTGGTACCCACATAGGTCTCGAAGGTTCGCTTTCCGGAGGCAACCGTTGAAACCATCAACTTCGGAACCCCCATAGGCAGCGCCCTCATGGCCGTTGTGCCAATGATCGTTCCCTGTGCCCCTCCGAGAGATAGGACCCCATGAATCCTTCCCTTCTCATAAAGCGATTTCGTCATGAGGGTGGCTCCTCGAATCATCGTTGCGATGGCCTTTCCTTTATCTTTTGCCTGGAGGAGGGTTTCTATATCCTGCCCCCCTGAAACCGCCACTTCTTCCTTCTTAATATCCCCCTCCATTGCCCGGAAAGGAAAGACACCGACATCCATCACCAGGACGTTCAGGCCCTGTTTCTCAATGGCCTGCTTGAGATAAAACGCTTCTTCCCCCTTCGTATCGAGCGTGATGATGAGAAGTATCGCCTTTCTTGTGAACCTTCCGGCCATTCTCTTTCCCAAGCCTCTTTAGATCTTCACACCCAAGCATCGAACCACTTCATCGACCCGGCAGTTCAATTCCTCCAGATTTCCACACATGCGAATTTGACCCTTTTCCATAAGATAGGCTCTGAGGTTCTCGCTCAGGCGCATCGCCATCTCCACATGTTGCTCCACCAAGAAGATCGTCACCCCATCGGTCTGAAGCTTTTTGATGATTTCCATGATCTCATGGACGATTTTCGGAGCAAGCCCCTCGCTCGGTTCATCAATGAGCATCAGCTTGGGTTTGGCCATCAGGCCCCGGGCAATGGTCAGCATCTGTTGCTCCCCGCCGGAAAGCTTAGCTCCGTCCTGCTTCAGCCTCTCCTTGAGCCGCGGGAAATAATCGAAGACCATTTCAAACAATGGATCTCTCTCCTCTGTTTTGCCAAGGATCAGGGAGCCCAGTTTCAGATTTTCATAGACCGTCAGATTTGGGATGATCCTTCGATCTTCCGGAATCAGAGAAATCCCCTTCTGGGCAATCTTATGGGGAGGCAACCCCGCGATATTTTCGTTCCGAAAGATGACCTTTCCATCCCTGGGAGGTTGAATCCCCATGATCGTCTTCATGGTCGTTGTCTTGCCCACCCCATTTCGGCCAAGGAGAACAACAATTTCTCCTTCTCTCACCTCTAAGGAGACCCCCTGGAGGATATGGCTATACCCGTAGTAGGTATTCACGTTTTCAAGACGAAGCATCCCTGTCATCCTTCTCCAAGATAGACTCTTTGAACCTCCTCATTGTCACTCACCTGTTGGGGCGTCCCTTCGGCCAGGGCTCTCCCTTCATTCAGGACGAGGATCTCTTCCGATATTCCCATGACAACGCTCATATCATGCTCCACCAGGACAACCGATAATTGGATCTCTTGATTCAGTTTCTGAATCAGTTCAGCACATAAATTGGTTTCGGCGCAACTCATTCCGGCGGTGGGCTCATCAAGGAGCAAAACTTCGGGTTGGGTCGCCAGGGCGATTCCAATTTCAAGATAACGCCTTTCTCCATGGGATAGGGTTGCGGCAAACCAATTTCTCTTTTCGATCAATTCCACCTGTTCCAGAATGTTCAGAGCCCTTTGGTTCACCTCCCGGAGAGAATAGGTGGTCTTCCAGAAATTAAATGAGGTCTCTCGCGATTGGGCCGCAATACGAATATTTTCAAAAACGGTTAAACTGGGGAAAATGTGTGTGATCTGATAGGTCTTTGTAATTCCCAGATGGGAGACCTGGTGAAGAGGGAATCGGGTAATATCCCTCTCTTTAAAGAAAACCTTTCCATGGGTCGGAAGGTAGACCCCGGCAATTAAATTAAAAAGGGTCGTCTTCCCGGCGCCATTGGGACCGATGATCGACTTGAGTTGTCCCTTCTTAAGATTAAAGTCGACTTGATCGACCGCCTTGAGGCCTCCGAAATATTTTGAAACCTTCTCTGTTTTTAGAAACATGATATCCCTTGACTCAGATAGAGTCCCCTGACGACTCTATCTGCTTCTTGAGCTTAACCATCCTGTAAGAAGTATATTTGTCCCTGAGGGTACCCATGATTCCCGCCGGAAAAAGCAGGATAATGAACACGAAAATGGCGCCGACAAACAATTCCCAGCGAGGCGTGAGCAAACTGATGGTGTTCTGCAAGAAGAGAAAAACTCCTGCGCCGATCAGCGGACCCAAAAAGGTCCCCTTCCCTCCCAGGATCGTCATCATGACCATGGTTCCGGAGGTCAACCAGAAGAGGGTGCTTAAAGGGACATATCCGAGATAGATCGTATTCAAAGCCCCTGCCAATCCTCCATATAAAGCAGAAAGGACGAGGGAGAGGAATTTGACCCTGGTCGTGTTGAAACCGCAGGCCTTGGCCCGCTCTTCATTTTCACGGAAGGCCTGAAGCAACTTTCCGAAAGGAGATTGGAGAATGCGCCACGTCAAATAAAGCATGAGGACCGTGATCACCATCACAAAGTAGTAGAGGGGTCTCGGACGGTTGAGGGAAATGGAAAGAATCTGGAGCATGGGAATATGGGTCAATCCGTCTTCCCCTCGCGTGATCTGTTTCAACGGAGAAAGGGCCAAAAAGTAGAGCATCTGTCCAAAGGCGAGAGAGATCATCGCAAAATAGACACCCCTCTTACGGATCGCCAGGGCTCCGATAAAGCAGGCAAGAATCATGGACGAAACAATGCCTAACAAAAGACCGGTCCAGATGCTGGCCTGCCAGTAACGCAGTGCTAAACCACAGCTATAGGCTCCCAGGCCAAAGTAAGCGGCGTGCCCGAAAGAAAGAACCCCCGTGTATCCCAGGAGAAGGTTGAACCCGAGTCCGAAGATGCCCCAGATCAATATCTCGGTGGCCAATGGGGCCGAAATAATGAAAGGGAGGACGAGGAGGACGAGGCCCGTCCCCCATACGATGGTGGTCTTGGGTTTGGGCTCTGTATCCTGGAGCATCTTTTCTAATTCAGCCTTTCTTTCTGTTTCCCTGCCTTCCATTGAACATTCCCTCTATTCTCTCCCTATTTCCCCAAACAGACCCCTCGGTCGAATCAAAAGGATAATCGCCATGCAAAAGTACATGGAGACCGTGGCGTATTCCCCTGCAATAAAGGACGTAATGGCAACGACGACTCCTATAAATAAACCGCCCACAATGGCACCGCCCAGACTACCCAAGCCTCCCACAACGGTGACGACAAAGGCAACCATGGTCATATCGACTCCCATGTCAGGAGTTGCAGCCATCATGGGAGCTGAAATGGCACCCCCTAAAGCAGCCAATCCAATACCAATGGCAAAACCAATGGTCCAGATACGGGAGACATTCACCCCAAGAATCTGAACCATGCCGCTGTCCCGTGTGGAGGCTCGAAGGATCATCCCCAGGTCGCTCTTCTTGAGAAAGAGCCATAGGGAAATCATAATCGCAAGGGTAAAAAAGATAATGAATAATCGATAATTGGGTAGGATCAGGGGTCCCAGAATGGTAGCTCCGCTGAAGGCTTGAGGGTAATTGACCGGTTTTCCAATAAGTCCAAAAATAATCTTAATCAGGTCAGGAATGGCAATGGAGAGGCCGAAAGTTAAGAGGAGGGGCAGAAGAGGGTCCTTCCCATAAAGAGGTTTTAAGAGAAGGTATTCCGTCAGGCCCCCGACCAGACCCACGATCACGACGGCACTTAGAATGCCAACTCCAAAACTACCCGACAAAGAGACCGCAAGGAATACGGCATAGGCTCCAAGCATGGCAAAGGTGCCGTGAGCAAAATTGACGACATCCAGAAGGCCATAGATGATCGATAGGCCACTGGCAAGTAAGACAAAGATGGAACCTAATGCCAATCCAAAAAAAAGCTGGAGGACGACGACATTCCACGGCACATCAAAAAACATAAGGGCACCTGCTTCGGAGTCGGAACTGGTTTTTGGGGGTTAGGATGTCTAACCCCCAAAAAACTACTGTTTATTTAGGAAGCTTTATATTGATAAAGGGAAGTTTCTTGGCATTATCCTCACAGGACATGAGGATCGATTCCCCTGGGATTTCCGCCATGATGTCGGCAAGATCCCAATCTTTTGCCTTGTTTCCTTTCCCTTTCAAAAGAAGGTAACTTTGCACCCTCTGACGGTCACAGGCACGCACATATTCAGGACCTTTCGTGAGCTGATATTTTAGCCCTTCCATGGCGTTCATGATCTTCTCTTTATCCGTCACCGTTCCCGCCTTTTCCATCGCCATAAAAAGGACATTCGTGGCCACATAACCCGATTCGCCATCCTGTTCACTGGGCTGACCGTACTTCTTCATGAAGTTGTCTGAGAATTTCTTGCTGGTTGCATATTTCTCGCCTAACTTCCAGTAGAAGGTCATTCCACCCATAATATTTTCATCGTAGGCTGGACCCACCTCCTTGATCGTGTGCATGGCGGTCTTCGTGCAGACGATCTTCATCTTCTTGGTCAATCCCAGTTCCGCGGCTTGCTTGATGGCAGCCGTTTGATCCGCGCCCAGATTGTTCATGACCAGAAAATCCGGATTGGCTGCCAAGATCTTCGCATAATAAGTGGAAAAGTCTGTGGCGCCTAATGGGGCATAAACATTGCCTAAGAATTTTCCGCCCATCTGCTCGCTCTGCCAGATCCACCCTTCCAGGAGACTCTGTCCCCACCGGTAATCCGCTGTAAGCGAATACCATTTCTTACCCAGGTTATCAAAGGCATATTTGGAGACGGCCAATGCTGCAGAATAGGGGATGACCATGAAGGCAGACCCGTATTGACACTGATCCGTTCCAAGAACCATGTCCGACATGCAATAGGCCACATAGGGAACCTTGTTTTTGCAGGCAAACTCATTGATGGCGATGGAGATCGAACCCGAAAGCGTTCCGCCGATAAAATCGCATTTTTCTTCATCCACCAGTTCCTTTGCCCTTCGAAGAGCGACAGCCCCGTTGAGCTGATCGTCTCTGCTCACCCAGACGATTTTGTTCCCCAGGACGCCTCCCTTTGCGTTCCATTCCTCAACAGCCATTTCGGTCGCCCGCTGTTGATCCCGTCCCAAAACCGAGTAGGCGCCTGTGAGCGGGTGCATTGTTCCATATTTAATCTCTTTCGCCTCGGCTATTCCCATCAAGATAACGACGGTAGCGATTAATCCCAAAGCCATCAAAACACTTCGGATCCTCATGATCTTGCTCCTTTCTCCAATTTTGGAAAAACGTGTCAATGATTCACCCTTGACTCTAATAAAAATATGCTTTGACCCTTTCCTTTTCACCTCCTTTTCTAATGGGCGGTCCAGCCCCCATCAATCAGAAGCACGTGTCCCGTAACCATATTCGATGCATCTGAGGCCAAATAGATGACCCCTCCGGTGACATCTTCGAACTTGGCCAATCGCCCCAAAAGGATGTTTCCCATCACATAGTCGTAAAATTCTTTCTTTTCAAGCATCGGTTTGGTCATGGGAGTTTCGATAAAGGTGGGGGCGATGGCATTGACAAGGATGTTGTGCTTTGCCCATTCAAGGGCAAGGACTTTCGTCAGGAGATTGAGGCCCCCTTTGCTTGCGCCGTAGGCTGACCTCATGATCAGACCCACGCTCCCGGCTTGGGAAGAAATGTTAATGATCTTCCCTCTCTTCTGCTGGATCATCACTTTCCCCACTGCCTGGGCGCAAAAGAAAGTACCTTTGAGATTGATGTCGAAGATTCTGTCCCAAGCTTCTTCTGTCACTTCTTCGGCCCACTGGGGAATGTTGAGCCCCGCATTGTTGACGAGAAGATCGATCCGACCAAAGGTCTTCACCGTGGCTTCCACCATGGAATGGATCTCCGGAATGCTTGTGACATCCATCTTTTGGATTAAAACCCTGCGGCCCAATGGTTCGATTTCCGCAGCCACTTTTTCAAGTTCTGATAGGGTTCTGCTGCAAACGACGAGATCGGCTCCATATCTCGCCAATGCTAAGGCGATATGGTAGCCCATGCCTCTTCCAGCCCCTGTGACAATCGCCACTTTTCCTGAAAGATCAAAGTCAGAAGGAATCTTTTCCATGGTTTTCTCCATGTCTCTTGTTTTCTGGTTTAAACGCTCTGCGCCATGCGCTATGCTCTATGCTTCGTTTATCGATTACAGTTTATCCAGACCCAGCTCCTTCAGTTTCTCTGGCGTTGGGATCCCCTCCTCACTCCATTGCCGGTAGGCATAATAATCACTCAGGAGTTTTCCAATGGGAGGAAGCTGGTTGGTCAAGTCTTCACCCGTCCGGTTGAGGGTCATGAAACGATACGGAAGGAAATCGTCCTTTCGGCTCACCCCGAGCCGGGCGTTATACATCCTCTTCAGGGTGAAGAGCCTATCGCCTATTTCCATATATTCCGGAATATCGATCCCCCAGTCGGTGATCATATTGAGCCAGTCCAAATGGTTTGTCACATTCACGGCCTTTCCGACCTGAGAAAAACGACAGAGGATGAGGGCATCCATGACACACATCAGATTCTGCATTTTGGCCGTAAATTCCGCTTTCCCCTCAATCCTGTAAGGATCCTGAGGCTCAGGGATTCCGATCTCGGGCATGGTCAAGGCCAGTTCATACCCGTGACTCCAACTGGCATTGTGGCAGGCTCCTCTGGCAGCAGTCGCGTAAGAGAGGGCCTGGCTGAAGAATCGTCTGGGGTCATGGGCCGAAGGCTCAAGGCCTTTGACATGGATCGCAAATTCGATCGCATTCTTTCCCAGGGACTCCGCCATCCTCTTCGAACCCTCGGTCATCAACTTTCCAATTCCCTCGCCTTTACCCATCTTGCGGACCATCTCTACCATTGCCTCCGCATTCCCCCAGACTAACTCCACACCATCCGTGTCCTTCTTGGTCAGGATGCCTTTCTCGTAGGCCTCCATGGCAAAACCGATGATGCCCCCGGCAGAAATCGTATCGATTCCATACCGGTTGCAGAGCTCATTGGCCTTTGCTATGGCGACCAAGTCATCGACGAGGCAGACTCCGCCCAGGGTGCCGATGGTCTCATACTCCGGTCCTTCACAATCCATGGGCGCATAAGGGCCCTCCGTCACCTTAACATGTCTTCCACAGGCGATGGGACAGTGCATGCAGGCCTTTCTTCCGGACAGGATCGTGTCATGCATCGTCACTCCAGAAATTTTTTTCGCCCCTGCCCATCTTCCCTGCATCCAGTTTTTGGCTGGAAAGTTTCCCATCTTCTCGTAGTTTTCGATGCCCCCTGCGGTTCCGAATTTTCCGAAACTCTCCGTCGCCTTCTGAATATGAGGAACGAGATTTTTGATGTGAGCTTTTAATTCCTCCGGTTTGGCCACAGAGATGGGACCCTCTCCATAAGTCACCATAGCTTTCAGATTTTTCGATCCCATGACCGCTCCCAAGCCGGTCCTCGCAGCGGCTCTCACAATGTGGCCAATATGGGGAATGCTTGCGATCCTGGCCATTCTCTCTCCTGCAGGTCCGATGACGGCTGCCGTGGCCTCTTTCGCTGTCTCTTTCTTCAACCAGTCTGCGGATTCGTAAGAATCCTTTCCCCAGATCGGTTTGGCGTCTCGGATCTCGACCTTACCCTCATGGATCCAGAGGTAAACAGGACTTTCCGCCTTTCCCTTAATGACCACACCGTCAAATCCGGCCTTCTTAAAGTGAACAGCCCAGGATCCTCCGACATTCGATTCCCCAAAAAGCCCTGTGAGAGGAGACCGGGCCACCACATGATGCCTTCCCGAAGTGGGAACCCCTGTGCCCGTGTAAGGACCCGTCACTGCCATCAGGATATTCTGTGGAGAGAGGGGATCGGTCTCCGGACCGGTCTCTTCATAAAGGATCTTTGCTTCGATCCCGAGACCACCCACGTATTTCCGGATGACCTTCTCATCCAGATCCTCCACCTCGACTTTCCGATTACCTAAATCGACTCTCAAAAGCTTCTTATGATAGCCAAACATATGATCTCCTTTCTCAAATATACCGCAACAGGTGAGGCGTCAGGGATAAGGGGTCAAACCACTTGCGCCTGACGTCTCACGCTCTCACGGTATGGTATTAAAGGGCCTTTTCGTAAATTCTTTCTACATCCTGGACGGTCATGGCCCTTGGATTGTTTCCCATCAGTCGGGTGACATTCATGGCTGCCTTCGCCATGTCAGGAATCCCTTCCCTGGGAACCTTCAACTCCGTGAGGGATTGTGGGATCTTGAGGTCCCGGTAGATTGCTTTGACCGCCCTGGGTGCCTGATAGGCCTGATCAAGAAGGGGCAGTTGGTCCACCTTTTCTCCAAGGAATCTGGCAATTTGTGCAAATTTTGGGATGTCTCCGAGAACATTGAACTCCATGACATAGGGTAGAAGGAGGCCGTTCGCGATGCCGTGGGCCACATTGAAAGTTCCTCCCAAGGGATAGGCCAGGGCATGTACCGCTGTCACGCCGGCGTTAGCCAAGGAGATCCCAGCGTAGAGGCTCCCGATGGACATGTCGTAACGGGCCTCCAGGTTATTCCCATTGGCAACGGCTGTCCGGAGGCTTCTTCCAATCAGGATCATCGCTTCCTTTGCAAAGAGGTCTGTGAGAATGTTTGCATTGTTGGAGGTGTAGGATTCGACGGCATGGGTCAAGGCATCGATCCCGCTCGACGAGGTCACCGAAGGGGGCATCGACACGGTTAACAGTGGATCGATGATGGCCACCCGTGGAAGGATGTAAGGACTCACCACAGCCTTTTTGAGCTTCGCTTTTGTGTCGGTAAGGATAGCGTTCGGGGTGACCTCGGCACCCGTTCCTGCTGTCGTTGGGATGAGGATTGTCGGAACTCCCAGATTCTTAACGAGGTTGACCCCAAAGTGATCATAGACTGTTCCCGGGTTGGTAAGCATTACCGAGGTAATAGACGCAATGTCCATGGAACTCCCACCTCCAATGCCAATGATCAGATCAAACTTCTGTTTCTTGGCCATCTCCAGGCAGGTCTCAAAGCAGGCGACATCGGGATCGGGGATGACTCGATCAAAGAACTCCACGCCGATCCCCTCTTTTCCAAGAATTTCTTGTGCTTTCTTCCCAATCCCCGAATCGATGACGTTTTTATCCGTGACGACAAGGGCTTGGGTTGCCCCCATTCCCTTGGCCTCTGGCCCCAATTTTTCAAACGCTCCCAAGCCTGCAAGAATGAGATGGGGAGATCGAAGGCTAATGACTTTATGATCCATACCAATTTCTCCTTTCTTCCATGACTGAGTCGCTCATGGAGCTGAAATGTTATAGCAATATTTCTCCGCTCTTCGCTATGCTCTTTGCGCTATGCCTCTTTTTGAATATCCATAGAGCCGGTAACCGCAGGAGCTCCGAATGATCAACTCTGGCTCCAGAATGGTCTGATGAACCCTTATGGGCACGCCATTTTCAATTTTGTCAATCAAGACCTTTGTCGCCAGGGAACCCATTTCGTATTTTTTCTGACTAACCGTCGTTATCTCAACACCTTTTAAGGCTGCGGGGACGATGTCATCAAAACCCACCAGGGCTATATCTTCAGGAATGCGGAAATTTGCATCCAAGATCGCGTCTCGAGAGCCCAGGGCCATATAATCGTTCTCTGCAAAGATGGCTGTGGGCGGTTTTTTCATGGTGAGGCTTTTTTTCGTGACCTGATAGGCCGATTCCTTTGAAAACCGGCACTCCATCATCAGGTTTGAATCAAATGTTAAACCGTAATCCTTCATTAACTTCTTTGCCCCTTCGGTCCTCTCGACGGCGGTCGAAGTGTTCAAACTTCCTGCAATAATTCCAATCCGGCGGTGTCCCAATTTATAGAGATGCTCCATCGCCATATAACCGCCTGAAACGTTGTCGAGGACAATATAATCGACCTTCCGATCGAGCAATCGGTTATGAATCCGGCGATTGACGAGGATGAAGGGAAAGCGGTCTTCGATGAGACTTTTGATATTGGGGTCATCCATCTCAACAGAGGAAAAAATGATTCCATCCACGCCCTTACTTCGAAGTATATTAATGTAATACTTTTCAAGCTTCAAATCATAATTGGTACTGCAGAGAATAATGTTATAGCCTAACTCCAAGGCTTTGTCTTCGATCCCTTTTGCAAGCTCGGGATAAAACGGATTCAGGATCGTGGTGATGATCACCCCCAGGGTGTGACTCCGCTTCATCACCAGGCTTCGGGCTACAAAATTCGGCTGATAGTTCAGTTCCTTTGCGATTCGAAGGATCCGCTTTCGCGTCTGCGGACTGATCCGGGGACGGTCATTGAGGGCCATCGAAACAGCGGTCGGCGACACCCTGGCTACCCTTGCGATGTCTTTAATGGTGGGTTTCTTGTTCTCCATGGGATAATTTGCTTTACCGTTAAAGCAAATTATCCCAAAAAAAA
>Ga0209048_10006486_pt1 | contig 10944 bp, 6 predicted proteins | sample FrelakmetCRP12CR_FD_187146 | JGI IMG/M metagenome (GOLD analysis project Ga0209048, IMG submission 187146) | Freshwater lake sediment microbial communities from the University of Notre Dame, USA, for methane emissions studies - CRP12 CR (SPAdes)... | ecosystem: Environmental > Aquatic >... | reverse complement strand
ACAAAACCCATGAACGAAATTCCCTCCCGCAAAGCTACCGACGCTTCCGCGCGCGTTGCGGTTGCACCGCTCGACAACATTTCGACCTTCAAAGATCGCGCCTATGCCGCACTGAAAGACGTGATCGTTTCGCTGAACGTTTACGACGGTCCGAATGAAGTTCGCCTCGACGAGCGTCGTCTCGCGAAAGATCTCGGCGTCTCCCGTACGCCAGTGCGCGAAGCGATGGCCCAGCTAGAGCGCGAAGGTTTTGTACGCTCGGTTCCTCGCCGCGGCATCTACGTCGTTCGCAAGACCAAGCGCGAAGTGATCGAGATGATCACCGCCTGGGCCGCGCTCGAGAGCATGGCCGCCCGCCTGATCACGCAAAAAGCGAGCGACGAGGATATCAGCCGTCTGCGGAAAATGTTCGCGACCTTCTCCGGTAACAAGGTTCTTGCCAACCTTGACGAATATTCCGAAGTGAACATCGAATTTCATCAGATGATCATTCGTCTGAGCGCCAATGGCGTGCTGTCTGATCTCGCTGAAAATCTTTTCACGCATATGCGGATGATTCGCCGCAAGACGATCATCGAAAAAGATCGCGCGCAAAAATCGATCCGCGATCACATGAAAATCATTGAAGCATTGGAGGCGCGCGACACCGAACGCGCCGAAACTTTGGTGCGTGAACATGCACTCGGTCTCGCCGAGCACGTCGCGCGCTTTGCCGACTATTTGGACTGACGTTCTAACAAAAAAACGGACGGGAGGATTCCCATGGCTGACGCAGCAGTGAAAGCAAAACCCGAAACCACGACCGCGGCAGAGCAGGAGCTGACGGATGGCTTTCACCTCGTCATCGATGCGCTCAGGCTCAACGGCATCAACACGATCTACGGTGTGCCTGGCATCCCAATCACGGACTTGGGCCGTATGGCACAGGCCTCAGGCATGCGCGTCATCTCGTTCCGGCACGAGCAGCACGCTGGCAATGCAGCTGCGATCGCCGGCTTCCTGACGAAAAAGCCCGGCATCTGTCTTACGGTATCCGCTCCCGGCTTTCTCAATGGTCTGACTGCGCTGGCCAATGCCACTACCAACTGCTTTCCGATGATCCTGATTAGTGGCTCATCCGAACGTGAGATCGTCGACTTGCAGCAGGGCGACTACGAAGAGATGGACCAACTGGCTATTGCCAAGCCCCTCTGCAAGGCGGCCTTTCGCGTGCTTCATGCCGCAGACATTGGCATTGGCGTGGCGCGTGCGATCCGCGCAGCTGTTTCCGGTCGTCCGGGCGGCGTCTATCTTGATCTGCCAGCCAAACTTTTCTCTCAGGTTATGGACGCCGAGGGTGGAGCCAAGTCACTTGTTAAGGTCATCGACCCGGCACCGGCCCAGCTTCCTGCTCCGGCCGCTGTCAAGCATGCGCTCGATGTACTGAAGGGTGCCGAGCGTCCCCTGATCATTCTCGGCAAAGGCGCGGCATATGTGCAGGCCGATGACCAGATCCGCGCCCTGGTTGAAAAGAGCGGCATTCCTTTCCTGCCGATGAGCATGGCCAAGGGCTTACTGCCTGACACACATCCGCAGTGTGCGGGTGCTGCGCGCTCGACGGTGCTGAAAGACGCCGACGTCGTCATGCTGATTGGCGCCCGCCTCAACTGGCTTCTGTCGCACGGCAAGGGCAAGACCTGGGGTGACCCTGGATCGAAGAAGTTCATCCAGATCGACATCGAACCGAAGGAGATGGACAGCAACGTTGAGATCGTCGCTCCGGTGGTCGGCGATATCGGTTCCTGCGTGTCGGCTCTTCTCGAGGGCATTGATGGAAAGTGGCCGGCCCCGCCGGTCGACTGGATTGGCGCCGTCAAATCGAAAAAGGAAGAAAACATCGCCAAGATGGCGCCGAGATTGATGAAGAACTCGGCGCCGATGGACTTCTACGGCGCGCTCGGTGCATTGCGCAATGTCATCAAAGAGCGGCCGGACGCCATCCTCGTCAACGAAGGCGCCAACACGCTCGATCTCGCGCGCGGCGTCATCGATATGTACAAGCCGCGCAAACGCCTGGACGTCGGCACCTGGGGCATCATGGGCATCGGCATGGGCTTTGCCGTCGCGGCAGCCATCGAGACCGGCAAACCCGTGCTTGCAGTGGAAGGTGACAGCGCCTTTGGTTTCTCCGGCATGGAAGTGGAAACGATCTGCCGGTACAAGCTGCCAGTCTGCGTTGTCGTCTTCAACAATGACGGCATCTATCGCGGAACCGACGTCAATTCCGCTGGTGGTTCGGACCCTGCAACGACCGTTTTCGTCAAGGGCTCGCGCTACGATAAAATGATGGAGGCATTCGGAGGCGTCGGCGTCAATGCCACAACGCCCGATGAGCTGAAGCGCGCCGTCGACGCGGCGATGGACACCGGTAAGCCAACCCTCATCAACGCGGTGATCGACCCCGCGGCCGGCACGGAGAGTGGCCGCATCGGCAAGCTCAACCCGCAAAGCGTGGTTCGCAAGAAATAGTTGAAGGTCTAGGCGTCGAGTACACGCAGGCACAAACAACCAGACGATACAAGTAAACACTGAACGAACACGGAGGAACCGACAAATGGCAAAGAAAAAAGCAAAAACAAAAAAAGTTGCCAAAAAAAATGTGAAGGCAAACGGACATTCGCTACCGAAGCCTTCGACCAAGCCTTGGGGTGCGGCCGGCAAGGCGCTCGAGGAAGTGCGCATTCTCGACTTCACGCATGTCCAATCGGGTCCGACCTGCACGCAGCTCCTCGCCTATATGGGCGCCGATGTAATCAAAGTGGAGCGTCCCGGCGAGGGCGACATCACCCGCGGGCAATTGCGTGACGTGAAAGGGGCCGACAGCCTCTACTTCACCATGCTCAATGGCAACAAACGCTCAATCACGATCGATTCCAAGCATCCGAAGGGAAAGGAAATCCTCAACCGTTTGATCAAGCACTGCGATGTGCTGGTCGAGAATTTTGCTCCTGGCGCGCTCGATCGCATGGGGCTCACTTGGGAACACATCCACAAGCTGAATCCACGCATGATTGTGGCATCGGTGAAGGGTTTCGGCCCAGGCCCGTATGAGGACTGCAAGGTCTACGAAAACGTAGCACAATGCGCCGGTGGCTCGGCCTCGACCACCGGTTTCCGCGATGGTCCGCCACTCGTTACCGGTTCGCAGATTGGTGATTCCGGCACTGGGCTGCACCTTGCTCTCGGTATTGTTTGCGCGCTCTATCAGCGCAATCGCACGGGACGCGGACAGAGGGTGCTCGCCGCGATGCAGGACGGCGTGCTTAATCTTGCACGCGTCAAGTTGCGTGATCAGCAGCGCTTAGAACGTGGACCACTCGTGGAATACAGCCAGTATGGCGAAGGCATCCCATTTGGCAAAGCGGTCCCGCGCGCTGGCAACGATTCCGGCGGCGGCCAGCCCGGCTGGATTCTCAAGTGCAAGGGATGGGAGACCGATCCCGACGCTTACATCTATTTCATCACGCAAGCACCGGTGTGGGGAGCAATCTGCGATCTGATCGGCAAGCCGGAATGGAAGACCGATCCCGATTACGCCACGCCACCGGCGCGATTGCCGCGGCTCAAGCATATCTTTGCGACGATCGAGCAGTGGACCCTGACCAAGACTAAATTCGAGGTGATGGAAATCTGCAACAATGTTGATATTCCGGTCGGCCCGATTCTATCGATGAAAGAGATCGCCGAAGAGCCGTCGCTACGCAAAACTGGCACGGTAGTAGAGGTCGATCATCCGACGCGCGGCAAATATCTGACCGTCGGCAACCCAATAAAGATGTCGGATTCGATCACCGAGGTAAAACGTTCACCGTTGCTTGGTGAACACACCGATGAAATTCTGACAAAAGTTCTTGGCTATTCCGTCAAAGAGGTCGCCGAGATCAAGACGTCGGGCGCGATTACCGCCGAAGAAAAAAAACGCGCCGCTGCGTAAGAAACATTCTTCATCTCGGGCGCGGTGCAAGGCAAAACAAGCGCCGAAGAACCGGGATTATTCTAGATTCCGTCCCATTCGACGATCTTCGATCGCTTCGCTGGGATGAAAAGACAGGGGGCAGTCATGCGTATCGTAGTGCATGGTCAACAAGCGTTCGGTAAAGCGGTGCTGGAAGCGCTCCTCAAGCGCGGAGAAAATGTCGTCGGCGTCTACGTTGCGCCGGAAAAGCCGGGACAGAAAGCCGATCCCCTGAAGGAAGCAGCGCTCGCGGCAAAGCTTCCGGTCCACCAGCCAGCCTCCTATCGCAAGCCGGAAGTGTGGGATGAATTTAAGACGCTCAAGCCAGACCTGCAGGTGATGGCGTTCGTTACACTGTTCGTGCCGGAAGAATTTTTGAAAATCCCAACACACGGCTCCATCCAGTATCACCCGTCTTTACTCCCGGCCTATCGCGGAGCGAGCGCGATCAACTGGCCGATCATCAAGGGTGAAAAGGAAACAGGTCTTTCGATCTTCTGGCCGGATAACGGTCTCGATACCGGCGACGTCCTCATGCAGAAAAAAACACCGATCAGTGCCACCGACACGCTCGGTACAGTTTATTTCGACCGGCTGTTTCCGATGGGCGTTGATGCAATGATGGAATCGGTTGATCTCGTTAAGGCTGGCAAGGCACCGCGCATCAAGCAGGATGAAACGAAAGCGACCTACGAAGGTCGCTGCGGTCCGGACAATGCACGCATCGACTGGGGCAAGCCGTGGGAGCAGATCGATCGTCTCATCCGCGGTTGCAATCCAGCGCCAGGCGCTTGGACGACACTGAACGGCGCGAAGGTGCAAATTTTTGATATCAAACCCCTTCCGGCACGCGATCCCAAGGGCATCGGCGGCAAGATGGGCGAAGTCGTCGAGGTTGACGGCGAAGGCTTCACCCTCGCCTGCGCCGACGGACGTATCAAGATACTGCGAGTGAAGCCGGACGGTGCCGCAAAACAGGGCGCCATCGAATTCGTTGCTGCCGCTAGTGTCAAAACCGGCTCACGATTCATCTAATCTTTTTCCTCTAACAAGGTCCGAAGGCAATGCCCGCTTCACAACACCAGAATCCAAAATCCGACATCGAAATCGCCCAAGCTGCGAAGAAGCGGCCGATTATGGAGCTGGCGAAAGAAAAACTCGGCATAGCGCCTGAAAATCTAGATCCTTACGGTCATTACAAGGCCAAGATCTCGATGGACTATATTAAGTCGCTGAAGTCGAAACCGAATGGAAAACTAATTCTCGTCTCAGCAATCACGCCGACTCCGGCAGGCGAAGGCAAAACGACGACCACGGTTGGCCTTACCGACGCACTAAACCACATCGGCAAAAAGGCGATGCTCTGCCTGCGTGAGCCGTCGCTTGGCCCGTGTTTCGGCGTGAAAGGCGGCGCGGCAGGCGGTGGCTACGCTCAAGTCGTACCGATGGAAGACATTAACTTACATTTTACTGGCGATTTTCACGCCATCGGCGCGGCGCATAATCTTTTGTCGGCGCTGATCGACAATCACATTTATTGGGGAAATTCTCTCGGCCTCGATGGTCGCCGAATCTCCTGGCGGCGCGCGATCGACATGAATGATCGCTCGTTACGCTCCATTGTTTCCTCGCTTGGCGGTATCTCGAACGGCTTCCCGCGTGAGGACGGCTTCGACATTACGGTGGCGTCCGAAGTGATGGCAATTTTCTGCCTTGCAAAGGACCTCGATGACCTCAAGGATCGCCTATCGAAAGTCATCGTCGGTTACACACGCGACCGCAAACCTGTACGGGCGGGCGATCTGAAGGCGCAAGGCCCGATGACGGCGTTGCTTAAAGATGCGCTCTCACCGAATCTCGTGCAGACATTGGAAGGAACGCCGGCTTTTATTCATGGTGGTCCGTTCGCGAATATCGCGCATGGCTGCAATTCGGTGCTAGCGACAACGACCGCACTGAAACTCGCTGATTATGTCGTAACGGAAGCTGGTTTCGGCGCCGATCTCGGCGGCGAAAAATTTCTCGATATCAAATGCCGCAAGACCGGTCTTGAACCCGCCTGCGCTGTGCTTGTGGCCACGATTCGCGCGCTGAAGATGCATGGCGGCATCAAGAAAGAGGATCTGAAAAAGGAAAATCTCAAGGCGCTCGAAAATGGCATGAGCAATCTGCAACGCCACATCGAGAATATGCAGAAATTTGGCATCGTGCCGGTCGTTTCGATTAACCGCTTCTCCGCCGATAGCGATGCCGAAATCGCACTGGTAAAAGAATCCTGCAGGAAGCTTGGCGTCGAGGCGCTGATGGCCGATCACTGGGCCGAGGGCGGCAAGGGTGCGGCCGATGTTGCGCGCGCTGTGGTCAGGATTGCCGATGGCGGCAAAAGCAAGCTCAAGTTGCTTTATCCCGACGACATGCCGCTCATCGAGAAAATTCGTACGATTGCGAAGGAGATTTATCGAGCCAGGGATATCGACGTGCATAAGCCCGTGCGCGATCAGCTCGAGTCGTTTGAGAAAATGGGTTACGGTAAATTCCCCATCTGCATCGCCAAGACACAGTACAGCTTTACGACCAATGGTGACCTTAAGGGCGCGCCAAGCGATCACATCGTGAACGTACGCGAGGTGCGACTTTCGGCCGGCGCGGAGTTCGTCGTGGCGATCTGCGGTGAGATCATGACCATGCCCGGCCTGCCCAAGGTTCCGGCCGCCGACAGTATCGACGTCAGCGCGGACGGAAAAATTGTTGGGTTATTCTAGATTCGAACGTCGAGGGTTTTTGCTAGCGCGCGCGCTTCGGCGACGAGAGCTGCATTAAGCGGCGTCATTGGCTCGCGTTGGGGAACGACAAGGCCAATCATATGCGCTGCCTCGGGGTCGGTAATTGGAATTGAGCGAATGGCACCGGTGAGCCCGAGCGTTTCGGCGAGCTTCGCCGGCATCACGCTCGCCCACTGTCCTGTACGTACGTGAGCAAATAAGACAATCATCGAATTCGATTCCAGAGTCGGCTGCGGATCGCCGCCTGCCGAACGCAAAAGCTGTTCGATAATGCGGCGGTTCTGCATGTCGGGCGTAAGCAGGCAAAGCGGTACCTTAGAAACTTCGGCCCACGTCACTCTATCCCGGTTGCCGAGTGGCGCATCGGCGGCGGTAATCAGCCGATAGCGCTCCTGGTAAAGAGGAACGCCGGAGACCCGGCCCAGCGGCTCGTTATCAAGATAGGTGATGCCCGCATCGATTTCCAGATTTTCGATCAGGCCCAGGATTTCGATCGAAGTGCGTGAAAGGATGGTGAAGCGCACATCGGGGTGTTTGGCTCGGAAGGGTGTTGTGAGCGTCGCGACCATCGCAAGTGTTGTCGGAATGGCCGCGATTCGAAGCTGACCGGTGAGGCCGTGCTTCAGTGATTTGATCTCCTGCTGCATGGAGCGCGAATCGCCGACAATCCGGCGCGCCCAATCGAGCGTGCGCGCGCCCTCGGCAGTCAGCCCGATATAGCGGGAGCCACGCTGCACCAGCATGACACCGAGTAGGGCTTCGAGCTGTTTGATACCGGCCGAAAGGGTGGGCTGGGTTACGCCACAAGCCTCCGCAGCCCGCCCAAAATGCTCCTCACGAGCCAAAGCCATCAGATATTCGAGTTTGTCGATCATGGATATTCTCTATCGAAATACCAGTTTAACCGACAATTCAATAGATTTTTTCTATTGATCTATAGCAAATAGGCCATTGTTCGCGCGGCCCAACGCCTCGATCTTGTGACTTATGAGTACTGTTGGCCACAGCACGCCTTCCGAAATCCATTCGAACGGAAAACGTCCCGAGGGCAGACGGCGTCCTCGCCGCGCGCCCAAGGGACGGCAGGTGGACCCTGCTGCTTTGGAAGAAATTCAAGCTCTATTACTTGATCGTCCGCGCCGCCGCGATCTCCTGATTGAGCATCTGCATCTCATTCAGGACAAGTACGGGCATTTGTCTGCGGCGCATCTTGCGGCGCTCGCGCAAGAAATGAAACTGGCGCTGACCGAGGTCTACGAGGTCGCAACATTCTACGCGCATTTCGATGTGATAAAGGAAGGCGAAGCTCCGCCGCCCGCCATCACTGTGCGCGTTTGCGATTCTTTATCGTGCGCGATGAAGGGCGCGGAGAACCTGCTCGCGGAGCTACCGAAGAAACTCGGCAAAGATGTGCGCGTCATTCGCGCGCCCTGCATGGGTGCCTGCGACCGCGCCCCGGTATGTGCCGTCGGGCACTCACAAGTTTTCAGCGCCACACCTGATTTGGTTGCCGTTGCGGCGAAAAAAGGCCCGCACCCGCACGCTTACAAGACGCCGAAGGATTTTGACGCCTATCAGAAAGAGGGCGGCTACAAAATTCTGAATGATTGTCTTTCAGGCAACCGCACGCGTGAAGACATCATCGCGGTCGTGAGCGATGCGGAGCTACGCGGCCTCGGCGGCGCGGGATTCCCCACCGGCCGCAAATGGTCGCTGGTGCGCTCGGAAAAAGCGCCGCGCATGATGGCGGTCAACGGCGACGAGGGCGAGCCCGGGACATTCAAGGACCGTTACTATCTCGAACAGGATCCTCATCGTTTCATCGAAGGCATGTTGTTAGGTGCCTGGGTCGTGGAGGCCACCGATATTTATTTTTATCTACGTGATGAATACCCCGAAATCCGTCTCATGATGGAGCAAGAGATCCACAAAGTAGACAAAGCCGGACTTATCCGGAATACGAAATTTCATTTCCGTCGCGGCGCCGGTGCCTACATTTGCGGCGAAGAATCCGCGATGATCGAATCGATTGAAGGAAAACGCGGCCTGCCGCGCCATCGTCCACCTTACGTCGCGCAGGTCGGCTTATTCGGCCGGCCAACACTTGAGCAGAACGTCGAGACGCTGTTTTGGATTCGCGACATCATCGAGAAGGGCGCTTCCTGGTTCACCTCGCACGGTCGCCGGGCACGCAAAGGCTTTCGCAGTTTCTCAGTTTCGGGTCGAGTGAAAGAACCGGGCGTGAAAGTCGCGCCGGCCGGAATTTCGGTACAGGAACTGATCAACGAATATTGCGGCGGCATGCTGCCGGGTCATATGTTCAAGGGCTATCTTCCGGGCGGCGCATCGGGCGGAATCTTGCCAGCATCGCTGGGCGATCTCCCGCTCGATTTCGGTACGCTCGAACCGTACGGCTGCTTTGTCGGCTCACATGCGGTCATCATTTTGTCCGACAAGGACGATATGAAGGCCGTAGCGCTGAATCTGATGCGCTTCTTCGAGGACGAATCCTGCGGTCAGTGCACGCCCTGCCGCGTCGGCACCGAAAAGGCTGTCAAACTCATGGAAAAAGGGCCATGGGACGAAGCGCTTCTGAATGAACTCTCAATCGCGATGCGCGATGCTTCGATCTGCGGCCTAGGACAGGCCGCGTCGAACCCGCTCACCTGTGTTTTCAAATATTTTCGCGAAGAACTCATAAAGCCACTCGGTCGTTGGTGATCGAAAGAAAGGGCCATGGCGAACACAAACGGAGCCGAAAAGACGATCAAAATCACGCTCGACGGCCAGGAGGTCGAAGCGCGCGATGGCGAAACGCTCTGGCAGATCGCCAACCGTCTTGGCACTGAAATTCCTCACCTCTGCTTTTCGCCAGACCCCGGCTACCGCCCCGACGGCAATTGCCGCGCCTGCATGGTCGAGATCGAAGGTGAACGCGTCCTCGCCGCGAGTTGTATTCGTACGCCAACCGCCGGCATGAAAGTGAAGACTGCGTCCGAGCGTGCGAAGACTGCGCGCAAGATGGTGTTCGAATTGCTCATCACCGACCAGCCTCAGCGCGAAACCGCGCATGATCCCCAGTCGAAGTTCTGGAACTGGAGCGACAAGATGGGAATCGGCGTGAGCCGTTTTCCCGAACACGGCAAGGCCGCATCCGACCGCAGCCATATCGCGATGGCGGTTAACCTCGATGCCTGCATCCAATGCAATCTTTGTGTGCGCGCCTGCCGCGAAGTGCAAGTGAACGATGTAATTGGCATGGCGGGCCGTGGTAGCCATGAAAAGATCGTATTCGATTTTGACGATCCAATGGGCCAATCGACCTGCGTCGCTTGCGGTGAGTGTGTGCAAGCCTGCCCGACTGGCGCGTTAATGCCGTCGACGCTAGTGAACGAGAAAAACGAGCGGACCGTATATCCTGACCGTAAAGTGGATAGCGTCTGTCCCTACTGCGGCGTCGGCTGCCAGCTCACCTACAACATCAAGAACGACAAACTCGTCTCAGTCACCGGCCGCAATGGACCCGCCAACGAAAACCGCTTGTGCGTAAAAGGTCGCTTCGGTTTCGATTATATCACCAATCCGCAGCGCCTGAAGGTGCCGATGATCCGCAAGGATGGTGTCGGCAAAGCCGCCGATGATTTGGTTGACCCGTCGAATCCATGGACACATTTCCGCAAGGCCACATGGGAAGAGGCAATGGAGCGCGCCGCCTCCGGTCTCAAAAAAATTCGGGACCGTGACGGCTCGCAAGCACTCGCCGGGTTCGGCTCTGCAAAGGGCTCGAACGAAGAGGCCTATCTGTTCCAGAAGTTGGTGCGCACTGGCTTCGGCACGAACAATGTCGATCACTGCACACGGCTCTGCCATGCCTCGTCGGTGGCAGCGCTCCTCGAAGGAGTCGGTTCCGCCGCGGTGACCGCAACCTTCAACGAATGCAAGAACTCGGACGTAATGATTGTCATCGGTGCCAATCCGACTGAAAATCATCCAGTTGCCGCGACTTTCTTCAAGCAGGCGGCCAAACGTGGCGCTAAGCTTATCGTGATGGATCCGCGTGGCAACGGTTTGAAGCGCCACGCATGGCAAATGATGCAGTTCAGGAATGGTACCGACGTCGCGATGTTGAATGCAATGCTGAACGTCATCATCGACGAAAAGCTCTAC
>Ga0209048_10006485_pt1 | contig 10944 bp, 8 predicted proteins | sample FrelakmetCRP12CR_FD_187146 | JGI IMG/M metagenome (GOLD analysis project Ga0209048, IMG submission 187146) | Freshwater lake sediment microbial communities from the University of Notre Dame, USA, for methane emissions studies - CRP12 CR (SPAdes)... | ecosystem: Environmental > Aquatic >... | reverse complement strand
GCGCAGATAAAGCCGCAGGTCGATCGGCTCGACGCTGTCGTCGGTCGGCCTGAGGTCGAATAGCGCGCGATACCCGTTGAACTCCGCGACGTAATGCGCGGTCACGTGCTCGGTCTGGCCGCGCGAGGTCGTGATGACCGCTTCGACCGCCGCGTCCTTGGCGAGCGCGCCGAGTTCGCCGCCGGCGAAATCGACGGCAAAATGCCAGGAAAAGTACTGGCGCTTGACGCCGATCGTGCCGCCGATGCCGGTGCGGGTCGCAATGGTCTGCGCGAGGGGCGGTGAAAAGGGTATTTTCGTGCCCCAGTACAGCCGATAGCTGAACAGCAATTCCTGTCCCGGCTTCGGTTTGTCGAGCGGATTCCAGAACACCACGATGTTGTCGGAAGTTTCATCGGCCGTGGGTATTTCCACGAGCTGCACGGCCCCCTTGCCCCAACCGCCGTTCAGGTGATTGGGTTTGGGCTCGACCCACAAACTCGGCCGCCGATCGTAATAGACGCCATCGTCCTGATAATGATCGAAATTGCGGTCCCGCTGCAGCAGCCCGAAGCCGCGCGGATTCTCGTCGAGATATGAATTGAAATGCAGCTGCGCCGGGTTGACCAGCGGCCGCCAGATCCACTCGCCTGCGCCGGTCCACATCGATAAGCCGTCGGAGTCGTGCACTTGCGGCCGCCAGTCGTTCGCCGCGCGCCGGTCGTTTTGTCCATAGAAGAACATGCTGGTGAGCGGAGCGATACCCAATCGCTCGATCGGCGTGCGCGGATACAGGGCCGTGTCGATGTTCATGACCTGCGTGCCGCCGGGGGCGATCTGAAAACGCATCGCGCCGGCGATGCTCGGCGAATCGAGCAGTGCGTATAGGGTCAGCACTCCCGAGTCCTTTGCCGGGCGCTCGAACCAAAAGGAAGTGAACCGCGGAAATTCCTCGGGGCGCGGAAACGCGGTATCGACCGCAAGCGCCCGCGCCGACAAGCCATACTGGCGCGTGTCGCCGCCGACGGCGCGGAAGTAGCTCGCGCCCAGGAAAGCCGCGACGTCGGCCTGCCAGTTGGTCACGAACTGCACGCGAAAGCCGGCAAATCCCGCGTGATCCTTCATCAGCGAGGGATCGACGCCGCTTTTTTCCCACTCGAACATCGCGGGGTCGTAGAGAATCTCATGAGACTGGCCGTCGACGACTTCGTACACATGCACGGGCTCGGTAAAGTTGCGGCCGACGTGGAAGAACTGCAGGCGGAACTCCAGCCCCGCGTCGCCCCACAAGGCGTGGTCGCCGCGAAAGCGAATGGATTGATACTGGTCGTAGCTCAGTTTGGCCATGGCGGGCGGCAGCGCATCCTTGGAAGGCTGATAGGCGCTGCTCGCGAGATAATGCGCTTGGCCTTTGAGCCAGGCGAAATCGAACGGCTGTGCCGCGGACGGGTTCGGCGGCGGCTGCGCCGCGCGGGAAAATCCGCCGTATATGAGCGGTCCGCCGGCGAGGCCGGCGGCTAGTTTCAAGAGGGAGCGTCGGGCGATCATGGGTTTTTCAGATCCTTCAGATCACAAATGAGGGGCGCGGTGCATCCGGCAGCAGCGCGAGTTGGTTGAGCAGGCGGGCGTCGGCGGCGACCTCGACTCGCTCGACCGGCGTAAGCCATCCCAGGGCTTCTTCCAGGGTTCGCGCGTCGTTCAGCTTTTGCTGCGCGGTGAAGGCATGCGGGTCGGGATGACCGCGCCTGTCCATGGGTCGGGGCAGGTTGCCGTCGATATGCGCCAACCGAGCCTCGCGATCGCGCGCCAGGAACTTGAGTCCGTCCGCCGGCAGCGGCCGCGCTTGGCGGACGAGCTCGGCGCGGCGCGCGACCAGCGCGGGCGGCATGACCTCCTCGGGCGTGCGCAGCAGCGCGAGCCGCGACAGGGCGCCGCCGAGAGACTCGCTGCCGCTGGCGCGCGACAGCGGTATGGAGAGCATCAATCCCAACAGCGCCGGCGATACCCACGCGAGCAGCGGCGGCGAGAGAAACCAGAGAATCACGCCGGTTATGAAGCTCAGCAGCATGTGCCGGTGGTGGAAGCGCCAGGCATCCGCCCAGCTGGTGCTGCCGCCTTGGCGGCGCTGCGGGTGCCAGCCGGAGTCGCGGCCCATGAACACTTCAATGACGTGCCGGCTTTGGATCAGCATCAGCACCGGTGCGTACAGCGCCGAAAGAATGATTTCGAACAGGCAGCTGGCGGTGATGCCGATGACGCCGCCGGCGCCGCGCCGCAATCGCTTCGACGTCAGCGCGCGAATCAGGCCGAGCATCTTCGGAATCAGCAGCACGACCATGCTGAACCAGAACAGCGACATCATCAGTTCGACGTCGAACCGCGGCCAGGTCGGGAACAATTGAAAATCATGGCTGAAATATTCGGGCCGGATCAGGTGGGACTGCACGGCGAGCGCAAAGCCGATGCCCAGCATCAACAGCCACAAGGGCGACGACAGGTAGCTCATGATGCCGATGCCTAAGTGCAGTCGGCTGGTTATTTTCAAGCCTGCGGCGTGGATCACCTTGGTGTGCTGCAAATTGCCCTGGGCCCAGCGCCGGTCGCGAATGGCGACGTCGATGAGCGAGGGCGGGGATTCCTCCCAGGAGCCGCAGAAATCGGTCGCCATGCGGACCTTCCAACCGCTGCGGCGCATGAGCGCCGCTTCGACGAAGTCGTGCGACAGCACATGGCCGCCGAACGGCTTACGCCCCTTGAGTTCGGGCAGGCCGCAGCTCTGGGCAAACGCGGCCGTGCGGATGATGGCGTTATGGCCCCAGTAATTGGCGCCATCGCCGGACCACGCGGACAGGCCGCGCGAGATGACCGGGCCATAGACGCAGCCGGCGAACTGCTGCAGGCGGCCGAAAAGAGTTCGTGCGCCGATGAGCTGCGGAGCGGTCTGCAGGATTCCGAGCGCCGGATCTTCGTGCATCATCTGCACCAGCCGCAGAAGCGAGGAGGAGTCGATCAGGCTGTCGGCGTCGAGCACGATCATGTGGTCGTAGCGGTTGCCCCAGCGGGTGACGAAGTCCTCCAGATTGCCGGATTTGCGCGCGATGTTGCGCCAGCGTCGCCGATACCATGCGGGCATGATCGGCGCGAGGGCCTTGCGCAGCGCATCGATCGCGGCGGTTTCGCGAATCCACGCGTCGGCATTGGTCGAATCCGACAGCACCACGATCTCGAAGCCGCGGTTCGCATCGATCGCCGCGAGCCCTTCGGCCATGGATTGCAGGGCCGCGGTGGTGCGCACCGGGTCCTCGTTGTAGATCGGCATGACCAGCGCGGTGAGCGTGCCGCCGGTCCCCGCCGCCGGATTCGGCACGGGGTCACGGCGCTTCGATGCGCCGGCGATGACCGAGCCGGCTGCAAAGGCGATCCAACCGAGCGATATCGCGAAGAAGAAAATCATCAGTCCCTGGAGCAACGTCATGCTGGCGAACCGCACCACCTGCAGCATTTGGTAGATGCCGTAGACCGTGACCCCGAGGCTCACGGTGACCAGAATGAATCGCGCGAACGCGACGGCAGCGGTGGAACGATTCCACGTGCGCCGCGGCGGCGTGCGGCGCAGATCCTGGGTCGGCATGCTCAAAGGCGCCTCCGGCGGCATGCCGCCGGACGATCCCTGATGATCTACCGCGATCGCGGAGCTCACGGGGCGGTCCACCGATAGAGCCAGGTTTCGCTGACCGGCTGGTCGGCGCGCATGATGCGCAGCCGCAGCTCGATCAGTTCCGCGTCATTCGGGTCGATCTCGAAGCTGGCGCGCAATCCGTGCATGGTGCCATTCGGCACCAACGCGGCATTGGAAATCTTGCCGGCGGAGGACCAGAGATCGAGATGGAGGCCGTCGGTTTTCTCGCCGGCGCCGATCAAATCCAATACGAATACGCGCCGTTTGCCGTCGAGGCTGGCGCCCGAGCGCGTCGCCACGACTTTGCCCAAGCCTTTCGGCAGGGCGGGCTCCGCCAGCCAGGTGAGGCGATACGCGAACTGCACCGGACGCCCCGGAAGGAGAGCTTGCGTGGGACGCCAAAAAGCGACGATATTGTCGTTGCTTTCGCGCCCCGACGGGATTTCCACGAGTTCGACGGCTCCCGCACCCCATTCGCCCTTGGGTTCGACCCAGGCGCTCGGCCGCCGCTCGTAAAGGTTCTCTAAATCCTCGAAATCACGCTGTTCGCGCGAGCGCTGCACCAGGCCGAAGCCCTGCGGCGGCTGCGTGGTGAACGTCGATACCTGGAGTTTGATGGGGTTCGCCAATTGCCGAAATATGTGCTCGCCCGTATTGGAGGTGATCTGCAGGCCGTCCGAGTCGTGAACCTCGGGCCGATAGTCGTCGAGATGTCCGCGATTGATTTCGTCGAACAAAAACATGGAGGTGAGCGGTGCGATACCCACCACGCGCATCTCGGCGCGCGGGAACAGCGTGAGTTCCACGTCCGTCATCGTCTCGACACCGGGCTGGACGGTGAAGCGGTAGGCGCCGGTGGTGGAGGCGCTCTCGAGCAGGGCATAGATCACGATCGAGGTGGCACGTTGGGCCGGGCGCTCGATCCAAAAATGGGTGAATACCGGGAATTCTTCGCCCGCGGGTTCGGCGGTGTTGAGCGCGAGGCCGCGCGCCGACAGACCGTATAAAAGATGCTGCGCCACCGCGCGGAAGTAGCTCGCGCCCTGGAATACCAGAAATTCGTCCCAGACCTTTTTCGCGTTGATTTGGCTGCGCAAGCGAAAGCCCGACAGCGGCAGCGATACCTTGCCGAGCCGCGGCAGGGTAGGGCCCATCTCGAACATCGACGGGGTCGCCACCAGATCCTGCGCCATGCCGTCTTCGACGGTGGAAACGGTCACCGTGGATTGCAAATTGGGTCCCGCGCGCAGCAGCTCGAGCCGGAACGGAACCGGGTCATTGCGCCAAATTCCGGCGTCCGGATTGAAGTGAATGCTGCGATATTGTTCCGGGCTGAGTTTGTCGAGGCCGGCGGGCAAGGTGTTGCGCTGCGGAGCATAGGGCATCCCGGCACGGCGCTTGGCTTCGGCGAGCAAGGTATCGAAGCTAAACGGGTAGGTCGCCGCCGGTTTGTCGCCGGGCGGATCGTCGCCGCGCGCATGGCTACACGGCGCGGCCATCAATGCCACGAGTAGCAGTACGCACGAGTTGGTCTTCGAAACCGGCAACACGGTTACCCTTAAGTTAGCCCGAAGGCCCAATGCAGCGATTTGCCGGCCCCACCGTAGCTTGATGATACGAGGTGCGTCCTCAACGGGCAAACTGCCGGCGGGCGGCCTGTTATAGTCTATTGCCATGCCTGAACGCGCGATCTCCCCCACGGAACCGCAGAGCGCCGCGGCTGTCCTCATGGTGCGCCCGGCGCGCTTTGGGTTCAATGCGCAAACTGCGGCAAGCAACTCCTTTCAGCACCTTCCGCAGGCGGGCTCGCAATCGGAATTGCAGGAAATCGCGCTGCGCGAGTTCGATGGGTTGGCCGACGGCCTGCGGCGGGCGGGAGTGAACGTCATCGTGGCGGAGGATACGCCCGAGCCGGTCAAACCCGACGCGCTTTTCCCCAACAACTGGGTGAGCTTCCATCGCGACGGCACGGTGGTTCTATATCCGATGCTGGCTTTGAACCGGCGCTGCGAGCGGCGCGACGAAGTCATACGCCAGGTGAGCGGCGACGGCGGGTTTCGGATCACCCGCACGGTGGATTTGAGCTACCGCGAAGATCAGGGCAAGTATCTCGAGGGTACCGGCAGTTTGGTGCTCGACCGGGTCGGGCATGTGGCCTATGCGAGCCTCTCGCCGCGCACCGACCTCGACGTGCTCGGTGAGTTTGCCCAACAACTCGACTATGAACTGGTGACCTTCGAAGCGCTCGACGGCTCGGGCGGCGCCGTCTATCACACCAATGTCATGATGGCGATCGGCGCTCGGTTTGCGGTGGTCTGCGGCGCCGCCATCACGCAGCAGCGGCATCGCGATGCCGTGTATTCGATGCTGCGGGCATCCGGGCGGGAAATCATCGAGATATCGCCGGCGCAGATGCTTGAGTTTGCCGGAAATCTATTGGAGCTGGCGCCGGCGGGGACGAATGTCATCGCGCTGTCGACGAGGGCGTGGCGCAGCCTCGATCCCGGGCAATGCCGGGCCTTGGAGAGGCATGGCGGCATCTTGGCCGCCGACATCCCCGTCATCGAGCGCTGCGGCGGCGGGGGCGTGCGTTGCATGCTGGCGGAAATACACCTGCCCAGCCGCGTTTAGCGCGCCGGCGGGCATCCTGGTGTCATAATCCACGTATGTGGGAACTCGGTGTCAAGACGCTCATTGCCTATTTGCTGGGTGCGCTGATGGGCAGCCTCGTGCTCGGGCGCTTGCGCGGCGTCGATATTCGCCGCCTGGGCAGCGGCAATGCGGGCGCCACCAATGCGTTGCGGACCCAGGGCAAGGTGTTCGGCCTCTCGGTGCTGCTGATCGATTTGGGAAAGGGTGTGTTCGCGGTGCTGTGCCTGCCCGGTGCGGCTCTTCCCTTTGTGCCTCTCGACCCGCAACTGTCGCGTGAGTGGCTGACCTTGGCCTGCGGCTTTGCCGTCATCGTGGGGCACGTCTATCCGGTATGGTTCGGATTCCGCGGCGGCAAGGGCGTGGCGACCATGCTCGGGGTGCTGGCAGCCATCGAGCCGCGCCTGCTGTTGCCGATGCTCGGCAGTTGGCTTGCCGTGCTGCTGCTCACGGGCTATGTGGGGCTCGCCAGCATGCTCGCGGGGGCCGCCTCGGTCGTCGCCGTCTTTGTAATGGAGCCGGGGGATCGGCCGCTGTTGATTTTTTGCCTCGCGGTCGAACTCTTTGTGATCTTCACCCATCGGGGCAACATTGCGCGCATGCGCGCCGGCACGGAGCATCGAGTGAACAAACTATGGCTGTTTCGCTCCCGCACGGCATAGAGCCCCGCTCGTTGCTCGCACTGCTGGCGGACGGTGAGCCGCACACCGGTGCCGCGCTGGCGCGAGACCTCAAGGTGAATCGCGCGGCCATCGGCGAGGAAATCGAGCGATTGCGCGCCCTGGGCATCGAGATCATGACACTCCCCCGACGCGGGTACCGTCTGCCGAAGCCGGTCGAATTACTGGACGCGGCGCGCATACGCGCCGGGCTGCGCGAGGCCCATGAAATCAAGTTGCGCCGGTTGGAGGTGTTGTTCGAGGTGGAATCGACCAACACCCGATTGCTCGGGCTCCCATCTCCTCCCGCGGGTCAGGCGGATGTCTGCATGTGCGAATTGCAGCATTCGGGGCGTGGCCGCCGCGGCCGCCGCTGGATTGCGCCCTTCGGCGACAGCCTTGCCATGTCGCTCGGATGGACTTTGCGAGATGCGAGGCGAGTCGAGCCGGCCTTGAGCCTGGCGGTCGGCGTCGCGATCGCCAGGGGCTTGGCTCGGGCGGGTGCACGAGGCGTATCCCTCAAATGGCCGAACGACGTCTGGTTCGACGATCGGAAGATTGGCGGAGTATTGATCGAACTCAAGACGGACACGAGCGGGTCGGCGCATGTGGTCATCGGCATCGGCCTCAATGTTTACTTGTCGGCCGCGGCAGGGCGCGCGCTGGAAGAGACCGGGACGCGCGCGGCGGCGGTGGCGGAGGCGAGTTCGGCAGGGGTTTTCCGCAATGAGTTGGCGGGCGCGCTGTTGGATGAACTTTTGAGTATGCTGGAGCAATTCGAGAGGGAGGGATTTGCGCCCTTTCGCGATTCTTGGTTGGGACTCGATGCGCTTCGCGGCCGCCCGGCGCAGGTTCTTGCCGGAGATCGCGCAATTGCCGGCACGGCGCGCGGAGTGGATGCGGATGGGGCGCTGTTGCTCGAAAGCGCGGGCCTGGTGCAGAGATTTATATCCGGTGAAATCAGTTTGCGTTTGAATGAGGCTGTGGCGTGACGGTTTTGAAGAGCCTCGTGTTGTGCCTCGTGCTCGCCAACGTGGGCTATTTTCTGTGGGTGCGGGGCATGACGAAATCTCCAGAGTCGGAGGTTGCCGCAACGATGCCGGCGACGCTGAAGCTCGCCTCCGAAGCGGCCGGGCGAGGACGCAGCAGCGGCGGCGGCGACGGCGGCGCGGTCTTCGGCGCGGGCGGCAGCAACAGCGGCAGCGGCGCCAATGGCGTTGCGGGCGGCGAGGGTGCCGCGCGGGACGATGCATCGGGCGGACTCCTCACCAATGTGAAGCGCTGCATCAGTGTGGGTCCGTTCCGCGACGTGGCGGAGGCTGCGCACGCCGCCAGCACCTTGCGCAGCGGCGGATATGATCCCAGGCAGCGCGTCGCGGACGGCGACGTGTGGGCGGGAGTGTGGGTCTACATACCCGCGCCGCCGACGCGGGCCGCCGGCGACCAAGTGCTGGCGAAGCTCAAGGCGGGCGGCATCGAGGATGCGCTGGAAATGCCCGGGCCAAATGAAGGATCCGTGATTTCGCTCGGTTTATTCAGCGAACCGAAGCGGGCGCAAGCCCGAGTCGCGCAAGCGCAGTCGCTCGGATTCAATCCCGGAATCGCCGATCGAAAGCGCACCGGCAACGTGTACTGGGTCGACATCGATCTGAAGCCGACGGACAGCGTGCTGAAGCCGTCTGATTTGCAGGGCGAGGCCGGACGCATCGTGCGCCTGGAAGTCAAAGGCTGCCCTGCGGCCGGCGGTGCGCGGCCATGACGCGTACCGCACTGACCGGCGAGGCGATGAGCGGGCGCAAAATCGTCCTGCGGATCATGCGCGGCATGGGCGCAGTAATCGGATACGGCGGACTCGCCGCATTCTTGTGGCTCATCAGCGTGCAACTCTACCGCTGGTTCCGCGACGGGGAATGGACGCATATCGGCGTGAGCGACGGCCTGCGCTCCGTGCTGACGCGATGCTGCGTCAACGCGGGCGATACCGGCCGGCTTGCCGCGCTGTGGCACTGGCTCGATGCGCCCGTGGATTGGCTGGGGCTGCACAAAGTGCTCGAAGTCGTCCCGGCATCGCTCGCGCTGTTCGCGCTGAGCATCGCGGGGAACAGCATTTTTATCTACAGCTGCGACCGCATCGACGAGTTCAAGCGCGGCCGCTGAAGGTCGGCGGGCGGTGCGCGGGCCCTCGCACGCGACCAAAATGCCTAGCGAGATGAGCCGCTGCCGCGCAAGGGTTTAGAATCCGCTTCATGTTCGCCATGGTGCTCAACAAACACAAGACGCCGCTCGAATGGACCGAGCTTGCGGATCGTGCGCCGAATAGGGGCGAAATCCGAGTGAGGGTTTTGGCCTGCGGAGTGTGCCGCACCGACTTGCATGTGGTCGACGGCGAGTTGCCCGAGCCGCATCTGCCCATTATTCCGGGTCATGAGATCGTCGGGCGGATCGACGCGATCGGACCCGACGTACGGGGGCTCGAGCTCGGCGCGCGAGTCGGGCTTCCGTGGCTGGGCTACACCTGCGGCGTGTGTCCCTATTGCTCGATGCAGCGCGAGAACTTGTGCGATCGCCCGCTATTCACGGGCTACACGCGCGACGGCGGCTACGCGACCGCGGCCCTTGCCGATGCGCGATTCGCCTTCCCGCTGGGTGAGCTCGGCAGCGACGTTTCGCTTGCGCCCTTGCTGTGTGCGGGCTTGATCGGCTGGCGTGCGCTCACCATCGCCGGAGAGGCGCGTAGGCTCGGGCTCTACGGGTTCGGGGCCGCCGCCCACATCATGGCGCAAGTCGCCGCTTGGCAGGGCCGAAAGGTATTCGCCTTCACCCGTCCCGGCGACACGGCGACCCAGCGTTTCGCATCGAGTCTCGGCGCGGTATGGGCTGGCGCTTCGGGCGAGGCGCCGCCGGAGCCGCTGGATGCGGCGATCATTTTCGCTCCGGTCGGCGAGCTCGTACCCCTGGCATTGCGCTCGGTGCGCAAGGGCGGCCGGGTGGTTTGCGCCGGTATCCATATGAGCGACATCCCGGCCTTCCCGTATCGGCTGCTATGGGAAGAGAGGGAGCTCGTATCCGTCGCAAATCTCACTCGCCAGGACGGCATCGATTTTTTGCGCCTTGCGCCGCAAGTGGGCATCCGTACCCAGACCACGCCTTATCCGCTGCGCCAAGCGAATCAAGCGCTCGCCGACTTGCGCGCGGGGCGGTTCGAAGGCGCGGCGGTGCTCGTGTCCTCGTAGCCTTAGCCCAAGTCGCATTTCACTTCGCCAATTGCCTGCGCAGCGACTTGAGTTCGCGCTGTCGTTGCGGAGTCGTTTTCGGAAACGACAGCTGCAATTCGTCGACCGTGTCGAGCACGATCTGGGAGCAAATCAGGCGCGCATTCAATTTGTCGTCCGCCGGGACGACGTACCACGGCGCGCGCTCGGTGCTGGTCGCGCTCAGGCATTCTTCGAAGGCGCGCATGTATTGCTTCCAATACTGGCGTTCCTCGACATCCGCGGTGCTGAATTTCCAGTTCTTCTCCGGCGCGTCGATGCGCGCCAGGAAGCGCTTGCGTTGTTCTTCCTTGGAAAGATGCAGGAAAAACTTGATGATTCGCGTGCCGTTGCGATGCAGATGCCTCTCCAGGCCGACGATCGATTGATAGCGCTCCTGCCAGATGGCTTTATCGCCACGGCTCATCGTATTCGGCAATCCTTCCGCGCGAAGAATCTCCGGGTGGACGCGCACGATCAGAACCTCCTCGTAATAGGAGCGGTTGAAAATGCCGATTTTGCCGCGCTCGGGCAAATCACGGGTGGTGCGCCAGAGAAAATCGTGCTGAAGTTCCGCGGGGCTCGGATGCTTGTAACTGAATACCTGGCAGCCCTGCGGATTGACTCCCGACATCATGTGCTTGATGACGCCGTCCTTTCCGGCGGCATCCATGGCCTGAAAAATCAGCAGTATCGCGTAGCGATCCGAGGCATACAGGCGTTCCTG
>Ga0209048_10006484_pt1 | contig 10944 bp, 9 predicted proteins | sample FrelakmetCRP12CR_FD_187146 | JGI IMG/M metagenome (GOLD analysis project Ga0209048, IMG submission 187146) | Freshwater lake sediment microbial communities from the University of Notre Dame, USA, for methane emissions studies - CRP12 CR (SPAdes)... | ecosystem: Environmental > Aquatic >... | reverse complement strand
GGAAGGGGTGGTGCGAGTCCCCTCCACATTGGGGATGACCTTAGGCTCGCCACCTTCCATAATGGCCACACAGGAATTGGTGGTGCCTAAATCGATGCCTATAAGTTTGGACATTTATTTCTCCTCTTGAACTGTCGGGTCGGTCTGACCTGAAGTATTTTCGTTTTGGGTGTTGCGGGCCACCACGACCATGGCCGGCCGGAGCAGGCGCTGGTGCATGACATAGCCCTTCTGTAATTCTTTGGTGACGCTGCTGTCCGGGACATCCGGCGCCTCTTCCTGCATCATGGCGTTATGAAAAGCCGGGTCGAATTGCCGGCCCAGGCTGTCCAGGGGAGTGACGCCGAACCGGTCCAGGGCCTTGAGAAAGGCGTGGTGGACCATCTCGATGCCTTCCAGCAGCGCCTCCGGGGCCGCCAGCTGCCGGCCGTGGTCCAACGCCCTCTCCAGGTTGTCCACCACGGGCAGGAGTTCTTTGATGAGGTTCTCGTTGGCGAACTGGAGGAGTTCGGCCTGTTCACGCTCCTGGCGTTTTTTCAAATTTTCCATATCCGCGGCCAGCCTGAGCAGGCGGGCATAGTTCTCTTCGGCCTCTTTCGTCTTTTCCTGCAGCTTATTATGCAATTCCGCCAGGTCCCCTGAACTTTCCGGGGACTTTTGGAGGACCTCGGGCGCGGTATTCTTTTCCCGGGTCGTCGTGTCATGCGATCCCTTATCGGATCTGGATAAGGTCATAAAACCTCTTCTCCTTGTCATCCTGCCAACCACCTAAAACCTTAATGAACCCCTGGGACCGGGGCTCCTGAGACGGGCCCGGGGCGGGAAACTCACGTCCGCCGCTTGCTGAGCAGGTCCGTGACCAGGGAGGCCGTGTACCGCACAATGGGGACCAGCCGGGCGTAATCCATACGCATGGGGCCGATGACCCCCAGGCTGCCCAAGGGCGTTTGCCTCGACCCGTAGGAGGAGGCCACCAGGGACAACTGCATCTCCGGAAAGTGCTCCTCCGGACTGATAATAATCTGCACTCCCTGGGCCGCCATGATTTGATCCAGCAAGGTGACCAGATGGTGCTTTTCTTCGAAGGCCCTGAAGATGGTTCGGATCTTGTCCACATCGACGGTGAATTCCGGGTAATCCAGGATATGGCTGGTGCCCTCGATGTAGAGCTCTTCGGCCTCGTCGCTTTGCAGGGCCTGCCGGCTGAGGTTCAGGGCCTGTGAGACCATCTTGTCGAACAGGCTCTTTTCTTCCTCCATCTTGACCAGGATCCGGTGCCGGGACTCACCCAGGGTCAGGTTCTGGCAGAGCTCGTTGAGATACCGGCTGAAGCGGTCCAACACCTCCTGGGAGAAACGGCTCTCGGTGCGCATGAATCTGGTCTGCACCTGATTATCCTGGGATACCAGAACCGTCAGCACCCCATCCCCACTCAGGCTGATGAACTGAAAATGCTTGAGGCGCATGCTTTGGGGGCGGGGGGCCAGCACCAGGGCGGGATGTCCGCTCACCAGGGAGAGCACCCGGGAGGCCTGGCGGAATAAGTCTTGCGGCTCATGGGCCGGCGGCGAGAAGCCCTCCTGGATCTGCTGCTGCATTGACCGGCCCAATTCCTGGATGGGCAGGATCCGGTCCACATAATACCGGAAGCCCTTGGGAGTGGGGATCCGTCCGGCCGAGGTGTGGGGCTGGCGCAGGTAGCCCCGCTCTTCCAGATCCAGCATGAGGTTGCGAATGGTGGCCGCCGAGAGGTTCAGGCCCGAGGTCTTGGCCACCGTACGGGACCCCACCGGTTCCCCAGTAACGATGTACTGGGCGACCACGGTTTTGAGGACCCACGTATCTCTTTCCCCCAGGAGTTCCATGACCCGTCTCTGTTCCATTTTCAAACTTTTAAGTTAATAAGAATAAAGGGATTTGTCAAGAGATATAAGGGATTTTTGCCTTATTTGCCTTAAGGGAATTGCCTCTGGACCGCCTGCAATTCCCCGGCCCGGGTGCTCCCGACCACCGGGGCCGGCAGCCTCGGGGGCGCCCGATTTTACTCCGACGATGCCTACCGGTCGCCTATCCCTGGCAACGGTGGCGGACGCTCTCGCCTTCCACCATATAAACCACCTGTTCGGCGATGTTGGTGGCGTGGTCTCCCACCCGTTCCAGATTGCGCACGATGTTGATCTGGCTCTGGCCGGGCAGGATGGCCTCCGGGGCCCCGGTCATCTCCCGGAGCAGGTCCTGGATAATGGCCCGGTCCATGGCGTCCACGTCGTCATCCGCCAGGCAGACCTGTCGGGCCAGGTGGGCATTGCTCCGGAAAAAGGCTTCCAGGCTTTGGCGCACCATCTCCTGGGCGGAGGCGGCCATGTTTGCCAGAGTGGGGTGAATGGGCCGGGGGGGGAACTGCCCCAGGGTGAGCACCTCTTCGGCGATGTTGGTGGCGGAGTCGCCGATGCGCTCCAACTCGGTAATGATATGGTCCACGGCCATGAGTTGGCGCAAATCCCCGGCCACCGGCTGGAACAAGGCGATCAGGCGGACGCATTCCCGGTCAACGGTCTCTTCCAGGCTATTGACCGCGACGTCCCCGGCGATCACCCGGCGGGCCAGGTCCCTGTCCTGCCTCAGCACGGCCCTGATGCTCTGCTCCATGGCGGTGGCCGCCAGGTGCGCCAATTCCATCAGGTTGTCCTTCAAGGTTGCCAGATCTCCGGCAAATTTGGCCTTGACCTGGGACCGTTCTTCTCGTTCCATTGTCATTATCTCACCTCACGAACTCTCCAGGACCCCCGAGATTCCCCCAACCGTCGAACCTCTGAGGACCCGCCGCCGGCAAACGCCCTGATCTCAAGAAATGGACTGCTTATGGTCGCGCCGTCGCCTTGGGGAATAATGATATCATGATTGAATTTTTTGGATAAATCCAGAAATCTCTTTACATACTATACTATTGTGCTATGGTGTGCCTGCTAAAAAATCTTTGGGGGATAGAGGCTGGTGACCAGCGGGGGTTGGGGGATGATGGCTTGGCGGACAGTGGTGATCCTGGGATGTTTGTTTTTGGGGCTCGGGCTCGGAACGCAGGCGAGTCTGGCAATTACGCCTGATGACGACGTGCTGGTGCAGCAAGCCGTCAAGAACTTGCAACAGGAGAATTACGACGAGGCCTTGGCGCAACTGACCGAGGCCTGGGGAAAAGGCGCCCATACCCCGGAAAAGGCCTTTCTCTTCGGGCAGGTTTACCGGCTCATGCTCAACTACACCAAGGCCAAAGAATATTTGCAGGAAGCCTTGCGGCTCAAGCCGGATTTTCGCCCGGCGCAATTGATGCTGGCCGACACGCTCCTGGCCCTGGACCAGCCCAAGGAAGCCAGGCCTATCTTGCAGAATCTGGAGGCCTCCGGCTACGAGTCGGGTCAGACTGCCTTTTTGCTGGGCGTCGCGGCCACCAAAGAGGGCCAGTATAGCGAAGCCCTGGATTATTTTCGCCGGGCCGAGGCGGAGCCCAAGGTGGCCCAGGAGGCCAAGTTCCAGGCGAGTTTGGCCCTGGCCGCCCTGAACCGGCCTAAAGACGCCAAAAAGGCTATGGAGGAGAGCATTGCGCTGAACCCCCAGAGCCAGACCGCGGATTTCGCCCAGCGCTACATGGGGGTCATGTCCCAGCGGGTGTCGGAACTGCGTCCCTTCCACATCACCGTTTCCACCGGCTTTGATTACGACTCCAACGTCACCCTCGCCCCTGGTGGGGGGGCTTCAGTGTCCACGGTTTCCGGAAAGGCCAGCGCCGTGTTTTCCCAGACCGCCCTGCTGGAATACACCCTTTTGCCGGCCGGTCCTTTTAGCGTTTTGACCCAATACTCCTATTTCCAGAATTTTCATCCCGCGGTCCAGGGTTACGATATCATGAACCACTTCATGGGCATAACCCCTACCTATGGCTTTAAGAATGGCCGCTTCTGGCTCCCCATGAATTTTACCTACATGGACCTGCAGTCAGACAAATACTACACCGGCTTCCTCGTGTCCCCCACGTATCTCCACCTGTTCAACGAGCACGTCGGTCTGGAAGTGGGGGGCAAGTATAATCGCCAATATTATTGGACCCCCGTGTTTTTTGCCCAGGATGATCGCAGCGGCAAGGCCTGGGGGGGCAATGTCGGGCTCTACTACTTTTTTAAGAAACAACAGGGTTTTCTCCAGGCCCGCGCCGGCATTTTGCGCAATAACACCACCGGCAGCAACTGGGATAGCACGAGCTACAATCTGCTCCTGTCGGCCCTCTGGCCCATCACCGATAAGTTCAAATACAATATCTTCCTGGACCTGACGAACCAGCCCTTTGACAATACCTTTTACAACGGCCAGACCATCGGCAACATCCTGGGGGCCCCCCTGATCTCCAATCCCAAGCGGCTGGACCAGATTCTCATGTTAGGGATGCAGGCCACGTATGAACTCGTTAAGGGCCTGGAAGTCGGCATCCATTGGTACTATATCCGGGACAACTCCAACATTTCATTGTATAATTATCACCGTTATATCGCCGGCGGCCAGCTCGCTTACCGGTACTAACGGGAGGTCCTTCCGAGTCTCGATAGGTGATGCCGCCTTACGCGGTTTGACCGCCCAAACCTATACCCGGCTGCCATGAGGGGGAACCGGCGTCCCACTGAGGAACGGCGTTCTTCCTTGCTTCGGGATTCCGAGCCTGCCCCCCCCGGTGCGGCAATATTTTCAACCGTGCCTTCTAAAAATATTTACTTCTCCCTCATATCCCCTTATGATGGCAGCAGCACTAAGCGGACCGGGTTCCTCAGGCCAGTGCCTTGAGGGTAGGGTCGGCTTTATTCCTGGAAGCAGGCCCAGGGGGCCGCTGGACCATGACCTCGCTGTATGCAGGTTCCACCCATGATGCGTCGCCTGGCCGCCTTCGTTAAGTCGCCCATCGCCCGCTGGATCGTCGGCGTCACCCTGCTGATGTCGGTGCTGCTTATCTGGCGGCCCACCTTCTCCGAGTTTCTCGAACTCAAGCTCTACGATCTCAAATTCCGGTTCCGGGGCGTCCTCCCGCCCGGCCAACAAGTAGCCATCGTGGCCATTGACGACGACAGCCTCCAGGCTGTGGGCCGCTGGCCCTGGTCCCGGGAGGACATGGCCCGACTGCTCGGTCGGCTGAAACAGGCCGGTCCCCGGGTCATCGCCCTGGACATCATCTTTGCCGAAAAGGAACAAACGGTAGCGTACCAGGCCCTCAAAAAGCTGAGCGATGACTTGGCCCGGCAAGGGGTCTCGCCGAAAATCCTCAAACTCCTGGAGGCGGAGACAAAGCGGGCCGACGTGGATCGTCTCCTGATCGATGTCCTCGGCCAGGGTTCCCCCACCATCCTGGGGTTCTTTTTCCGCAGTGTGGGCGGCAAGGCCGGCGGGATTGATGCGGCAAAGCTCATGGGATCCTCTTTCATCCAGTCCTCCACCTATAACGTGGTGCGGCTCCTGGACACCAAGGCTTCCCAGGTCCCCCTGGTGAGCGCCGCCGGGATCGAACGCAATCTCCCGGAGATCGGCGAAGCCGCTGCCGGCGACGGCTATTTCAACATGATTCCCGATCCCGACGGCACCGTGCGCTGGTTTCCCATGAGCGTCGCGTATGGTGATGAGTTCTTTGCCCCCATGTCCCTGGTAACCCTGTCCCACTTCCAGGGGAAGGTCCCCATGTCCATCACCCTGTCCCGGTGGGGGGTGAATGAGGTTCGCCTGGGGCGGCGGACGGTGCCCGTGGACCGCTATGGCCGCATGCTCATCAACTTCCTGGGCCCCGAGGGTATCATCCCCACCTATTCGGCCGCCGCCCTCCTGAAGGGCACCCTGCCGGCCGAGGCCCTGAAGGACAAGGTCGTCATCGTGGGGGCCACTGCGGTGGGCATCTACGATCTCCGGGTGACGCCTTTCTCCGGAACCTTCCCCGGGGTGGAGATCCAGGCCACCATCATGGACAACCTGCTCCGGGGCAAATTCATCCGCATCCCGCCCTTCGGCCTGGGCCTCATGCTGCTGGTCCTGGTGGCCCTGGCGGTCCTGATGGGCCTGATGCTGCCCCGGCTCTCCGCCGCCTGGGCCTTCATCTTCACCCTCATCGTCATGGAAGCCTACGTCGGCATCAACTATTATCTGTTTACCCGCCAGGGCCTGCAGCTGGAGCTGTTTTATCCCCTGGGCCTCATTGTCCTGGTCTACCTGGGGGTCACCATGCATCGGTTCCTGGCGGAGGAACGGGAGCGGGAGCGCATCCGCAAGGCCTTTGAATCCTACGTGGCCCCCGCCATCGTCCAGGAGATGCTGAAGCACCCCGAGCAGTTGCGCCTGGGAGGGGAGCGCCGGGAGATCACCGTCCTGTTCACCGACATCCGGGGCTTTACCTCCATGTCGGAGAACCTGGACCCCGAGGCCCTGGTGAGCCTCCTCCATGACTTCCTCAATCCCATGAGCAACATCATCATCAACCAGGGGGGGACCATCGACAAGTACATGGGCGACGCCATCATGGCCCTCTTCGGAGCCCCGCTCATCCAGGCGGACCATCCTCGCCTGGCCTGCCGGGCCGCCCTGGAGATGACCGCCAGCCTGGAGGCCCTGAACCAGGAGTGGACCACGCAGGGCCGCCCGCCCCTGAGGGTAGGGGTGGGAGTCAACACCGGCCCGGTGGCCGTGGGCAACATGGGCTCCGACCGCCTCTTCGACTACACCGCCATCGGCGACAACGTGAATTTGGCCTCCCGCCTGGAGGGGCTCAATAAATACTACGGCACCAGCATACTCATCAGCGAGACCACCGCCCAGGCCCTGGAAAATGGCTTCTGCCTCCGGGACGTGGACTTAGTAAGGGTCAAGGGCAAGGCCCAGGCAGCCCGCATCTATGAATTGCTGGGCGAAGGCGAGCCCGAGCCGGAGTTGGCCCGGTTCCTGGAGATATACACCCAGGCCCTGGCCCTCTACCGGGCGCAACGCTGGGCCGAGAGCCTGGCCGCCTTTGCCCAGGCCCTGGAAATTCGCCCCGGGGATACCACCTGCCAGCGCTACGTCAACCTGGCTCAAAAATACCAGGAAACCCCGCCGCCCCCCGATTGGGACGCCGTGACGGTCATGGACGGGAAGTAGGTTGTAAAGTTGGGGACCACAAAAAGCAGAGAATCACCTGAGGGACCTGAATGGCTCTTTAATTTTCTAGTCTAAAATCTTTATTTATCGGGATTATATCGCCACCTGTTTGAATCGGTTGACAATACCAAGCTATCCGCTAGTGCATATCCCCGGCAACCGCGCCAGCCGGGCGCTACGCCTGCTATCTCCTAACTTCAGTTTTCCCCTGGTTCCCAGGGTCGGGCGGGGGTGGCCCGGGGAGGCTGGGTCGTAAAGCCATGATGTCCTTGGCAACCGATGATCGGATCTGTCTGCAATCTAAGGAAAAATTATTTGTTTAAATTTATTATTGATAATGTCCTGCTCACGAGATGCGTCGCCCTCGAGCCATGCCGCCCTTTAAGGGTTTTAATTAACGGCAAGGGTTCTCCGAAACCCAAGTTGGGACAGAGGCGGGTAGGCTGCCGCAAATTTTCTGATGATTGATTTATGAAATTACAAAATCGGCTGCAGAAGGAAGTAACTGATTTTTATAACGAAGTTGGCTGGCAAAAGCAAGCCGATGGATTATTTAAAGATGCATCGTTGTTTGAAGATTTAAGAGAGGTATCGAAAATATATGTACATAAATGCCATCTGAGATTAAACAAATATATCAAGAATGAGGGGAAATTTATTCTGGATGTTGCCTCAGGGCCGATTCAATATCCGGAATATTTAACTTATTCTCATAACTTCGAATTTCGAGTCTGTGTGGATATCTCGCTAACTGCATTGAAAGAAGCGAGAGAAACGTTGGGATTAAAAGGAAAATATGTTTTAGCAGATATAACTGAGCTGCCTTTTAAAAGTAATTGTATTGATATTGCTATTTCTCTTCATACAATTTATCATGTACCGGCCGATAAACAATTAAAAGCCTTCACTGAGATCTACAGGGTTATGAAACCAGATGCAAGGGCCGTTATAGTTTATTCGTGGGACCGCGATTCATTGCTTATGAATATATTTTTATTTCCATTTAATTTATTAAATATCTTAATGAAGAAAATTAATAATCTTATTGGACTTAATAAGAAAAAAGATAACTTAAAACTATATTTTCAGGCCCACAATAATGATTGGTTAGAGAAGAATATTAAACCAAAATTTGATTATAAAATCTTTGTCTGGCGCTCCCTAAGTGTTGCCTTTATGAGAATATTTATTCACAAATGGCTATTTGGTAAAAAGATACTTTCTTCTATCTATTGGCTGGAAGATCGATATCCTCAATTTTTCGGGAAATTTGGACAATATCCTCTTATCATCATTGATAAAAAGCCCGGTTAATCTGAGCTTCGGTTGAACCTCCTGCCTTGACACTGGTTTTCGGGCATGGCATAACCTCCGTCCGTCCGGCTTTGGGTAATCCTGCCTGATACACCCGTATGCCATGACCCGCTGCTGATCTCCTCCCTTTTTGCAGAACCTTTTGCACCCTACCGGGCGGTGTCGGTTTCATCGGCATTTTCCACCAGATTCCGATCACCGGCTCTCTTGGGGGACGAGGAAACTCCCTCCTTGGGAGGGTGGGGGAAAACGGGCCCCGCCGCCGGGGCGAGGCCCGGAAATTATTTTTTATGTTCGTTGTTTGTTGTCGGTGATGGATTCGGTGATGGTGTGCCACAATTTCTTCAGCAACCCTTCGTCGTGCCCCTGGGAGCCATCCGGCTGGACGTGGGGCTCGGGCTCTTCCTTGGCCAGTTCCTTGAGCAGGTGCTGCTGCCGGGCATTGAGGTCCCGGGGAATGACGACCTTGACCTCCACCAGCAGGTCACCCCGGCGCTGGCCCTTGGGGTATGGCACCCCTTCGCCCTTCAACCGGATCACCTCTCCGGGTTGGGTGCCCGGCGGGATCACCAGTTCGTGGCTGCCTTTAAGGGTGGGGATGGTGAAGCGGGTCCCCAGGGCCGCCTGGACAAAGGAAATAGGCGCCTTCAGATGCAGGTCGTAGCCCTCGCGCTGGAAAAAATCGTGGGGCCGGACGTTCATGACGATATATAAATCCCCCGGAGGCCCACCGTGCACGCCGCCGTTGCCTTCACCGGGCATGACCAGGTGAGTGCCGCTGTCCATGCCGGGGGGGATTTTTACCTTGAGCTTCTTCTTTTCCCGGATCCGGCCTTCCCCGTTACAGCCGGAACAGGCCTCGGCCACAAATTCCTTCATGCCCTGGCACCGGGGACAGGTGGTGGTGATCTGAAAGATGCCGTGGCTGCGGGACACCACTCCCCGGCCGCCACACTGGGGACAGGGGACCCTTTTGGTCCCGGGCTTGGCGCCGCTACCGCTGCAGGTGCGGCAGGTTACCACCCGGGGCACCTCCACGGTCACCTCGGTTCCCAGGGCCGCGTCCAGAAAATCCAACGTCAGGTCGTACCGCAGGTCATTGCCCTGCTGGGGCCGGGGCCCGCCACCCCCGCCGAAGCCGCCGCCGAAGCCGAAGACGTCCCCGAAGATATCGCTGAAGGAGCGGAAAATATCGGAGAAATCCGAAAACCCCGTGAAACCGGTGGAAGACAGGCCCTCATGCCCGTAAAGATCATAGAGTCGCCGCTTTTCCGGGTCATGGATAACCTCGTAAGCCTCGGCGGCCTCTTTGAACTTCTCTTCGGCGTTTTTATTGCCGGGATTGCGGTCCGGATGGTATTTGAGGGCTATCTGGCGGTACTTCTTCTTGACCTCGTCCACACCTGCGTCCCGGGGCACTCCCAGGACCTGGTAATAATCCTTTTTCTGGTTTGCCATATGCTTTTACGTAAGACGCACCTTTACCGATTTTACTTTGTCGCCTAAATGGACGTCTTTGTCCCGGCGATCGTCAATGGTGATGTGGGTGATCACCCGGTTGACTCCCTGATCAAAGGGAAGTTCATGCAAAACCTGGGCCACCTTCAATAATCTGGCGGCGTGGCCGTGGACCAGGGTGCCCATGTCCGTGAGTTCATAGGGGATACCCTCTTGTTGGAGATACTTGATGACCGCGGCGACAAAATCGCCCACACTGGTATCCCCCAGTCCCAAAGGGACCACGCTGATTTCCATAATCGCCATGGTTACATCCGCAGGCGCCGGCGATTAGGCCGGCAGTAATCGGCGCACGGCGGCTTTGAGACCATCCAGATTGGGGGATTTTACCACAAAATCATCGGCGCCCCAACTGGAAAGGTCATGGGGGGGGCAAACGTGGGAATAAAGAACCACCCGGGTCTTGCGGTTGGTTCCCTTGATCATGCGCCCAGCCTCCAACCCGGACATATCCGGCATGAGCACCTCGAGGATGACCATATCGGGCTGGAATGATTCCATCAGGCGCACCACTTCCGAGGCTCTCCCGGTTACCTGCACCTCATAGCCCTCATCCTGCAATTCCTCCAGGCACAACTGCCGGATGTGGGGTTCGCTGTCGGCAAACAATATTCGCGACATGGCAAATGCACCCCCTTTGCCAGAGCGGTGCTTCCCCCCCAAACATCCCCATATTATTATAATCATTCCCGAGAACAAAGTCCAATATCGCCTGAAAACCTTTTGCCTTTAATGCACAAATTTTTTTCTCAAGTTCTCGTCGGTCTCGTGGTGTTCGGCCTTATATGCTAAATATGTTAAGGAATTATTCCCCGGTCTCCCCATCGCCGGGTTTTGCCGTTTTTCCCCGGAGCGCCCGCCAACGGGCCGCCAGGTCCGGCTCCTGCCCTTCAGTCCCCGGTTCATAGAAGGTCACCCCCTCCGAAGCCGCCGGCAGATACGCCTGGTCCACCCAGTGGC
>Ga0209048_10006483_pt1 | contig 10945 bp, 10 predicted proteins | sample FrelakmetCRP12CR_FD_187146 | JGI IMG/M metagenome (GOLD analysis project Ga0209048, IMG submission 187146) | Freshwater lake sediment microbial communities from the University of Notre Dame, USA, for methane emissions studies - CRP12 CR (SPAdes)... | ecosystem: Environmental > Aquatic >... | reverse complement strand
ACTTTCAGTCATATCTCCGTGTCGCACAGTTCCGGGCGCTTCACAGAAGCGCCACTACATCGTTCACGCGCGACCCATCCCAGTATTTCAACACTCTCCTAAGCCGGGGCATTCACCATACTTCTTTCGCACAGCTTGGAGCCGGTTCCATACTTCCTCAGCCATTTCTGACCGCCAGACACCGCCCAAGAGATAATTGAACTTAGCATCAGACTCCGCATGCTCCCCGACGTTTCCTGCAACAACCCTCAATGTTGCCCGGCCCGATTATATTCCTCGAGCGCCTTCGGCATTAAGGCCTCGAGTTGCGCGATGCGCGTCCCGTGTGAGGGATGCGTCGACAGGAACTCGGGTGGCTGCTCACTGCCCGCTTCTTCCATCCGCTTCCAGAAGCGAACGCTTTCCCGCGGATCGTAACCGGCCCGCGCCATATACATGAGACCAATCTCATCCGCCTCCGATTCGTGCTTGCGACTAAAGGGCATGAGCAGGCCAAATTGCGCCCCGGCCCCGAGCGCCGCCATCACCGTGCGCTGCTTGTCGTAGTCCATGTCGGACAACGAAACCGCAATGCCAGTCATGGCCGTTTGCGTCAGGTTCTGTTGCAGGACGCGTTGCGCGCCGTGACGCGAGGTGGCATGCGCCATTTCGTGTCCCATCACCGTGGCGAGAGCTGCCTCATTTTGAGCCACCGGAATGATGCCGGTGTAAACGACAATCTTTCCGCCGGGTAAACAAAAGGCATTCACCTTTCCATCCTGAATAAGGGAAACCTGCCAGTCGTATCCCTGGCCGAATTTGCCGGTGGCGGCGGCGAGACGATTCGCAACCCGCTTCACCATTTCAAACTCCGGTCCGGAAGTGATCGAGGGGGACTGCGAAAGCACCTGTTGATACGTTTGCAAACCGAGAGCCGCTTCCTGTTCCGTCGACATCCCGACATGACTGCTCCGGCCCGTTTCCGGGTTTACGAATTTTTCTGACGAACAATACTGATAAAGAAAAAACAGACCGGCTGCGAGGATCGGCAGCCATTTGATATGTCGGCGTTCCATATCTCCATGGCTAGCAGCGGACTTGCCATGCGGCAACCACCATCCGCGAACGGAATAGAGGACCACACCCACACTCAGGGGATGAGTTTGACCTCGTGGCCCCCGTCACCGTTGCACTCTCCGCCGTCAGACATGAATTCCGGCAGGTTTACATGAAGCTTTTCTCCTCGCCTGCCTGGCTCTGCCGGCATCGGGTTGCCGGACCAGCCCTACCTCTACCTCGAAGGGAAGGCTGGTATTTCGCAAGACCGAATTGCGCCTGTTTCCTCAGCCAAAACGTCCACGTTATCTATCTGATGACGATAATAGATCAGGTAGGACTTGCACAAGAGCCGAGGCACATCCGGTCGTTTGCGATATGGTGTTCCGAGTTCTGGAAAGTTCGCTAACGACTCCGCGCGGTTCACTAAATAGTCGCCGAAGCGAATCGCTGTTTGAGCGTCATCTTGCGCGATGAATCGGATGATCTCTGCGAGTCGAGCGTGCGCTCGAGGAGCGAAGATTATTTTCCAGCCCATCGGCGGATGTCCTCGCGGACGCGCTCGATAGGAATGCCTTCGCCCGCGTCGAGCTCGGCAGCCGCTTTATCGAGCGATGCGAGCAGAGCGGCCTCTTCGGCTTCGGACATCAGCGGCTCTTCCTGAGATTGGAGCCAAGCAGCAAGAGCTGATTTCTCCTTCGCCGGCAAGCGGCCAATCGCTTCCTGAATTTCGGTGATGGTGCTCATGAAATGGAACTCGCCAGCTCGCGGTTCGCCTGCAAGACCATTTCGACCGCTTCCTTCAAAGTTGCAGGTGCCTCTTCCATCGTGGCGCCTTGCGTATTCGCACCGGGCAGCTCTTCAACGAAGGCAGCGTAGCCTTCGGGAAACTTCTGGAAAACGGCGGTCAGTTTGATCTCCATGACAAATTCTTAGCACAAAACGCGCGAACCGAATACTGCCGAGTTACGCCTTCGAGTAGATCTCGGCGCCCGCTTCGCTGAACTCGCGGGATTTCTGTTCCAGACCCGCCTGTACTGCCCGTTCTTCGGAAATTTGCTGTTCCGCAGCGTACTTCCGGACGTCCCCGGTGATTTTCATCGAACAAAAATGAGGGCCGCACATGCTGCATCCGCCTTCGCCGAGGCTACGGCGAGACAGGAAAATGCGCGGAGGAATCGGCTCATTAGGGTTTCGAATAAATCTCCGCCCCGGTCTTTTGAAATTCTCGGGCTTTAGCTTCCAGACCGTGGTCGATCGCAGAGCTGTCGTTTACGCCTTGCTCCGCGGCATAGCGCCTAACGTCCTCTGTGATTTTCATGCTGCAAAAGTGAGGTCCGCACATGCTGCAAAAATGAGCCGATTTAGCACCCTCCTGCGGCAAAGTCTCATCATGGAATTCGCGGGCCGTTTCCGGGTCTAACGAGAGATTGAATTGGTCTTCCCAGCGAAATTCGAATCGAGCTTTCGAGATGGCGTTGTCACGGTATTGCGCGCCGGGATGGCCTTTCGCCAGATCGGCGGCGTGCGCGGCGATCTTGTAAGCGATCACGCCATCTTTGACGTCCTGCTTGTTCGGTAAACCGAGGTGTTCCTTCGGGGTCACGTAACAAAGCATGGCGCAGCCATACCAGCCGATCATGGCCGCGCCGATCGCGCTGGTGATGTGATCGTAGCCGGGCGCGATGTCGGTCGTGAGCGGCCCCAGGGTGTAAAACGGCGCTTCGCCACACCACTCGAGCTGTTTCTCCATGTTCTCTCTGATCAGGTGCATGGGGACGTGGCCCGGTCCTTCGTTCATCACTTGAACGTGATGTTTCCAGGCGCGCTGAGTCAGCTCGCCCTGCGTGAAGAGTTCGGCGAACTGGGCTTCGTCGTTCGCATCGGCGATTGAACCGGGCCGCAAACCATCACCAATGGAGAAGCTGACGTCGGACGCGGCCATGATTTCGCAGATCTCGTCCCAATGGGTGTAAAGAAAACTTTCCTGGTGATGCGCGAGACACCATTTGGCCATGATCGAGCCGCCGCGCGAGACGATACCGGTGGCCCGCCGCGCCGTCATCGGAATGTAACGCAAGAGAACGCCGGCGTGCACGGTGAAGTAATCGACCCCCTGCTCCGCCTGTTCGATGAGGGTGTCACGATAAATATCCCAGGTCAGTTCTTCCGCACGGCCGCCGACTTTTTCGAGCGCCTGATAAATCGGCACGGTGCCAATCGGCACCGGCGAGTTGCGGATGATCCATTCGCGGGTGGCGTGAATATTCTTGCCGGTGGAAAGATCCATCACGGTGTCGGCGCCCCATTTCGTGGCCCAGCGCATCTTCTCGACTTCTTCCTCGATGGAGGACGCGACGGCACTGTTACCGATGTTGGCGTTGATTTTTACCAGGAAATTGCGGCCAATGATCATTGGCTCGAGTTCCGGGTGGTTGATGTTTGAGGGAATGATGGCGCGGCCGCGCGCGACCTCGACTCGGACAAAGTCAGGTGTTATTTCGCGCGGAATATTCGCGCCGAATGATTGGCCGCGATGTTGGTGTCCTAACGAATTGCGTCCCAAGGTCAGGGGCTCGATTTCCTCCTGGCGACGGTCAGAGACCGCCGCTACAGCAGCGCGCCGTGCGTTCTCCCGAATGGCGATGAACTCCATCTCGGGGGTGACGATGCCTTCTCGAGCGTACCAGAGCTGCGTGACCGCGTGACCATTGCGGGCGCGCAACGGTTTTCTGGCGAGGAAAGTTGAGAGTTGAGAGTTGAGGGCTGATGGTCCATCACCATTGCTGCCGTTCCCGTTGGACGCCTCGCTCGTGCGGCCTTTCGGAGCTGGACGTTTCGGTGAGGCGCCGGCCGCATGCGTCTCAGAGAGGTATCCATCATCAATCGGCGTCACGACGCGCCCTTCGATTTCTTCGACATCGCCGCGATCGCGAATCCATTTCGCCCTCAAAGCCGGCAAACCCTGATTCACATCGAGTTCCTGATCGGCGTCGCCCCATGGGCCGCTCGTGTCGTAGACGCGCACCGGCTCGTTCACTTCGACTTGCCCGCTCATCGTTTTCGTCGGCGCGAGACTGATCTCACGGAAAGGAATCCTGATCCCAGGATGCAATTCGCCCGTGACGTAAACTTTGCGTGAATTCGGCAGGCTGGATTCGACGGAGCCGGGGTCAACGACCCCAGCTACAGAAGAACCGAGGTCAACGACCCCAGCTACAGAAGAACCGGGGTCAACGACCCCAGCTACAGAAGAACCGGGGTCAACGACCCCAGCTACAGAAGAACCGGGGTCAGCGACCCCAGCTACAGAAGAGCCGGGGTCAACGACCCCAGCTACAGAATGTTTTGTTGCGCTCATAGCCAAGGCGCGGAACGAGCGGCATGGCTTTGAATCCTTGCTCCCTGCGACGGTTCTAACCGCATCAGGTTCAAGGGGTCGTCCGAAAATCTTCGGACCTCTCAGCCTTCGGCTCCCCCGCAATCTGCCACGAGCATAGGGGCGCGATGCGCGAAGTCAATGCGATCAAGACAGAGTTCAGGTTGCAGGTCCGCCTTCGGACGGACTCGCCGTGGCCAGGACTCAAGGTCCAGAGTTCAGTTTGAGAATCAGATTACCCCGAATCACGCGCCGAGCTGCGTCCTGAACCCTGAAATCCGAACCCTATCGCACCGCGATTTAGGGTTCGCGATTGGGATCGCTCTCGGGAATGGCCACGGCGATTGTGCCGGTTGCCGGTAAGGTGTCGAGCCGCGCGGGTGGTTGCGCCAAATCCAGGACACTGATTTCATTCGCGTTCTGCGCCCAATAATCCGCGGCCAGCATCGGACGCTGCTTCTTTTCGGCCACGTCGCGGTAGTTTTCGATTCCAAGGCAGAGGGCCCGGGCCAGTTTCTGCCGCCAGAGCGGATTCGCGACCAGTTTGCTGTCGCTCACTTCCGACAGAAAACCGCCTTCGACCAAAATCGCGGGAATCTTCGTGTGCCGGAGCACGGCAAAACGCGCGCGCTTAATCCCACGATCGAAGTCCGGGATGTGACCAAGCATGGAATGGTAGACGGAGGCGGAGAGGGCGAAACTCTGCGCGTCGACGGCGCTGCCGGCCTGCATGTTGACGAAACTCAAAGCGAGCGCGTCGTCCGCGGTGGAAGGCGCGCCGCGCGGGGTGAGAGAAAAAATTTCGAAACCGTTCGCGGCGGTGTTGGAAGTGGCGTTGAAATGAAGGCTAACAAAGATGGAGTCGCGCGTTGCGTTCGCGATGCGAGCGCGCAATTCCAGCGGGAGAAAAACGTCGTTCTCGCGGGTCAGCATGACCTTGAAGCCTTTGGCCTGCAGGAGCGGCCTTAGCCGGCGGGCGACGTCGAGGGCGTACTCCTTCTCGGTTCCGTAGGAACTCACCGCGCCCTTATCGAAACCCCCGTGACCAGCATCGAGCACCACGGTTTGCACTTTGTCCGGGTGCGGGAGCATTTGGGGCCGTAATTGCGGCTCGATGGTTTTTGCGAGATCGATTCGGGAAACGAGAAATTTCCCATCCTGCGCGATCACCGGAAAGCAGAGCCAGTTGCGCAAGCCGTTAATGACTGCTTCCCGGCTCTCGAGCGTCACCTGGAGCTGATTCCGGCCGTTATTGAGCACGACGGTTTTGCTCGTTGATTCCACATTCCCCAGGAGACCGTAGAATCTGGCGATGTTATCAACGCTCAAATAGTCGCGCAGCCCCACCTTGATCACCTGCCAGTCAACTTTGGGTGTGGCCCCATCTGGTTTCGCAACCGCCGCTGTCACGGACGCTCGTCTGGCCGAAGATGATTTCGCCTTGGCGGGTTTGGCCAGAGCGCCGGTGGCCAGGACGCCCGAGATCACGCCTACGACGGGATAAATGAGAAGTCGCGCGGCAATCATGCGCCTCAACATGCAGGAAAAATGCCAGCGAGCCACCTCGTTCCCGTGTCTCGCCGTTCGAATTTCCCTGTTGGACAACGGAACGGTTTCGCCGTTCTTTGGCGGATGTTTAAGCCAATTTGTCTCCTGCTCATCGGCTTGCTGGCCGCCGGAAACTTGTTCGGGAAGCCCGCGACCAGCAAATCGTCTGCAAAAACCGACGCCGCCAAACCGGCTGCAGCCCAAAGCCCGGACGCACCCGCGACCGCCGGCCCGAAGAATCCACCCCCCCTCGACTTGACGAACATGGATACGTCGGTCAAGCCGCAGGACGATTTTTATCTGTACGCGAACGGCACCTGGATCAAAAATAACCCGGTTCCACCGGAGTATTCGCGCTGGGCGGCTTTCACCCAGCTGGCGGAGAGAAATAACAGCGCGCTGCACGAGATCGCCGAAAAGGCGGCCGCCGGCGCTCCGAAGAGTTCCAAGAAATCAAACATGGAAAAGGCGGCGGCAGCCGACGTGCAAAAGGTGGGTGATTTCTACGCGAGCGGCATGAACGAAAAAGCGGCCGAGGCGGCGCGGGTGAAGCCTCTCGAGGCCGAGTTAAAGCGCATCGATGCGATGAAAGGCAGCGGCGATGTGTTGAAGGAAATCGCGCGTTTGCATTCGATGGGCATAAACGCCCTTTTCAACTTTTCCTCCGGCCAGGACGACAAGGACAGCACGATGGTAATTGGTCAGGTCTATCAGGGTGGGCTCGGCCTGCCGGACCGGGATTACTATACGAAGGAAGATGACGCCTCGAAGAAATTGCGGAACGATTACGTCGCCCACGTTACGAAGATGTTGACTCTCGCGGGAGAGCCGGCCGGCGAAGCGGCTAATCACGCGGAGAAAGTGATGGAAATGGAGACGATGCTCGCCAAGGCGGCCAGAACCCGCGTCGAGTTGCGCGATCCGCAAAAGAATTACAACAAGATGAAGCAGGCCGATCTGCAGGCGCTCACGCCGGCCTGGAATTGGGCGGACTACTTTAAAGAAATCAAACTGACCGCGCCGGGAGATATCAACGTCGGGCAGCCCGATTTCCTCAAGGCGGCCGACCAGGTTTTTGCGGGAATGCCGCTGAACGACTGGAAGGCGTATCTCCGCTGGCACTTGATTCACGCCATGGCTCCCACGCTTTCGAGCGACTTGGTGAATGAGAATTTTCGTTTCTTCGAAACAACTCTCCGCGGGACCAAGCAAATCAAGCCGCGCTGGAAACGAGTCGTGGCCAAGACCGACGAGGAGCTGGGGGAAAGTCTGGGCAAACTTTACGTGGCGGAAAAATTTCCGCCGGAAGCCAAGGCCCGCGCGCTCGAGATGGTGAACAATCTCCGGGAGGCCCTGGCCGATCGAATCAAAACGCTGGATTGGATGGACGAAGCGACCAAGCAGGAAGCGTTGAAGAAACTGGCCGCCTTTACGGTCAAGATCGGCTATCCCGACAAGTGGCGCGATTACTCGCCGCTGAAGATTGATCGCGGCCCCTACGCGCTCAACGTCATGCGCGGCGACACCTTCGAGACGGACCGTCAGTTGAAGAAAATCGGCCAACCGGTCGACCGCAGCGAATGGGGCATGTCGCCACCGACAGTGAATGCCTATTACAATCCGAACCTGAACGAGATCGTTTTCCCCGCGGGCATTCTCCAACCACCCTTCTTCGACCCCAATGCGGATGACGCCGTGAACTATGGTGGAATGGGCGCGGTCATCGGACATGAGATGACGCATGGTTTTGACGATCAGGGCCGTCAATACGACGCCACCGGAAACCTGCGTGATTGGTGGACGCCGGAATCGGCGAAGGCTTACACCGAACGCTCGAAAGCGATCGTCGCGCAGTATGCCGCCTACGAGCCACTGCCCGGACTCCATCTCAACGGTGAACTGACGCAAGGCGAGAACATCGCGGACATCGGCGGAGTGAAACTCGCTTACATGGCGTTGCAAAAGGCTCTGGCGAAAAAAGGCGGCCAGCAGGAAAAAATCGACGGCCTCACCCCGGAGCAGCGGTTCTTCCTCGGCTTCGCGCAAATCTGGCGCAACAATCAACGCGAGGAAGACCTGAAACTGCAGGTCAATACCAATCCGCATTCGCCTGGGAAATTCCGGACGATCGGTCCCCTCTCCAACCTGCCGGAATTCCAGAAGGCCTTTGAGCTTCCGGACGGTTCGCCGATGGTCCGCCCGCCGGATCAGCGGGTGAATATTTGGTAAGGGAACCGAATTGGAGGAATGGAGTAGTGGAGGAATGAGTTTCGGACAACGCCCGAGCACGACTCCACGACTCCATTACTCCATTGGGTTCTCCTTCGCGATCTTGCCGCCCCACGAAAGGATCTTCGCCTTGGTGCCGGCGGCCTCGGCTTCCTTGATGTCGCCGTTGCGATTGTAGAAAAGCGACAGACTGGTCCAGCCTATTTGATCGTTAGGCCGAAGCTCGATTGATTTCCGGCCGGCTTCGATCGCTTCGGGGAAGCGCCCAATTTTCATCAAGGCCATGCCCAGCGCGTGCCAGCCATCGAAAAACGCGGGATCCATTTCCACGCACCGTCGATATTTCCCGACCGCGCTCTCCAGCTCGCCAATGGCCAGATCGCCGTTCGCCTCGTCGAAGATTTCGTCCAGCGTGGCCATGGGAACGATCGGCCCGGCGGGGACGACTAGCCGGTCGAGGCCACCACCTTGGCCGCGCGGCGTCGATCGCGCATCCACTCCACGAAAATGGCCCGGCGCCGCTGGGACAAATTTCCGGTTTCAAACTTGGCCTTCGCTGGCCCATAGCCGGCGGGATCGGCTGGGTCGCGTTTTTCAAGCACGGCGATAAAACCGCCCTCCGATACGGGATTCAATTCCGTGACGGTGCCGGGTTCGATGGTGGCCACGGCGTTCTTAATCGTCGGCAAATCGGCCGTCTCATACTTGGGTTCCAATTCCGGAGCTGAGGTTGAAGGAGAATCTTCCAGGAGCGCAAACGGCGGGATTCGTTCCAGGTTCAGTCCGCTCGGTTCCAAGGCGCGACCAAGGCCAAATTTCGACGTCAGTTCAGCCGGCCACCATGGACTCAGCTTCATTTTTCTTTGTCCAATGGCCCGATCGAGGGACGCCCCCGACTTGATGGCGTCGCGCAGTTGCTGGGCGATTTCCGCGCCCCGGCTGGAAACCAGCTGGCGGAGCCGCTCGGCTGAGAGGGTCTCCACGATCTTTGGCTTGGCTTCCTCCAGAGTAAGCGGCTTCGCTTCCGTGACTTCGAGCAGATGTAAAACGTAGAATCCGTCGGGGCCCTGGATGGCGTCACTGAGAGGATCTTTTTGCGTGAGCTGAAAAGCGTATTGGGTCAATTGGGGATTGGCCGAGAACTGCGGGGCCGGCGACGCGGAGGTGAATTCTCCCGTTGCGACCACCGGGGTTTCGAACTTGGAGGCGACGTCCGCGAATTTCGCGTCTTTCTCCAGGAGCGCCTGGGTAAAATCGTTGGCGCGATTCGCCAGCTTCTGCAGGGGCTCCACCCGTTCCTTGCCGGTCAGCTTCTTCTCGGGATCGGTCAGCGCGAAGCTCACAAACTCGACCCGGCGTTTTTCCTCGCTTTTCAACTGATCCTTATGCGCCTCGAAGTATTTCGCGATCTCTTCGTCGCTTATTTTTACATCGGGCCGGAAATCCGCATCCTGCAGACGCACGACCGAGACGTGCAATTTCCCGTACGCTCTCTCGTAGTTATCCTTGCTTTCGGACTCCGGAACCTGCGTCGCGGTCCCGATCAAATCCTTCATCCGGTTGAGCGACAATTGATCAGACACAACCTCTTCGATTTGGGCTTCGGTGAAGCCCACGGAGGGGAGCATCGTCTCACTGAATTCGGTGTACTTATTTATGTCGAAATGCCCGTCGGTTTGAAAACGGGGGAGCGTCTTCACAAATTCCCTGATCTCGCTCGAGCTTGGGTGAATTCCGAGCCGCTCCGCTTCATGGAGCATGACCAATCGATTCCAGGTGAACTCCACGTACATTTCCGCTTCGCTCTGCACATTGGCCGTCATCAACTCGCCCCTTAAATTCAGACCGAGAGCGGTCGCGAGGCTCATGAGGCGCGCATTCCGCGTGAATTCCACCTGCGTGATCGGGCGATCGTAAATAAGCCCGAGGTCGTTCGTGCGCGCGGCGCCGAGATCCGTCTTGTTAAAGTAGAAGACGAAAGGAATGGCGAGGATCGCGATTATGATCATGAGCCATCGGTGATGTTTGCGGAGAATAGTAATCATAGGGCACCAGCGTGGATTGGCCGGGCGGCAAGATATCGTCTTAGATTTTAACTGAGCAAATGATTTCGCCACGCCCCGGGCAATCCACGGGTGCCGTCCGGCGGGAGCCACGGTGGCCACCTCAGGGCCTTTCCGCTCGAGCAGGAGCAATGTTTTCGCCTCAGCGCCGGGAAGAGATCGTGGGGGTTTGGTTCCGCAGGTTTTTTGCGCGGCCGAGATATTCCGGCGTTTCGCCATGGTCATGCTAGCCTAGCCACATGGGACATCTGCATTCGCCCGAGGGCGCAACACATCTGATCCAGGTCTTTTCGTCGGCGCTTCTTGCGATCCTCTTCCTTCAGTCGGGCATCGACAAGGTGGTGGACCGCCGTGGCAACCTTGATTGGCTGAAGGGCCATTTCGCCAAGAGCCCGCTCGCTGGAATGGTGCCGCTGTTAGTTAGTGCGATCACCATCCTTGAGCTGGCTGCCGGGGCTCTCAACGGGGCCGGGTGTGCGATGATCCTGGTTGTGCGCGACTCTACTCTCGCCTTCTACGGCGCCGTGATCGCCGCGATCTCGATCATCGCACTTTTCTTTGGTCAGCGAATGGCCAAGGACTATGCTGGAGCAGCGACCCTGGTTCCCTATTTTCTGCTGGCCTTGGGTGCGCTCTATTTCCTTTCCCTGTAGCCTCCGTTCCCTGTAGCCAGGGTCGTTGACCCCGGGGG
>Ga0209048_10006482_pt1 | contig 10946 bp, 10 predicted proteins | sample FrelakmetCRP12CR_FD_187146 | JGI IMG/M metagenome (GOLD analysis project Ga0209048, IMG submission 187146) | Freshwater lake sediment microbial communities from the University of Notre Dame, USA, for methane emissions studies - CRP12 CR (SPAdes)... | ecosystem: Environmental > Aquatic >... | reverse complement strand
GAAGGGCACCACCATGCCCTCGCCGGGGTCGCCGATGCGCTTGAGCATCTTGCCGAAGGCCGCGACCAGTTGCGGCACCGTCTGCACCTGCCCGCTCAGCGCCTTGGCGACCGCGGCCGCCACATTGGCGAAGGTCGGCAGCGAGGCGGCACGCTCGGAGTGCGCTGCGCGCTCGGAGCCCGCGGCCCAGAACGGCGGCATCCGGAGGCTCCTCTGGCGGTCGGTCGACATCGCCCGCTGCAGGAGCTTCATCCCACTCACGCCGTCGATCAGGGAATGGTGCATCTTGATGAACAGCGCAAAGCGATCCCCCTCGAGCCCTTCGATGATCGTGCACTCCCAGGGCGGGCGGCTCAAGTCGATCGGCGTGCTCTGCAGCCGGCCGACCAGCTCGCCCAGCTCGCGCTCGCCGCCCGGCCACGGCAGCGCCGCATGGCGCACGTGGTACTCGAGGTCGATGTCCTCGTCTTCGATCCAGACGGGCATCGGATTCACGTTGACAGGGAATTTCAGGCGCCGGTTCCACGGCGCCTTGAATTCGCGGTGGCTGCGGAACTCCGCCATCAGCTGGCGCATGAAGTTCTTGGGCGCGCCGTCGGGCAGCCGGAACTGCAGCAGGCCGCCGACGTGGTTGGGCGTGGCGCGCGCCTCGGTGAATATCCAGGCGGCGTCGAGCGGACTCAGACGAACGGCACTCATGGTTTCATCCCTCGTGCCAGACGACGGTCTTGCGCACCTTTGCCCATTGTTCGAAATGGATCCCGTAGTGCTTCTCGGCCACGTTGCGCTTGAGCTTGAGCGTGGGGGTGAGGAAGCCGTTTTCCACCGTCCACTGCTCGGGGACGACCGCCACGAAATCCAGGCGCTCGTGGGGGTCGAGTTGCTCGTTGACGGATGCAATGTGGGCGGCCAACTCTTCGGTGAAGGCCTTACGGGCATCGCTCGCCCGCAATGCGTCCCACCGTCCCGGCGGCAGCATCGCCAGGGCGAACGGCTGCGGAAAGGCCACGCCGGTGACCATGCAGGCTTCGATCTTGTTGAACGCCGCGAGCTTGCCCTCGATCGGCGCCGGCGCCACGTACTTGCCCTTGCTGCTCTTGAACTGCTCCTTCGCGCGGCCGATGATCTTCAGGCGCCCCTCGCCGTCGAATTCACCCACGTCGCCGGTGCGCAGCCAGCCGTCGTCGGTCATCGTCTCGCGGGTCTTCTCCGGCTCCTTGAAGTAGCACTGCATGTGCGAGGGGCCGCGCGTGAGCACTTCGCCGGTGTCGGACAGCTTGACCTCGCAGTGGGCCACGGGCGTGCCGACATAGCCGACGCGCCCGTGGCCGGGCATCGTGCAGGTGGCCAGACCGAAATGCTCGGTCATGCCATAGCCCTCGAGCAGCTCCAGCCCGAGCTTGTGGTACCAGGCCAGCACGTCGGGGGGAATCGGGGCGGCGGCCGTGCCGGCGAAGCGCACCGAATCGAGGCCCAGCTGCCGCAGGATCTTCCGTTTGACGAAGCCGCCGACGATGGGGATGGCCATCAGCCGGTCGAGCTTCTTCGGCGGCATTTTGGCGAAGACCCCCTGCTGGAACTTGACCCACAGCCGCGGCACCGAGAAGAAGAAGTTGGGGCGCGCGCGCTGCAGATCGGTGAGGAAGGTGTCGAGGGTCTCGGCAAAGAAGATGCGCGAGCCGACCCATATGCTGGCGGCCTCGACCACGCAGCGCTCGGCCACGTGTGCCAGCGGCAGGTAGGACAGCGCGCGGGCGTCCGGCGTCATGCCGATGATCTTCGCGAGTGTCTTCGCCGCATGGCCGAACGAGGCAAAGCCATGCACCGCACCCTTCGGCATGCCGGTCGTGCCCGACGTGTAGATGATGGTGGCCATCGCGTCTTCGGGGAACGTCGGGCTCTCCCCCATCGGCGGCGTCGTCTCGACGATGCTCTGCCACGTGGTGAACCCGGCGGCATCGCACAGCGGCGTGCTGATGCACGGCATGCCCGGCGGGATGCCGGGCTGCATCGACTTCCAGTCGTCGAGCTTGCCGACGATGCAGAGCTTCGATTCCGAGTGCTCCAGGATCTGCCGCACCGTCTCCGCGACCAGGTTCGGGTAGATCGGCACGCTTACGTACCCGGCCATCCAGATCGCCAGGTCGGAGATGATCCACCACGCGGTGTTCTTGCTCATGAGGGCGATGCGCGAGCCGGGTTCCCACCCCTGCGCCTTCAGATACGCCGCCACGCGGCGCGCCTCGTCCATCGCCTGCGCCCAGGTCCAGTCGCGGACCTCGCCGCCGCCCATGGGCTGGGTCAGGAAGACCTGCGTGGCGCGCTCCTTTTCCCAGCGGTAGGCGCACTGCAGCGGAAGATCGGCGGGGTCGAGTGGGGTCATGGTCGGCGGCGGTTGGCGGTTGGCGATCAGCGGATCAGGAACGAGAGCATCCGGTCGGCCAGTTTGCCACACCGCGGGGCCAGCAGGGCCACGCTCGAGAAGCGCGCCTGGTGGAAGACGGGCCGCAGGGGTGTCGATGACCGGCGATCGCCGGCCTGCCCTGCACCTGAATCCGCGCTCACCCCACCCAAGTCGACCCCCCACGCGCAGGGTCGTGTGGTTGAGTCACCTATGGTTGCACCGCTGGGCCCCTCATCCCAGCGGTGCTGCGGATCCTACTTCCTGTCGGCGGCGGCGCTTACCTGCGCGAGCAGCTTGTCGGCCATCTTGTTCTGGACTTCCATCCGCACCAGGATGTCGGGCGGCAGCACCTTCCTCCCGTAGAACGATGCGTTCCAGTCGTCCGAGGCCGTGACCACGGTACCGTCGAGATTCAGCCCGCCGTACACGCCCTTCGCGCGGTTGAACGTGATGAGGTCGGCCACGATGTCGCTCCGGGCGCCGGCGCCGACCGGACCCGCCGCGACGCTCGCGTCACCTCCGATCTTGAACGAAGTCGCCAGCAGCGAGTTGAAGCCCTTGTCGGTCATCACCAGCGTGATCCCTTCCGCCACGGAGATGCCGGCCTGGAAGCCAACGCTGGCGGTCGCCATCGCGTAGAACGCGGGGCCCACCCATTTGCCGCTCTTCGGGTCGCGTGCGACCACGAGTGCACGCCCCCCCGAACCGCCGAAGATGAATCCGGCCTTGACGATCTCGGGTGTGATCATCACCGCTTTGGCGCGGCCGAAATTCTGCTGCAGCCACGTCATGTCGGGATCGCGGAGGAAGTTGGACAGCGTGATCTCCGACGCGGCGATGTGTGCCTGCGGGTCGGCCTGCGCGTGGACGGTCGGCACGACGAACGCCGAAGTCGCTGCGACGAGCGCCGCCATTCCGGTGGAACGTAACGATCTGGATAGCATGAATGTCTCCTTGACGCCTATCTCGGGTGAGCAGGCAGGCGATTTCGAGCATGCCGGCGCCTGCGGATCCCGTCTGTTCGGTAGCGCACCCATGCGCAGCGACCTTCGTCTTTCCGGCAACGCGATCGACACGGAACATCCGGGTCGCACCGGCGACTGCGCTCCGGGTCAACCCGTTCGATTGCGCTCGCGCAGGTTGGTTCCCGTGCCCGCGTCAGCGCGTCTGGCCGCCTTTGACGAACTCTGCCGACGCCTGAAAGAGCGGGAGATCCTGCTGGTAGTCGGCCGCGTCGGCCCGGTCGATCTGTATCCACTCCCTCGTGCTCACCATACCGCCGGGCTGGAATGCAACGACGTTGTCGCGGGAGAACTGCAGCTCCCTCGCGGTGGCCACGGGCAGGCGCAGTCCAACGCCGTTGCCGCTGATGCAAGCGAACATCCTGTCGGCGACAAAGTAGGCGTCGAGGCTGTTGATCGTTCTCGCGCTGACACCGGGAAGCGCAAGCAGCAACGCGTCGAGCTGCGCCTTTCGGCGGGACTTGGGCGTGTCGGCAGTCATGGGGCGACAATCAACTTGGCAGCCATGCCGTCCTGGTAATGGCCGGGCTGATTGCAGAACAACACATAGGTTCCGGCTTTGAGATTGACGGTCAGTTTTCCGGTCTTGCCCGGCGCGAGGTCGGCGATCTCCCCCAGGGGCCGGACCCGACTCTCGATCACCCGGTCGCGCTTGGCATCCAATGGCAGTTCCTTGGCACCGTCATCGCGAGCGATGATCACTTCGTGCACGAGGCTCTTCGACTGATTCTCGGCTTGAAGGGTGACCCGACCGGGCCTGATGGTGCCCAAGTCGAGCACGACTTGCATGTGCCTGATCGACGGATCGGTCGAGGAGTCCTGCAGCTTGATCCCGAGCGTCTGCACGGTGGTGGCAGCCCCCGCCGTCCCGGCAACGCAGAGCAGCAGGGCACACAGCAACGATGGAATCGGTCTTGTGGGCATCGGAAGCTCCTGGAATGAAAGGGTTGGTGGCAGGCGCGGGCGCCCGTTGTCGCTTCGAACGCCGCTTGCGCCGCGGGTTCCGCGAGGCCGGCCCCCATATCCCCTGCGCCCCCGGGCAGGGTGAAGGAACGTAGTACCATCGAATATACGTCCAATCGATGCGTTCCGCGCGCCGAATGATGAGCGGCTTCGACAATCCGATGCAGACCTGGAACGCCCGCTACGCGCGGGAGGAGTACCACTTCGGCGAGGAGCCCAACGCCTTCGTGCGGGCCCATGCGCACCACCTGCAGGGCAGCCGATCGGCGTTGTGCGTCGCCGATGGAGAAGGGCGCAACAGCGTCTTCCTGGCCGAACGGGGTCTCGCGGTAACGGCATTCGACTTCGCACCCAACGCTGTCGCGAAGGCCAGGCGCCTGGCAGCTCGCCGGGGGCTCCACGTGGATCATCGTCTGGCCGACATCTTTGCCTGGGACTGGACTGCCGCGACCTACGACGCGGTCGTGGCGATCTTCATCCAGTTCCTGCCGCCCGAAGACCGCGAGCGGATTTTCGCCGGGATGAAGAGCGCGGTCAGGCCGGGCGGCTTGATGCTCGTGGAAGGCTATCGGCCGGAGCAGGTGGACTACGGCACGGGCGGGCCGCCGCTGCGTGAGAACATGTACACGCGGGAGTGGCTGGCGAGTCAGTTCCGCGATTGGGACATACTCGAGCTGAACCCGTATGACGCGGCGATACACGAGGGCCACGGCCACGATGGGATGTCGGCGCTGATCGACCTCGTGGCGAGACGATCTTCGGCGGCACCGTAGCGCGAGCGGTGGCGAAGCCGGCGGCCGGCGAGGCATGGTCATTGACAGGGGCCGGAGCACGGCTGGATGCTTGCAGTCCGGGGCTGTGAACCTACCTCGACCCTCGCCACGCCCCGACCGGGTGCTTCCCGGCGCCAGCAGTCATAATGGCTGCTCCACGACCTTCCGACACTCATGTATCAAAGCCACTTTGGGCTAGCCGAAGCGCCGTTCTCCATTGCGCCTGACCCGCGGTATCTCTACCTGAGTCACCGCCACCAGGAGGCGCTTGCGCATCTGCTCTACGGTGTGAGTGGCGAAGGCGGGTTCGTCCTGCTCACCGGCGATGTCGGAGCGGGAAAGACGACCATCTGCCGGTGCCTGCTCGACCAGATTCCGCAATCCTGCGACGTCGCCTACATCTTCAACCCCAAGTTGACGGTGGAGGAATTGCTCTCGACCATTTGCGTCGAGTTCGGCATCGTCTATCCGCCCGGAAATACGAGCATCAAGGTATTCGTCGATTGCCTCAACGAACACCTCCTCGGAGCCAATGCCCGGGGCCGGCATGCGGTGCTGATCATCGACGAGGCGCAGAATCTCTCGGCCGATGTACTGGAGCAGATGCGGCTGCTCACCAATCTGGAGACGAATCAGCGCAAGCTGCTGCAGATCATCCTGCTCGGCCAGCCGGAGCTCGCCACGATGCTGGCACGCCCGGAGCTGCGGCAGCTGGCGCAGCGCATCGTTGCGCGCTATCACCTGGGCCCCCTGACCAAGGCAGAGGTGGCGGCCTATGTGCGGCACCGGCTCGAAGTCGCAGGCACCACGCGGCAGCTCTTCCCGGCATCGCTGATGGGGCGCCTGTACCGGTTGAGCGGAGGAGTCCCGCGGGTCATCAACGTGATATGCGATCGCGCCCTGCTGGGCGCATTCGTGCAGGGCAAGGAGCGCGTCGATGCGACCACGCTCGCGCAAGCGGCCCGTGAAGTGTTTCATCAGCCGATGGTCCAGCGCGGCCGCAGGCGGCGCGCGTTTGCCGTTGGGCTGACGGTGCTCGTCGGCGCCGCGCTCGTCCTGCTGCTCAATCGGCCGGAGCAGCGTGCCAGCGAGCCAACTGCGCAGCCGGCCGTCGCGGAACCCGTGATCGATGCAGTGCAGCCCGGCGCGAACGCCGGCGCGGCGGTCGCGACCGACCTGGACTGGCCGGGCGATGGACAGCAGTCGCGCAGCCAGGAGCTCGCCTACGCCGCGTTGTTTCGCGCGTGGGGCCTGGACTATCCGGGGGGTGATGCCTGCCGCGAGGCGGTGCGCCTGGGAATGCGCTGTCGGGTCGCCCGGGGCGGGCTCGATGAGCTGCGCCAGTTGAACCGGCCCGCCGTGCTTGTGCTGCGAAACAGTCGGGGACAGGAGTTCCACGCGGCTCTCACCGGCCTCGAGGACAACAGCGCTACGCTTGCGCTGGGCTCGGAGACGAGGAAGGTATCGCTCGACACCCTCGCCGATCACTGGGCAGGACACTACACGCTGCTATGGCGCATGCCGCCGGAAGCCGCCGAGAGCATTCGGCCGGGAGAGCGCGGGCCAGCCGTTGCGTGGCTTGGCCGGCAGCTGGCGCAGGCGCAGGGCCGGGCGCTGGACGCAAGAGCGGACGCGATCTTCGACGACGCTCTGGTGCGCCGCGTGAAGCAGTTTCAACTCTCCGAGGGATTGATTCCCGATGGCGCCGTAGGGCCCCAGACACTCGTGCGCCTGAGCGCGATAGCGGACAACGCAGCGCCCAGACTCGTGCAGCAGGCCGGGGAAGAATAAGAATGTCCTATATCCTCGATGCTCTGAAAAAATCGGAACAGCAACGTCAGCGCGGCGCCGCGCCGTCACTCCTCGCCCCGCAGGTGACTGACGCGGCCCCGCGCCAGAATGCGGTCCTGCTCTACGGACTGGCAGCGGCAGCCCTTGTCGTCGTGGGCATTGCAATCGGGATGTTTCGTCCGCGGCAGGCGGAAGTGCCCGCACCGCAACCGGTCGCGGTGAAGCCGCCCGAAGCGGTCGTGCCACCAACCCCGCCGGCGCCTGCGCCCGCATCGGTTGAAATAACGATAAGAACAGAGCGGCAGACACCGGTGCCGGCACCAGCGACACAACCTGCTCTGTCGCCTGCAGGCGACGGCCTCAAGGCGCAAGGGCCGGCACCAGCGACCCCCGCGCAAAGTGTCCCATCCAAATCGGCAACCGTCCCGGAAAGCAAGGCGTTATCGCCGGCGCCGGAGCGTACGCTGATGACGTTTGCCGAACTCCCGCTCTCGGTTCAGCAGGACATCCCGAAGTTGTCGATCCTGTTTCATCTCTATTCGGGCAATCCCAAGGACCGTCTGGTCGGCATCAACAACCGCACGCTTCGCGAGGGCGACTCCGTCGAGCCCGGCCTTGTGCTCGAGCAGATCATCCCCGACGGAATGATCTTGAACTACAAGGGATACCGATTTCTGCGCGACCCCCGCTAGCAAGGCGGCCGTTGGAGCAAGTAGCGATTCGAAGTCGGCCATGTCGCGGGCTTCCAAGGCCGAGGCTTCGCTTCCCGCGCCGCGCTCCCTGCGCATTCGACACGCCGCGAGCGACGCGCGCCAATCGCGTGCGCTGCTACATCTGCTTGAACAGATGATTGAACGTGCGGCTCACTTCGAGCCGTTCGTCGCTGCCCTTGACGTGCACGACCTGATTGCCGCGCAGGTTGCGGCTGACCTGGTCGACGGCGTCGACGCGGACCACGGTCGAGCGATGGATCTGCCAGAATTCGTTCGGGTCCAGCTCGTCGATCAGCTCCTTGATCGGCTTGCGTATCAGCGCCTCGAAGCGCTGGGTCTGCACGCGGGTGTACTTGTCCTCGGCGCGGAAGAACAGTATCTCGCTCGTCGGGATCATCCGTATGGTCGCGCCCACGCTCGCCTGCACCCAGCGCATGTACTCGCGCGGCTTGAGGCCGTCCGGCCCGAGCCGTTGCGATAGCTGCGCGAGCAGGTCATGCATCGGGTCCGGCGCCTGCTTGAGGCGCTCCCGCAGGCGCTGGCAGGTCAGCGCCAGCCGCGCCGGCTCCGCCGGCTTCAGCACATAGTCGACGGCGCCTTGCTCGAAGGCGCGGATGGCGTATTCGTCGTGGGCGGTGACGAAGACCACATGGGCCTGGCCGGCCAGCGCCCGGGCCGCCTCGATGCCGTCCGTCCCGGGCATGCTGATGTCGAGGAAGACGATGTCGGGGCCCACGCTCCGCACGATGTCGATGGCCTCGCGGCCATTGCTCGCCTCACCCACGATCAGGAGCTCCGGCCAGGCTTCCTTCAGGCGGGCAACGATCTGGTCGCGCATCAGACGCTCATCGTCGGCAACGACGGCGGTAGGGGCGGGCAAGGGGCGCATGGTGGCATTCCTCCGATCAGGCCGGGGCGGGGGCGGTCTCGTAGGGCACCTTGATGGCGGCACAGGTGCCACCCGCGGGCGGCACGCTGATGATCAGCTCGGCCCGGCCTTTGTACAACACCTTCAACCGCTCACGGATATTGGCAAGTCCCACGCCACCTTCGCCCGTCGGCATGAAGCCGATGCCGGTGTCGCGCACGTGGACCGCCAGCTGTCCGTCGACGATCTCGGCTCCGATCTCGATCAGGCCGCCCTCGGGCTTCGGTTCCAGACCGTGTTTGATGGCGTTTTCCACCAGGGTCTGCAGCATCATGGACGGGAAGACCGCCGATTTCAGGCCTTCGGGCACGATCACCACCGACTGCAGGCGTCCGTCCATCCGCACCGCCATTATTTCCAGGAAGGCTCGGCAAAGATCGACCTGCTGACCCAGCGAGGGTCGGCGGCCTTCGCGCATCTGCGGCATCGCCGAGCGCAGGTAGCGGATCAGGCTTTGTTGCATCTTCGAGGCACGCGGCGGATCGGTCTGGATCAGCTGGTCGATGCTGCCCAGCGTGTTGAACAGGAAATGCGGCTCGATCTGGGCCTGCAGCGCTTCCATGCGCGCTTCCAGCACCGTGCGCTCCAGCTGCTCGGTTTCCGCCCGGCTGTTGGCCTCGTCCGCGGTCAGTTCCGCCCTGCGTTTGCCGCCCGCCACCACCTTGACGATGAACGAGGCGACGATGAGCAGAAAGGTGAAGTTGGGAAGGTTGAATATGCCAGCGCCGATTATCAGGCTCAGGAGCGCGACGAGCAGAAGCGCCTTCCACGACACGACAGCCACCCAGTCGAAGAAGCCCCACCACACCACGACCGCGCCCTTGCGGATCTCACGGAAGGCCTGCCGGATTCCCATTGGCCGCGAGGCGGGACCGCTCTTGTCCGGCTCAGCGGCATTGTCGGTGCCCGGGTTGCGCCGGTCGGTATTCATGTTGTTGTCCTCGGTTCGTCTGTTGGTTGCAGGGCCAGATTACGCGAGGTCTGCCGCCGGGCTCCATCGGGGCACGACAGAATGCACGGCGGTGGGGGTGAAGTGCAGTAAACCGGTATGGTCGGCTTTGCGCCGAGAGGCCCTGCGCAGCGGCAGCGCCGCGCTTCGCTCGTCGTGCTGATGCAACGGCGGCTCGCGGGAAGTCTCCGCGTCAGGCCCGAAATGCCACGCCGTCCGGAGGGTGACCCCCGCCGTGCCGATGCGAGCGATCACCGAATGACATCCAACAGCGATGCGGGCCTGAACCGCCGCGGTGGGACGTGGAGCCGCCTTTCGGTGCGGTCAACCGCTCGGCCGTTCCCGGTCCCATGCAGGCGGTGGCCAACGGCCGGTGTCAGGCAGCGCAATTCTGCTCTTGCCCAGTCCTGTCTGTGATAAGTTGCGGCACGGCGGTTCGTTCCTTGGAGCTTGCGATGACAGATGCACCAGTGAAGACACCGTGGCACATTTGGTTGGTTGGCGTGATCGCGGTGCTGTTCAACTCCATCGGGGTGTTCGACTTCGTGATGAGCATGGCGCAGGGTGCCAAGTACCAGGCCAGTGCAGGCATGACGCCGGATCAGATCGCCCACTTTCAACAGATGCCGAGTTGGATGACGGGCGTCTGGGCGGTCGGGGTCTTTGGGGCTTTCCTGGCTTCGATCCTTTTGCTTCTGCGCAGGAAACAGGCGTTGCCCGTCTTCATTCTGTCGCTGGCGGCATTTGTCGTTAGCCTCCTTTACACGTACGTCCTCACAAACGGGGGCGCTGTGATGGGTCAGCAGATGGCGATCACGAGCGCCGTCATCGCGGGGCTGCTGGTTTTCTTCAGTTGGTACTCTAGGTTCATGACCCTGCGGGGCGTGCTCCGCTAACGCGAGTTCGGAGTGGCGACTCCGCCGAACGGCAGCTATTCCGAAGCCAATCGGATCGCCTCAATGCGCGCTCCTGGCCGGGTCAAGCCCGCCGATTTCGACGTTGCTATGTCCGGCGCGGGGAATGCAGCCGCCGTGGCTTTCGCGTTGACGGATCGCCTTGAGATTCGGACGCTAGTACCGCGACCCACAAGTTTGCGTACATGCCGAGAATCGATTCCGCCGGCCGAGCGCGCGAAGCGAACCGCAGCCATAGCCCAAGCTATGGCGAGGATGAGCGACAAAGCGATCGGCATGCGGAATCGATTCGAACATAGCGAAACTTGTGGGTCGCGGTACTAGGACACAACGTCCCTGCAGTTCCGGCCGGACCTCAACAACCTGCATTGGAGTGCCATGAACAAGCTAAGAGGTGGCCGGGTTTTTTTGGACACGAAACCGGGGCTGCTTAAGTGGATGAACTGCTCTATCGTAACGGCAGGGATGCCGATGCAAAGGAGCAGCAAC
>Ga0209048_10006481_pt1 | contig 10946 bp, 5 predicted proteins | sample FrelakmetCRP12CR_FD_187146 | JGI IMG/M metagenome (GOLD analysis project Ga0209048, IMG submission 187146) | Freshwater lake sediment microbial communities from the University of Notre Dame, USA, for methane emissions studies - CRP12 CR (SPAdes)... | ecosystem: Environmental > Aquatic >... | reverse complement strand
TGGTAAGAGAGGCTCCGGAGAAATATGCATGAACGGCGCCGCCTCGCATCTGATAAAGTCAGGCGAGGAAATCATCATAATGGGATTTGAACTCACAGACAAACATATCAGACCCAAAAATATTCTGGTCGATGGGAGCAATAAGTTTCTGAAGAACCTGTAAATTACCTTCACCCCTCCTCCCGCCCCGTAAAAAAGTTCTCCTCGAAGCCTCTCTGCTTGATTAATATTCCATATTCAGGAATGCTGAATAATTCAGCAATCCGCTTGAATTTCCGTGATTTTCAACCGATAAATGATGCCGATAATTTCAGCGGCAAATTAATTGATTTTTTCAATCAATATGTTTAGTTTCCAGTCCTGTAGAGAAAACAGATTCCACTCATGGCCATACCTTATTATGAACTTAAACTTCGTTTGCAAGATCTCTCTTATCTGGATGATATTCCTCGTGCCGCGGGGCAATCCTGTTGCGGCCGGGCAAATATCTGCTCAAAACAGGATTCAGGATATCCTTTCCGCCAAATCTCCGTCCCCCCTGAACGGCTTTGTAAAGGAATTGCAGGGAAACACCATAGATTATCATTCGGCGATCGCCTCTGCCCGCTCCGCGCTGCTTGTCAGAACGACTGACGGTAAACAGTCCATCCAGTGGCAGACTGAAAATATCCCCGCCGGGAGGAAGAAAAAGTTTATCACCTTCGCCTGGCTTGCAGCTATTTCCGGGAGCAAGGGAGTACACAAGTTTGAGATGTCCGTAAACGGCGAGCCTTGGTGCAATTTCAACTCAGCTGCCGATTCGGCGGCAAAAAGCTGGACCGTTTCCGCAGCGGACGGGGGGTCTCTCACTTTCATCGCAACGGAGGCCGACCGTTTCCAGGACCTCTTCGGATATATGTTCATGGAAGTTCCCGTGGCCTCTTTTAAAAAAGGAGAGGCTCTCACGATCAGGGTTTCAGGAGCAAACGAGGGGAGTTCTGCCTGGTACATGACCTTCCGGTATCCGATGGAAACAAAAATCGGGATTCATGTGCCCCCCGCACTGGTCTATGACCTTGACACTCTCTGCCACATCGTGAATGTAAGCATAGACAATTTTTCGGTTTCCAGGGAGGTTTCGGTTTATATCGATCCTCTGAATGTCAAAAGGCTTAAACTGGGCTGGGGGGCAAATTCAGTCCTGATCCCGGTAAAGGCCGTCCCCAGCGAAAAACAGGTAGAGCTGACCGTAGAGGCGCACGGAAAGATCGAAAGGAGAGAGAAGATTTTGCTCCAGCCGGTCAGGAGGAGGGAACTTTACCTTCTGCCCCATTCTCATACCGATATAGGATATTCCTCATACCAGACGGATGTCCAGCGCGACCACATCAGGTACATAGGGGAAGCTATAGAGATTTCGAAACGCTCAGAGGCCTACCCTATAGGTGCGAGGTTCAAATGGAACATTGAAGTGCTCTGGGAGCTGGAGAGTTATCTTGAAAAGACGGATGAAGCGGGGCGCCGGAAAGTTGTGGATGCTATCAAAAGGGGATGGATCGGAGTAAACGGACTCTACGCGAACATGCTCACGGGTCTCTGCCGCCCCGAGGAACTGATGCGGATGACCGCTTATGGAAGGAGGCTTTCCAGAGAGTTCGGCATAAATATCAACTCTGCTATGATCACGGATATTCCCTCATACACATCCAGCACCGTAACGGCGCTCGCCAAGAGCGGCATCAGATATTTCTCGAGCGGTCCGAATTACGTGCCCGGTCTGCCGGACGGAGGAGACAGGATCGGGGGTTCCCTCAAAGCCTGGGGAGACAAACCCTTCTACTGGGAGTCGCAATCGGGGGAGAGCCGGGTCCTTTTCTGGATGGCGGGAAAGGGATATTCCTGGTTCCACGGATGGATTATGGGAAGGCTTTCTCATGTGAACCCCGAACCGATCTTCGGCTATATCGAAAAACTGGACTCGGAGCATTATCCTTACGACATGGTGCAGCTGCGCTATACGATCGACGGGGACAACGGCCCGCCCGATCCGGATCTGCCTGACTTCGTCATGGAGTGGAATAAAAAATACTATTCCCCCCGCTTCGTTATCTCGACAACTGCTGAGATGTTCGAGGAGTTTGAACGCCGGTACGGGAAGGACCTTCCGGTCGTGCGCGGCGATCTCACGCCTTACTGGGAGGACGGGGCTGCATCCACTGCCCGGGAATTGGCGGTGAACAGGAATTCGGCAGAATTACTTGTACAGGCTGAAGCTCTGCAGTCAATGGTAAACCCGGCCCTTTATAAACCTGATGATTTCTACTGCGCATGGCGGAAAGTACTGCTTTTTGATGAACACACTTGGGGGGCCTGGAACAGCATTAGCGAGCCGGACAGCCCGTCGGTAAAAGCGCAGTGGGATTACAAGCGGGCATTCGCACTTGACGGCCAAAGTGAGGCTAAAAATCTCCTCGAGCATGTGGCGGCTCCCCGAACGGCCTCCGAGCCTCTTGCGGCTGTAGATATCGTCAACACAAACTCCTGGCCGCGCACAGATGTCGTAGTGCTTCCGAAAGGAATGAAGACTGCGGGTGCCAGGGTGAGAGACGAGAGCGGTACTCCTGTCCCCTCCCAGATATTGTCAACAGGAGAGCTTGCGATCTTTGTGAGCGACGTTCCGCCCATGTGTGCAAAGAGGCTCTTTTTCTATAGCGGTGATCCATACGGGGCCGAAGCGGGTGTAAATGCAAGCGGATTCAAATTGACAGGGGAGGATCTCAGCCTTGAAGTGAATCCCCGCACAGGCGCCGTCTCCAGGCTCGTTTCAAGGAAGCTGGGCAGGAATGTTGTCGATACGTCGATAGGGACGGGATTAAACGAGTATCTATATGTCCCGGGCAGGGACCCGAAGGCCGTATTGAAAGATTCAGGCGTGAAAATTTCAGTTAAGGAGAAAGGGCCCCTGGTAGCTTCGCTTTTGATAGAATCAGCTCCCGAAGGATGCTACACGCTCAAGAGGGAGGTTCGCATTACCGCCGGGCTCGCAGGGGGGGAGCGCGTGGATATCACGGACAGTTTGGATAAGAAAAAGGTGCGCCAGAAGGAAAGCGTTCATTTCGGCTTTCCTTTCAATATCCCGCAGGGTGTCCTCCGGCTGGATGAAGGATGGGAGGCAGTCTCCCCTGAATCTGGACAGATGGCGGGAGCGTGCAAGGATTTCTTCACGGTACAGCGCTGGGCGGATGTATCGAACGACCGATACGGAGTGACCTGGGCGACTGTAGACGCACCGCTTCTGGAAGTCGGGGAATTGACGGATGAATCGCAGTCCCAGGGCGCAAGATCATGGAGGGACAAGATAAATCCTTCTCAGAATTTCTATTCCTATGTAATGAACAACTACTGGCACACTAATTATAAAGCCGACCAGGAGGGGGGGGCGGTGTTCCATTACTCGCTCATTCCTCATGATGCTTTTAAAAAAGCAGATGCCGTACGTTTCGGGATTGAAAGAAGCCAGGCGTTGCTTGTCACGCCTGCCGGGATTATCATGGGCGTAGCTGTGCCCTTATTCACTCTGGAAGGTCAGGATGTGATTGCCACTTCGGTAAAACCAGCGGATGACTCCAAGGGCTGGATTGTGCGGTTGTTCAACGCCGGCGATAAACCGGCCGATGCACTGCTCAGGTGGAACGATAAAGACAGGGTACGGGTGATCTCGAGTAACCTGTTTGAGGAAGGGAAAGATGAAGTTAAATTTCCCTTGAAGATCATGCCAGGAGGGATAGCCACATTCAGGGTGGAGCCCGGAGAATGATCAGAGACCCGGGAAAGCTCCCTTAAAAGTTTTCGAGGCAATCTGATATTTATGCAAACATAAAATGGTGGCAAATCATGCTCTCAATTTTAAAAACAGTCGCTTGTTTTGTTCAGCTGCTTGTTTTAACATGCACACTTAACGCCCAGACTGGTTCTGTCTCACCCGGTGACACCATTACTCCCAGGGGGTATGTCTGCCCCAGGACAGCCCAAAGTGTGAAAGTCGACGGAAGGCTGGATGATCAGGCGTGGCAGTCAGCCCCCTGGACGGATAACTTCGCGGACATTGAAGGGGGCATCCGTCCGCTGCCCAGGTACCGCACGAGGGTAAAAATGCTCTGGGACGAAAAATATTTTTATTTCGGCGCAGAACTGGAAGAACCGCATGTCTGGGCGACTTTGACAAAGCGGGATACAGTCATTTTCTACGACAACGATTTTGAAATTTTCATCGATCCCAACGGGGATAATCACGAGTATTATGAGTTCGAGATGAACGCTCTGAATACAGTGTGGGACCTGTTTCTGGTGAAACCCTACAAAGACGGGGGTGCTGCGGTGGATTCCTGGAACATCGAGGGACTGAAAACGGCGGTCCATGTGGATGGTACGATCAACGACCCGCGGGATCTGGATAAGGGGTGGTCCGCGGAAATCGCGATGCCCTGGAGCGCGCTGAAAGAGTACGCCCACATGAAGGTGCCTCCTTCCGAAGGGGACAAATGGCGCGTGAACTTCTCAAGAGTCGAGTGGCAGCATGAAATTTCAGGGGGGAGATACGCAAAGGTGAAGGGAAAGCGGGAGGATAACTGGGTATGGTCGCCCCAGGGTGTAGTTGACATGCACAGGCCAGAAATGTGGGGTTACGTTGAGTTTACGGCAGGCGGATCAGGCAAAAAAGTATATAGTCCTGATTCATCTCTCCATGCGCGCAAAATGCTGATTCAGATCTACTATGCGCAAGTAAAGTTCCATGACAAATTAAAGAGGTGGGCCTCAACGCCGGAGGAGCTTGAATTACGAGTACCGCAAGGAGATGGGGATATAGCCGGCTCTCCCCTTATCAGGCTGACGGACGAGTGGTACGTTGCTACGGTCTCGCTCAGGCTGAAAGGGGGAAAAACCATGAAGTGGAATATACGTCAGGATTCCCGGATCTGGGCAGATAGGTGAGGGCGGCGGCAATTCAGGTTTGTTATCGTTCAGATTATTTTATAAAAGGAGATGCATGAAAAAAGCTAAAAAAGGAGTGAAAAAGACGCTCAAAGTAACATGGTTCGGTCATGCGTCCTTCCTGATCGAATCTCCCGAAGGCAAACGGGTTTTAATCGACCCGTGGCTGGAAAACCCCAAAGCCCCGCCTGGCGCAAAGGATATCCAGAATGTGGATGTGATACTCGTTACTCACGGCCACTCTGACCATGTTGGGAATACAGTTGAGATTGCGAAAAGGACCCGTGCCACAGTCGTAGCGATCTTCGAGCTTTCCACTTACCTCCGCTCGGAGGGCGTGGAAACCGTCACCGGCATGAATATAGGGGGCACCCTGGAGCTTGACGGTTTAAAAGTCACGATGGTGGATGCGAAGCACAGTTCCGATTTTGAGGTAGCTGGAAAAACCGTTTCGGGCGGGGAACCTTCGGGATATGTTGTCGAGTTCGAGAACGGCTACACAGTCTATCACGCGGGCGACACTGCGGTTTTCGGGGATATGCAGCTGATCTCAAGGTTATATAAACCGCGCGCGGTAATGCTGCCGATCGGGGGACTTTATACAATGGGTCCGCGGGAGGCGGCTCTGGCTTGTGATCTTCTCAAGCCCAGGCATATAATCGGCATGCACTACGGAACTTTTCCAGTGCTTTCGGGAACACCCCGCCAGTTGAAGAAAAATCTTCCCTCAGCCATGAAAAAACGCGTGATTGAGCTGGAAATCGGCCGTGAGGTCGTAATCTCCTAAAGAGCGTTATTATACCAAACCGCATTGGCCCTGACAGTTTGAATGTTTTGTGTCAGGTTTTTAAGGGTGCAAGGTCGATTATCCCCTCAGGAGTGGGTTAAATATATTAAAAGGAAGGAGCATGCAAAATGCCAGTCACAGTTCAATCAGTAAATAAGACCAGGTTTTCGATAGGCGTAATTCTGGTTTCCTCCGCATTGGGGTTTTTTACGGCACGTTCCCAGGAGGTCAGGCCAATCCGGGATGACGTAGGCTACTGTTGGAACCTGGATGCGATGGTGCAACTTGTCGGTTATCTCGAAAGTATCGAGAAGGAGCCCAAAGCCGAAGGGTTAGTCGCCGGTATCTCCCCACACGACGACTACTTGTATGCCGCCAGGATGTACTACCCTCTTTTCCGTTCTCTCAAGACCAAGGAGGCGGTGATATTCGGCGTGACACACGGTACGGTGAGAAAAGAAATTGGAGATCCTCAGAATATCATCATGCTGGACGAATATACCGCATGGAAAGGTCCGCTTGGCGAAATCCAGGTGTCCACCTTGAGGGAATTCATCAAGGAGCGCCTGGACACCTCTTTTTACCGCGTGAATAACAAAGCTCACGCCCTTGAACATTCGATCGAGGGGCTCCTGCCTTTCCTGCAGTATTTCAATCCGGATGTACGCATAACGCCGATAATGGTGACGGCCATGCCATTTGAGAGAATGGAGGAGATCTCGAAAAATCTTTCGGATATTATTTCGGAGTATATAAAAACCAATAATCTTGTCCCGGGCAAGGACATAATCTTCCTCATTTCTTCTGACGCGAATCATTACGGCAAGGATTTCAACAACATCCCATTCGGCGAGGATGCGGGGGCACACCAAAAAGGAAGAGGGGAGGATATGCGGATAGCTGATTCCTACCTGGCTGAAAAGGTGACCCCTGAGAAGGTGCGTGGCCTGACTGAGGAGCTGAAAAATGTGGTGTGGTGCGGCAAGTTCTCCATCCCCATGGGGATTCTTACGGCGGAAAAAACAATCGAAAAGAGGCTCAATAAAAGCCTCCATGGAAATATTCTCCGATATTCCGACACTTATACTGAAAGCGTCCTTCCCCTGAAACAAACGGGCATGGGAACCACTGCGCCTTACTCGTTAAAGCACTGGGTCGGATTTTTTTCCGCCGCTTACACTTTAGAGGCCCGGTAACAGAGGGGTTCTCAGATTTGGAAATCCAAATAGCAGCGGAATTTACCAGATTTCAATAGGCTCCGGATAAAATGGTTTATTCCCACTGGAAGCTGCCGGGTTTTTTGCCATTGGGTTAATTGGAGGCGTCGATGGCTCAAAAAAAGATAGAGATTTTCCTTGTTTATCAGTGCTTTTCCCAATTTATCCGATTTTTTCCGGGAGTTGGATAGAATGCAGGACAGGACGTGTCATGTCCTCTGAAATCTGTTGACATTGGTCAGTAAAACGTTTAAATTTTCCAGGTAGTGATTCTTATTCTTTTAAATGAGAAATTCTTCTCATTCTCTCAATTTTTTCACGTCATACCGAGTAGGAGGTCGTATGAAAACAGTTGTTGTCATTTTGTGCCTTTTGCTGCTCTGTTCTTCTTTATTTGCACAGGCACCGGAAGCAACGCAACGACACCTCAGACCGATAGAATCCCTCCTAAATTCAGATGGTACTCTAAACCTGACCACAGGTTTTCAGGGGGGCGTGGATGTAAAAGGCTGGAAAATGCAAACCGACAGGTCGGGAAAACCTCAGTTCGTACGCCAGGAGCAATCGGTATCGGTTGTACCCGAAGACTCATTATGGGATGACAGGTTTTGCGATCCGGGAACCGACCCGGTTGTTAATGCCCTGGCTGTTAAAGATACAGATGTGTATGTTGGCGGAACATTCCTGACGGCGGGGGGGGTTGAGGTGAACAATATTGCCCGCTGGGACGGCGATAGTTGGTATTCCCTGGCAGACGGCGTGAATAGTACGGTCTCGGCTCTTGCAGTGAGGGATTCAGAAATCTATGCGGGTGGGGATTTTACTGTGCAGGGTCTGCCGGACGCCAGATACATTGCCCGCTGGGATGGTAGAAACTGGCATCAACTCGGCTGTGCGATCAACGGTCCAGTCCGCGCTCTCGCCGTGAGCGGTCCTGATCTGTACGTCGGAGGAGAATTTATCGTCATATGCGGGGATACCGTCAATCATATCGCCCGCTGGGACGGTTCAAGCTGGCATAAATTGGGAACGGGGGCGGATGAAACTGTCTGGGCGATCTCAGTCAGCGGCAGAGACGTGTATGCGGGGGGGGATTTTCGCAATACGGGCGGATTGAGTGCGAATTACATCGCCCGCTGGGATGGTTCTGCCTGGCATGCGATGGGGGTCGGTATGAATGGTGTCGTTTATGCCATCACGCCATTTGGCAATCATATTTATGCAGGGGGAAAATTCAGTAAAGCAGGTGGTCTGACCTGCAGGTTCATTGCCCGCTGGGACGGTATGACCTGGAGTCAGCCCGGGAGCGGTATGAATAATATGGTGCGTGCCTTTGTTGTTACCGCTGCCGGTTTGTTTGCGGGGGGAAGTTTTACTATCGCGGGTGGAGTGAGCGCTTATCGTGTTGCCCGCTGGGACGGAACATACTGGAATGCAACGGGAAAAGGCATGAACAGTGTCGTGCGTGCTCTTGCGATCAGTCACGATACGGTATTTGCGGGCGGCGCTTTCCGGACCGCCGGTGGGGTAAACGCCAGCTATATAGCCTGGTGGGACGGGAAAGTCTGGCACGCATTGGGCAGCGGCCTCAATCAGTATATATTAACACTCAGCGCCGTGGGCAGGGACATATACACAGGAGGGCAGTTCGTTACCGCAGGCGGAGTAAGCGCAAAATATGTCGCCCGCTGGGACGGTTCCACCTGGTATCCCCTTGGAAAAGGGACGAATAAAATTGTGCGTGCCATCGCCGCAAACATTACCGGTTGTGTATACGCCGGCGGAGATTTCACAATGGCAGGCGGGGTGGTTGCCAAATATATTGCCCGCTGGGACGGAACGAACTGGAATTCAGTGGGAGCATTGAACGGCGCTGTATACGCTCTGGCGGCTGCCTCGTGTACGGAGGTGTATGCGGGCGGGGTTTTCACTAATGCCAGCGGGGTAGATGAGGCTCTTAATTACATCGCGCGCTGGGATGGGAGAAGATGGTATCCCCTGGGGAGTGGGGTTAACGGTTTTGTCCATGCTCTGGTAGCTAAAGGTAACGATTGGTACGTGGGCGGAGATTTTACGGTCGCCGGTACGGACACGGTCAATCATATCGCACGCTGGGACGGATCAAGCTGGCATAAATTGGGAAAGGGGACTGACGGTGCGGTACTGGCCATAGCGGTAACGGATACGGAGGTTTATGCGGGGGGGGATTTTTTAAATGCAGACGGTTTCAGCGCGCCATATATTGCCCGCTGGTATAGAGGCGCCTGGCATTCCGTGGGATATGGAGTGGATGGCCCTGTTTATGCGCTCGCCGTAAGGGGTGCTGATATGTTTGCGGGAGGAAGTTTTATCACTGCAAGCGGAGTAATTACGAATAATATTTGCCGCTGGGACGGTCTGCTATGGAATGCGTTGGGAAGCGGGATGGACGATAATGTCCGCGCTCTCGTTGTTAGCGGTACCGATCTTTATGCGGGCGGCAATTTTACCATTGCAGGGGGCAAGCCGTCTTATCATTTTGGCCGATGGGAAGGTATGGTTACTGGTGTTTCTGAAAACTATGTCTCGTATTTGCCGGATCAATTATCGCTTCAGCAAAACTACCCTAATCCCTTCAACCCCTCCACGCGTATTTCATATGCTGTTAGCAAACCGGGCTTCGTCACGCTTAAAATCTATGACATCCTGGGCCAGGAAATTGGAATCCTCGTGGAGGAGGTGAAGCAAGAGGGTGAGTACACCGCCGAGTGGCGTGCAGGGAATGTGCCGAGCGGCGTGTATTTTTACCGCCTGAGAGCAGCTGGTTATGCCGAGACAAAAAAAATGTTGCTTTTAAAATAAATTATAGGCATGATTATTACTGCCTCTGGGCTGATACATTTATAGCAGCTTGTTACGCCCGGGCTTGAAACTAAATTTATCGCAACATAAAGATTCTCTGATAATTATGTCCGGCGGACCCCCCCCCTCTTGTTTTTTACCCCCGGACACAAGAGAGCGCTTCCAAATGAGTAAACACGCCTGGATAGCAGTATATTTCCTTCTAAATTTCCTGCCTGGATTTTTTTCAGATCTGAGCGCACAGACCAGCTGGATCCCCCTGGCAAAACCCACGACTCAAAAACTCAACAAATTGTGCTTCCTGGACAGCCTGAAAGGCTGGGTGGTGGGAGACGGCGGAACCATCTTAAAGACGACCGACGGCGGTCTTAGCTGGACGCACGAGGACCCAAGGCTACAGAACAACATTCTCAGCATCTACATGCTCAACGATCGGGTCGGGTGGGCTCTTGCCCGGGTCGTATTCGGAGACACCGGGTCATGGTACGGGACCGTCCTTCTTAAAACAACAGACGGCGGGGATTCTTGGGAACAGAACCCGTTCTGGGGTGAGTTTTTCAATACCATCGTATTTGTGGATTCCTTGAACGGGTGGATGGGGAGCGAATACGGTTCTCTCTACGGGTCTAATGACGGCGGGAGGAGCTGGACGCAGGCTTACGTCGACTCCACGACCTGGTATGCCACGCTGCCCGTCAGGAAAATTAAATTTTTCTCGCCGAGCTGCTGGTATGCGGTAGGCGGTTTCAGGGAGATGATAGGAGTTGTATGGAAAACAACTGATTCCGGCAGCCACTGGTCGGTCAGGGGTATCGGGGATGAATTGTTCGACATGTACTTTCTGGATTCGCTGCATATCATGGCGGCCGGGGGAGGACTGGATGACGGGGCGGGGATCGCAAGAACCACCGACGGAGGGGCTTCCTGGCGGTTTAATTATGTGAAAATATTCGGGCAGGCCAGGGCGCTTGCATTCAGGACTAGAGCCGAAGGGTGGGTGGCCCTGGGTGTGACAGGAAACTGCATGTACACGCTCGATTCGGGAAAAACCTGGAAAGCGGTTTACACACCCGACACGAGTCCAGTCTTTGACGTGACTTTTACCGATCCCCTCACGGGTTATATGGTGG
>Ga0209048_10006480_pt1 | contig 10947 bp, 11 predicted proteins | sample FrelakmetCRP12CR_FD_187146 | JGI IMG/M metagenome (GOLD analysis project Ga0209048, IMG submission 187146) | Freshwater lake sediment microbial communities from the University of Notre Dame, USA, for methane emissions studies - CRP12 CR (SPAdes)... | ecosystem: Environmental > Aquatic >... | reverse complement strand
CGATAGCAGGACCTTGCGCAGCTCGGTCTGCTTGATGCCGAGGACTGTCGTGCCGCTTGCCCTTGCGCGAAGTTGCTCTTGCACGTCTTCAGACTGCATCACTACTGTCCGGTTGAATGAGCCATGCCGAGCCTGAGATCCAGCATTGGTGCGGGCTGTTCCCGAAGAAGTGGCCCAGGCGCAGCGCCGAGTTCCCCGTCACGGCGCGCTGGCCGTTCAGGATGGCTGTGATGCGGTTGGTGGGCACGCCAAGCTGCCGGGCCAGCTCCGCTGCGCTCATGGCAAGCGCTTCGAGCTGCTCGGCAAGATGTTCGCCAGGGTGAATCGCGCGGCGCCCCATATCTCACGAGGGCACGGCTTCGCGGCGGGCTTGCATATCAGCGGCAACTTCGACCACCAGGTTGCGGATGCCTTTCAAGGCGGCCTGCGGAGTCTTGGCCAACCACGACAGCGACGGGAATTCGACGCACAGGCCGACGTGCTCGTCATCCTCGGCGGACCAGGTGACGCGGCAGGTGTAGTGATCATCTCGGCGGCCGCCGGGCCGCCCCAAGGTCGCCGAGCCCCCCCGGGGGACGATGCCGCAGGCATCTTGGGGTTGTCACTTCGCGTTGCGCATGTCCGCCAGCTTCCGCATGGCACGATGGTATCAACGCTGGAACCGCAGCTCACGCAACGAACGAAACGGAATTCCAGAACGAATCAGACATTGCCGCACCTGCGGTCGCGGTGCGCGGGGAACCCCCAGGGGGCACCGCGCGTGCTACGCCTTATCCTTTGCCCATGCTCACTTCGTCCAGACGGAATCACCCATGAAGACTCTTCCCCTTGCACTCGCAATCGGTGCGGCAGCCCTGGCCCTCGCCGGCCTGGCCCAGGCGCAGACCAAGTGGGACCTGCCCGCCGGCTATCCGACCAGCAACTTCCACACCGAGAACCTGGTGCAGTTCGCTGCAGATGTCGACAAGGCGACCAGCGGCAAGCTCAAGATCACCGTGCACGCCAACGGATCCCTCTACAAGGCGCCCGAGATCAAGCGCGCCGTGCAGGGCGGGCAGGCACAGATCGGCGAGGTTCTGCTCGTCAACTTCGAGAACGAGAACGCGATATACGGCGCCGACGGCATCCCCTTCCTCGCCACCAGCTACGCCGAGGCGAACAAGCTCGCCTCCGCGCAGAAGCCCCTGCTCGACAAGCTGCTCGGCGCGCAGGGCATGAAGCTGCTCTACACGGTGGCGTGGCCGCCGCAGGGCATCTACGCGAACAAGGAGATCAGCTCGGTGGCCGACATGCGCGGCCTGAAGTGGCGCGCCTACAGCCCGGCCACGTCGAAGATCGCCGAGCTTGTCGGCGCGCAGCCGGTCACGGTGCAGGCGGCCGAGCTGTCGCAGGCGCTGGCGACCGGCCTCGTCAACAGCTACATGAGCTCGGGCGCGACCGGCTACGACACCAAGACCTACGAGAGCCTGAAGTACTGGTACGACACGCAGGCCTGGCTGCCGAAGAACGCGATCATCGTCAACCAGGCCGCGTTCAACGCGCTCGACGCGGCGACCCAGCAGGCCGTGCTGAAGGCCGCCGCGGACGCGGAGCTGCGCGGCTGGAAGCTCAGCCAGGAGAAGAACGACTGGTACAAGAAGGCTCTCACCGAGAAGGGCATGAAGATCGTGCCGCCATCGACCAAGCTGGCGGCCGACATGAAGCAGGTCGGCGGCATCATGCTCGCCGACTGGGAGAAGAAGGCCGGCGCTGACGGCGCTGCGCTGCTGGCTGCGTATCGCAAGCAGTAGGCGCGGTCAGCCGTGCGCAAGGCGCTCGACCGCCTCTACGACGCGGCCGCCGCGGTGGCCGCACTGTTCATGGTCGGGCTGCTCGCGATGGTGCTGCTGTCGGTGGTCGGGCGCCAGTTCCACTTCTACGTCGCCGGAACCGATGCCTATGCCGGCTACCTGATGGCCGGTGCGGGTTTCCTGGCGCTGGCGCATACGCTCAAGTGCGGCGAGCACATCCGCGTGACACTGCTCTTATCGGCGCTCGGCGGCGGTGCGCGGCGCGCGCTCGAGCTGTGGGCGCTGTTCGCGGCCTCGCTGCTGGCGATGCTGTTCGCCTACTACGCCTGCAAGCTGTCGTGGCAGTCGTACACCTTCCACGACGTCTCCACCGGCAACGACGCGACGCCGCTGTGGCTTCCGCAGCTCGCTTTTGCCGCCGGCACGGTGATCCTCGCGATCGCGTTCATCGACGAATTCGTGCTCGAACTGCGCGGCGAGCGCCGCGTCGTGCAGAGCGAAGAAATGCTGCACAACGAATAGACGCGAGCGCATGAACGACATCGCCATCACCAGCCTGCTGATCGCTGCGCTGTTCCTGATCCTCGCCAGCGGCGTCTGGATCGGCCTCACGCTGTCGGGCGTGGCGTGGATCGGCATGGAGCTGTTCTCGACTCGCCCGGCCGGCGACGCGATGGCCGTCACGACCTGGGGCACGGCGTCGAGCTGGACGCTCACCGCGTTGCCGCTCTTCATCTGGATGGGCGAGATCCTGTTTCGCACCAAGCTGAGCCAGGACATGTTCCGCGGCCTTGCGCCGTGGATGCAGCGCCTGCCGGGGCGGCTGCTGCACACCAACGTGATCGGCTGCGCGATCTTCGCCGCGGTGTCGGGCTCGAGCGCCGCCACCTGCGCCACGATCGGCAAGATGAGCCTGCCCGAGCTCGCCAAGCGCGGCTACCCCGATGCGATGGCGATCGGCTCGCTCGCCGGCGCGGGAACGCTCGGCCTGCTGATCCCGCCGTCGATCATCATGATCGTCTACGGCGTGATCGCCGACGTCTCGATTGCCGAGCTGTTCATCGCCGGTATCGTGCCGGGCATCATGCTGGCGCTGCTGTTCTCGGGTTACATCGCCCTCTGGGCGCTGCGCAACCCGGACCTCGTGCCGCCGCCCGACGCGCCGATGAGCCTGGCCGAGAAGCTGCGCGAGTCGAAGAACCTGATTCCGGTCGTGCTGCTGATCGTCGCCGTGCTCGGCTCGATCTACACCGGCATCGCCACCGCCACCGAAGCGGCAGCCGTCGGCGTGGTGGGTTCCTTGCTCGTGTCTGCGCTGCAGGGGTCGCTCACCTGGGCGGCGTTTCGCGAGTCGCTGATGGGCGGAACGCGGCTCTACTGCATGATCGCTCTGATCCTCGCCGGTGCCTCGTTCCTGACGCTCTCGATGGGCTACATCGGCCTGCCGCGCCACCTGGCCGAATGGATCGCGACACTCGGCCTGAGCCAGTTCCAGTTGATCCTGATGCTCACCGTGTTCTACGCCATCCTCGGCTGCTTTCTCGACGGCATCTCGATGGTCGTGCTGACGATGGGCGTGATCATGCCGACGATCCAGAAGGCCGGCATCGATCCGCTGTGGTTCGGCATCTTCATCGTGCTCGTCGTCGAGATGGCGCAGATCACGCCACCGGTGGGCTTCAACCTGTTCGTGCTGCAGGGCATGACGAAACGAGAGATCACCTGGATCGCCAAAGTCGCACTGCCGTTCTTCTTCCTGATGGGCGCCGCGATCCTGCTCGTCTACTTCTTCCCCGCTATGGTGACCTGGCTGCCGGCGCAGATGAAGGCCTGACATGTACCTCCCGACGCACTTCGAAGAGACACGCACTGACGTCCTGCACGCGCTGATCCGCAACCACCCGCTGGGCACCCTGGTCACGCTCGATGCGGGCGGCACGTTGCAGGCCAACCCGATCCCGTTCCTGGTCGACCCCGGCCCGATGGCCCACGGCACACTGCGCGGCCACGTGGCGCGCGCCAACCCGCTGTGGCGCGAGACGCGCGGCGATGTCGACGCGCTCGTCGTGTTCCAGGGCACCCAAAGCTACATCAGCCCCGGCTGGTACCCGAGCAAGGCCGAGCACGGCAAGGTCGTGCCGACCTTCAACTACGTGGTCGTGCAGGCGCGTGGCCGCCTGCGCGCCGTCGACGACACGGCCTGGGTGCGCGCGCTGGTGGCGCGTCTGACCGACCGCTTCGAGGCGACACGCCCCGCGCCCTGGGGCATCGACGACGCCCCCGCGGACTACATCGCCACGATGCTGCGCGCGATCGTCGGCATCGAGATCGAGCTCGGCTCGCTCGTCGGCAAATGGAAGGTGAGCCAGAACCGCAACGCGGCCGACCGCGAGGGCGCGGTGGCAGGCCTGGCAGCACTGGCAGCGCAGGGCAACGATGCACAGGCTGCCGCAATGGCGTCGGAAGTGAGCGCCTGGCCAGCCGGGAGCGCGAAGTGACGAACGCCACCCGCCGCGGCGACCTTGCGATCCATCGCAACAGCCACCTCGGCTACGAGCCCGAGAACACGTTTGGTGGCGTGCTTTCGTTCCTGCGCCGGCGCTACACGCGCGATCTCGCCGGCGTCGACGTCGCGGTGACGGGCATCCCGCTCGACCTCGCCACCACGTTCCGGTCCGGTGCGCGGCTCGGGCCGGCGGCGGTGCGCGCGGCGACGGCGCAGCTCAACGAGAAGCTGCATCCATGGGGCTTCGGCCCCTGCGACCATCTGTCGATCATCGACTACGGCGACTGCTGGCTCGACCACCACCGGCCGGCGACGATCGCTCCGACCATCGTCGAACATGCGCGCACCATCATCGGCAGCGGCGCGACGATGCTCAGCCTGGGCGGCGACCACTTCATCACCTACCCGCTGCTGCGCGCGCACGCGGAGCGCTATGGCGCGCCGCTGGCGCTGATCCATTTCGACGCGCATTGCGACACCTGGCCCGACGACGAGCCCGATTCGCTGAACCACGGCACGATGTTCTACAAGGCGGTGCGCGAGGGCCTGATCGACCCGAAGCGTTCGGTGCAGGTCGGCATCCGCACCTGGAACGACGACTTCATGGGCACCCACGTGCTCGGCGCCGACTGGGTGCACGACAAGGGCACGCGGGCGGTCGCCGAACGCGTCCTCGAGATCGTCGGCGAGCATCCGGCCTACCTGACCTTCGACATCGATTGCCTCGACCCGGCTTTCGCGCCCGGCACCGGAACGCCGGTGCCGGGCGGGCTGAGCAGCGCACAGGCGCTGCACATCCTGCGCCGACTGGTGCCGGCAAGGCTGGTCGGGCTCGACGTGGTCGAGGTCGCGCCGGCCTACGACCATGCCGACATCACCGCTCTCGCGGCAGCGCATGTCGCCACCGAACTGCTGTGCGTGCTCGCCGCGCAGCGGCGCGGCGCACGTTGACGCGCCTGTCCGCGAAGCTCAAGCCGGGGCCGCGACCGCGGCGCCGGCCAGCGCACGCGCGCGCAGCTGGCCGCAGCCGGCGTCGACATCCTGCCCGGCGGAGCGCCGCAGCCGTGTCAGGATGCCGCGCCGGCTGAGCGAGCGCGCGATTGCCACGGCGCGTTCCCACGAGGGGCGGCGAAAGCCCAGCCCATCGACCGCGTTGTACGGAATCATGTTCATCATCGCGTGCTTGCCGGCCAGCAGGGCGACGATGCCGTCGAGCTCGTCGTCGCCATCGTTGATGCCTTCCAGCAGCGTCCACTGGTATTGGATCGGATACCCGGTCGCGCGCGCGTAGCGCTCACCCGACGCCACCAGATCGACCGGAGCGATGCGCGGGGCACGCGGCAGCAGCGATGCGCGCAACTCCGGCTTCGTCGAATGCAGCGACAGCGCCAGCGCAGGCTTCACCGTGCCGAGCGGCAGCCGCTCGAATACCCTCGTGTCGCCGACGGTCGAGAAGACGAGGTTCTTGTGGCCGATGCCGCCGGCGGTGCCGAGCAGCTCGATCGCCTCGAGCACGTTGTCGAGGTTGTGCGCGGGCTCGCCCATGCCCATGAACACTACCTTGCGCACCGGGCGCAGGCTGCGCCCGAGCACCACCTGCGCCACGATCTCGGCGCTGCCGAGCTGGCGCAACAGCCCGTCGCGGCCGCTCATGCAGAACAGGCAACCCACCGCGCAGCCGACCTGGGTGGAAACGCACAAGCCCCCGCGCGACAGCAGCACGCTCTCCACCGTCTGGGCGTCTGTCAGCTCGACCAGCAAGCGCGCCGAGCCATCCTCCGCCGCGTGTTCCGAGCGCAGCCGGGCCAAGCCAGCGAGTTCTTCGGAGAGTGCCGGCAGCGCGTCGCGCAGCGCCTTGGGCAGAAAACTCTCGGTTGGCCTGCGGCCACTGTCTTGCGGCAGCGCCCGCGCCCACAGGCGAAGCACGCGCTGTTCGTGGCCGGGCCCGGCGCCGAGACTGCGCAGGCGTTGCCGAATCTGCTCGATGTGCATCGGTCCACACGCAGGTGTCAAGGTTCGAGGCTCCAGGGCCGGCCGGAAGCGAGATCGCGCCGCCGGACCGACGCCGTCAGAGCGTCTTCACGTCGATGCTGTAGAGCTCCCATGGGCACAAGCCGAAACGCTCCTTCAGCGGCTTGTCCTTGAACGCCGGCAGCCGGTCGGCGTCGTAGACGGCCCACTGCGGCCCCAGCCCGCCCACGCTCATCGGCACACCGTCGAGCGCGGTGGCCACGATCATGCGGTAGGCGAGCGCGTCGGCCAGGCTCACCGCCACCGTATAGCCGTCGAGCGCGCGCAGGATCAGGCTCACCGGAGCCCCGGCAGCCACGCCGGCCGCTTCGACGACGGAGACCAGGGTCGGTCCGCTCAAGCGGTGCGCCTTGGCGTCGAGCTCGAGCGTGGGGTGGATCGTCAAGCTCGGCAGGCGGGCCAGCATGGCCGCGTCGAACACCCACGCACGCTCGAACTGGACACCGTGCTTGGCCATCAGCTGGTCCAGCGCCGGATCCAGCGGACCGCGATTACTGCGCCCAATCGCTCCGCTCACGGTGAGAAGCCCGGGGCCGGTGCGTGCGCCGGAACCAGCCGCATGCACCCGCGGCGTGAGTGCGGCGGCCAGCGCCCCTGCCGCGAGGAATTGTCGTTTGTGCACTGCCTGCCTCCGTCCGTCGCTTGCGCGCCTTGCCATCCGGGCCTTGTGTGCCGACGCCATGATGCGCCGGTTCGGGCATTGTCGTTGCTGCCCTGGATATGCCCCCGCGGGCAGCGCGGGGCTCGCGACAATCGGGAGCGCCCACTAGATCGCCGCTTGCGTAGCGGCAGCCCGGCACGGCATAGTGGTTCATCTTGTTCCTTTGGGAGTGTTCGCCTGATGACATCTGCAAACCTGTCGCGACCTGCTGCGCTCCCGATCCAGGCGTCCGATCTGCGCGGACTCTACCGCCTGGGGGTGGACGCCACCGTGGGCCTGACCGACCTGGTCGAGGCAATGCACCACACCATCGCGTCGCGCGCCGGCATCGTCGGGCAGGCGCCTGCGGGCCGGACCTCGGGCATCACCGGGTTCGTCTATCGCACCGTTCGCGGCACGACCCGCGTGCTGGGCCAGGGGATGGATGCGGTACTCGGTGCTCTCACGCCCTCGCCGAGCGGTAGCGCCGCCACGCCCGAGCGCGAAGCGATGATCGCCGCGCTCAACGGCGTGTGGGGCGACCACCTGGCCGCTAGCGGCAACCCGCTTGCGATCAGCACGGCCTTGCGCATCGCGGGCCGCCCGCTCGACCCGTCTGGCGAATCGCTCGCGGGGCAGGTGGCCGTTCCCGGCGGCAAACTGCTGGTGTTTGCGCACGGCCTTTGCATGAGCGATCTGCAATGGACGCGGCGCGGCCACGATCACGGTCAGGCGCTGGCCCGCGACCTCGGCTTCACACCGGTCTACCTGCACTACAACAGCGGGCGCCACGTGTCGCAGAACGGGCGCGATTTTGCCGCGCTGCTCGACCGCCTGGTCGCGCAGTGGCCGGTACCGGTAGACGAACTGGTGATCGTCGGTCACAGCATGGGCGGCCTGGTCGCGCGCAGTGCCTGCCACCACGCCGCGCAGGCCGGCCAGGCCTGGCCCGCGTCGCTGAAGAAACTCGTGTTCCTGGGCACGCCGCACCACGGGGCACCACTGGAGCGCGGCGGCCAGCACTTCGACCGGGCACTCGGCCTCAGCCCGTACGTGGCGCCGTTCGCGCGACTCGGCAAGGCGCGCAGCGCCGGCATCACCGACCTGCGCTTCGGCAACCTGCAGGATGCCGACTGGCACGGGCGCGATCGCCACTCGCAGCGGCGCGACGACCGCCGGCCGACACCCCTGCCCGATGGCGTGGCCGCGTACCTGCTGGCAGCCACCACCGCCGAGCGTGCGGGCGGCCTGCACGGCGCGGTGATTGGCGACGGTCTGGTGCCGCTGGCCAGTGCGCTGGGCGAGCACCGCGACGCCGCGCTCGCCCTGGTGGTGCCGAAGACGCACCGGAGCATCGTGACCTCCTGCAACCATCTCGACCTGCTATGCCGGGACGACGTGTACGCGCAGATGCGCACGTGGCTGGCTTAGGGGTTCGACAGCTCGACTTTCTCAGACATCGCAGATCGCCGGCAGCAGCTCGCTGATCGACCCGCGCAACACTGCGTCGGCGATGCCGTCGAACGCCGCCGGCTGATCGTTGACGATCACGACCCGCGCGCCCGCGTCCTTGGCCAGCGGCACGGCGCCCGCCACCGGATAGACCTGCAGCGTGGTGCCGACGGCGAGCATCAGATCGGCCTCTGCGGCCGCCTTCATCGCGCGATCGATGACCGCCGGATCGAGCGCCTGCCCGAACGAAATGGTGTCGCTCTTCAGGATGCCTCCGCAGTGCGGGCAGGCCGGGTCGGCCTCGCCGGCGCGAACGCGCGCCAGCGCGTCTTCCATCGGCGTGCGCCGGCCGCAGGTCCAGCACATGACGCGACGTATCGTGCCGTGGACCTCGATGATCCGCTCGGGTGCATTGCCGGCGATCCGATGCAGCTCGTCGACGTTCTGGGTGATCAGGCCATGCAGCTTGCCGCGACGCTCGAGCGCAACGATGGCAAGATGGCCGCGGTTGGGGCGGGCCGTCCAGGTCGCATGCTCGAGACGGGCGCGCCAGGCGGCGCGGCGCACCTGCGGGTCGGCCAGATAGTTCTGGATCGTCGATTGCGCCTCGGCGGCGGGATTGCGCGTCCACACCCCCTGCGGCCCGCGAAAATCCGGAATGCCCGAATCGGTCGAGATACCGGCCCCGGTCAGCACGACGACGCGCTGCGACGCTTCGATCCACTGGCGCACGACGTGGACACGATCAGTGGTCTGCATGGTTGGATCGCGGGCTCGTCCGGGACAGTCGATCATAGCCTCGCACCCCGCAGCGATCGCGCGTCCTCGAGGCCAGCGGTTCGAACCTCGACAGGTGGGTGCGGTACACCCACAATCGCGGCGCAACGGACTCGAACGCAGTTCGCACAAGACGCACAAGAACCAGGCAGGGAGACACCCGTGGGCGAAACGATCGACCAGGTTCGACTGAACTTCAACCCGCAGGCGCAACTCGGCCTGAGCGTGGTGCTGGCGCTGGTGATGTTCGGCATCGCGCTCGACTTGCGGCTCGCCGACTTCAAGGCCGCGCTGCGCACGCCCAAGGCGCTGGCGATCGGCCTCGTCAGCCACCACCTGCTGTTCCCGGCCTTCACGTTCCTGCTCATCCTGGTCGTCAGACCGATGCCGTCGATAGCCCTCGGGATGTTGCTCGTGTCGTCGTGTCCGGCCGGGCACATCTCGAACTTCTTCACCCACCGGGCGCGCGGCAACGCCGCGCTGTCGGTGTCGATCAGCACCTTGTCCACCATCGGCGCGATGGTCATGACGCCGCTGAACGTGACCTTCTGGGGGTCGCTCGATCCGGGGATGAACGCGCTGCTGCGATCGTTCTCGCTCGATCCGCTGCACATGCTCTTCGAAGTGTCGCTGCTGCTCGGCGTTCCGCTCGCGGCGGGCATGTTCATCTCGCACCGCTATCCAGCGCTGGCACTGCGGGCGCACGGCCCGATGCGCAATTTCTCGCTCGTGGTGCTGATCGGCTTCGTGGTCGGCGCGCTGGCGATGAACTGGGCCTTCTTCCGCGAGTACGGCAAGTTCGTCGTCGCCGTCGTGCTGCTGCACAACGCGCTGGCGCTGGCTGGGGGCTACGGGCTGGCGCGCGCTGCCGGCCTGCCCGAGCGCGACCGCCGCGCGGTGGCCTTCGAGACCGGGATCCAGAACTCCGGGCTCGGCCTGGTGCTCGTGTTCAACTTCTTCGGCGGTCTCGGCGGCATGGCGATCGTCACCGCGTGGTGGGGCATCTGGCACATCGTGGCCGGCATGAGCCTGTCGACGTTCTGGATGTGGCGCCCGCCGGCGGCGCCAGTGGAAGCCGCGGCATGACAGACAGGCGCGTTCTCGTCACCGGCGGCGGTGGCTACCTCGGCAGCCAGGTGGTCGCCTCGCTGGCACACTCGCTCGCCGAGGGCGGCGCCGCGCAAGCCGGCTGCGTGGTCTCGCTCGACGTGCGCGAAATACCTGCGGAGCGCCGCCTCCCAGGAGTCGAATATGCCGCGGCCGACATCCGCGACCCGGCCCTTGTCGAGCAGCTGCGCGAGCACCGCATCGATACCGTGGTGCACCTCGCCGCGATCGTGACGCCGGGCAGGCGAGCCGACCGCGACTTCGAGTACCAGGTCGACGTCGAGGGCACGCGAAACGTGCTGCAGGCCTGTGTCGCCGCCGGCGTGCGGCAGGTGGTGATTTCTTCGTCGGGCGCGGCCTACGGCTATCACGCCGACAACCCGGCCTGGCTCAGCGAGACCGACGCGATCCGCGGCAACCGCGAGTTCGCGTACTCGTGGCACAAGCGCCTGGTCGAAGAGATGCTGGCCGAATACCGCGAGCGCGAACCGCAGTTGCGCCAGACGGTGCTTCGCATCGGCACCATCCTCGGCGAGACGGTGAACAACCAGATCACCGCGCTGTTCGACAAGCCGCGCCCGCTCGCGATCGCCGGCGCCGACAGCCCGTTCGTCTTCATCTGGGACCAGGACGTCGTCGGCGCG
>Ga0209048_10006479_pt1 | contig 10948 bp, 16 predicted proteins | sample FrelakmetCRP12CR_FD_187146 | JGI IMG/M metagenome (GOLD analysis project Ga0209048, IMG submission 187146) | Freshwater lake sediment microbial communities from the University of Notre Dame, USA, for methane emissions studies - CRP12 CR (SPAdes)... | ecosystem: Environmental > Aquatic >... | reverse complement strand
GACGATGCTGCAAACATTCTTGCCAAGATCAATGCCAAGCACGGAAACCTTCATGTTTCGTCCCTCCAGTTGAGCCTCCGGCGAACCTACAACGCCGGATGGAGGGGCGGGCCATTCCATAAGTCTCGCAGCCCCGAATGTCTCCGAGAGCTGCGAGACGTGAAATCCTTGATGCGCCCTTGTCAGCGAATGACGCGGACCCTCCGGGCCGGGTGCACTACAACAGCACGAGGCGCAGGGCGCACTACAACAGCACGAGGAGCGGCGACGCATCCAGCGCGATAGACGCCACGGGCGCAGACCACGGCATTCGCTTCGCCCGGGACCGCCAACGTCCCGGCGAAAGTTACGAGCCCAAGTCCGAAAAGCGCGACGTATTTCATTGGTTTCCTCCGAGATTTGGTTCATCGCAGCCCACAAGAGCATAGGCTGATCCCGAGCCCAAAAGTCTTATAGCCGAACTCTCAGCCGTCTGCAGTTTCTTGGCTCCGTCTACAGCTTCGGCCTTTAGTCGTCGGGCGGCGCTTCGCTGGCGAGCCACCGGCCATATGGAGCCAAGAGCCCTGTCCAGCCGCATGGCGAGCCACCCTCGCCGCGAGCGCCTCACGGCGCTTGAAGACAGGCTGGCGCGCCTACTGGGGTCGATCCCACGACCGTGCAGGCCGAGGGCCCAATTCATTAGGTCCCAATACATCGCCTGCGCCAGATGACTGGTGCAATCGTTGGGGCAGCAAAAACTGTAACTGAGGGATGCCCCTCGGGCTTCTTGCATGAGCGAAGGAATTCCGGTCTTAAATAGTCATATATGCCCCACCTGATATTATTGAGGAACTCACCGATCGCACTACTGTGGTATGCGAATATGTCGGTGTGAAACCACTGATAAAAATCGGGCATAGCCAAGTAGGCTTGCTCAATGTCGATCTGATGGCCGTTGAGTTCGAGTAATTTCTGGATTTCACGCGCATTGACACTCAAGCGGGGGAAGCTGTGTTTTGCGATGTTCCCGGATATATTGATGAACGAAATGCGCGGCACGCGGATCGTGGTTTCAATGTTGATCGACCCCAACCATGCCTTTTCGACATAACATTCCGCGTCGAGCCAAGCGGCAAATACGTCGACCGGGTCCGCAAGGGTGGTGCCAATCGTGTTCAGCAGTGGGTTATGGCTGATCCTCTGCAGATTGGACGTGACAGCATGTCGACTAGCAATACGTTAAATAGGCGGCCATGCGTCATCGTGTTAAACGTTAGCTGTGCATCACGGGTGCGCGTGAGCTTCTCGAACATCTCGTAGTTGACCATGTCGTCAATCAACTCAGTTACTGCCTTTAGAACGATCACCTCGCGTTCAAGATCGGTATAGATATGCGCTGACATGTTTCGATCCGGCGTGTGGGTGCTGGCTAAAGCGAGACCAGGACATTCCTAATGGCCATCCATAAGCGCATTCTCGAATGGCAGGCGGCTCACCCGAACATCACATGGATCGGCTGGGGCATCGTCTGGGCGATCGTGCTGGCGATCCTGTTCTGGCCGCGAGCTGTGGGAGGATAGAAGACGTCGCGCGCGTGCAGTGCCGGAACGCTCCCGTGGAACACGAGAGACCCGATGGGTTGTGAACTAGCGCTGCTGAGAAACCGGACTGGCCTCATCCATCAACTTCAATAACCAATTTCTCTGTCCGCACGTCTATGACGGTGACAGTGAAAGCGCTCTTGTTTCGCTTCGCTTCCTGAGCAAAGGCCATCGTGTCGCGGACGTCATAAAAGCTATCACGCAACGCGCCATCAATGCGGACTTCAAAGGGGCAGTCGATGAGCTTCGTGGGGCGCGTGTCGCCCGCGCATTTCTGCGGCTGTGAAGCGGTTCGATTTTGATCCGTTACATCGACGTCAGCTTGCATGGGTCACTGTGATTAGATGACGAATGATTGGGAACATAGGAACCACCGGCCGTAACACCAGAGCTGCGCAACTAGCTTCAACTTAACTATTAGCCCACAAACACAAAAAAAATGCGCGCGACACCCCTATCGACCCCCAGACCCCCTTTGAATTTGATCGCCCTTGGGGGGAGGGTTCCAGGACTCAAGCATCTGCCGGGATGGGTGGTGTTTTTGATGGGGAAACTCTGAAAACGCCCGGAGCATGCTGATCCGATCGATGGCGCCCCCTAAAACGAGATGAAGGCGCCCCCCGATAACGGAATGATGGCGCCCCCCGGTTCCGAGATAATCCCGCCCCCCTAACGGAATGATCTCGTCCGGGTGATTTCGTGCAGTGGCGATCGCCGCCGTTGGCCTGATCAGGCTCTGAAGCGGGCGGAGAGCGCCGGGCTCTCCTGGCCGTTGCCGGACGGCATGAACGACGATGCGCTGGAGGCGGCGCTTTACGCCAACCGGCGCAGCAAACGGGGCCATCGGCGCGTCGAGGAGCCGGACTGGGCAGGCGTGCATCGCGAGTTGAAGCGCAAGCACGTCACCCTGGTGATTTTGTGGGATGAATACATCGCCGCCAATCCGGGCGGCTACAGCTACTCGCGCTTTTGCGAGCTGTATCGAGTTGTCGGGCGAGAGCCTGCGACGAGCGCGGGGTCAAAGTTCCAAATCCGCTTGAGGGGGCGCCATTATCCCGGCATCCCCGGGCGTTAAAGACGGGCGCCTTCATCGGAATCGGCACGGAGCACACTGGATTACCGGGCTATGTGGCGGAAGGGGTGAGATTCGAACTCACGGTGGACTTGCGCCCACGGCGGTTTTCAAGACCGCTGCCTTAAACCACTCGGCCACCCTTCCCATTTCCGGCGCGGATATATCACGCCTCCCGGTCTTCGTGGAGCCTCGCCTTTCAGTGCGTCGATCTGCTAATCCTTCGCGGCAAACCGCAGCGCCGTCGATCACACGAACCGTCATGCCCCTTTATTTCGCCTATGGCGCGAATATGGACGCAGCCGCCATGTCCGCCCGCTGCCCGAGGTCGCGTCCGCTCGGACGCGCGAGGCTTGCGCGGCGTCGCTTCATCATTATGGAGGCGGGCTTTGCAAGCGTACTCCCCGATCCGCGCGCCAGCGTCCACGGCGTGTTGTGGGATCTTGATTTGGCGGATGTCGCGGCGCTCGATCGTTTCGAGGACGTCGCTCGCGGACTCTACAGGAAAGTCACTCAACCCGTCCTGCGCGAAGCAGGCGGCACCGTCTCAGCGCTTGTCTATATTGGCTGCATTTCGCGCGAAGGCGCGCCACGGCCCGGCTATATGGAGAGCGTGGTCGGCTCCGCGCGCGAAGTGGGCTTACCCGCCGCATATATATCCTATCTTGAAGCCCTCGTTCCTCAACGCGCGCAAGGCCTTTCCAGATGAGCGTCGCCCCAGTCAGAAATGTGGCTCTGGTTCATACCATCCCGGAGTTGCGCGAGGCGGTGCGTGAATGGCGAAAGCGCGGCGAGAGCGTCGGACTCGTCCCGACTATGGGGGCTCTTCATGCAGGGCATGCGTCGCTCGTCCATCGCGCGCGGAAAGATGCAGCGCGCATAATCGTGACAATTTTCGTAAATCCGACTCAGTTTGGACCCACGGAGGATCTTTCGAAATATCCACGCACGCTGGCGGCGGATCTTGAAAAGCTTCGCGAGGTCGAAACGGATGTGTGTTTCGCGCCGTCCATCGAGGAGATGTATGCGGCTGGTTTTTCGACGGCCGTGCATGTCGAGGGGACCGCAAAAGCCGATCTCGAAGACCGCTTCCGTCCGACGCATTTTCATGGCGTCGCCACGATCGTGGCGAAATTGCTCAATCAGGCCCAGGCGAACGTCGCCGTGTTCGGCGAGAAGGATTATCAGCAGTTGCTCGTGATCCGGCGCATGGCCCGCGACCTCGACATCGCCACGCAAATTCTTTCTGCGCCGACGCTGAGAGAGGCCGATGGCCTCGCCATGTCTTCGCGCAATGTGTATCTGTCGCCTCAGGAGCGCGCCGTCGCGCCGACGCTCTACCGCGAGCTTGAAGCCAGCGCACGCCGCATCCGCGAAGGAGAACCCATCGGCCATGTGATGAGCGACGCGAGGGAAGCGATTGCAGCCGCGGGTTTCGCGATTGACTATCTCGAGGCGCGCCACGGCGAGACGCTGGCTCGCATTGCGCGCCGTCAGGAGGGGCCAGTGCGTCTGCTGGTCGCCGCGCGCATCGGCGAGACACGGCTGATCGACAATATGGCGGTGTGAGTCATGTCCTCCGAAAAGAGCCGCATTGTGCGGATAGTGGTTCAGGGGCGCGTCCAAGGGGTAGGATTTCGCGCTTTCGTCGCACGCGAAGCGGCGCGCTTACGGCTTGACGGATGGGTTCGAAATCGTTTCGACGGGTCGGTGGAGACGGTCGGAGCCGGGCCATCGACGTCGATCGAGGAGTTTGCCGTTTCGGTGCGGCGCGGTCCGTCGCTCGCGCGCGTCGACGTTTTCCACATGGAAGATGCGGACCAAAGGGCGCTTCTGGAATACGGCTCGGAGAATGTTTTCATCATCGCGCTGGACGACTAAGGCGCTCAAGCGTCGGCGGTCGGGCCGAATATGCGCTCGAACGATCGTCGTAAAGCCGCGTCGACCGCGCCCATATCGGCTCTCGCGCCCAAATCTTCGAGGCTTGTGACGCCGAGATGCGCTTGGCGCACGCCGCAAGGCGCGATGCCAGAGAAATGCGTCAGATCCGGCGCGACATTGAGCGCGATTCCATGAAAACTCACCCAGCGCCGCATGCGTACGCCGAGCGCAGCGATCTTGTCTTCGGGCGGCGACTCGCCGGCGCCGGACGATCTCTCTCCGCGGGTCACCCACACGCCGACGCGAGATTCGCGTCGTTCGCCGGCGACGCCGAATTCGGCGAGCGTCGCGATGAGCCAATCCTCCAGCGCGCAAACGTAGGCGCGCACGTCGCGCCTACGACGCGTCAGATCCAGCATGACATAGGCGACCCTTTGGCCCGGACCATGATAGGTGAACTGGCCGCCGCGTCCCGTGCGATGTACGGGGAAGCGCGCCTCGAGCAAGTCCTCGTCCTTGGCTGAAGACCCGGCCGTGTAGATCGGCGGATGTTCGAGCAGCCAGACTCTTTCGCATGCGGAGCCCGAGGCGATGCTCTCAGCCAGCGCCTCCATCTCGGCGACAGCGGCCTCATAAGGAACGAAGCCGCGCGTCACGCGCCATTCCACCGGCGGAGCGTCGCTCTGCGGGAGCATGGAGGCGTGAATTGCGGCGCGGGGGAGGGCGAGGGGCGGTGCTTCTGCCGTCTGCATAAGGATTAATGTATAGCGCTCTTCCCGGGCCGCCATGAGCTTGGTCGCAGTCTTGTGTTCCCTGGGACGATTTGTTAGAGGCTGCGCCGGTTGGCGCTTCGTCGAATGCGCCCGGGCGGTCGTGGCGGAATTGGTAGACGCGCTAGCTTGAGGTGCTAGTTGGGCAACCAGTGGAGGTTCGAGTCCTCTCGACCGCACCAGAGCTAAGCATCTGAATTAGAAGGCATAATTTGTCTGGGCGCGCCTTCGCTGGCCGCCGCGCGAAGTGGGCGGCGATTCGTAAAAATTTGGGCGGTTTGTCCCTCCCTTGCCGCAATTCAGGGCCAGCCTCCTCATCGAGTAGAATTTCCACAGTAGAAGAGTGTAGATTAGATGTCTGACGAAATCCATGACGACACAATCGACCTGAGCGACCCGTCGGAATACCAGGACGCTGTATCGCAGCGGGCCATGGCCTTTTGTCATGTCGCTAAACTCGCGGACGTGATCACGGACGAAACCGTGAAGGAGCAGTGCTTGATCATGCTTCGCAAGCTCAATTGCAGCATCAAGGCCCCTTCGACGGCCGCCGTGCTCTCGATCGAAGGGAAAACCGGTTAGTCGCGAAAACGAGACCCGATCGCCGCTGGGCGCGACGCGAACGGTTGGATCTCCCGTGGAAAAGACCCGCGCCTGCGAGTTGCGAGGCGGAGCCGCGCGGCGGCTGGATTAACCCTTAATCTACATAGAGTCTCCAGCGGCCCGGTCCGGATATACGGCCGGGAACGATGGAATTTGCGCACGTTGTCCCAAAGCCGGCGACGGCCTTTGCGGCCTATGCGCGCAGGTCGATATTTTACCGAATGAGGAAAACATGTTTCGCAAACTGGTTTATGCGGCGGCGCTGGCCGGCGCTTTAATGGTCTCCAATACGGCCCTGGCGCGTGGCCACGGCCATCACGGCCACCAGGTCATCACGGCCATCATGGGCGCCATGGACATCATGGACACCGCGGTTGGCATGGACATCACGGTTGGCATGGCCATCATGGCTGGCATGGTCATCATGGTTGGCATCATGGAGGGTGGCATCATGGCGGCTGGCGTCATGGTTGGGGACACGGCGGGTGGCATCGCGGTCCCTGCTGGCGCTGGTGCAACGGGCGTTGGCACTGGGTGTGCTGAGGCGCGCAAGCCGGAAATTCTTGTCACATCCCGGTAACGTCGCTTTGCGCGAGCGACGTTGCTCACATTCCCTGTTGCTCGGGCGCTTCGGAGGAAGACGGCGGCGAGTCGGGCGGCTCGTGCAAAACGTCCTTATGATGCGAGGCTTTGTGAGACGCGTCATGGCGATGGCGCCCTAGAGTTTTGGCTAAAATGGCTTCGGTTGCGGAAGCCCAGCTTGGCGACGCTTTCTCGACGGGCGTCGGTCCCGCTCCAGCAACCATATGTACGATCTTGAAGCCGCGCTTTTTCAATTCACGCAGAAACTCCGGCATCATTTTCGCCGTCGAAGTCTGCGGGTCGTGAAAGAGAATGATTCCTTTTCCCGCCTTTTCGAGACGCCCGATTACGCGATCGAGTTCGACCTTCGGCGTCATCTCCTGCCAATCGGACGCCCAAAGATCGGCCCCGAATATGGCCACGCCGCGCCCTTCTAGCCAGGACACGAGCGCTGGCGTATCGGCGAAACCAGGAAATCGAAAAAACGGCGTGCGCGGCGCCGCGTCCGCGTCGGAGCCGTAGGCGGCTTTGTCGACGGCGTGGAAACCGCGCTCGATGTCCGCTCGCGCCGCATTCTCGCTCATCGAGCGCAAAGTGCGGGCAGGATGGGTCATGGTGTGATGGCCGACGCTATGCCCCTCCGAGAGCTCACGCTTCACGAGTCTCGGCATGGCGGCGGCATTGCGCCCTATCACAAAGAAAGTAGCGCGAACGCACTGCTCTTTCAGCGCATCGAGCACTGCGGCGGTGTTCGCCGCAGGTCCATCGTCGAAGGTGAGGACAACCTCGCGATCGTTGAGAGCGAGCGTCTGTGGGTAGCTTTGTAGCCCAAGCGCCAGCTTCTCCGAGCCGTCGACAGCGACGACGCGCGAGGTGCCGAGCGTCTCGGGCCCGCAATCCTCCCTCGCTTCGGATGGCCCTGTTGCAAACAGGACGCAGCTGACGGCGCAGAGCAAGCCGGCCGCGCGATTTGGGAAGTGGGGCGTTTTCATGGCTTCTATGGCTTGATTTCTCGGGCTCACGGGTTATGCAGCGCAAGCCGCCTCTCAAAGGATTCCATATGTCGCTCGAAACCGAAAAGACCGAGCCGGAAGCGGAAATCTTTCGAGACGACGCTGGCGAACCCAGGCGCGAATTCGTCGACGCCGTGCAGGGCGCTATCGACGCAGACGACAGCGCGCGCGTTCGAGAACTTGCGAGTTCGCTGCATGAAGCGGATCTCGGCGACCTGATTGAATTGCTGAGCCACGAAGCCCGGCCGCGTCTCGTCGAATTGATGGGGTCCGACTTCGACTTCACGGCCTTGATGGAAGTCGGCGAGACGACTCGCGAGGACATTCTCGAAGAACTGCCCGTTGAAACCGTCGTCGAAGGCGTTCGAGATCTCGACAGCGACGACGCCGTCGCGATTCTCGAAACGCTGGAGCCGGCCGAGCGCGCCGAAATTCTGGAGGCGCTCCCTGCGAGCGATCGCGTCGTGCTGCGCCGCTCGCTCGATTATCCGGAGAATTCGGCGGGCCGTCTCATGCAGACGGAGCTTGTCGCCATGCCGCCGTTTTGGACGGCGGGGCAGGTGCTCGATTTTTTTCGCGAAACCTCGTCCGACGTTCTGCCGCATAGTTTCTTCGAAGTCTTTGTTGTCGACCCTGGCTATCATCTGCTCGGCACCGTGTTTCTCGACGCGCTCGTGCGAGCGCGTTCGGGAGCGCCGCTCGAAGACATCATGCAATCGGACCGTCGCCGGGTGTTCGTCACCGAAGACGCCGCGGAGGTCGCGCGCATATTCGAACATTACAATCTGGTCTCCACGCCCGTGGTCGACGATTCGGGACGACTTGTCGGCGTCATTACGATCGACGACATCGTCGACGTTATCCAGGAAGCCGCCTCGGAGGAGATCAAGGCGCTCGGCGGCGTCAATCCGCAAGAAGAACTGACCGACGACTTCTGGTGGATCGCGCGGGCGCGATTCCTCTGGCTGCTGATAAATCTCGCAACGGCCTTCATTGCCTCCACCGTCCTCAAAATGTTCGAGTCGCAGCTCGAGCAGATGGTCGCGCTGGCGGTCCTCGCCCCAATCATCGCGAGCCAGGGCGGCAATTCCGCCACTCAAACCATGACCGTGGCCGTGCGCGCCCTCGCGACGCGCGAACTGACGCGCGCCAACGCCTGGCGGATCATATGGCGCGAACTGGCGGCCGGGGCGATCAACGGCGCCGCTTTCGGCCTACTGACCGGCCTCGTCGCGGCCAATTGGTTCCATAATCTGGGCCTGCTGCCGGTCATGGGCCTCGCCATGTTCACCAATCTCGTCGCGGGGGCCCTGGGAGGCATTCTGGTGCCGCTCATGCTGGAGCGCTTCAAGGTCGACCCGGCGGTGTCCTCTTCGGCCTTCGTGACTACCGTGACGGATGTGGTGGGTTACGCCTCTTTCCTGTCGATTGCGACTTTGTGGTTCGGCCTAGCTTGAGCCAAAATAAGGCGGCTGCCATGTTAACGCCTCGTTACCGGCTCATGGATAATTTGATCGCCATGAAAACGACCTTGTCACCGAGCTTTTTTCGCGCCCTCTGCGCCGCCGCCGCGGTAACGGCGAGCGCCGCCTTGTCGGCGTGCGGAGGCGGGCTGGACCCGAATTATAGCGGCCGCCCGCGCTTTTCGACGAGCGCCCCCCTCGTCAATCCTAAGCGCGACCCGAATTTCCTGTCCTACGCGGTTCCTGAAACCGACCTTCCGAATTTTCCGGCCACACGTAGCGCGGAATTCGTCGTGCATGGCGTCGACGTGTCAAAGTATCAAGGTAATATCGATTGGCAGGCGGTCAAGGACTCGGGAGTGGCCTTCGCCTTCATCAAGGCCACTGAGGGCGGCGACAATATCGATCCCAAGTTCCAGCAGAACTGGGAAGGCGCGAAAGCGGCGGGAATTCCTCGCGGCGCCTATCACTTCGTTTATTGGTGCCGGCCGCCGCATGAGGAGATTGCGCAGTTCAAGCGCATCGCGCCGGCGGACCCGGACGCTCTGCCGCCGGTCCTCGACGTCGAAGCGACGCCTACCTCGCGAACCTGCAAGCGCACGCTCTATCGCGAGGAAGTGCTGGAAGATATGCGCAAGATGCTCGAGGAGATGGAGCGTCACTACGGCAAGAAGCCGATCATCTACACGTCGGTGGATTTCTATCAGGCGATCCTTCATTCCGACGCGTTGTCGGAATATCCGATCTGGGTCCGCTCGACGAAATATCATCCGACGGTACGCTATGGGTCGCGGAAATGGACCTTCTGGCAATATCGGTCGGACGGTAACGTGCCGGGAATTCCGGGCAATGTGGACCAGAACTGTTTCCATGGCTCACGCGCCGACTGGAGAAAGTGGCTCGCAGAAAATACAAACGGAAGCGGGCAATTTTCCGCCAATATGCAATAGGCGCAGAGGCTAGCCAGCCCGCGCAATTTGGTGTATTCGCCCGGCACGAGTTTCCGCCGCGAGCCACGCGCTCGCGGCCTTCGCTTTTGGAGAAAGACCCGATGGCCGTTCCGAAAAGAAAAACTTCGCCTATGAAGCGCGGGTTTCGCCGTTCCGCCGATGCGCTCAAGGCGCCGACCTATGTCGAGGACAAGGACTCCGGCGAACTGCGTCGCCCGCATCACGTCGACCTCAAGTCCGGCATGTATCGCGGACGGCAGGTGCTGAAGGTCAAATCGCAAGAGGCGTGAGCTTGGCGGCGCTCGCCGAACTTGCGGCCGCCTGCATCTATTTTTCAGAAACCCGTCTTTTTTGTCCCATGGCGAGCATGGGAAGCAGCAGCGCGCGCGGCGTCAGGCGCGCCCCCCAGATCATGAGCCAGTTGACGGCGCCGGGCACGATCACCCGTTTCCCCGCCATAAGCCCGGCATAGGCCTGCCGAGCCACTTCGCTCGCTGGCACCAGCGCGGGCTTCATGGCGCTCAGCGCGCCGTTGAAATCGAAACCCGCGCGCGCCTGAAAGCCCGTGGAGACCGGCCCCGGGCAAAGGCAGGAGACTTTGACGCCCGCCGGCTTCAGCTCCTCCGCCAGCGCCTCCGAAAATGAGAGCACATAAGCCTTCGTGGCGTAATAGATCGCAAAGCCCGGTCCGGGCATGAAGGCGGCGATTGAGGCGACGTTCAGGATAGCGCCCTTGGCGGCGACGATGGGCTTCAAAAAGCGTAGCGTGAGCGCTGTAAGCGCGTGGACGTTGAGGTCCACCATCGCGAGTTGGTCTGCGGAGTCGAGTTCCGCGACGCGCCCCATCAGTCCGAAGCCGGCGTTGTTGACGAGGATTTCGGGCGTTGCGCCCGCGTCGGCAAGAGCCCGCTCGAGCCGTTCCGCGGCGTCCTTGGCCAGAAGATCAAGCTCCGCGACTATGGGCTTGGGCGCGCCGCCCGCTGCGATCTCTGCGGCGAGAGCCTCGAGCCGGTCGCGCCGCCGCGCCACCAGCG
>Ga0209048_10006478_pt1 | contig 10948 bp, 9 predicted proteins | sample FrelakmetCRP12CR_FD_187146 | JGI IMG/M metagenome (GOLD analysis project Ga0209048, IMG submission 187146) | Freshwater lake sediment microbial communities from the University of Notre Dame, USA, for methane emissions studies - CRP12 CR (SPAdes)... | ecosystem: Environmental > Aquatic >... | reverse complement strand
CGTCGACATGGCCGTGGGTGTCGTCGCCCGCGATGCCGCGACCCAGCCAGATCACTTTCGCCACGCCGAGGTAATCAGCGAAAACCTGCTCAAGCTGTTGGCGGGTGACACCCGGATTGCGCTGCTGGACTTCGCTCAGCAGGCACTCCCCGGTCGTGATTAGCGTGCCCCGGCCGTTAACGTCGATGCTGCCGCCTTCCAGTACCACTCGCCGCGGTTTGCCGGCGACGCTTATTGTCGGTTGCCATACCGGCACGCGCAAGCGCGTAGCAATCTCCGCCGAAACTGGCGCGTCGAGCCGCCAATCCTTGTACTTCGCCCAACCGTTAAAACGCCAAGTCGTTGCGGCTAGGGGAGGGAAGCCGTCCCGCTTGCTCGAGCGGCGGCGAACAAAAATCGGCCCGCAATCGCGCGTCCAGCCACGATTGGTCCGCATGTGATGGAATACGACGTTGCCTGCCGGCTTACCCGGTTCCGCTGAGCGTTCCGGAATCACGTGCGAACGGAACAGCATTTCGCGGGCTGCGGCTTCTGCTGTCTCGTCATTCACCAGAACGTTGGTTCGTTCCACTCGCGCCAGGTTGCGGACGATCTCGGCGTAAATCCACGGGATGGGCTCGAACTTGCCGGGCCAGTCGGAGCGGTTGTGCGGCCACGCGATCCATGTTGCCGCGTGCGGTTCCCACTCCGCGGGCATGCGATAGCCAAGCGCTGCAGGAAACTGGGATGGTTTGCTGTGCGAGGGCATGTTCAGGGCGTCACACCAGGAACCTTTGCGTGATGGCCGCGTACGCGTCCACTCTGCGGTCGCGCCAAAACGGCCAATTGCGGCGTACGTCCTCAATGCGCTTGAGATCAACCTCCGCCACCAGCACGGCTTCCTTATCGTGTGGAGCTTCGGCGATCACCTGCCCGAAGGGATCGGCGATAAACGAGCCGCCCCAAAACTCCAGGCCTTTGCCGGGCGCTTCATTGCCGCGAATATTGCCGGTCTCAAATCCAACACGATTCGGAACCGCCACGTACACACCGTTAGCGATGGCGTGTGCGCGCTGAATGGTGCGCCAGGCATCATACTGCGCTTCGCCATACTGCGCTTTCTCATCCGGATGCCAGCCGATCGCCGTGGGATAAAACAGCAAATTTGCACCCTGCAACGCAGTCAGGCGCGCGCCCTCCGGGTACCACTGGTCCCAGCAGACGAGCGTGCCGAACTTGCCGCATCCGGTGTCGAAGCTCTTGAACCCGAGATCGCCCGGGGTGAAGTAGAACTTCTCGTAATACAGCGGGTCGTCGGGAATGTGCATTTTGCGGTAGATTCCCGCAAGCTCACCGCCGCTGTCAATCACCGCCGCGGTGTTGTGATAAACCCCGGCAGCGCGGCGCTCAAACAGCGACGCGACAATCGTGATCTTCAGTTCGCGCGCTACGTTGCCCAGACGCCTAGTCGCGGGGCCGGGGATAGTTTCCGCCAGATCGAACAACGCGATGTCTTCTCGCTGGCAGAAGTACTGTGTCTGGAAAAGTTCGGGCAGGCAGACGACCTCGGCGCCCTTACTGGCCGCGTCGCGAACGTGCGCAATGGCGCGCTCCAAGTTTTGCCCTGGCTCCGGCGTGCATGACATCTGCACGATACCAATGTGAAAGTTTCGTTCCGACAAGTCCGGACTCCGCTGGGACAGCGTTTCCAGAATAGCATTCCGTGGAGGGCAATACCGTCTGTTAATGCACCATGAACGCCAGGGGACTTGGCCCCTTGTTATTGACGCCAGCCGCAGCGACCTTGTAGCTTCGATTGTTCCACTCGAGGTGAACGTGACGGACGATCCTAAGACCCATGGCGAAGGCATCGAGCGCGAGCTCCACGATCCCATTGCCGACAAACTGATACCGCTGGAGCCCCTCGACTTATCAAAGATTCACACGGTGGACGATCTGGTCCGCGCCATGGGTAATACGGCGTTTACCGGTCGCCAAGTTGGCGAGGGCGCAGACGTTCTGGAAGCCATGGCACGCGACAAGGAGTGCTTCGTGGTGATGACCCTGGCCGGCGCGATGACCGTCGCCAAGCAGGGGCTGGTGGTCGCCGATCTCATCGACCATGGCGTCGTTAACGCCGTCGTCTCTACAGGTGCGCTGATGGCGCACGGGCTGGTCGAAGCCGCAGGGCGCTCGCACTTCCGCTATGACCCCAAGATGAACGACGTCGAGCTCTACGAAGCCGGCTACAACCGCGTGTACGACACGCTGGAGCCGGAGACGAACCTCGATTTCGTGGAGCGCATCGTTGCCGGGATACTGAAGAGCTGGGACGCCAGCGAGATCGTAGCCTCGCACAAGCTGAACCGCGCCATTGGCAAGCACCTCAGCGAGAACGTAAAGGAACGCGGCATCCTGAAATCGGCCTATGAAAGGAACGTGCCGGTGTTTGTGCCCGCCTTCAGCGACTCGGAAATGGGACTGGATTTTGCACTGCACAACCGCATGCGCCGCAAGAACAACATGCCGCCGCTGCGCTATGACCCCTTCGAAGATCTGGAATTCTTTGCCGAGACGCTGCTCAAACAGACGCGGCTGGGCATCTTTACCATCGGCGGAGGCGTGCCGCGCAACTGGTCTCAACAATTCGGGCCGTTCATCGAGTTGCGTCATCGCCGCGGCGGCGAGGACGTGCCGCTCAAGCGCTATCACTACGGACTGCGCATTTGTCCCGAGCCGGTGCATTGGGGAGGATTGTCGGGCAGCCCCTACAGCGAAGCGGTTTCATGGGGCAAGTTCGTGCCCAAGGAAGAGGGCGGCAAATTCGGCGAGGTGTTCGTGGATGCCACGGTCGGCCTGCCGCTGATTGTGGGCGCGGTGCTGGAGAGGCTGAAGAAGTAAAATGCCCCCGGAGGCTCCTATGAGTTCCATGCAATTGATCCAGGACTTTCTTGGGCAGAAGCGGCTTGCCGTAGTGGGCGTTTCACGACAGCCCAAAGATTTTTCTCTGGCTCTCTTTCGTGAGCTTCGCAAGAGAGGTTACGACGCTGTTCCAGTAAATCCGGCGGCAGAACGGATTGACGAACAACCATGTTTTGCCCAGTTGCAGTCGGTGAACCCTCCGGTGGACGGCGCACTGTTGATGACATCGCCGCAAGTCACCGAGACGGTCGTGCGAGACTGTGCCGAAGCGGGCATCAAACGGGTGTGGATGTATCGCGCGGGCGGCACCGGCGCAGTGAGCCCTGCCGCGGTCAAGTATTGTGCCGAGCATGGCATCGCTGTAATTCCGGGAGAGTGTCCGTTCATGTTTTTCACGGGAGGCGGATGGTTCCATCGTCTTCACGGCATGGTGCGAAAGATAACCGGCGCGTATCCGAGGTGATGGTTGCGGTAAGGGGTGGTAGTACCAGGATTCGCTGCCTCCGGCTCCGGTTCAGGCCCGGCAAGGTCTAAACTCCGGAGCCGGTGCAGGCTTCCGCGGAAAATCAAATTGATGTCGTCCCTGCGCGACCCCCTGTGCCTCTTGCTCTTCCGCGGCTCTTTCCGCTTTTCACATCGCGGAACGTCATGTTCTCTGCCTTGCTACCAGTGTTACGTTTCCAGTCAAAGAAAAGTTCAGCGTACGACTTGGTGATGTAGTCCGCTGGCGTGACGCCAAGCTCGCGGGCGATGCGGTCGATCCAGCGGGACTTGCCTTCAATCTCGGCGATGTCACCGAGAGGGGTGTGGTCCAATACGACGTGGCCCTCGCCGTCGCTCCACTCGGCCCGAAATTTTTCGTAAATGAACGTTGGCACGTAGCCAAGGACGCGAAGGATGGCGTCCATCTTCTCGCCATCGGCGACACTCGTCTCGAGTTCGCCACGCGATTTGTGTTTTCCGGGAATGCCCTTCGCCTTGTGAGTGAGCTTCCATTTCCCGCCATAGTTGCGCAGGCGCAGCAATTCGCCTTTGCGGCGCAGCTTCTGGCCGGGCAGATCGTAAAGGGTGTTGATTTCGTGAGTGGAAGGCGTGTCGCAGCGAAAACCGAGCGCGAGCAGCTTCTGTTCTAGCACTTTCAGGTCAGAAACGAGGAACTTGATTTCGACTTCCTGCGGAGCGGCCATAAGTGAAGTGTAAATCAGGGGGAAGCCGCTGTTCGCCTTTCGCTCTTCGCTTTTCGCCAGAGACAGAGTTCAGACCTGAGAATTGAGAAGGTGGAAACCTAGACTGCCAGAGTCGGCGACCTTATGTCACGAGACGTGTGTTTCTTGCGAAGAGGGCGGAGCGAATGGCGAAGAGCGAACAGCCGCCTATCTCAGCTATCCCGTTCCACCACAAACTCCGGTACCCAGAGCAGTACGCGCTTTATCTCGGAATCAGGGAAAGTGCAGATGGCCTCGCGCGCCTTATTGCTGAACTCCACCGCGCGCACGTAGGCGGCGTCGATCGAGCCGTTACGGTTCAGGATCGCGACGATATCGGCGGGCTTGATGCCGTTGAAACCGCCGTTACTCAGCACCGATAAGATCGTTTCGCGGTCCGTCGGAGTGCAGTGCTCCAGCGCATGCAGCACAGCCATGGTGGCCTTGCCTTCACGCAGGTCACTCGCCACAGGCTTGCCTAGAACTTCTTCCGAGGCGGTGAGGTCGAGTACATCATCCACGATCTGAAAGGCCATGCCGAGGTTGCGGCCGTACTCGGCCAGCCTATGCTGGTCGGCGTCGCTGGCGCCTGCAAGAATTCCGCCCAGCTTCATGCAGACAGAGAACAGGCAAGCAGTCTTGCGATGGATGAGTTCGAAGTGCTCGTCCATGGTAATGGCCTTACCCAAGCGTTCGATCTGCAGCAACTCGCCCTCAACCATGGCTTGGGTCAGTTCAATCAGGGCATCAAGGACGGCAAAGTTGCGCTCCTGTACCGCGATCTTGAACGCCTGCATATAAAGCCAGTCGCCGGCCAAGACGCACTTAGCGTTGCCCCACTGTGTGTTGGCTGCGGGGCGGCCGCGTCGAGTCTGCGCTTCGTCGATGATGTCGTCGTGCACCAGCGTCGCGGTGTGGATGATCTCGACTACGGCCCCGAGCTTGATGGCGCCCTGGCCGGTGTAGTTCATCAGCTTGCAGGAGAGCAGCAGCAGGGCAGGGCGCAGGCGCTTGCCGCCGCCGGCGCGAAGGTACTCGCCAATCTCGGTGATGGCCCGGACGCCGGAAACGGTGTCACGCCCGAACTCGCGCTCAATGGCGGCGAGATCGTCGTGCAACAGATCGAACACCTCTTTGGCGTTGCGGGTTACGGTCGTGTTCAAGCGATCGCCCTGTCAGTTGGAACGGTAATTCGTAAACTGCATGTCAATGCCGAAATCGCTCTGCCGCAGCAGCGCAATGATTTCCTGGAGTGTATCGCGATCTTTGCCGCTGACGCGAACCAAATCACCCTGGATCGAGGCCTGCACCTTCTTCTTCGAGTTCTTGATGGCCTTGACGATCTCGCGAGCCTTCTCGATGGGAATGCCCTGCTGCATGGTGACGCGCTGCCGCGCCGTCGAGCCGGCCGCCTCTTCGATCGCTCCGTAGTTGAACGCCTTCAGCGGAACCCCGCGCTTGACGAGTTTGCCTTGCAGCACGTCGTTGACTGCCTTCAGCTTGTAGTCGTCCGCGGAACTGAGCACCAGCGCTTCTTTTTCATCCATCTCGATGTTGGACTTCGAGTCCTTCAAGTCGTAGCGAGTATGGATTTCCTTCAACGCCTGCTGAATGGCGTTGGAGACTTCCTGCATATCAACCTTGCTGACGATGTCGAATGATTCGGCCATGGATCAAGTGTAACAAGAGCTGTGCTGTTTGCAGCAAATTGCGGCGCAATGCGCCTTGCACGATTGGGCGGGGAGGCGTAGCCCCTCAGTCGGCTTTCTTCAGCCGAAAAAAGTCCGCGTAGTTTTGCGAGGTCTGCTGACCGACCTCTTCCGGCGAGAGCTCACGCAGAACCGCGATCTGCTGTGCCGTTTCAACCACGAAGGCCGGTTCGTTGCGCTTGCCGCGATACGGCACGGGCGCCAGATATGGACAGTCCGTCTCGATGAACATGCGATCGAGCGGAACAATCGCCGCGGCATCACGGATATTCTGCGCGTTGGGATACGTGATGTTGCCGGCGAAGGAAATCATGAAGCCGAGATCGAGTGCGATGCGCGCGTGTTCGACCGTGCCGGTAAAACAGTGTAGTACGCCTCCCAGTCCACTGGAGGTCCAGTGCTCGCGCAGGAGCCGAAACAGGTCGTCCCAGGCATTCTGGCTGTTGTCCGACGGGCGGCAATGAATGATGATGGGCAGCTTGGCTGCGCGTGCCATCTCCATCTGCTGGACGAAGACCCGCCGCTGGGTGTCGCGCGGCGAGTGGTCGTAGAAATAGTCGAGGCCAATTTCGCCCCACGCCACGACCTTGGGTTCGCGCGCCAGTTGTTGCAACTGGTCGAAGTCCTCCTGCCTTGCCAGCGTGGTCTCGTGGGGATGAACGCCGATGGTGGCGTAAACCCAATCGTACTGTTGCGCGAGCTTGATGGCGCAGTCAAGCGTGTCCGTGCCGGGCCCGTCCCCGTTTCCTATGGCAAGAACCGTCGTAACTCCGGCTTGTCTTGCGCGCGCGAACGCTTCAGCGCGATCGGCATCGAAGCGCTTGCCGTCGAGATGGGCGTGAGAGTCGGTGTACATGTCCGCGGATGACCAGTGAATAGTGAATAGTGAATAGTGAATAGCAGATCGATATGCGACTAACCACGGTCGGCTAACGGCTATTTCAACTTCGCCCCCACCGGCACATCCTCCAGGAATCCCGCCAGTACGGGCAGGCCGTCGTCGCCGAGGGAGGCCGCGACGATCATGCCGTTCGACTCCAACCCGCGCAGCTTGCGCGGCTGGAGGTTGGCGACGATGACGACCTTGCGGCCGATGAGCTTTTCCGGCTCGTAAGCCTTGGCAATGCCCGCGACGATCTGACGGACTTCGCTCCCGATATCGACTTCCATGCGCAGCAGCTTGTCGGCACCTTTCACCTTCTCGGCGACTTTGATCTCGCCCACGCGCAGCTCAACCTTGAGAAAATCGTCGATGGTGATTTTGCTTTCGTTCTCTGATGAAACTGCTGCGGGGGGTGCGGAGGAAGGTGCGGCCGCGGTTTGCGTGGCGGGTTGTCCCTGAGCGCCTGCTCCCGCAGAGTGAGCTTCCGCCGGCGCGCCCTTCGCCTCACTCTCTTTGCCGGCGCCTTCTGCGGCGCGTTGCTGCTCCATCTGTTGCATCCTTTCCACCATGCTCTTATCGGCTCGCGGAAACACTGGTTCAACCGTGCCCAGCTTGGTGCCTAGCTGCATCTGTCCCCAAGCTAGGTTGCGCAAGTCCAGTGCCTTGATATCGCCCAAGCCAAGCTGCGTCCAGATGCGCGCCGTAGCCTCGGGAATCACCGGATGCACCAGCGCGGTCACCACACGCAACGCCTCTGCCGACGTGTAGAGAATGGTAGCCAGCCGCGCGCGCGAGTCTTTGTCCTCGCGCTCGGCGACGGCCCAGGGCTCATGTTCCACGATGTACTTGTTGACCGCGGCGACCAGCGACCACGCGGTCTCCAGAGCGCGCGAGAACTGGAACTGCTCGAACTGCGCGTGGTACTCGGCGATGGTCTGCTCGGCCAACGTCGCGATGGCCTCATCGGCCGGTATCCGCTCGCTGGCCGAAGGATAGGGCACCTCACCCTCGAAGTAGCGTGAAATCATGCTCAAGGTGCGGCTTGCCAGGTTGCCAATGCCGTTAGCGAGGTCGCTGTTGAAGCGCTGTACCAAAGCGTCGAAGCTGAAGGATCCGTCCTGTCCGAAGACGATTTCGCGCATCAGGAAGTAGCGCAATGCGTCCTGTCCGAGGGTGTCGAGGATGGTCTCGCTGCGCACAATGTTTCCGCGCGACTTCGACATCTTGCTCTCTTCGAACAGCAGCCACCCATGCGCGATGATCGACTTCGGCAGTGGCAGATCGGCGGCCAGCAGGAACGCCGGCCAGTACACGCAGTGGAAGCGCACGATCTCCTTGCCGATCATGTGCACATCGGCCGGCCAGTAGCGAGCAAGCTTCGCCTGGTCCTTTGCATCGTCGGATCCGAAGCCGATAGAGGTCATGTAGTTGGCCAGCGCATCGAGCCAGACGTAGATCACGTGCTTGGGGTCGTTAGGTACCGGGATGCCCCACTTGAACGACGTGCGGCTGACCGACAGATCGCGCAGGCCGCTGCGCACAAACGAAATCACCTCATTGCGGCGCGTCTCCGGACGAATAAAATTCGGATGCTCGCTGTAATACTTAAGGAGGGGCGCTTCCATAGCCGAGAGCTTGAAGAAATAGTTTTCCTCCTGCACGGTTTCCGTGGGCCGCCCGCACTCCGGGCACGACGTGCCCGGTTCCGCAGTGTCGACGTATAGCTCATCGAACACGCAATACTGCCCGCTGTACGATCCTTTGTAGATGTATCCGCGTTCTTGCAGGCGGGTGAACATGGCCTGCACCCCGCGCACGTGGCGCGGCTCGGTGGTGCGGATGAAATCGTCGTAGGTAATCCCCATGCGGTCCCAAAGCCCGCGAAACTCGCCCGAGACTTTGTCGACGAACTCGCGCGGCGAGCAGCCAGCCGCGGCGGCGGAACGCTCGATCTTCTGCCCATGCTCGTCGGTGCCGGTGAGAAACCATGTGTCTGCGCCCATCATTCGCTGGCGGCGGGCGATGGCATCGCACACCACCGTGGTATACGTGTGCCCGATGTGGGGCCGCGCGTTAACGTAGTAGATCGGCGTGGTGATGTAGAACTTCTCGGGGTTATCCATGCTTTCGGTCCAGGTACAAGCGAATGGCTTCCTGCATAACGGTTTTGAGTGGGACATGGTGCTCGACGGCCAGGCGCCGACAGTCTTCATACTCAGGTGCATACTGCGACACGGTGCCGTTCAGGCTGGCGACTTTGATGCGGACCTCGCCCCATGGCGTGAGGACGGCTTCGTGGTGACGTGGCAGGGCATAGCGCCTCTCGTGCCGCACGCGCACGCCCAGGGTGCTGCTCTCGCGGAACAAAAGCGCCCGCAGTTTCTGTTCGTGTTGCGGCTTGGCAAGAATCGTAAGCAGTGTGCCCGGACGGTTCTTCTTCATCTGCACCGAACTGGTAAAAACGTCCAGCGCCCCCTCGGCAAACGCCAGATCCCCGATGTATCCGATGAGCTGTGGATTCAGGTCGTCGACATTGGCTTCCAGGATGGCGATCTCTTCCTCCGCCAGGTTCAGGCTGGCGCCGGCGGAACTGGAAGCCGCGTCCTGCGCCTCGCCGACCGTGATGCGCAGCACGTTGGCGTGACCTGCGAGGTCGCGCGCGCCAGCGCCGTATCCTATTTTGTCGGTGGTCATCATTGGTCGCGGTCCAAAGCTTGAGACTAACACCTTGACGATGGCCGCCCCGGTCGGCGTGACAAGCTCCTTTTGAACCTCGCCCGAGTAGATCGGCGCGCCTTGCAGTAACTCGAGGGTTGCCGGAGCGGGCACTGGCATTACGCCGTGGGCGCACGTCACGGTTCCGCCGCCGACATTCAGCGGAGAGCAGACAAACTGCTCAACGTCGAGCGCCTCAGTCCCGACTGTCGCGCAGACGATGTCCACAATGGCATCCGCTGCGCCGACTTCGTGAAAATGGATCTTCTCTACGCTGACGCCGTGTACCTTCGCCTCGGCTTCGCCCAGCGCCCGGAAGATATCGCTCGCTGTCTCTTTTGCTCGCGGACTGATGGTTGCGTCGGCGATGATGCGGAGAATGTCCGACAGATGTCGCCCATGCTGATGTTGCTCATTCTCGTGTGTCGTTTGTTGCGCCCAAAACTCATCGCGCGGCAGGTTCTTCTGGCCATCGACGATGACATCCAGCCTGGCAGCGGAAATTCCGCCACGGTTCACACGCGAAAGCTCCAGGGTCCCGCCGACGTTGAGACCGGCAACTGTCCTTTGCAGGAGCTCGAACGGAACTCCGGCGTCAAGCAGCGCGCCCAGGAACATGTCGCCACTGATTCCGGAGAAGCAATCGAGATAAGCCAGGCGCATGGGAGTTGGCTCGACACAGCTGGAGAATTCTCATCATAGGTAACGCGTGAAGCAGCGTCAAACCTTCCTCTGCTCTAGCCTTTGATATTCTGTTTGTTCACTAGAGAGATAACGGAACCCAAAGCCAAGCCTGTGTACCTGGGACAACAAAAGAAACTCGCTGCTGCCGTCCGCACTTTTCTGCGGGAGAAGTATCAGCTCGATCTGGCGAGCGTGGTCATCGAACAGCCACCTTCGGTGGAAATGGGCGAGTTCGCCCTGCCGCTCTGCTTCGATCTCGCCAAACGACTACGCAAGGCGCCGCGCAAGATCGCGGAGGAGACGGTTGCTGAATGTCCTCTGCCCGAAGGGTTCGAACGGCTGGAAGTCGCGGGCGCCGGTTACATCAATGCCCGCCTTAAGCGCGACGTCGCCGCGCAGGCTCTCGCGCGCAACCCGGATACCGTACCCACGACCCACGAAGGCGAAGGCGCGGCCGACGTCAGCGGCAAGATTCTGGTCGAGCACACCAGCATCAACCCTAACAAGGCGGCGCACATTGGCCACCTGCGTAATGCGATCCTGGGCGATACCTTCGTGCGCCTTCTGCGGCACGCGGGGCACCCGGTCGACGTCCAGAATTACATTGACAACACCGGCGTTCAAGTCGCCGACGTGGTGGTCGGCTTCACCCACCTGGAAGGGAAGTCGAAGCAGGAGATTGTGGACATCATCGCCACGCACCAGCGCTTCGACTATTACTGTTGGGACCTCTACGCGCGCGTCTCGCAGTGGTACGAAAAGGATAAAGAAAATCTTAAAGCACGACTTGAAACATTGCACGCCATCGAGCAGGGTGGAAATGAGATGGCCGACATAGCCGAAATGATCTC
>Ga0209048_10006477_pt1 | contig 10949 bp, 5 predicted proteins | sample FrelakmetCRP12CR_FD_187146 | JGI IMG/M metagenome (GOLD analysis project Ga0209048, IMG submission 187146) | Freshwater lake sediment microbial communities from the University of Notre Dame, USA, for methane emissions studies - CRP12 CR (SPAdes)... | ecosystem: Environmental > Aquatic >... | reverse complement strand
ATGTATTGTCCAAATATATCTTTTATATAACAGCCGCCATTAGTAAATCCTGAGATAAATCCTGTTCTTCCGAGAATTTTAATCTTGTCATTCAAATAATAACCATTTGAGTATTTAGTATTTTTTTCATTTCTTTTTGATACTATATTTTTAGTTTTTCTACCTTTTCTTGCAGTTGCCTCATGTAAGCTCCTTTTCTTCTTCCTAAGCTGATTTATAAAGAAAAGAGAGTTGGGATTTTCTTTTATAGTTTTTATTCCGGTTATTGCTATGGCATCATTAATATGAGACTTTTCCAAATTCAAATTACATCTGTCTTGGAATGTTATATTCCCATAAGTAAAATATGCATCAGGATATATGTTAAATAATCGTTTTCTTATAATATTCATAAAAGTAGACTCTTTGTAGGATTTAGATTTTTGTTTCCTTAGTTTTTTTTCTAACTCTTGCTCATGTAGTTCTTTATGGCAACTTTCATGTAGCAAAGCCCAATCTTGACTTTTATTTTTTTCTCTCCCCCAAATATGATGAAGTCTCCACCCATCCCCTTTTTTATAAGGTTCCCCACAAAATTGACAGATTCCTTTTTCCCTTGCTATTAAATAAGCTATTCTATTTCTATACTCGTACATTGTTCCTTGCTGATACCCCTTTCCCTCAATACTAGGGTTTTCTATTTTTTGAATATCAAATTTCCCAACTTCTATAATCAACTTGCATTTAGGAAGTAAGCTATACAATTTATTTATCCACATAATTGTATTATCAATTCTACTTTGTATTGATGGCGGTAACCAATTTTCTTTTCTTGTTCTGTTAAGGAATCTTGATTCCCTATACCTCGTTTTTCTGTTTTTTCTTGCTCTTCTTAAAATCTTTCTTGTTTCTAATAATTGTCTTACATCTTGTCTTAAATCAATTTGACCTTTCATCAAAACTTTATTATCGGAAGTTACAGCAATTCCAATGTGTTTTGATCCTACATCAATACCAAGTTTTGTTTCTTGTTTATAACCAGAAGAACCATAAAGTAATTGAATAGTAAAAGGTTTATGTTTTACTATTTTTGCTTTTTTATCTTTGATAAGCAACCTTGCTTTTCTATTTCTGCAAGGCATTAATGCTTCCCCATTTTGATTACTAACGAAAACTAACATTAAGTTTTCCTCCTTTCGGATTAGTTACCCATCCACAATGTTGATAAGGCTTTATGAAATGAGGTTGACCGAGAGTTTCCTCTCTTTTACAGAGCCCCGATAGAGCTACAAACTTGGGCATCATTTGTAGGTATCATAACCAAATCAACGTAGATCTCGAAGACCTTAGTGTAGTCAACCAATTACTCTTGATCCTCACGGTTCAAGCCCCTTGCTTTAGCTGGGGGTGATTGACGATACTCTTATCGAACATAAGAATATTGCTTCATGTGCTTTCGTATTTCTTCTGACTTTGTTTTTTCTTCGTCTGTTAACTGTTCTGGAGTGTACAGATATTTAAAAACCAATAAATTACCAGGTTTGTTTATTTCAGAGACTTTCAGTAATTCTATATCCCTAAATATGCTCTCTAGATCTGATCTATATAAATCTTCCTCTGGTGTTACTGATATTGATTCTAAAATACCATAAATTTTATCAAGATGTACTCGTATAGATTCTTTGCTTTTTTCTATCGAATCAATATCTTTTACTGAAAGAAGAGATTCAAAATAAGAAGAGCACTTATTCAAAATTCCCATTAAATCGCTTCTTTCTTTAAATCTCTCCCTATACTCTCCAAATAATTTTAGATATTCTTCTAAAGTATCTTCAAAAAAAGCTCCTAAAGAGTATCTTCTATTTTCTCGAGATTTGTCAGAAAATAGCAAAGATAAAGATCCTCCTGATACCGTATTTTGAAATCTTCTAACCCCGGCCAAAAGTTCTTCCTGCTCAGTTCGCTGACCAGGATAATAGATATTCTTTGTTTTCGCTGCCTCTTCCTTCATGTTTGAATAATTAACATTTGGAGAATATGGAGAATTTGTAGGATCAAAAGATTCGTTCTCACTCCTACGACATGATTGAAGAGATTTTAAGCACTGGATTATCATGGCCTTCCAATCATTAAAAATATATAATGAATTCCAATCTTTTGATGCCATCTCATCCTTAGAAACTCTTGTGTACGTAGGAATCTTTTTAAGGTTATTAAAATTAGAAGCATAGATTGGATCCTGATCCAATATATTCGTAACATCTTTCATTTTTACATCATTAGGACTTTGAATCATTCGACTGGAAAACTCTGCCAGGAATAAATCATTAAGAGCATCTTTTGAATAATCTGTATATTCCCCTATAGAATTTTTAAGAGATTCCTCTAAATCAGAAGACATCTTTCCATACAGCTTCTCCATAGATTCTTTTTTTTCTTCTGGTTTTTTCCCTATAGGTTTTTCTGGGGTTGCTTCTTCTGAAGGCGGTTCTCCTTCTTTAGGTTCCTTTGGTTTTTCCACGTATTCTCTTTTCTGTAAAAAAGAACTCATAATTTTTTTCAAAGGTGTTATAGCTTTTTCTATCTTCTTTACTATTTTATTCCCAAGTATTTTCTCTTTATTAACAAGCGAGAGATAATAATTTATATCAATAACATCTTTATATTGAGGAATTTCACTAAAAGATTTAATCATAGAACTAAAATCATTAATGGAAAATTGATTATTATCTCTCATGTAGTTAAGAACAGATAATAATAATTTTTCTCCTTCAACTTTTCTAGGAAGATCTTCCGTGTTCTCTATAGTAAAAGCCTCAACAGGAACATCCCGGAGAATATCTACAATCTGTCCCACTTTTTCTTGATATTTTTGAACCATCTCTTTTGTATGACCCGACAAGGTATTGTAATTTGGATGACTTACTATTTTCTTCAAAACCCCTTGATGAAAGGAACTAAGAATATTATACGCCTCATCTGTCTTTTCTTTCAAACTTCTATAAAAATTGATATCCTCTCTGGATATATTTCCGGATTTTTCAGGAGATCTGCTTTTATAAAGATTCACTAAAGATTTTATAACAGTAAAAAGATTCATGTATTCATTTCTAAGAAGAGGGTGATCCTGCTTGCTGCCCCCCCAGTAAGCAACATCAGCGGTTGTTTTAGTTTGCTTCGCTTTTGTAACAGGATTTACAACTTCTCGAGTCTTAACCATTATTTTATTAAGATCATCAATTACTTCTTTGTCAGAAAATATATTGTTTTGAGTAAACAACGGATATGCTACTTTAAAGGCCTTCCCATAATATTTATCCAAAGAAGCCGGACCTTGATCCCTATATTCTTTGTATTTGTTATGGTGCTTGGCGCTGTTAAGCAATTGAGTGTACATAGTCTTTTTAAAAGACGTGTCACCATTAAATCTTTTTATTTGATCAATATATTGATTCTTTATGGCCTCAACAAATCTTTCTGTCTCTACATACTGTATCTGTATTTTATTAAAGTACTCCAAAATCCTATTGAGTATGGCATCTGAAGCAACTTTTTGAGCTTCTGCAAATTGAATGTGCTTGCTGGATGAGTTTTCTGTTTCTGTTTTTATTACATCAAACATAGTATCAGGAATATCAGTTACATTTCCTTTAGAATCCTCTAAAAATTTCATGAAGGTTTCTTCTTCATCTTTAAAATGACCTGCCTCAAAAAGAAATTCTCTCATGTATTCTCTCTTAGTATCTAAATCATAGCCATAAGGTCCATAAAGACCTGAAATGATATTTCCAACAGCCTCTATATTAAAATCTTCTTCCGTAAGATCGGGACCTTTGCTCATTGCTTCAAGAGCTTGCGTATATCGCTGTATCCAATAAATTCTATCTTCTTTTGCTTTCTCTAAATAAGATACATTCCTGGATCTATAGGAATATAAATCCTCTATTCCTTTACTTACATTCTCTATTTTTATATTATTTTCTTTTATCTTATTATCTATTTCAGATAAACGAGTAGTTGCAGAATCCTGATCAACAGCTTGTGATTGAAGAGATTTAGTTATTTCATTTTTTTCAGACGTTAAATCATTAATTTCTTTTTGAAGGGCATCTATAATAGTATACGCTTCGATAGATTTATTTTTAATAGCATCGGTGGTTTCTTTTTTGAGCTCTTGCTTTATTTCAAGTTCCCCACCAATACCAATAGTAGTAACTCCTTCCCCTTTTTCTTTATTCTTTCCACCTTTAGGTTGTGAGAAATCTATAATCTTAGAAATATATTGACCAGAAGAAAGCTCCTCTGAATATGTTCTCATCTTTCCATTGATGTAGTTTATAATATCAGTTTTTATTTTTGCTCTTTCAGGTTCTTTTGGATCTATTCTAAGCTGTCTAAATAACTTATCTTGGTACTTGTTGAGAAAGGCTGCTACATTTTCTTTATTTCCTTTTTCTTTAATACTTTTAAAATCTTGAGACATTCCTTCTAAGTATTGAAAAGGAGTTCCTTTTATAACAGATTGCCCCGGAGAATCTGCAGGATGTTCTACTTCATAACCAAACAAACCTGAAAGTTTATTTATTCTTTCATTAATAAGACCCATCCTTTCTTTACTAACTGTAAAAAATACTCCGTTTGATTTAAGAGATTCCCCTGGTTTTGATATTCCAAACCAATAATCCATCCAAGTGTTAACATCATATCCTGAAAGCGATACATTATAATAAGTATCTTCTCCAGAAGCAGCGTCTTCTGATGTAGCACCATCTTTAGCATCTTCTGCTTCTGCTGCAAATTTCATAAATTCTGAAGCTATTACATCTGCAACTTCATCAAGCTCTGCATCAGAAATATTACCCAACTTCGGAATAATACTGCTTACTTTTCTAAAAAAATATTCTTCTTTTAAAATATCTAAAAGAAGAGCTACATCTTCTTCTTTGTCAAATATGGAAAGATCTATCTGAGTCATCATCAGTCTCCTAACGAATTGCTTTTAAGGTATTATCAAGTTCTTGTGTTTCTGGTGAATTTTGATCGTAGTATTCTGAACTACTAGGATCACCTTCTTTTGCTACAGGAGTTACCTTGATAGTATTATTCTCTTTTGTAAGAGACATCTCTTCGTTTGTTTCAGGATTTATTGCTTTAACTTTTCCTTCACTTAAAACTTTTTGAGAAGGTTTTTCCATAGGATCATCTTGAGCTTCTTTAACTAAATCTAAAAGAGACTCATAAATTGCCTCGTGAATAAATATTTCTTCACTCAACTCGTTATGTAACTCCTCACTAAATTTCTTAGGAGGAATAAGATAGTTTTGTTCCCTTTTTGAAGGTTGTGTTTCTTTAAAAGGTCCGGGTATTTTAGAAACAAGATAAACAGGGACTCGTACAATATAAGATTTATTTCTAGTATTAACTCCTTCAATCCAAGGTATTTGTTCCTTTCGTTCTTTTTCCCTCAACGCTAGATCTTCTTTTTCTCTTTGTTTTCTCTCTTCGTTTTTATTTCTTATTCTAATATTTTCTTGCGTCCGTTCTTCTCTTCTTTCCTTTTCCTCTTTGCTTTCATTTTCTTTTTTTGGTATTTCTTTTTTCAATAGTTCTATCAAAGGCTTATACTCTCGCAACAACGGATTCCCTCTCATAAACTTTTTTGTTATCGTAAAAGTATTATCTCTTAAATATATATCTTCTTTTTCTTCTGGTTTTTCAGATTCTTGCACAGGAGATTTTGGATATGTTACTGGTGTTTCCTTAATTTCGTCTTTCTGGGTATCTGTAACTTTAGGAGGACTATAAGAAGGAAATCCATATTCTTCCCATACTTCAGATCTGTTGTTTGCAACATCTTGTTCAATTGCAAGTTTTATCCAATTTTCTAAAATGAATGCCTTTTTAACTTCAGGTATAAAAAACAAATCTCCTACATTAAGAACATTTTCAAATTGATCTTTAAATACTACACCAACTGCTTTAGATTCTTCTTCTGATTTTACAGGCATACTTGATTCTGTTGCAAAATTATGATCAAATTCTTGTTCTATGTTTATAGGCTCTTGAATTTGATTTTCAAATCCTGGTTTTTTTTCCTTTTCTAATGTTCTGGGTTTCTCAAACATCTCCGGTTTCTTGTTTTTAACTATCATGGAATATGTATCCTTAAATTTTGAATTCCATAAATTGTAAAGAGGATCTATAACATTTTTAATATTTGCATACATCTCAGGAGTTATATCAGAATTGTTAGATTTATTAAAAATTTTAAAACTAGAACTTGTGGGATCCTCTCCTCCTGGTAACTCATAAAAGAATTTTAAAGATTTTTGAATATCACTGTTTATTAATTCTACCTCTCCTCCGTTTTTATCGTTCTTCTTATAAACGGATTTAAACAGTGCAATCATGCCTAGATCTTTTAAATCTCTTTTTATATCCTCAAATTTAATATTTTTGCTACGTTTTTTATTATAAGAATTTACTGATGCTGCATTTACAGGAAAAGAACCACTTATACTGGATAGATAAAAATCTAATACGCTGTCAGTATTTTTTTCATCAAGACCGTGTTTGTTTGCAAAAGCTTTTGCAAGAGCACGTCTTTTCTTTTTCAAGAAATCTATAAATCCATCTTTATTAAATCTTTGCTGTGTCTCTTTTGGAAATTTGTTTCTCAAAGAACTTAGTATTTTAGGAACAAGATCCCCCTTAGGATCTATTGATGAAGGAAGTTTCCCATTAATAATATCTGTAAAAAATTCTATAAAACCTTCATTATCAAAATAATCTTTAACTTCAGAAAATACATTCCTATAAATATTCATAATACTAACCCAATATTTCTTTTATGATGTTCCGAAGAGTTTTATCTTCTGGAATTTTGTTGCTTGGCCCTACTTCTTTTATATCAAGAATTTTTGGTTTAACTTCTTCTGAGAAATCGTCGAGGTTTACAGTTTTAAGAACATCTTCCCCAGGACTTTTATCTTCAAACTCCCCGTCTTCGTTTCCTTCATTATCATTATCACCTTCTATCTCAATGTCTATATCGAGATCCCCTTCATCTTCCCCAAGGTCATCAAAGTCTCCTTCGTCCCCATCATTCCCCTCGTCCCCTTCAAAATCATCTTCACCTTCAACATCATCAAAATCATCTTCTTCTGATTCAGAATCTAAATCAAGCATCTTGCTTATGTTTTCCAATTCCTCAGGAGATACTTTTTTTATAAGATCTTCTTCAGAAAGATTTTTCACTTCACTAAGAAAATCTTCTATTTCACTATAAAACCCTTCATCAGAATTTTCTTCCGAAATATCTTCAACACCAGTAAGATCCTCTGCTAGTTTTTCAAAAGAAAATTCATCGTAACCGTGTTTAGCAATATCCTCTATAACAGTCTGTTTGCCCTTATTAAATACAAGTTTTGTAGGATGAGTGTTGTAGTTGCCTTTAGAAAAATCATCAGTGATTCTAAGAAAGACGTTAACACCTCCCTCTTTCGTACATACAATGCTCTCTGCTACTTTGACATGAGTAGAAGGATACTTATCCACAAAGAGCTTCGCTGCAACTCTCTCAAATGGTTGCTGATTGATAAAAGAGTAATGACCAAATCCTTTAGAATTGGTTCGGAGCCAGGGAGCCAGATCATTTTCTGATATATCCTTCTGGGTAAGCGATACCATTCCCTTCTTAGAATTTATTTTTACTATTTCAGCCATGATAAAACCTCGTGTATTAAATATTATATTAGGATGATTGCGTTTATTATAATATTGTTAAAATAAGCTAAAATTTTAACCTTAGAAATACAGTTTAAGCTCAATAGTGTAACATTTTTCAAAAGACCTAAAAAAATTATATTGACACAATTATTATTAATAATATTGTCCATCTTAACAAATTCCCTAAAATATTAAATATGAACCAAAATGAAGAGTATTTCCAAACAAAAAACAAATCTATTTATTATACTCAATTAAAAGATCCTTCTAAAGATCGATTAATAATGTTTTTAGACATCATCCATCCCTGTCTAAAAGTATTATTGCTTTTACTTAAATCTTCAAACTACAGGTTCCCGTTATCTTTAAAAAGTAAAATTGGTCCATAATACCGTATGGAACTCGAGAACCACTAAGTTCAGAAGGTTAACATTTTATAATTTAATTTCATAAGGAGTGTCCTAATGGTAAAAAATACAACCCCTACAGTAGATGCTATAGAAAAAATACACATCTCTGGTGATATCATTCCCCCCGCCTGGTTTAAACATATTACCTATACAACAGAACAAGGAAAAACAAAACCAGATCTTTTAGCTATATACATCCTAGCAAATATTCGATATTGGTATACTCCAACAACTATTCGAGATCCAAAAACAGATCAAGTAACTACAATAAATAAAAAATTCCATTCTGACAAACTTCAGAAAAGCTATGCGGATTATGCAGAACTTACAGGCTATAGCAAAAGGCAAGTTAGAGATTCTTTTAATACTTTAAAACAACTAGGATTGATTACAATAGAGCTAAGAATTCTAAAAAATAAAGGTGTTTTGCTCTATAATGTGATGTTTGTAGAACCTAATCCACAAAGAATATCAGAAATAACCTTTAACTATGAAAATGTTTCTAAAGAAAATGCATCTCAAGAAGATACTAAAAAAGATATTAATTCTCAAAGTATTGCACCAAATTCAACACAAAATATGGACTGTACGGAATTCGGTATTACCAACTACGAAATTCAGTATGACCAAATACCAAATTCGGTTTTACCCCCTACAGAATTCGGTATAACCCACCACGAAATTCCGTCTAACCCAATACAGAATTCAGTATTACCCACCACGAAAATCTGTAATACAAATACATATATTACTACAAAGACTACACAGAAGACTTCTCAAGAAAATACACATGAGAGTACTACAGAGATTTCTTGCGGGGAAAAAAGAAAAAACCTTCACGTTCCCACATTGTTTATTTCTAAAGATAAAGAAGACTCTATTTCCTTAGAACTCTTAAGAGAAGAGAGAGAAATTCCAAAAAGTTGTTCCGGGCGTGAGCATATACAATTTTTAATAGACAAAAACAATAAATGTATACAAACGAATTATGAGGATTTGCTGACGAATAGTGATAAAATTTTTATGTTTTTACAACGTATAGAAATCTATACTAAACAATCGAAGGCAAAGAAAGACCAAGCTCGGTTTGATCTTTTAGATAAATGGTTAAACAATACTACTTTAGAAAATTTTCTAACTGCCATTGATACTATAGAAAGTAGTATTGCTATGGGAATATGCTCAAACACTATAACCCCAAAATATTTATTTGAAGCTCTTTTAAGAACCAAGCCAGATGATCTATCTCATTTAGAACCTGACGGAGATGATTATAAATATGTTTGTAAATGTGGTCATAAGACAAAATTATATGAGGGTTTAAGAAATTGTGCGGTTTGTGGAACAGCAGCAGATCCCACAGTTACTGAAGAAGGTTCAAGGATTTACTAATGATAGAAACACTTGAGAAATTTAGAGAGTTTTGTCGAACAAGCTTTGGAAAAGAAGATGGAGATCTTGTATGTAATTTCTATAACGGTTTTTTTAATTATACTTTGTATAAAAGAAATGGAATGGAAAAGCATTTATATCGAGAAGATAAAATAAATCATATTTCAAAATTGGTAGAAAGAACAGGAAAAAATAAATTTTTAGAATGCGTGAGATATTTTAAAGAAGATTGGGAAAAAGATATAGTGAAAACGCATTCTTTAAAATATTTTACTGTGGTTGCTGAGAATTTAAAACCAAGAAAAACTTCTTCAACATATTATCAACCACGAGTATCAAAGACAATAATGCCAACGAAATATAAAAAGGTTAGAGAAGGACTGGGAATGGAATTTTTAAATTGGGATTACACCTGTGAGTGTGGAAATATTATTGATCCGTGGAAGACAAGTTGCCCTTATTGTGAATCCTCTCTAGATTGGAGTAACGCATGAAACGAATTATTATGTTTTTGAGAGACAATGCTTTTGTTAACTTTATTAAATGGATTATCAATTTGCCACAAGAAATAAAATTTGTTAAAGAAGATCCTTTTATAGCAATATGGAAAGATAACTATAAAAGAAATAGAGATTCTAAAATATTTCAAACAACAACAAGGGTTGATTCTTTTAAGACTATCTTTAATTTGTTATCTAAAGATTTACCTATTATTCTTTTGGCTGATGGACCTTCTCTCGATAGAGATCTAAAAAGCATAAAGAAGCTTACCCATAAATTTTTTATAATATGTCAAGATGCTGTTCTTTATAACTGCCTTAAAAACAAAATAAAACCAAATCTTGTGGTCTCTCTAGACCCCTCTATATTGATTAAGTTTTTTTGGCACGATCTTGATACTTCAGATTTAACTTTAGTTTCTTCTACAACACTACATCCCGAAGCTTTGAAAGCATGGAAAGGTAAAATCCTTTTTTTTAATCAGTCAGATTCTATTGAATTCAAAAACATAGTACTAAGAAAAATAACTTTTAAAACAAGAAAATATCCGTACCTTCAAAACAAGGGGTGGGTTGGAAATACTATGTTTCAAATAGCTTCTGTTTTGAATCCTGTTTGTATTGTTCTATCAGGATATGATCTGGCATATACTTATAAAAAATATTATTGTAAGCACTATCTTGAAAGAAGAGCCGCTGCTTTAGGTATTACTAAAAGAGAAGTTATAAAATACGAAGTAAAAAAAGAAATAAAATTTTATGATTCTGAAACGAAAGAATATATTTATACATCAGAATTATTTCAATACTACTATACTGTTCTAATAGATATGATTAAGAAATCCGAGAAACTGGTAGTTACTACTCCAAACCCAGGAATTTTAAAACAAATCAAAAAAATAGATCTCATCTTATTGGAGAAACACAAGTCAGTTACCCC
>Ga0209048_10006476_pt1 | contig 10950 bp, 9 predicted proteins | sample FrelakmetCRP12CR_FD_187146 | JGI IMG/M metagenome (GOLD analysis project Ga0209048, IMG submission 187146) | Freshwater lake sediment microbial communities from the University of Notre Dame, USA, for methane emissions studies - CRP12 CR (SPAdes)... | ecosystem: Environmental > Aquatic >... | reverse complement strand
CTCCGAGTTCGTTCACAAGACGACGCGCGGCCACACGGTCTTCGCGTACGTGATCAAGGGGAAGGGGGTCTTTTGCAGCGAAAAGAACCCGTATGCGTACGACGCCCTGGGCGAGAATTATTTCGACATGAAGCGTGATCCCTACATCCACAATGGAACGGCGGTCCTCTTCAACGACGGCGACCAGGTGACGGTCGCGGCGCAGGGTGAACCGGTACGCTTTCTGCTCATATCAGGCAAGCCCATAGGCGAGCCCGTGGCGTGGTACGGCCCGATCGTGATGAACACGGAAGAGGAGCTGCAAATTGCATTTGAAGAGTACCGGGACGGAACGTTCATCAAATCGGGCAGCGGCAGGTCCTGATGGGTGACTAATAGCTGTATCTGAATCCAATGCTGTAAATGTTGTCTGTTGAGTTCGTGCCCGGTACATTCGAATCGCTGATCTGGTGGTCGTATCGAGCGTCGATGTACCACTTCTTTACAAGCTCGTGTTCAACGCCCAAAGAAATGGTGCTGGCCGTCACTTTGAACCCTGACGGCTCGTTATAGTCGCGCACAAGGTAATTGTAGCCGAGAAGAAAGGTCGTCCCGGGCATGGCCGATAGCCCGGCCCAGATGCTTCCTGAGTTGCCTGTGTAGGAAAAAAGCGGAGAATCGGCGTTGTTTTGTTCATAATCATAGGTTTCCCTGAGCCAGAAGATGGGCGTCAACCGCTCCCTGAGTGACAAGGTCGCGCCGTAAGCCGTGCTGTTGCGTTGTGAATCCTGATAATTTTTAATGGCGCCGTTGATCGCAAGCTTGCCGGAGAACACATCGCCGAACTCTTTATAGATGCCGGTGCTCAAGCCTCCGATGGTAAAATCGAACTGGGTAAAAGAGCTGTAAGAAGTGTGTTGAGCGCCCCCCATGAAAAACAGGGATGTGTCCGGTTTGATCTTAGTCGAGACCCCGATGTCCGCGAAAATATTGATTGAGGTATCGCTTTTCGATTGCGTTCCGGTATCCTGCGGAATGCTGCCGCCCATGCCACCCCCCGGTCCCATTTGCTTCTGGGCCATCATCGCCCCGGCACCGGGGCCGGTACCGGTAGCAGGCATGCCCCCGTAACCGCCACGCTTGTCCGACAAGAGACCGACTACATTGTCTTCGTATGCTCCTTTAACCGACGCGTCATAGAATATCTCCGCCTGCGCCGCAGAAACAACGAGACACATGATGAATATAGCTGCACAGAGAATAATTGCCGAATTTACAGCCCGATGTGTTTGCACGAGTCCTTCCCCCTTTGTTCTATTCAGCATGGTACGTTTTCAATGATATAAAAAAGCAGACAGCCGCAACAATATGCAGCTGTCTGCAGGTGTGTATATTAATTTTTTTTTGAACGGAAACGGGTTTAATTGATCAACTTATCGCTTAGGTCCGCCCATGCCTGAACCACCCGAACCTGCACTCGATCCCATGTGAGCGCCCTGATCCATGCCGGAACCGTGGCCCATTTCTGACCCGCCATCCATATGGTCATGCATCATGTGGTCTCTATCATGATCCATGCCTCTGTCATGGTCCTGGTCACGCTTCATGTCCCTATCCATGGTATGGTTCGCGTTTTCAGCAGCCTTGTCGAGTGCTGTTCCGGATTTTATCTCTCCGGCATAGGTATTCGCAACAGACGTTATCCTGCCTGCTCCGAGCCCTTTATTGATTCCGTTGAACATTACCTGCGAGGTCTTGTCAGCCGGAGCACCGGTTGCCACGGTTTTGCCGAAGGTGTTCGTCATCTGGACTGTTTCCCGCGCGCTGTACTTGTGCTGTATCGCGTCCGCTGCTACTGATGCCGCGTCTTTTCTGGCTACGAGTCCCGTGTGCTCAATGGAGTTGGCGACCTTAGCAAGGTCCTTGCCCTTCATGCCCTGGTTTATTGACGCTTCAACTACGCGGTAGGCATGCTCTACCGGTACACCCTTGTCCGCCAGGCCCTGAAGGGTGGTAACCGCCTGGGAGCGGTCCTTGGCCCCCAGGTTCTTCTCCGTGGCCTGTTTGTCGATATTCGCCTTTGCCTCATCCATCGTGAGGGCAAACGCCGATACTCCGAACAACAGGATGCTTCCTGTCACTATTATAGTCAATAACTTCTTCACGTTTGTATCCTCCTTGATAATTGTGCTTGATGTACGAACTATTCACGGTTCACTGCTTACTTACCGCCTCCCGCCCCCCATACCACCCATACCTCCCATGCTCCCTGAGTTCGGACCGCCCATCGATCCTCCCCCTGTTCTATCCTGCATCTGCATGTCATGCATCATCTCTCCCCGCTCCATGCGGGAATTCATGCCGGAAACAACATCGTCCATCGAGCGATTCTGCCTGCGCTCGTTGACCATGTAGCGCTCCATGGCCTCCAAGTCGTGCTCCGAATAGCCCTTGCCCACTGCTGTATGAACCATTTTTGCAGCCTGATCGGTAGTCATGCCATTTCCGACAAAGGTGGTGATCGTGTCCACTGCTCTGTTGAAGAGCACGATCGATCCCTTCTGGTCCCGCACTTTCTCACCCGTGCGCATGATGGCGTCCGCGGGGATGGATTTTTCGAGCGCCCTCGCTACGGTCTCTACCGCATCGTCAGAGCGTCCACCGTGAGTGGATTGCACGCCCCTGTTCTCGACCTTCTCCACCATCGGCCTGGCAGCAGCAAGGTGCTCGGAAAGTCGCTGTGTAACTCCTGATATCTTGTCCGCAGGTACGCCCTTAGCGAGGCCCTGCTCGGTCCGATCAAGGACGAGTCTTATTGGAAGATTTTGCTCTTTTGTTCTGGTTGCGATTTCGAGGAAACCTTCAATATGCCGGCTCTCAACGCCGTTACTCAGCCCGCGAGTGATAATGACAGAAACATCTTCCGCCGGGATGCCCGCGGCCATTGCCCGGTCCGCTTTCGCGAGAATGCCTGCCTTCGCTTCTTTTGAAAGCGACGATCTTTGAACGGTTACCCGTGCCTCTTCAAGATGTTTTGATCCGGCCTCGCCCGCACTGGCGTATGGTGCAGCCATCAGGGCTGCTGCAGCAGTCATTAAAAGAGCGATACTAATTTTGAGAAAACCCTTCGTCATTCGTAGGTTCCTTTTCATATCTTGACCCTTACCACGGCATTTTTATTTCCGAATCCGTCATCGCTGTAGGTCTCCGCGTTCGGGTCGGTTATCCATGCTTTTCCGTCCACAACGAACATGTAGTTGTACTCCCCGGGCTTTAAGGGGATGCTGATCGTCCAGATGCCGTTTTCCTGCTTCGTGAGCACGTTTGCATCTGCCTTCCACTTATTGAATGTGCCGGCGACCGAGACGTGATGAGCTTCAGGCGCATGCAGGTTCATCGTCACCGTCACAACCTGTTCCTGCTGAGAGACTGCCGCAATTTCAACATGCGCATTCCGCGTGCGAACAACCTGGGTAAATATCAGAGCCAGGATCACCGTAGCAGCAAATGCCGTGGCCATGTTCCATTTTAGTGCCCTGCCCTTGAAGAGAAAATTCCAGACCCGCCGTCCGATAGGCGCTTTTTTCGGCGGCAGCCTTCTCATGACCTCGGCGGTAAAAAAGGGCGGGGCCGGCATGCGCTCGCTCGTTTCCAGCGAGTGAAGTGCACCGGCGATGTCATCGAACTCTTTCTTGAGGTCCGCGTCCGCCTGCACCTGAGCAATCATCTTCAGTTGTTCGTCAGGAGCGGCATCGCCGTCCAATATCTTATGAATAAGATCTCTGTTCAATTCTTTGGTGTTTTTCATACCCTGGCCCCCATTTTTTCCAGGAGTTCCCTGAGCATTTCACGTCCGCGATGCGCCCGCACTTTCAGAGCATTGACACTGACGCCGAGGATGTCCGATATCTCGCGGTAGTCTAATTCCTCGATGTGCTTGAGCACGATCACGTCCCGGTAATCATCGGGCAGTGAATTCAAAGCTTGCTGGATCACATCGCCGGTCTGCCGTGATGATACGGCTTGTTCCGGCGTCCGTTCTTTGGATGGAACAATATCCCTGATTTCATCAACCTGTACCGTATCACGCTCGGCCCTCAGGTGATCCTTGCACTTGTTCACCACGATTCGGTAGAGCCAGGAAGAAAACTTGGAGCCGTATTCAAATCTTTCCAGCGATGCGTATGCGGAAATAAAACTTTCCTGGGCCATGTCCTTGGCTATGTCCGCGTCCCCGACCATCCGGTAGGCGATGTTATACGCCATGGCCTTGTATTTGTCCACGAGAAGAGCATATTGTTCGGAATCCCCCTCCAAACAAAGCTGTATGATCTTATGCTCTTCGGTTTCAATAGAAATATTCATCACTCACATACATTAGACGAACAATAAACAAAAAGGTTACCGTTATTAAGTCAATTTTTCGATCACCACGACGGAGTTCTTTCCCCCGAAGCCGTCATCGACTGCGGGGACCGTGGGGTCGGGCAGCCACTTTCCGTCCACGATGAAAAGATATTCATACCGGCCCTCACGCAGCGGGATGACGACGCTCCAGACACCGCTTTTATCCGGTCCCGACAGCTTGTCTGTATGGATTTCCCATGCGTTGAAGCTGCCCGAAATCATTACGCTCTTTGCTGTTGGGGCGTAAAAGGTAAAAAGTATCCCATCCTTCGTTATCTCAGGCCCGAGGCGTTTTTGCGCGCAGCCGGCGATCGATAAAAGAAATACTGCCAGTAAAAGTACATTTAGTGAAAAGCGTTGCATTTTATTGTATTATAGCTCCGAGAACCTCGATGAGCTGCCTGGTCGATATTGGCAGTATGTGTTGCTTTAGCAAGTCGCGATAAAATAACGAATACTAAATTATGACGAGGGTAAAAAAGACGGCAGCCGGACAATCATCCGGCTGCCGTAAGTCTTTCTTTTTCGTCGCGCTTCAGGCAAGAACTAATTTATTGAATAGTTCCCGTGGATAAATTCAGATGGTCATGGAGTGTCTGCATATTCGCGGCTGAAAGACCTGATTTATTCACCGAGGTATTATTCATGAACAGCGTCATCGCGGCCGCCAGCCCGCTCGTTCCGGCTGTTGATGACATCATGGTACCGCCACCACCCATCATACCGCCTCCCATGCCGCCCATGGAGATCGATGTCCCGCCCATCATGCCGTTCATGATTCCATCCGACGCGTCATTCATCATAGCCGTGATCAAAGCTGCGGGATCGGTCATGCCAATTGTCTGGGCATACTGGGACATGGCGGCAATGGCGATGCCGTAGTTCATCATGGCCGTCGTCGTACCTCCGGATGCTAATTCAGCAGCGTTCATCGGAGTTGTCTGGAGGATGTCAGTGACCATGAAGTAATTACCCACTGCAGTGTTAGCCGCGGTGATATTTGCATCCATCATACCGCCCGCCATCGCCTGGGCCCTGGCCTGGGCCATGGACGTAAGGGGCGTCATATGAATGCCCGTGATCGTGGCTCCGCTCGCCATGGTCGGAATGCATGCGGTCATACCGTCGCCAGCAGCCAGGGTCATGGTCGTGCCGGTTGCCAGGTTTGTATACGAGCCGCCTGTCATCTTGAGCATGACCGGACCGGAATAGGCGCCGAGAGACAGGCTGAAGCCGCCCATGCTGTTCGTGGTTCCGCTGACGAGCTGCGCGCCCATCGTTCCGCCAGTCACCGCATATGCCATGACCGTGGCGTTGTTCATCGTCCCGTTGAAGACCGTTCCGCTGACCGTCCCGTTCATCATCGTTCCTCCTCCGCTCTGTATAGTACTGGTACCCGTCGCCGAAGAAGTCAGATGGTTCATAAGCGTCTGCATGGTAGTCACGGTCACACCTGACATATTAAATGTGGACGTGATGAATGTCGCCATTGCCGTCGCGAGCCCGCTCGTTCCGGCTGTCGTAGTCATCATCGAACTGCCACCCATCATCCCGCCCATCATGATTGGCGTGCTTCCCATCATACCGTTCAAGACACCGTCCGTCGCGTCATTCATCATGGCCGTTACCATGCCGGATGAGGAAGACATTCCCATGTCCTTCGCGGATTGCGATATGGACGCGATGGCCATGCCGTAATTTTTCATGTCCTGGGTCGCTGTGCCGCTTGCCCCTGATACCAGCGGATTCATGGGCTGTGTATGCAGGATGTCGTTCACCATGAAGTAACTGCCAATGGACGAGTTTGCCGCCGCGATGTTCGCGCCAGTCATACCGCCTGACATGTTGCCGGCCATTGCCTGGGCCATGGAGGTAAGAGGTGTTACCATAGTGTTGGTGATTGTTTCGCCGCTCGTAACTGATGAAATGACGGCGGTCATAACATCGCCGGGAGACATGGCCATTGTAGCGCCGGTTGCTTCATCGATGAACGCTCCTCCGCTCAGTTGCAACATGACAGGACCAGAGTAGGTGCCTATCGAGATTTGATAGTTACCCTGTGCGTCCGTCATTCCAGTGGCCAGTTGGGCGCCCATGACCCCGTTCGTGATGCCATATGCTGTAATTGTTGCTCCGTTTACGGGACCTTTGACCGCTGTGCCGCTCATAGTTCCATTACTTGCAACGGGAGTTGTTGCGCTGCTGCCCCCGCCGCCGCATGCAAAAAGGAGCGAAAGGGACCCGATTAAGAGAGTTAGTACCAGTGTTGTTTTGAGATTCCTGAAACTGTGCATAAAGTGTATCCTCCAATTTTTAGTCTGAGTTTTTTTGCTGCAATTGTCATTTAGACGAAGTAACGACAAAAAGGTTACAAATAACTTCACGACGAGTTATTTCCTTAAAATCGTCTCATCTATTATTGAATACTCCAACGTTTGATCATCATTGATTTCAAACGCAGTGTTATCGTGAAAGAGCCGTCTCGGCACATGACAGATCATTGGAATTTACTTCAGGAAGAACGATGGCTTGACGTGGGGGTGTTAGTTCTACGTAAGTCTGGTTCTATAACGATATTACCCTATCGCAACCAAAAATCGGTCGTTGAAGAATGTGGCTCTATTTTATCTCTCTGCCGATTTATTTCCGTCCAAGTAAACAGCAGCGCTCTGCATAACAGTTTCCAAGTTATGCATATATTCCAACTCTGAATAGGCTAAGTCAAGCATTAAAAGCGAACTGTTACTATTCTTCTCTCAGTCTTTAGTATAGACAAATGAATTGCGACTGTTGCATATATAAACGATGTTGGATGTAAAATTATAAGTAATAGACGGTTCAAACATCTATCATCGCAGCTTCAAATCAGCGCAGAGCACATCGATACACGTTTATCTGTAACCTTTTATGATTTGTATCGTCTCATGGATATGAAAACCGGGAGAAGTATGAGGTGTATTGTATCGAAGCTCATAAAAAAGAATAATATTCTGACGTGTTTATTGCGAGGAGGTTGCATTATGAAGAAGAGATTATTGATTGCATGTTATCTGATCGGCGCGTTTGCATTTTTTGGACTATTCTTTCCGAATGCCGGCAATGCAGGGATAGAGGTAAACATAAATATTCCCTTGCCCGGCATAGTCATACCTGGGCCGCCGGCCATGATGGTTGTCCCCGGCGCCTATGTTTACTTTACACCCGATGTTGAGGCTGATCTTTTCTTTTATCGCGGTTACTGGTATCGCCCATACCAGGGACAATGGTATATTTCTCTCGAATACAATGGGCCCTGGGGTTACGCAGCCATTGAAAGCGTCCCGCATGTTTTGATAAATCTACCGCGGAATTATCGTCATGTCCGACCCGGATACGATCGATTGCCATACGGAATAGTCAAGAGAAACTGGCGGGCCTGGGAGGGAAAACGGTACTGGGACAACTGCGAAGCACGGGATGATCAGGTAAGGCCCCATCAGGGGCATGGAATGGGACGCGGCATGGGCATGGGGATGTGAATTGCAAGGACGTTGGGTTGATAATTAAAACATATTTCTTGCGCTCTGTCTCATTTTGGCTATCTCTTCATTATGATATTGCCCAGCATTCTTTCTCGCCGATTACTCAGAAATGTCCGGTGTCGGACCGCTTTGATCCACTGGTCCTCTTAAAGTCCGCTTTTCTTCCCCATGCGCTCACCTGCCAATTGTCGGCGCTGCCTGACTCGGAAATCCAGGGCGGCAATGAAAGTCGAAGACGCTTCGACATGGCATACACATACGGTTCGTACGTCCGGCGCAGTTCATTCAGTCGCCGGTTCGCCTCTGCTCCCTCTTGCAGGGTCATGCCTTCCTTCTTGAGAACGGTTTGCAAGGCAGCGAGGTCTGCCGCCGGAAGGCGGTCGATCTCAGGCTCGCGGGGCGATGTGTGCAGAACAAGGGCCAGGTCAACAACAACGTGCCGTGCCATGGCGAAGGTCAACTGGGCCTGACGCACGGATTTTCCTTCGAGGCTGGATATGACGAATGAACAGGTATCAAGGATCGCTGTGAGCGCCGCAAGCCAGGACTGGTTGTCGTGCTGGGAGCGGAAATAGACGAGCACCGGGTAGGAAAGATGGCTTTCGAGCAGCTCCGCGGACCAGCGTTCCCATTCATGGAGCAATTGAGTAAGGGAGTCGCCGGCACTGTACTGAAAATGCCGCTTCAGTATCTCCGCGGCCGTCGGAGGCGAGCCCGCGCGGGCGTCCAGGAGCGAAATATTGACCTCCCGCCGCGAGAATGACTGGTTAAGTGCAGGGAGATAGCTGATGACGAGCGCCAGGAACGCGAACCCCATTCCGCCTTCGAGCACGACGAGCATCCTTGCCACTATCGTGTTCGGGGAGACATCTCCCAGGCCGAGGGTGAAGAATGTCGTGCCGCTGAAATACAGGCAGGTCGTGAAACCCGCTTGCCCGTCCTGCGTTTTAATTGCATTGCCCGGCGCCCAGTAGAGAAGCGCGAAGCCGACGATCAGGAAGAAGGCCCAGATGCACAGGAGAACGGGCAGAGAAAGCGGACCGTAATAGCTCAGATAATTTTCCTGTTTCCTCCGCGACGACACGGTGCGTACCGCTGCGGTCCAGACCGGCCAGGTGAGCCTGTAGAAAAGGCGCACGAGCCTGAGTCGCCGCGTAACACGGCGGGGAAGAACGATGGTCTCGAAGGCATCCCACAGAACAACAAGAATGAAGACGATGCCGATGCTTATTGCTGCGAACTCCATACCAGCTCCTGCCGGACGCCGAACAGGCAAAAGACCGTGAGAAGAGCGAACTCTCCCTCCCTGGCGAGGCGCCACATGGTTATTATAACACTCAAGGGCGAGGGCGGTGTGCTATGAGACCTGCAATACTGGCTAAGAGGCTGAGTGATGAGTTGCCAAAAAAAACGATGCAAACATGATATCGGTCCTCACACTGAGGTATAATTGATAATTAGCGAACAATCGCACGAGCGCGCCGGTTACCCTAGTGAGAACCTCCCATGGAAATCCAGCCCGATCAAGAACTTCACCATGATATCTTCGGCTCCATCCTCGACCAGACCGAGATGACGCCCTTCCTGCTGCAGCCTGCCACGGACTACTTTTCATCACTCAGACAGGCGTCCAAAATGATGGCCAACCGCGGATTCGATACCCTGGGCAGCGATAAACTGCGCCCGAGCGAGCGCGAGCGTGCATCGCAATATATCCGCCGCGCCTATGACTATTCCTTCAAGGCGCTTTTTTCCTTCGTCACTCCCCAGCTCGACAGGCTGTCTTCGCTTCATTCTCCCAATGAAGCGATCTACCGGGCCTGCATGACCGCAATTGCGGAAGCGGCAGCGGTCCTGAATGACCGTTCATTCAAAAGCCTGGTCGACGAAGATCCGCGTCATCTCCTGCTTCTTGCCTCGTCGCGCAAGTATTCCTTTGTCTTTTCCGGATACCAGGAACGCGACTTCGTTGTTCCGCTTGCCTGGCAGCAGGCAGCCTGCTGCCTGCTCAAGATGGTCCACCTGATCAAATCGGTCGAGGAGGACAGTCAGGACATTAACGATTATGCCCAGCTGGGGTTCTTTCTGGAGGCGCAGGGGGTCAGGCTCAATGATCTCTATAAATTCGACTGGGAGCGCCCGTCCCCTGTCCCTGATACCGAGCCGGCAAGGAGGGCCTTTGTCAAGATCTCGCTGTTCTTTCACCGCCTGCGCGAGTCTCTGAGCTACGACAGGGAGAAGGGCTGCCTGGTCTTCAATAGCGGCGATGGCGTGGACATTGAGATCGCTGAGGTGAAGGCGCGGCTGAAAAGCCCCGCGAGCATGGTCACCAAGCTTGGCAAGAACGTTGAAGGAGAGGCATTTGATATCCGGGACATCCTGGCGATCACGTTCATTTTGAAGGACATGAATGATACGCTCAAACTTTTCCATGCGCTCCAGAAACGGGGAGTGATCCTGCAGGAGAACGCTGCTTCCCATTCGATCACCCAGACGCTCTTCGACGACCCGGAGAGCATGAAGGAACCGGTGAGGAGGCTGATGATCAACCTGGCCAAAGGCAGGGGGCGAAGCGAGCTGCCTGACGAGGGAAAGGTGGAGTCCTCGGCCGCTGCCTTCTACGAGGCCCTGAGCAGGAACGCGGATGCCAACGTCCATACATCGCGAGGACACCGGAAGTTCCAGTGCAAGATCGGCTTTTCCGTACCGATCCACCGCTCCATTGATACGAACGAGATCCTGATCCCCGGCACACCTCTCTTTGATGGCCGTGACAGCGTGAACAAAAAATCGGAGCAGCACACGCTTGGCGTGGAGCTGCGCATCTCGGATGTGGAAAGCTGGCGCGACTCAGAGCAGACAGGCGAATCCCACCATGATGCCTACAGGTTCCGGCAGCTCGTCTCGGTTATGAACCGGGTGTTCAAGAACATGTTCCATTTTCCCGATGAAAACTTTTCCCAGCTCCGCAGGGACCAGGCGTTCACCGTGCGAGAGCACGAGCCAGTCGGGTCCGAACAGCTCGATAGGGCGCATTCCCTTG
>Ga0209048_10006475_pt1 | contig 10953 bp, 8 predicted proteins | sample FrelakmetCRP12CR_FD_187146 | JGI IMG/M metagenome (GOLD analysis project Ga0209048, IMG submission 187146) | Freshwater lake sediment microbial communities from the University of Notre Dame, USA, for methane emissions studies - CRP12 CR (SPAdes)... | ecosystem: Environmental > Aquatic >... | reverse complement strand
ATCTGCTACGCATAAATACGAATTCACTAGCGGTGCCCAAGAGCGATTATTCGATCTCTTAATGGACTCGGGGGAGAGAAAACATGGAGAAAATCTGGCTCAGCTCCTATCCGCAGGGAACGCCCGCGGAGATCGACCCCGATGCCTATCCCTCGCTGGTGGCTCTACTCGAGGAGAGCTGCCGGCGCTTTGCCGACCGGCCGGCCTATCACAATCTGGGCGTTACGCTGACGTTTCGAGACTTGGAGCGTCTGTCGGCCGAGTTCGCCGCGTATTTGGTCGGACTCGGCTTGGCGCACGGCGACCGAGTCGCACTCGTGATGCCGAATCTATTGCAATACCCGGTGGCTTTGTTCGGCGCTCTGCGCGCCGGTCTCACGGTCGTGAACACGAATCCGCTTTACACTCCGCGGGAGTTGCGGCATCAGCTGGTCGACTCCGGAGCGCGCTGCATCGTCATCGTCGAAAACTATGCTCACGTGCTCGCGGAGGTGATTGAGGACACGGCCATCGAGCACATCGTGATCACCGGCATTGGTGACCTCGCTGGGTTCCCAAAGCGAGCCGTCGTAAACTTCGTCGTACGGCGCATCCGGCATCTCGTGCCGCCGTACAGCCTGCCTCGTGCAGTGAACTTTCGCGTCGCTTTGGCGCGCGGCGCCGAGCTCGGCCTGCCGCAGCGCCCGGTCGGCGCCGAGGACATCGCATTTCTTCAATACACCGGCGGTACCACCGGCGTCGCCAAGGGCGCGATGTTGACCCATCGCAACATGGTGGCCAATTTGATGCAAATGGCCGCCTTTTGGAAGAATATTCTCGAGCTGGGCCGAGACGTGATGATTACCCCGCTGCCGCTCTACCACGTGTTCTGTCTCACCTGCGATTGCCTTTTGATCATGCAGCAAGGCGGTCTCATCGTACTGATCACCGACCCGCGCGACATACCGGCGTTCGTTCACGAGCTTCGCAAATGGCGCATGACGATGATCACCGGCGTCGACACGCTGTTCAGGGCACTGTTGAATCACCCGGGATTCGAACGCCTGGATTTTTCACGCTTGAAACTCGGCGTAGCGGGCGGAATGCCCCTGCAGCCCTCGACCGCGGACAAATGGCGTGCCGTCACGGGCCGCCCGCTCGCCGAAGGATATGGCCTCACCGAAGCATCGCCGGTGGTTGCGGGGAACCTCGCCGCGGCCCCGCGGGTCGGCACCGTGGGACTGCCGGTGCCTTCAACGGAAATCAGTATCCGGGAAGGCCAGAACGAGGTGCCGATCGGCGAGCCCGGAGAATTGTGTGTCCGTGGTCCGCAGGTCATGCGTGGCTATTGGAACCGCGAGGCTGAGACGGCGGAAGCCATTTCTGCGGATGGCTGGCTGCACACCGGCGATATCGCGGTCATGAGCGCCGAAGGGTTTCTGCGCATCGTCGATCGTAAGAAGGACATGATTATCGTATCCGGATTCAAAGTCTTTCCGAACGAAATCGAAAGCATAGGCACCGAGCACCCGGCGGTGCTCGAATGCGGCTGCATCGGCGTTCCGGACACGCATTCCGGGCAGGTCGTCAAGGTGTTCGTCGTGGTGCGCGAGAGCAGTTCGGTCACCGTCGAAGAGTTGCACCAGCATTTCAGTGCACGGCTCACGGCGTACAAACGGCCGAAGTTCCTGGAGTTCCGTCAGTCGCTGCCGAAAAGCAACGTGGGCAAGATTCTTAGGCGCGAGTTGATGCGCGAGGAATCGACGCGCGCCGCCTGACCAGGGAGGCTACCAATGAATGCCGCGCGTGATCGACGCGAATGCGCCGAGTTCGCGCAAAGCCTGGGTGTCCGTTGAGGGCGCGCCGCCGGCCGCCTCGGAGTCCGGAAACATTCTATAGCCCTCGCTCATGATGGCCCGGCCGATCTTGGGCGCGAATAGCTCCACCAGCTGCGCGAATATACCGAGGGGCGTTGCGAGCCGCTCCGGATGATCGATGATTGCCGCGCAAACCCTCTCGGCTGCCTGCTCGGGCGACATCAAGTCGAAGTGTTCATACATTTTTGTCGGCGCCACCATCGGCGTGCGCACCAACGGCATGTTGACGACGGTGAAACGAATGCCGCGCGCGGCGAACTCGGATGCGGCACATCGTGAAAATGCTTCCAGCGCGGCTTTGGACGCATTGTAGGCGGCAAAGCGAGGGGCATTCGTCAAGACACCGATCGAGGAAATATTGATGACGCGTCCGGCCCCGAATTTCACCATCGCGGGCAGCAGACCCAGCGTCATCCGTACGGCCGCAAAGTAATTGATGCGCATCAATCGCTCGTAATCATGCAGCCGTTCATAGGTTTGGTCGATTCCACGCCGGATCGATCGGCCGGCATTGTTGATCAGGATATCTATGTGCCCATGCTCGGCCAGCAGGCGCTCGATGAGGCGGTCGCACGCGTCGCCGTCGCCGATGTCACAGCCGTAGGTGGTGACCTTGCCGCCGCGAGTCTCGATTTCCGCACGCACGGTCGCCAACTTCTGCTCGTCCCGCGCCACGATGAGCAGCCGCGCGCCGGCTTCCGCAAGGCGCAATGCCGTGGCTCGCCCGATCCCCGATGAGCCGCCCGTCACGAGAACGGTCTTGTCCTTGACGCAGCGGCGCAACGAGGCGGCCGTGTGCAAACCGGGATCGAGGCATCGCTCCCAATAGTCCCACAGGCGCCAGGCGTAGGTCTCCAAGGGAGGAACCCGAATCCCCGCCGGTTCCAAAAGCGCCTGAGCCTGTGCGGCATCGAAGGTGGTCGGATTATTGAGCAGCCCCACGAGCGATCTGGGAATGCCGAGATCGTCGAGCAACTGCCCCGCGATGCGCTCGGCCGACGGCAGCATCTCCCGCAGCGGCCGCACCAGGTTCGACACCGAGCCCCACAGGCCGGATTCGAATCGCAGCGCCATCATCGGAGCGTGCGCCGCCCGCGCGAAAAGATTCAGCACGTCGCCCACGCGATGATCCTGCGGGTCCGTGAGGTGAAAGCATTGGCCGTCCTGGGCCGGCGCGTGCGCAAGGTGGACCACGGCCGCTGCGACGAAGTCGACCGGCACCAGGTTGACGTGCCCGCCTTCGATGCCCAGCAGCGGCACCGAACGTGGCAGGGAATCGCGTAATGTCTGAATCGCCTTGAACAGGTAGTAGGGGCCGTCGATCTTATCCATGACTCCGCTGCGTGAATGGCCGACGACCATTCCCGGCCGATAGATGCGCCAAGGAACCCGGCAGGTGGTGCGAACGAGGGACTCGGACTCGTGCTTGGTACGAAAATAGGGCAGATCCAGCCCTTCGGCTTCTTCGAACATCCGTTCGGTAAACGTGCCGCGGTAGCGACCCGCGACCGCTATGGAGCTGAAGAGGTGGAAACGGGCCGCTTGGATCTCGTGCGCCAGGTCGAGCGCATGGCGGGTTCCGAGTACGTTGGCGCCCACGAGATCTGCGTCCGCAGCATTCAAATCGTACAAGGCCCCGAGATGGAAGAAATGGTCGATGCCGCCGGATATTGCCCGCCGATCGAGTGCCGATACGCCGAGCAAAGGCTGCGTCAAATCGCCCGTGACCGGCACCAGGAGCTTGCCGCCGGGGCCGCAATTGCGCACCAAGAGGTCGAATTTAGCGCGCGATCCCGGCCTCACCAAGACCCAAATGGGCTCGCCGCGCCCAACGAGCTCGACGACCAGATTCCGACCGATGAAGCCGGTGCCGCCGGTGACGAAATATCCCATCCTGCAACCCCCATCCGGCGTGGATAGTTCAGCACGCTACACCGAACAAGTCATCATCCATATAGTGGTAAACCGAGGGGTCCAAAAGCCTGTGAATTGAGCGACAGTAGTGGTTATGTCCATTTCCGAGAACATGTCGGGTGTTGACCGGGCTTGGCTTCGGATGGAGCGGCCGACGAACCCCATGGTGGTGATGGGGCTGTTGATCCTTCGTGGGCGATTGCGCCTTGCCGCATTGCGTGAGCTGGTGAGCCGGCGATTCCTGACATTCGAGCGCTTTCGTTGTGTGCCGGTCGTGAGTTCGCTCGGTGGCCAATGGGTACGCGACAAGGAATTCAAGCTGGAGGATCACGTGCTGCGAATCGCCTTGCCTGCGCCCGCCGGCAAAGTTGAGCTGGAGGCATTGGCGGGCGATCTCGCGAGCACGCCGCTCAACACCGGCCGGCCGCTCTGGACTTTCCATCTCATCGAGCGCTACGAGGGCGGCAGCGCATTGATCGTTCGCATCCACCATTGTTATGCGGATGGCATCGCGCTGATGCACGTGCTCGGCGCGCTGACCGACGACGCACCGGACGGGAGGGATGGCGCAGCGTTCGTGGCGGACACCGACGCTGCAGAGCCTCGCACTGCTTCGAGCCCAGGATTGATCACACAATCGCTGCGCGAGTTCGCGGATCTGTTCGAGAAGAGCGTCCATTACACCCTGCATCCGACGGAGGCAGCCACGGCAACGCGCGCAGCGCTCGGCATTGCCGGCGAAATAGCGCGCCTCGGCGTACTGCTTGCGGACGATCCGGTCACCCGGCTCAAGCGCTCGCTGACCGGCGTCAAACGCGTCGCGTGGGGCGAGCCGCTCGCGCTGGAGGAAGTCAGAACGGTGGGGCGGGTGCTCGGATGCACGATCAACGATGTGTTGGTCGCCACGCTCGCCGGTGCCATCGGCCGCTATCTCGACGCCGTTGGGGAACGCACGGCGGGTGTGACGATCCGGGCGGCGGTGCCCGTCAATTTGCGATCGGGCGATGGTATGCCACCCGACCTTGGGAATCGTTTCGGGCTCGCATTCGTCGAATTGCCCATTGGCATCCGACACCCCCTGCAAAGGTTGTATGCAGTCCACGGCACGATGCAGGCGTTGAAAAGCTCGCCGGAGGCTTTGGTCACATACGGGCTTTTATCCTTGATCGGTAGTTTACCCGCAGCGGTGGAGGATCCCGCGATCGCGTGGTTCAGCGCCAAGGCAAGTCTCGTCGCCTCGAATTTACGCGGACCGGGCCGTCCGATGCATCTGGGGGGCGCCCCGATCTCGCAACTGCTGTTTTGGGTGCCACAAGCCGGCAGCATCGGCGCGGGGGTGAGCATGTTCACCTATAACGGGGAGGTGCAATTCGGTGTGATCGCGGATCGGCGCTTGATCCCGGAACCGAGCGAACTCGTTTCAATCATTCAAACGGAGTTCGACCGTCTGGTCTTTCTCGTGTTGCTGGGCGGAGGATCGCTCGCCGATTGAGCCTGCCGTTCCACTCACCCACGCCGGGTGCTCGATCGCCTCAGCGAAGGTAGCGCTGCGCGCGCTCGACATCGAGTTGTTCCATCGCGTCGGCGGGCTCAAAGTTGGCCGCTCGAGCGTAAAGCTCGTCCGCCTGTTCGCGGTGCTTATTCGCATCCACTAGCAAGAGGCCGTTAGCGTATTCGATCTGCGCAATCGGCGATGCGGGCGTGAGCTTCACGGCCCGCCGGAAGTGATCGATCGCGGCTTCACGGGACGCCTGATAGGTAAGGCCGGCGAGCAGCGAGCCGATCTTCGCCACGATTTCCGCGTGATACAAACCAAGGGCAATGTGGGCCTCGGCGTGCCGCGGCTCGAGCTCGAGCGTGGTGTCGAGGTGCCTGCGAACCCGGGTCGCGATGCCATCCGCGAGGGCTTTCACGATCGAGATTCGTTGACTGTGCCGACCGAGCGCCAGCGCGAACATGTAATGCGCATTGGCGTCATCGGGCAGCAACTCTACCGCCCGTTCGCCGCGGGTGATGGCGGCGTCCAGCAGACGGCTCGCCTCGGCGCTGCCGATTTCCAACGAATGAATGGCGGCCGCCTTATTGGCGACCGTGGCGCCCAATGCACCCGCCTTACCGCCGGAGGAGATCGCATCCGCGAAGTGTCCGGTATGAAAGCACCTCCATGCTTCCTGCACACCTTTGGCAACCTCGCCCGCGCCGCCATGGGCATCGACCCACTCGGCAAATTGGGCATGCCGTTTCGCCAGGCGCGTGACCCGCGCTGCGTTCGGGTACGGCTCCCGATCGCCCTTGTGCACTTGCGCCCAGCGATCCTCAAGGCCGCTTCCGGCGAAGGCCTTATCGAAACCACTCTTTGAGCCGCTTTTCGGCGTTGCTGCACGCATTTGTACGCTCTTATAGTGGGAACTACGAATCGCCAGATACCCGCTCTCGCATTTATGTTACTCATGTTGATTCGAAATTCCATTAAGGGCAAATACTCATAGGCGGCGAAGGTCGCAAGGCATGAGGGGAGTGATATGGCAGCGAAGAAAACATCAGCGAAACGCGCCCAAAACCGCGCGATCGACATGCAGGGGCAACTACTCAACATGCTGCATCAGGTGTGGCTTGCGGGACTCGGCGCCGTATCGAGGGCTCAACACGGGGCGCCGAAACTGCTCGAGGAATTGATTGCCGAGGGGGCGCACGTGCAGGCGGACACCCAGCAAGCGGCTGCAAAAGCCTTGCGCGGCGCGCTGAGCGGCGTGCAGGAGACTCTGAATTCGCGCATGGGCAAAGTGCGCGGTGAAGCGACGGACGCGTTCGAAAATCTCGAAAAGATCTTTCGGGCCCGGGTGCATAGTGCCCTCACGCAGCTCGGGGTGCCAAGCGCCGGCGAGGTGCAATCGCTCAGCAAGCGAGTCGATGCATTGAACGCCAACATCGACAAGCTCGCGCGCTCGCGTAAGGCAATGCCGCGGGTACGTGCCGCGCGCAAGAACGGGTCTGTGCATTCGCGGGCGCACTAGCGGCCGATGTTGACCATTGAGCCCGCCGCGCGACGCCGGGCGGGCCGCGCGAAGCTGGCCATCGCGCTGGCGGGGGGCGGACCGTTGGGCTTCTTTTATCAACTCGGCGCATTGCACGCGTTGAGCGAGGCGATCGAGGGCCGAAAATTGACGGAATTCGACGTCTACGTCGGCGTCAGTTCGGGGTCGCTGATCGCCGCGGCGCTTGCCAGCGGGTTCGATACCGCCGCCATGTGTGCGATGTTCCTGTACGACGAATCGATCCTGTTTCCGTTCTCACCCGCCATCCTTTTGCGGCCGGCATTCCGCGAGTATGCGCACCGCTTGAGTCGTCTGCCCAACGTGCTGGCGCAGATCGCGCAGCGGGTCGCACGCGACCCTCGCAGCGGTGTGTGGGAGGCCGGCATTGGCCCTTTGGGACGCCTGCTGCCGACGGCTCTTTTCGACAACGAACCGCTGCAAGATTATTTGCGGCTGCTGTTCAATTCAGAGGGCCATACGGACGACTTCCGAAAATTGCGGGCGCGCCTGTATGTGGTCGCGACGAACCTGAATACCGGCGCGTCGGAGTCGTTCGGGGGTCCCGGCCGTCAACGCGTGCCAATCTCCCGTGCGTTGCTTGCGAGCAGTGCGCTCCCCGGGTTGTATCCCGCGGTGGAGATCGATGGAGAGCACTTTGTCGACGGCGCTTTGATCCGCACGATGCATGCATCGCTTGCTTTGGAGGAGAAATGCAATTTCGTGATCTGTATCAATCCCATCGTGCCCTTCGACGCCTCGCACCCTCGCGCTCGGCGGTCTATCAATCTGGTGGATGAAGGATTACCCGCGATCCTCGGGCAGACTTTTCGCGCACTCGTCTATTCGCGCATGAAGGTGGGAATGGCGACCTACGCTGCTCGCTTCCCGGCGGCCGACACGCTGCTGCTCGAACCCGACCGCCACGACGAGCGGCTGTTCTTCGCCAATGTGTTCCGCTATGCCGAGCGCCTGAGCCTCGCTGACCATGCCTACCGGCGCACGCGGCGCGACTTGCTGGCGCAGGCCGATGTCCTCGCACCGCTGCTCGAGCGTCGCGGCATGGGACTGAATATCAAAGTGCTGCGCGACCGGAACCGCTCGCTGCCGGCGGCGAACAAAGCGACGCAGCGGGTGCGGCAGACGGCGCGACGCCTTGACCTCGCGTTGGAGCGCATCGAGCGCATGCTGCGAACGCCGGGAATCTCCGGATAATTGCCACATGGCCGCGCGCATCTGGCGGTGCATCCTCGGCCTCGCACTGGCGCTCGCGGCCGTGTCGGGCGCCTTGCTGTCATGGGCATTTCATTGGCCCCTGCCGGCCGCCCTCCCAATGGCGCTCGGAATGCTGCTCGCAATGCCGGCCGCATGCGTGGCTATCTCTTTCGCGATCGCACAGGCCGCGGCGAAGGATGTCCCGGACCGATGGAGCACCCGCGAGAGATGGCGTGCGCTCGTGAGCGAAATCGCCGAGTTCAGCCGGGCTCTCCTTGCGATGAGCGCCCCGTCGCAACCGCGACGGCCGGCGCCGCAGCTGCCGGCTGCACGCCCTGATCACCCGGTACTGCTGCTCCACGGCTTTCTGTGCAACGGCCGGGTGTGGAACGCCTTGCGGGGGCGATTGCACACGGCGGGATTCGGACCGATCGAAGCCCCCGATGTCGAGCCGTTGCTGGTGGACATCGAAACGCAGGCTCGTCGCGTCGCACCGGACCTATTGGCGCTGCAAGCTCGTTGCAACGGCGAGCGCGTGGTGATCATTGCCCACAGCATGGGTGGGCTCGTCGCACGCGCGCTATTGCGCGACCTCGGCGCGGGCGTCATCCGCCGCATCGTCACCATCGCCTGTCCCCATCATGGCAGCGCTCTGGCGCGCGGCCTGCCTTGGCCGAACGCCAGGCAAATGTCGGACGCTTCGCCCTGGCTGCGCAACTTGAATTCGGCGCAAGAGGGCCGATTCGCGGTACCCATGGTGAGCATTTACAGCAGGGAGGACAGCCTGGTGGTGCCCGCCGGCAGCTCGCGCCTGCTAGGAGCAGAATTGCAGGAACTGCGCGGCATCGGCCATTTCGGTATGGTGCTCTCGCGCCGCGCTCTCGAGTGCGTCATCGCAACGTTGCGGCCGGAAACCCTCGGATGAGTGCCGGCGACCCGATGGACGAGTTGCTGACCCGCAAGCGAGGGCTCGAGGCCCCTTCATTCCGGGCGGCCGATTTCGTCGCGCGTCTGTGCGAACTGCAAAGCTGGCAGACCGCCCGCTTGGCGAGGACATACCAAGATTTTCATGAAGATCCGCGCTATTCGCCGGCCGTCGAGTTCTTCTTGAGCGATCTGTACGGACCCCAGGAGTTCAGCCACCGAGATCGGGACTTGGCGCGCGCTTGGCGCCACCTCAAGCGAGCACTGCCGGCGGCCGCGATGAAGGTGCTCGGGCAGGCCATCGAACTCGACGTGCTCACGCTCGAACTTGACCATGCCATGGTGAGCGCGCTAGGCGCGACTCGGGTCATTGAGGCCACGTACGCGGCGGCGTATCGCACCGTGGACGATCAAGCGTTGCGCACTCGACAGATCGATCTCATTATCAGCGTCGGCGAGGATCTCGATCGCATCGTGCGTCGGGCATGGCTCGGACCGCTGCTGAAGGCGGCGCATGTACCGGCCCACGCGGCGGGCTTCGGCGCTCTGCAGGATTTCCTCGAGCGCGGCTACCACGCTTTTCGCCGAATGCGTGGCGCCGAAGGTCTGCTCAAAGTCATCCGAGAGCGTGAGACACGGTTCATGCAGTCAATGCTGGGTAACAAAGAGCCCGCTTGGGGCGGTTCGCGAGAACGCGCATGACTGATGCGGTGTACGACTACATCATCGTCGGTGCCGGCTCCGCGGGTTGCGTGCTGGCCAATCGCCTATCGGCGCAACCTGCCGACAGAGTCCTGCTGATCGAGGCCGGCGGCGCGGATTCGAATCCATTCATCCACATGCCTGCCGGGATAGCCCGACTGGTTGGAAATGGGCGGATCAACTGGGATTACTACACCGAACCCGAACCTGAATTGCTTGGCCGGAAACTGTACTGGCCGCGCGGCAGGGTACTCGGCGGCAGCAGCTCGATCAACGCGATGTGTTATACGCGCGGACACCCACGCGACTATGACGAATGGGCTGCGTTCGGCGCCGACGGTTGGGACTACGCGAGCGTGCTGCCCTATTTTCGCAAGGCTGAAGACCAGGCGCGCGGTGCAAGCGAACATCACGGCGTCGGCGGGCCGCTCTCGGTCGAGGACTTGAGGTTTCGAAATCCGTTGAGCGCGGTGTTCATCGAGGCCGCGGTAGAGTGCGGTCTGCCGCGTAATTCGGACTTCAACGGACCCGTCCAGGACGGGGTGGGATTCTATCAAGTGACGCAGCGCCGCGGCCGGCGATGCAGCGCGGCCGTCGGGTATCTGCGGCCGGCTTCTCGGCGCGGCAATCTTAGGATCCTTACCCACTGTCTGTCCCACCGGGTCCTGTTTCAGGGCAGTCGTGCTGTCGGCGTCGAGTACCAGTCGCGCGGCAAACTGCATCGCGCCCGGGCGGAGCGTGAAGTGATCCTGGCGGCCGGCGCGATTGCATCGCCGCAGTTGCTCATGCTCTCGGGGATTGGAAGGCCGGACGAACTGAATGCTCTGGGAATTCAGACGGTGGCCGAAAGTCCGCAGGTGGGGTGCAATTTGCAAGACCACCTCGACTTCTGCACGCTCAGCAAATGCACACAAAAAGTCAGTTACGACTTCAATTTCCATCAGGAGCTGATCGTCGCCGGGCGGTATCTGCTGACGCGCTCAGGTCCCGGGGTCAGCAACATCGCGGAAGCGGGCGGTTTCGCACGAAGTCGCCTTGCGCCGGACCGGCGCCCCGACATTCAATTCCACTTTGTGCCGGCGCAGCTCGATGATCACGGTCGCAATCGGCTGAGCGGCCATGGGTACACGGTGCACGCCTGCGCCCTGCGTCCCTTGAGCCGCGGGCATTTGTCTCTGCGATCCGGCCGGCCCGAGCACCCGCCACGGATCTTCGCGTCCTACCTTGCTGAACCGAAAGACCTCGAGGTCATGCTGGAAGGCATCCGCTTGTCGCGCGAGATTTTTCACGCCGCCGCCTTCGCGCCGTTT
>Ga0209048_10006474_pt1 | contig 10953 bp, 8 predicted proteins | sample FrelakmetCRP12CR_FD_187146 | JGI IMG/M metagenome (GOLD analysis project Ga0209048, IMG submission 187146) | Freshwater lake sediment microbial communities from the University of Notre Dame, USA, for methane emissions studies - CRP12 CR (SPAdes)... | ecosystem: Environmental > Aquatic >... | reverse complement strand
GCCTTGCGCGTCAGCAGCGCCGGACCGGGCCTTGGATAGCTTCGAGACCTCTTCCGCGAGTGCGGCAGCATCTCCTTCCAGCACGAGCAGGTTGATCTCGCCGAACGTCGTCTCCACCCAGGCCGGATCCAACGACTCGCGCTCGGCGCGGACGATCTTCTGGGCGGGTGTCGGCTGCGGCCGCTCGTAGGGGTTGAACAGGTCCTCGTGCAGCTTCTCTCCCGGTCGCGCGCCGATGATCTCGATCGCGATGTCGCGCTCGGGCTCCAGCCCCGACAGGCTGATCATCGCCTTCGCGAGATCGACGATCATCACCGGCTCGCCCATCTCGAGCACGAACACCTCGCCGCTGCCCTCGCACAGCGATCCGGCCCGGATGATCAGTTGCACGGCCTCGGGGATCGTCATGAAGTACCGGCTCATGCGCGCATCGGTAATCGTGACGGGACCGCCGGTCGCGATCTGGCGGCGGAAGATCGGCACCACGGAGCCCGAGGAGCCGAGCACGTTGCCGAACCGCACGGTCGAATACGTCGTCCCGGGATGGCGCGCGGCCGCCGCTTCGACGGCCCACTCCGCCAGCGCCTTGGAGGCGCCCATCACGGTCGCGGGCTTGACCGATTTGTCGGTGGAGACGAGCACGAACGTCTCCACACCGAGCTCGCCGGAGATCCTGGCCATGAGCCGGGTGGCCAGCGCGTTGTTGCGCACCGCCTCGACCGGATTCAGCTCCATCATCGAGACGTGCTTGTAGGCGGCCGCGTGGAACACGGCGGCCGGCCGGTGCTCGGCGAGCACCTCGCGCATGCGCTCCTCCTCCTTGCAGTCGGCGAGCACGGGCACAGCGGTGCGGACGTGCCGCTCCTCCTCGAGCTCGCGGAGGATCTCGAACAGGTTGTCCTCGGCGTGATCGACGAGCACCAGGCGGCGGGGGCCGACGCGGGCGATCTGGCGACACAGCTCGCTGCCGATCGAGCCGCCGGCGCCGGTCACCACCACGACCTGACCGGTCAGATAGGCGCCGACGCGCTCGAGCTCCATGACCACCGGCTCGCGGCCGAGCACGTCCTCGACCTGCACCTCGCGCAGCTGGCGCGTGACCTGGAGCTGCCCGGAGCCGTCCTGGAGCAACTCGAACACGGTCGGCGTCGTGCGCACCGGGATGCCGCGCGCGCGGCAGGCGGCGACCACGCGGGCCCGCACGGTGCCGGGAGCGGATGGGATCGCGATGATCACCTCGTCGGGCTCGACCTCGTCGAGCACGCGAGAGAGCTGTTCGGTCTCGGTCGTGCCGAGCACCTTCAGGCCGTGCTCGTCCTTCGTGCCGCGCTTGCGGGGATCGTCGTCCACGAACCCGACCGGGCGCAGCCGCAGCTGCGGGTTGCGGGCCAGCTCGCGGACCACGAGCCGGCCGCCCTGGCCACCGCCGACGATCAGCACGTCGCGCGCGTCGCGGGCGACGCGGAAGCTGCGCACGCGGCCCTCGACGACGAGGTGGACGAGAAACCGCGCCCCGATCAGGAACGCGAGAGCGAGCAGCATGAACAGGGCGATCACGCTGGCCGGGAGGGTCACGGCCGTGGAGACCAGGCTCACCGGGCTGTGGCGGAACTCGAACGTGGGCGGGGTCTGGACGGGATGGAGGAAGGTGATTGCACCCACGATCACCAGCGTGGCCACGACCACGCCCTTGACCACGGCCTCGTAATCGCGCTGGCCGACGAAGTTCCACAGACGCTGGTAGAGGCCGAAGGCGGCCAGCACGACGAGCACGACCGGCACGACCCAGGGGATCGTGGCCTCGAACAGCTCCTCGTACAGCGTGGGAACCGTGAAGTTGTCGAACCTCAGCCGGAAGGCGAGGAAATATGCGAGCGCGACCAGCACGCCGTCCACCAGCAGCTGGGGCACAGAGTGACGGTGAACGGGGAAGGCCGCGGATCTGATCCGCCGGCGCACGGTGCGTATTCTAGGTGCTTCGGGGGACTGGTTCTGTTTGCGCTCTGTGAGCCGCGCGCGCGATAGGCCCTGGCCCGGTCAGATCCCGCCGGCCGGTCCGGCGAGCAGATTCGCCATGAGCGCCGGGTCGCGGCGCACCCGTTCGCGGCCTGCGCCCGGGGTCCGCTTGACCAGCGCCACCTGCTCGGGGCTGCGCAGGCGCTGCAGCCGTCCGTCGGCGATCAAGTGCTCGTCGACGGCCCCCAGGCGCCCCTCGAAGACCGTGAACACGGGGGTTCCGAGGGCGACTGCCTCACGATTCATGGTCCCGCCCGCCGACACCACGAGATCCGCGTAGGCGATCAGCGACTGCGCATCGACCGCCGCCTGCGGCACGATGAAGCCCCCCGCTGCGGTCAGCTCGGCGCGTTGCCGGGCGGTGCGCGGGAAGACCACGGTCTGGGTCCCGCGCAGCCGCTCGAGCACCTGGCCGAACAGGTCGTTCTCGAAGCGGTGATAGAGCGAGACCACGGGCGGTGTGCGCACCACCGCGATCGGCTCGGCCGGGTCCAGACCGAGCTCATCGAGGATCCCTGGATCGGGCTCGAAGCGCGCGAGGTAGTACTCCTCCTTGAGGCCCGGGTACCCGTGGAGCTTGCCGCGGGCGCCGTAGCGCCACAGGCGCTCGGGCGGGATCACGTCGGGCACCACAACCGCCTGCGCGAGGCGGCAGTTGACGGTGTGCTGCACCGTCGCCCACTCGTAATCGAACGTCGTCGTGCACGGGATCCGGAGCAGCGCCGCCGCGACGGTGATGTCGTTGGAGCCGTGGCCGAGCGCGAGGTCGAACCGACGCGGTCGCGCCCACCGGGCCAGGGCCACCGAGCGGTCGGCGAGGCCCCACGCCTTGGCCGCCAGGCCGCCGCCGCGGTGGCGGCCGATCGTCGTGTGCGCGATCCCGAAGCGGTCGCACAGACCCAGTGTCTGGGCAAAGTCGCGCGCCGTGACCTCGACCTCGTGCCCGTGCGCGCGGAACTCGTCGATCACGGGCGCCAGCACAAGCACGTGCGGCGAGTTGGTGAAGTCGACCCAGACCTTCACGGCCGGGGGGCGGTGGCGGCCACCGCGCCCACCACCTCGCGCACCTGCTCTCGGCTCAGCACGGGACTCATCGGCAGCGCGATGTTGGTCCGCGCCAGCTCATCGGTGGCCGGCAGGTCGGGGGAGGCGGCGCGGTAGGGGGCCATCGCGGCCTGCCGGTGGACCGGCGTCCGGTAGTAGCCCCGCGCCTGAACGTCCTGGCGACGGAGCGCGGCCAGGACCTCGTCGGCGCGCGGGTGCGTGACCACGTAGAGATGCCACGCCGGATCGGCACCCTCCGGGACCGCGGGCAGTCCGCAGTACTCGCCGAGGCCGAGCTCGGCGTAGGCGTGGGCCGCCGCGCGGCGCCCCGCCGCCCAGGTGTCGAGCTCGGGCAGGAACAGCCGCAGGACCGCGGCCTGGAGCTCGTCCAGGCGCGAGTTGTAGCCAACCTCGATGAACGTGGACTTGTCGTGGGAGCCGTGGAAGCGCAGCGTGCGCGCGAGCTCGGCGACACCATCGTCGTCGGTGGCGATCGCTCCGCCGTCCCCGAGCGCCCCCAGGTTCTTGGACGGGTAGAACGAGAACGTGGCCGCGTCGCCGAGCGCGCCGGCGCGGCGTCCGTCGAGGCTTGCGCCGGCCGCCTGCGCCGCGTCCTCGAGCACCGGGAGCCCCAGCTCACGCAGCTCCGGCACCGGCGCCGGGCAGCCGAACAGGTCGACCGCCACGATCGCCTTCGTCCGCGGCGTCAGCACCGCGCGCACGGTGTCGACTGTGACGTTGCGGGTGTCCCGGTCGACGTCGCAGAAGAGCGGCGTGGCCCCCGCGGTGACAGCCGCCTCGGCGGTCGCGTAGAACGTGAGCGAGGGAACGACGACCTCGTCCCCGGCACCGATTCCAAGCGCACGCAGGGCGATCGTGATCGCGTCGGTGCCGTTGGCGACGCCGACCACATGGCGAACCCCGAGGTAATCGGCGAACTCTCGCTCGAACGCGGTCACCTCGGGTCCGAGGATGAACACGCCGCGCTCGATGACCTCGGCCAGGCGCGCCTTGATCGCCGGGCGGAGCCGGCTCAGCGGGGTCTGGGTGTCGAATAGGGGGACCGCCATCGCTCCGCGAACCCTAGCGAGGGGTCGCTACCCTTGACCGCCGTGCTCCTGGCCCTGGCCTCCGTCACCGAGCAGCTTGCCAACACCGCGACCAACATCGTGGGCGATCTCGGGCTGGCCGGAATCTTCGTGCTGATGTTGCTCGAAAGCGCCTGCATCCCGATTCCCTCGGAGGCGACGATGCTGTTCGCCGGCTTCAACGTCGCCAACGGGCACTACAGCCTGTTCGCGATCACCGTCGTCGGCGTGCTGGGCAACCTTGCCGGTTCGTGGATCGCCTACGCGGTCGGCTATTTCGGGCGCATCGAGCTGATCGAGAAGCACGGAAAGTTTCTCCACATCTCACCGAAGCAGCTCGCGCGCGCCGACAACTGGTTCGAGCGCTACGGGGCCATCACGGTGCTCGTGACGCGCGTGATACCGATCGTCCGCACGTTCATCTCACTCCCCGCCGGCGTGGCCAGGATGCCGTTCTGGCGCTTCTCCCTCTACACGCTGATCGGTTGCGTTCCCTGGGTGTTCGTGCTCGGCCTGGTCGGCAAGTTGACCAAGTCCGACTGGAAGAACGTCAAGCACGCGCTCTCCTACGTCGACTACGCGGTCGTCGCGGCGATCGTGATCGGCATCATCTATCTCGTGATCCGTCGGCGGCGCGGACGCGGGGGCGGAGAGCCCGAACCGGCCGCGGATGCCTCGGCCTGACGCGCTCCCGCCGCTGCGCGAGGCCCTCGCGCTGGGCGTCCTGCACGGGCCCGCCGAGCTGCTGCCGATCTCCTCCTCGGGCCACATCGCCCTGATCCCCTGGCTGCTCGACTGGCGCTACTCCGAGCTCGATCCCGAGCTGCGCAAGTCCTTCGAGGTGGCGCTGCACGCGGGCACCGCGGCGGCACTGCTGATCACCCTGCGCGAGGAGGTAGCTGACACGGTGATCGCGATGAGCGCGCACCGGCTGATGCTGATCGCCCTCTCGTTCGCCCCGCCGGCGGTGGTGGGTTACACGCTCGAGCGCCCGATCGAGCGCCACCTCGGGACGCCGCCCACGATCGCTGCGGGACTGATCGCCGGCTCGCTCGTGATGGCCCTCGCCGACCGGCGACCCCAGACCCGGACCACCGAGGACGCCGGCTTCCGGGATGCGCTGTGGCTGGGGGTGGCGCAGGCCTGCGCCCTGATCCCGGGCGTCTCGCGCAACGGCGCGACGCTCGCCGCCGCCCGGCTGCGCGGCTTCACCCGCGCGGACGCCAACCGCCTCTCACGCCACGTCGCCTTGCCGGTGATCGCCGGCGCGACCGTGCTCAAGACCGTGCGGCTGCGGCGCCGCGGCCTGCCGCCGGGAACCGGCCTTCCGTTCGCCGCCGGCGCGGGGGCGTCGTTCGCCTCGACGCTCGGCTCCACGTGGCTGATCCGCCAGGTGGAGCGGGATCGCTCGCTGCTGCCCTACGCCCTCTACCGGATGGCGCTTGCAGCGGCGGTGCTGACGCGGATGGCCAGGCGGCGGCGGTCCGGTTCGTAGGCGACAATTGCTCGCGTGAGCGACGCGTACGCAGCAGCAGGGGTGGACACCGGCGAGGCGGATCGCGGCGTCAGCGCCCTGGTCGACGTGCTGAGGACGATCGACACCGGTCGTGCGCCGCTCTCGGTTCCGCTGCCCGGCCACTACGCCAGCGTGATGCGGGTCGCCCCGGGGCTCGGGATCGCGCTCGCCACCGATAGCGTCGGCTCCAAGGTGATCGTCGCCGAGCGGGCGGGCCGGTTCGACACGATCGGCATCGACTGCATCGCGATGAACGTCAATGACCTGATCTGCGTCGGCGCCCAGCCGATCGCGCTGCTCGACTACCTGGCCGTCGAGCGGGCCGACCCGGAGCTGCTGGTGGAGCTCGCCAAGGGTCTGAAGACGGGCGCGGAGCGGGCCGGCGTGGAGATCCCCGGCGGCGAGGTGTGCCAGCTCCCGGAGGTGATCCGCGGGCATCCCTCGCCCTACGGCTTCGATCTCGTCGGATCGGCGTTCGGCACCGTCGCGCTCGACCGGATCGTCGACGGCAGCGCCTGCGCGCCCGGCGACGCCCTGCTCGGCCTGCCGTCGTCCGGCGTGCATTCCAACGGGCTCACGCTCGCCCGCCGCGCCCTGCTCGACGACGGCGGGCTGGCCCTGGACGCCACGCCGCGCGAGCTCGCCGGCGCCAGCGTCGCGGACGTCCTGCTCGAGCCGACCGTCATCTACGTCCGGGCCGTGCTCGACCTCCTGGCCAGCGACATCCCGGTCCACGGCCTCGCCCACATCACGGGCGGCGGCATGCTCAACCTGCTGCGGATCGGCGTCGGCGTCGGTTACGAGATCGACGCGCCGCTCCCGGTCCCGCCGGTGTTCGCCCTGATCGCCGAACTCGGCGGCGTCAGCGCGGCCGAGATGTGGGAGGTGTTCAACATGGGCGGCGGCCTGTGCGCGATGGTGCCTGACGAGCGGGCGGATGAGGCGGTCTCGCTGTTGGCGCAGCGGCACGTTGGGGCGGCGCGGATCGGCCGGCTGACGGATCGGGCGGGTGTGGTGGCGCTGCCGGGGTTGGGGTTGGTGGGGGATGGCGGAGGGCTACGGGCGGCTTAGGGTTTCCCGGAAGGGTTTCCTGGGAGGGTTTGCTGGGAGGGTTTGCTGGGCGCGGGGTCGTTTTCTGGGGCGTAAACGGCTGGCTGGGAAGGGTGGCGCGTCGGTCGGCACGGGTGATCGCTTTCCGACGATATGCAGGGAGATTACCGGCTTTTCGTTACCTCTGGATGCTCGGCCGAGACGTGACGCAACGTTCGGCCGGTAGTACCGGCCAAACGTTGCCCGACGCGCTCGGAGACAGGCGAGATGCCACGAAAGGCCGCCTCGCACGGGCCGCGGGATCCCGCCGGCCGCGCACGGGTCCACACAACACCCTCCCGAGCCCGCCGCTTACGCGACGCACACCGACACCCGCCACAGCAGCCGCCACCTACGCGTACGCCACAAACCCCGGCAGCTCGAACACCACCCTCGCCCCGCCGGCCTCCGCCCGCCCCACCCGAATAGCCCCGCCGTGGGCTTCGACGATCGCTTTGGCGATCGCGAGGCCGAGGCCGGCGCCGCCCTCGGAGCGGGCGCGGGCGCGGTCGGCGCGGTGGAAGCGATCGAAGACAAGCTCCCACTCGGCCTCGGGGATGCCGGGGCCGTCGTCCTCGACGGCGATCTGGAGGCGGCCATTACGGACCGTGACGACGATCCGCACGAGTCCGCCCGGGCGGGTGTGGGCGATCGCGTTCCGGGCCAGGTTGCGGACCACTTGGGTGGTGCGATCCGGGTCGGCCATGATCGTGCCGTGCGGGATCGGTGAGAGCTCGAAGTGACGGTCGGCCGTGGGGACGAGGGCGTGGAACAACTCGAGCATGAACGGCTCGACGTCGATCTCCTCGAGCCGCACCAGGTGACCCTCGTCGGAGCGGGCGAGCAGCAGCAGGTCCTCGACCAGTCGCTCCATGCGCTCGGTCTCCGTCCGCACGAGGCGGCCCACGCGCTCGACGTCCTCGCTGCTCGGATGTTCCTGGCGCCCGAGCACCTCGAGCTGGCCCCGGATCGCGGTCAGCGGCGTGCGCAGCTCGTGTGAGGCGTCGGCGACGAAGCCGCGCTGCCGCGCGAAGGCATCCTCGAGCCGGTCGAGCATGTGGTCGAAGGACTCGGCCAGCACGCGGACCTCGCGCGGCGAGCCGTTGATCGACATCCGGTGCGACAGGTCGCCGGCGTCGACGTCGGCCGCCGTGCGCGCCATCCGTCGCAGCGGCCGCGAGATGCCGCTGGCCAGCACGTAGCCGGCCAGCACCGAGGCCAGGAGGGCGAGCAGGCCGGCGAGGAAGAAGGTGCGGCTGACGCCGTGCTGCGCCCGGCGCACGGCATCGAGCGATTCCCCCACGCCGACATCGGCCACAAGCTTCCCCCCGCGGCGGACGGGACTGACGAGCAGCCGCACGTCGCCCGCGTCGACCAGATCGACCGTGTGGTACCCAGGCGGGGCATTGCGCACCCGCGCTGCCGCGGCTCGCTCGCTGGCCTGGGTGGCGCCCGTCTCGAGCTCGGTCAGCGGGTCGTTGGAGAACCCGAGCAGCTCGGGTTCATTGGTGATCGTCGATCCCCCGACGACGCGCGCCAGGTACAGCCGGGCAGAAGAGCCGAACGAGGGCTGGCGGGCGAGATATGCGCGCACCGAGGCCTCGACCTCGGCCGCCGTGGTGGCGCTCGCGGGGATCCCGTCGCGGATGAACGCCGCCGTGTCCTGGCGCAGGTCCTGGTCGATCTCCCCCCTGACCTCGCTGCCGGTCCCGTGGTAGGTGACGATGAAGGTGGCCGCCAGCGCCGCGGCGACGATCGCTCCGAGCGCGATCGTCAGGCGCGCGCGCAGCCCGAGCCGCTCACTCAGCGTTCGCAGTGAGCTCACGATCGCGCAGGCGGTATCCGACCGATCGGACCGTCTCGATCGGCGCCGGACGATCGGCGCGGGCGAGCTTGCGGCGCAGGTAGCCGACGTAGACCTCGACGACATTGGTCCCGGGGTCGAAGTCGTACCCCCACACGGCGCTCAGGATCTGCTCCCGGGTCAGCGCCTGGCCCGGGTGGCGCATGAAGTAGGCCAGCAGCTCGAATTCACGCGAGGAGAGCCTGACCTCCTCGCCGTCGCGGGTGGCCAGCCGACGGACGAGATCGAGCTCGATCCCCGCCGCCTCCAGGCGGGTCGCGTCGTGCTGGCCGGGGACGCGGAGATGCGCGCGGACCCGCGCGGCCAGCTCCTCGAACGAGAACGGCTTCACCAGGTAGTCCGTGGCGCCGGCGTCGAGACCGGCCACGCGGTCGTCGATCTCGGCCCGGGCGCTCAGCACGATCACCGGCAGCGTCGGCTTGCGGGCGCGCACTCCTGACAGAACCTCGAGGCCGTCACGGCCGGGCAGCATCAGGTCCAGGATGACCAGATCGACCGTCTCCTGGAGCGCCCGGCGCTCCCCCTCGATGCCGTCGGTGGCGCACACGACCTCGAATCCTTCGGACTCGAGACCGCGCTGCACGAAGTCCGCGATCGCGGGCTCATCTTCGACCACAAGGACGCGCATGGGCCCGACTGATCGTAGGGAGTAGCCCCGATGAGATACCTCTCAACACAAATTCCTAGCGATCAGGGGGTGTGAACGACGGCCCGGTGCCGCAAAATAGGGGCTGACAGATGAGCACGATCCTCGGCACCACGCTCAACGGCCGATACCGACTGGAGGCGCGGATCGGCTCCGGCGGGATGTCGACCGTCTACCGCGCGCTCGACGAGACCCTGCAGCGGCAGGTCGCGATCAAGCTGATGAACCGCGAGATCACCAGCGATTCCGACCAGCTCGAGCGGTTCCGGCGCGAAGCGCGCGCCGTGGCGCAGCTCTCGCATCCGCATGTCGTCGGGGTGATCGACGCCGGCGAGGACGAGGGTTGCCCCTACATCGTGTTCGAGTACGTGGAGGGCGAGACCCTCAAGGACCGGATCCGGCGTCTGGGCCGGCTGCCGATCGGCGAGGCGGTCGCGTACGCGATCGAGATCGCCCGCGCGCTCGGAGCCGCCCACGCGCGCCACATCGTGCACCGCGACGTCAAGCCTCAGAACGTCCTGATCGACGAGGAGGGGTCCGCCAAGGTGACGGACTTCGGCATTGCCCGCACGCTGGACGAGGAGGGGCTGACCGCGGACGGGCGGGTGCTCGGCACCACCGACTACGTCTCACCCGAGCAGGCGCTGGGCCAATACGTCAATGGCCAGTCCGATCTGTACTCGCTCGGCGTGGTGCTGTACGAGATGCTGACCGGCGAGGTTCCGTTCAAGGGCGAGAACCAGGTCGCGGTGGCGATGAAGCACGTCCGCGAGGTGCTTCCCGACGTGCAGGCGAAGCGGCCCGAGGTCTCAGCTGCGCTCGCGGCCGTGGTCGATCGGGCAACCGCGAAGCGCCAGGAGGACCGCTACGCCGACGACGCCGAGCTGATCGCCGACCTCGAGGACGTGCTGGCGATCGAGACGGCTCGTGCCGGCAGCGCCACGGGCGAGGTGACGACAGTGCTGCGGACGCTGCCCTCGAGCGCGCAGCGACGCGTCCCGTTCCGGCTCCGGCACCGGGCGATGACGGTGATCCTGGCGCTCGTGGTGGTGATCGCGCTGGCCGGGGGCGCCGTCTGGCTGGGCACCCGGACGCACCACGGAACCGGGCACCTCGCCGCCGCCCCGCCGCCCCAGAGCGTCCCCGTGAGCCTGTGCCAGTCGTGCGCCCACGACTACGACCCGCTGGGCGACCACGTCGAGGACCCCGGCACGGTCAGCAACGTCGTTGACCGCGATCCGAGCACGTACTGGCAGACCGAGAGCTACTACAGCGGCAGCCTGCAGAAGCCGGGCGTGGGCGTCTACCTCGACGCCTCGCCGGGGGTGCGGGCGCGCAAGATCGAGATCGACACGCCGACGCCGGGCTGGAACGTCGAGATCTACGCTCGCAACACACCGCCGCCGGTCGCGCTGGCGGCGGGATCGTGGCCCGATGGATGGACGAAGCTCGGCGCCTTGAACAGCGTCCCGAGCAAGTCGGTGATCACCCTCGCCCCGAGCGCGAAGTACGTCTACTACCTCGTCTGGATCACCCAGCTCCCGCCGCACACCGAGTTCGTCCGTATCTCGGAGCTGACGCTCTACAGCTGATCGCTGCTACGTGTACTCGTAGAAGCCCCGGCCCGACTTCCGCCCCAGACGGCCCGAGGCGACCATCCGCTTGAGCAGCGGCGGCGGCGCGTACTCAT
>Ga0209048_10006473_pt1 | contig 10953 bp, 8 predicted proteins | sample FrelakmetCRP12CR_FD_187146 | JGI IMG/M metagenome (GOLD analysis project Ga0209048, IMG submission 187146) | Freshwater lake sediment microbial communities from the University of Notre Dame, USA, for methane emissions studies - CRP12 CR (SPAdes)... | ecosystem: Environmental > Aquatic >... | reverse complement strand
CGGCAGCCTCGGAAGCAAGGCCGGGAGAAAGGAGAGTGCGCCATTCTGGAGCCCTTTGTGCATGAGATGAAAGAGCCGGTCAGGGGTATGAAACTCCCGGAGAATGCGGCGGCGCAGTTGCTTAAGCCCATGTTTAGAACAATGGTTGGAATAAATATTCCCATCGGGAGCGATGTGATAGTCCGGATTACGGGCAATGAGTTCCTCCAAACCGGAGTAAGGATTAAAGCGCAACGTCGAAAGGCCCAGCGTATCAAGGCCCAGCTCACGCGCGAAGGTTCCGATATGAAGCATTTCTTCCATGCTCTCCCCGATATTCCCGAGGATGAAGTAGCCGTGGAGAAACATGCGGCTACGACGGAGCACCTCGAAGTGTTTCCGAATCTGTGCGGTGTCGAAGCCTTTGCGCATGGCACGCAGGGTTTTATCCTGGGCTGACTCAATGCCCAGCAGAAGCATGGTGAACCCGGCCCGCTCCATCTTCCGCAGGACGTCCGGCCGTCGGGCGATTTCCAGCCGTGCATTAATAATGTACTTCTTACGGATGCCGCGGGCCAAGATCAATTCGCAGATCTGCCCCACGCGATCCATGTCATGGGTGAACAGGTCGTCTGTGAAACCAACGACATTGGACTCGATACCGGCGAGCTCCTCTACCACGGATTCAGGAGAGCGTGCTGACCATGGCCGCTTTTCGCCCCAGGGGTTGCGGCTGAAGGAGCAAAAGGTGCAGTTAAACGGGCAACCGCGCGAGGCGGCCACCGTATCAATTGAAAGGCCTGTACCGATGCCATCCAGGGTGACCTCATAGGCATGCCGGCGCAAGCGCCGAATGGGGAAAAGGTCGTCCCGTATAGGGCCTACTTTGCGGTTTGGGTTGTGGAAGATCTGTCCGTTTTTACGGTAGCTGAGGCCGGCAATCTTTTCGAGTGGCATGCCCCGGCAAATCTCTTCTGTAGCCTCCTCACCATCCCCGCGAACAACAGCGGTCACGTTTGGATAGGTGGTCAGCCAGTGGTCGGGATTTTCCGTAGCGTATCGCCCGCCCAACAGGGTGAAAATCCCGGGAGGCACAAAAAGGATCTCCCGGTCCAAGGATTCCGGATCGCGGTCCCAGTTGATCGAGAAACAAACCATATTGGTTTCCGGGCGCAAAAAGTCCTTTGTGCTGCCGGCTTCCTTTCGAAGGTCCACGAGGTCGAGCGCGCGAGCGTGTGGATGGAGGACCGCTGCGATGAACTCGAGCCCCAGGGGAGGGCAGAAGCCTGAGTGGTTTAACTCACGACGATACGGGTACACGCACAGGACGTGATTGAACTGTTGCGGTGAGCCAGAAATAATTTTAAAAATCTCCACTTTTTCCAAGTGATCTCTGAATGCTGGATGCCGTTGAGAAGGCTGGCCACCCTTTAGACGCCTTCTATGACATCAAAGGACATGAATAGCCAGGCCACGTTGTGCAAATCTTGAAATCCCTGGGAGGTGTCGAAACAAAGAGAGGCGTGTCGAGAATCATCAACACTCGGGTAGGGATTCGTTTTCAATATCACACGCTACCTTATCTGTTCTTTAGATAAACTCTTCGCGATCATGATCATCATGAAATATCTAATGACCTCACATCTACCATGGCAACAGTTGGTCAAGTTTCTAAAGAACATTAAACTTAACCTGACATGCGAAAGACTTAACACAACACCCACCCCTTGTAAAGCTATACTTCTTCAACAAAATTCCCCTGTGCTCCCATGGTGGGTCAGGGAGCAGAGGCAGAAATGGCTCTGCCTTCTTTATGCACATCTCTACCAGAATTCGTTAATTTTCGAAGTATGAATGGGGTTTGTATGAATGGGGTTTGTATGAATGGGGTTTGCCCTTGACATTTGATAAATGTGTTATTGATTCGGGTTAACAACTCACTGAATATGACGACCGAAAGCTTTACTTTTTTGTCACAGATTAGCTAAGACGCTAAATATATTACAACACATAATCTTCAATTATTTCGCAAGGGCGAAAGTGAGGCGTAGGTAGGTGAAACAGTGAGTCAAGAGTTCGGAGATTAAAAACGAAATACTCCGAACTCCTGCCTGCGCGTAGCCCCGCCTTGCGGGACGCGGGCAGGCCAAACTAATCACTCCGAACTTCAATACCGAAACCGAATCCGATACTTCACTTTTACTTCTTTATCTTTGGCCACGGGGACATCGAAACGGATCAAGTGGGCCTGAAGCTTTTCAAAGGGATGGCTGTTCGAAAGCATCTCCCAATCGCCGGGAATCGGTTCTTCCACTAAAACCTTAATATCTTCCTTTTTATGATTTCTTAAGCTCACCTCAAAGGCTACCTCGAAGAGATTACTCCCCAGACGCTTATAATCGGTTTGAATTCTCTCTCCCACTACATCGAAAGCCTCTCCGATCTTGATCTTAAATTTTTCGTCCTTGGGTGTATGGTCAATCCGGTCCTCTCCTACAAATTGGAGGCTTCCATCCTTATCCTCTTTGTAGACCCTGACGGTGCCTTTGGGTAGAGGCATTCCAAGGTTGTTCTTTTTCGTGTTTTCCAGTTCGAGGAAAACCCCAATTTTTTGCTTGTTTGTGCCCTGGCTCATTTGATAATAGTAGTATTGAGGCGATCCTGTGAAGATAAAAAGTTTCTTAATGGGAACCTGATTGGCATCAAGAAGGGTCATCTGCTTGGTTTGATTATCTTTAATAGTGGTTCTCCGGTCTAAGGTGTAAAGGTGATATTCGAAGAAGGATTCTTCTTTGAATTGGGGACTTGCCTCTTTCGCCGCAGCCATCGGCCTAGCATCATCCATTCTCATACCACCTTGAACCCGGTGGATATCGCCAGCTACCAATTTAAGCAGAGCGTTTTGATAAACGGCACCACTCCGATTGTCAATCGTCACCCAGCCGGTTAAATCAGTCATCGTGTCCAATTTGTTTAAAACCGCCACATAATCCGCCTTCCAATTGATCCCGGAGGTGAGATAAGAAGCCTCCAACTTTTGAGGTTTAGAAAGCTTATTTTCTAACATCCACACCAATGTCGGTTGGGAGATAAGATTCTCAGGAATTCTTGAGAGAAGAACGCGTCCATAATGGCCAATATGGATCTTGTCCCCAATCTGGAATATATTTCCACCCTGAGTTGAGAGGAGGGTCGCTTCAGCGATCTCCTCCTTTTTTGTCTCAGGGTTGATCGTAGCAAGTTGAACCTTCTGCCCCACAAACTTTTCAAGAAGTTTCTGGGGACTGAGAAGATCATATTCGTAGTTCTGCTCCAAGACAGTGAGGCTCGACCCGTTGATCAGGGATTTGATGTGGACCGTTGTAGGATCAATCTTGGCTGCCACATCCATAAACTTTAGTTCATGAACCCCAGGCTTAAATTCAACAAGCCGAGTATCCTTGACCAGGCCAATATTCGAATTGTAGATGGTGACCGCCACACTCTGTTGATCCTTTAGAGTGCTGGTGAGAGGTGCGGCGTAACCTCCTCGAAGAGACACGAAAAATGAGATAAGAACGATTAAAACGACCAACTTTTTCATTGGAAGCCTCCTTTTTCCCCTCCCCCTCCACCGCTGGGAGTCAGGGGGGTGTTTTAGTACTAAAGACAACAACGAGAGAATTTGGTTCCAAAAAAATCAATTTTTCCGTTGAATAAATGTAGCGTCCCCATTTACTGGGGGCGAATTAACATCCCAATATCCCCCCCTTCCTAAACGGGAGTTAAGGGGGATTATTGATTTTGAGCTTAGAAAGAATGTTGGAGGCTTATGACTGGGGAAGAAGAACTGGTCCAAAGGTGAGGGTACTTCGGAAAGGGTTAGAGAAGGTTAAGAACCTACTTAAATTCTTGCTCCCTCTGCAATAAATTTAATCTTAGGAACAGAAATTTTCGGGGCTTTTGCAATCCGTTCTGAATTTTCTATTAACTTTATAATCCATCGGCCAACATCCGATTTAACCACCTTTTCACCGCACTGTGGGCAGACCCCTGTGGGGACATCCTCCACGACGATAAGTTTTCCTCGAATCCAGAAATCTTGTTTAATAAGTTTCTCTTTCATCGGGGTATTACAAATTTCACACTCGCCATAATTATAATTTACTGTCTTTTTTTTCATTTTGTTTCCTCCAAGGCATAAGTGGTGATAAATAATAATTTCCCCGTGCTTTTAATCCTGCATATAATGCCAATTATTCTCCCGTCTGTTGCAGGTCCGATAACCTCGTACCGGGTTCCTCTTGGATCTCGGGTAAATTTACGATTTATTCGTCCTTTAGCAATTGCCATTTCAACATCGGCAAAAGTGAGATTGTCATTAGCCATTTCTTCAAAAAAGTGGGGAATTGTAAACTCGTAGTCTTGCTTTTTAATCTTTTCCCGGATCCTTTGAATTATGGCCAATAATGACTCCCTTTTTAGGTCTATCATTCATCATAACAGGTTCTTTTATCCAATTAAAGCAGTGTATTCTTTTCTCTTGGCTCATCATACCACAAAAGTAAGGCTTGCAAAACAGGCATGTCAGATTTAACATTAGCTCAAAATCGGATGACTTTTATTTGATGGAATCCTATCCGTTAGATAATCTTATCATCACAATGAACAAAGAAGGATCGAGGGAGTTCTCCAAGGTCAGTTTTCCAATTCGCTATGGCCTTTTTTCAGAGATTAGAACCCCAGAATATCTCTTTCAATTCAATTTGAATGGAGAGATTAAGGTCATTCAGGGACTTACCCCGACCTGGCCGCATCCGGCAGAATGGCTGAAACGAACCGTCGGCAATGATTGGGTCTATTATTCTGCGGGTGATTATAAGGGCATTTATGACTACTTTGGTGAATATTATTTTCCTTATCTCTCCTACCCGAGCAACTCCATTATGGATGGAGATCCCTTTAACGATCCTTCAGTCATTTTAGCCAAGGAGTCCGTACAGGCACTCCGGGCAAGATTAGATAAACTGATTTCGGGTCCAATTCCAAAGAGTCTTAAAGATTTTTTAAGTCGCGTCATCAGGAATGATGAGGAAGCCTTGAGACGAAGAGCCGATCAATTGCATCGTCTCATCGGGGGACAGGTCACGGTGCTTCCGCCGGATACCCGGCATGTGGACTATGAAGTCATTCCCATCGTCGTGGCGGACGGATGTCTCTATCACTGCGGTTTTTGTAGAGTGAAGACTCGTCAGGATTTCACTCCCCGCGCTCCCAAAGACGTGATGCGACAGATGAAAGATTTGAAGCGGTTTTTGGGGCGGGACCTTCACAATTACAATGCCATTTTTTTGGGACAGCATGATGCTCTTTCCGCCGGACGGGAGGCCCTTGAGTTGGCTGCCGAACGTGCGTACGAAATATTTGAATTTGAACGATCTCACCTCAGGGGAACCTGCCTTTTTCTTTTCGGGAGCGTTGATTCCATGATCCGTTCTGAAGAAGGGCTCTTTGAATCACTCAGCCACTTCCCTTTTTCTACCTATATCAACGTTGGACTTGAATCGAACGATCCCAAAACCCTGGAGGCATTGAAGAAGCCTGTTTCTGTTGAAAAACTTCGGGAGGCTTTTACAAGGATTTTGGATATCAACAGAAGGTATGAGAAGATTGAAGTCACTTCGAACTTTGTTTTTGGAGAAGACCTTCCTTCAGGTCATTTGCCTTCTCTTTTAGAGTTGACCAGAAACAGATTAAATCTCATTGGCAACAAAGGCGGTGTCTACCTCTCACCGCTCGTGGACGAAAGAATGCGAGAAAAGGAAAGTAAAAGAGAACTGTTGAAGAGGTTTCTTAAATTAAAAACCGAGAGCCGCCTTCCTACTTTTATTTACCTCATCCAGAAATTGTAACCTGCCTTTTTCTCCGTTGATGATAAATCATCCATGTTTTAGGCTTATGCCAATCTTTCCTTTTCATAAGGCTGTTCAATAAGGCTATTGATCAATTCTCTTTAAACCGATTTAGGCAAAGCCTCCATTAGAAAAACCAGGAACGGAACCGTTCTAAATGGACATCAGGAGGTAGGAAGTAGGGAATTCCATAGACTTTGAATGGTATCTCCCAAAGGGTTCCCTCCTAACCCATCCATGACGAGGGAGACAAGGAAAACAATAGATAGGACACCCAGAAAAACGAAAAGAACAATGTCATGTCGGTGATAAAATATTCCACCCATTGAGCTGCATCATGGAAAGATTTCTTCTCGGGGAGTGTTTTTGAAGGCCCTTTTCTTCCCCGTAGATAGTACGGGGAGTCGATTCCAGAAAAAAGGAGAAGAAGCCTTGAACCCAGGTAGAGGAGATAAATAAAAAATGCAGCCAGGTTAGCGAGGGGAGAAGAAAAGTTGAGGGATAGGAGGAGCGCATAAGTTAATAAGGCATAGAGGACTCCTCCGAGGATGGCCAGGGTGATTCGTATCAAAAGGGAATTGAAAAAGTCCATCCTTTGCTCCGAGAGGTTTTATTGATCTCCCCGTTGGCAAGAATAGGGGGATCCTCTCCGGGCTTAACCTCTCCTTTTGTTATACCTGTAAAGGTTCGAAAGGGCCTTCGCCGCCCTTTCCGGAGTGGGATAGTTTGGAATACCTGACCCTTCAAGCTGCTTAATTTCATCGTCCCAGATTCCTGCCGGGGAAGAAAAGCAGCATAGGATCGGCTTATTTGTTCTCTTTTCCATTAATAGATCGGTTAAGACTCCGGCGGCAGACCGGTTGGCTGAAGCGAACATAATGCATAGAATGACGGCGTCGATCTCTCTGTCTTCCAGAACGGTCCTTACAATTCCTTTGATCGCCTCTGAATCATACCATGCAGGTCCCATATCCACGGGGTTCGTCCTGATGGCAAGGGGAGGAAGCAGTTCCTCCACCCTCTTTTGGGTTTCCGCTGAAAAAGGAGGAATCGTTAACCTTTCCATCTCACAGACATCACAGGCGGCCATCCCAGGTCCGGCCTGGCCCGAAAGCACAGCCACTCTGTTGCCTTCGGGAAGAGGACACACGGTCAAAGCCTTTGCTGCATCCAAAAGCTCTTCCGAACTTCCGACCGTTAAAATTCCGGCCTGTTTAAAGGCACCTTCATAGATCTCATGCTTCCCTGCGAGGGAGCCCGTATGAAACTGGGAGGCCTTATCACTCGTGGGGGAGCGTCCGACCTTGTAGGCGAGGATGGGTTTTTCTCTATTTCCTCGCTCGGCCACCTCCATTAATCTTTTTGGATGATCGATCCCTTCCAGATACAGGGCGATCACCTTGGTCTGAGAATCTCGGATCAAGTATTCCACAGTCTCCGAAAAATCGACATTACAACGATTTCCTAAACCGATGATTTTGCTCAACCCCACTTTGTTTTGGAGAGATAGAAAAGCCATCAAGTGAGACATCCCTCCGCTCTGGCTGACCAGGCTGATCCCCCCTTTGTCCACCCAGGAGAATTCCGGAGTAAACGATGCGTTCAGGGGAAGATGGAGGTTTACAATTCCAAAGGTATTCGGGCCGATGATCTTGATGCCGGAGAGGGATGCCAATTCGGTTATCTCCCTCTGCAATATCTCTCCTCTTTTATCTTCAATTTCTTTGAACCCAGCGGTGATGAGGACAATTCCCCTCACACCTTTCTCCCCGCATTCCACCACCATTTTTGGCACCGATTCTGCTGGAAGAACGATAATGGAGAGGTCCACTGATTCGGGAATCTGAAGAAGGGAAGGGTAGGTTTTTATTCCCATGATTTCATCCCTTCCCGGATTGACGGGGAAAATCTTACCCGGATACTTTCCTTCCGTCAGGCTTCTCATCACATGAGATCCCAACTTGCCTGGATTGTCGGAGGCTCCAACCACTGCAACCGCTTTTGGTTTGAAGAGCGCTTCCATCGCCTCCCAATTTTTCTCCATAGATCTCCCTTCTTTTTAAAGGCGCTAAGGTTCCTTAAATTTAAACCAATTATTGATCATGATCAACTAATTTTCTAGGGATTTTGTAACGGTGGTATTTGAGATAGGTCTTGAATTGGTTGACACTTTCAGGCAACTCTTGAAAATGGATTACACCTACAACTAAACACTTCGGGTCAACAATAAAATTAACTATTACTGTTTGAAACCGCCATTCCCTCTATGTGAGCAAGAGCCGGAGGGGGTCTTTCGGCTCCCTCCGGCTTGGTTTGCTAATTAATCCTCAGTGCTAGTGGTTGCCGTGTTGCCAGATCAAAACAGCCGAGGTGTTACAGAGCGATTGGGGGTTCGGGCACGGGGGGATGATGTAGGGGTGGATGTCCACAACATTGGGTTCCCCTCCATTCAATGTTATCGTCTTACCGTCGGGCGATATTGAACCCGCTCGTATCTGACACTGCCCATAGCCTGTGCGGTTTTTCGACGTGCCAGAGATCCAGGTCGCATTGAATGTGGTGGGATCCCCGATAATATTAATCATGCCATCATGATCGATCGTGTAGGCGAATGACCAGGTGGTCACCTGCGTCCCTGCGCTTGGCAAAGGACTCGGACTCAGCACAGCAATATATCGATTGGTCTCTGAAACCGTTCCCGTCCCGTCGTGCTCGAACGTGAAAACAGCCTCATAGCTAAGCGACTGGACTAACCAGAGGTTTTGCGTATCGCCTAAGGGTAAGGGGACAAAGTTGTCTCCGAATCCGCACAGGGCGGTAATACATGAGCCCCCGCCTGTAGCGGCATATTGACCCCGTATGGCGTGAGGGAAAGGCGGATTGGCCGTTACCGTGGCGGCCAATATAAAGGGCGCTATGACGGTGATAATCATAAGTAATGCCAGCTTCTTAATATTTCCTTTCATTGTTGAACCTCCTTTCAGCTGCTCATTAAGGCGGCTGCATTAAATGTTGTGCTGGATTGCGATAATAATCCTCCTTCTTCCCAATTCGATTAGCCCATAGGACATCACCTCCCTTCAGGGTAACGTGACGGTCTGCTTCCGTAGAGTTCTATTTTGAAATTGATGTTATTTTAGGCATATGATATGGTTTCTGACGGTACGTACCGTCAGATTTTTTTATTATTTCTGGTCCTGATGAAATCCCCTATCTTTTCAATAAGATTTCAGGGGATGGAAAAATGACAGAAAGTACAAAACTTCACCCCATCACCATCGACCTCAATCAGTTCAAGCTCCATATTGAACTCAAGAATAGAATTGAACTGACCCTTCATTTCAACTCGCCCTCCCGGCGCTTTTACCTCTCCGTGATAGCCCTTATTGTTAACGAGATGAAAAAACTGGGGAAAATCACATCCATCCCCCTGGAAGGACATCATGACCTTCTTGCTTTGCTGAACGAAACCGTTGGAGGTTCTGCCGGATCATCGGACAAGGAGAATTTGCTGCCAAGAATCTACAGGAAGTGGCAACATGCCCTGCCCAACCTCGAAGAGGCGCCGCTTTTCGCAGTCCTCGGAAGGAAAAAAGGATATGAGGAAGGAATTGGCAAAACCTATCACTTTACCGAGACAGAAAACGATAGCTGGGCAAATCTTTTCGAGTACAAAGGAAGCGAAGAGAATGTCAGGCTTAAGTTCGCCATAGATAAAATAGGGGCAAGTCTAAATGACATTGTCATCCTATATGGGGCCTCTTTGAACGCTGATGCGTGGGAGAAGTTCATATCAAGCCTGAGAGAGAAGAAAGCAGAACCTGATAAAGCTATTTCAGAAGAGCCTGAGGTTGCAGCTCCTCTGGTGGAAAGAAGGAGGACATTATTACCAGGCAGGTATGGCTGGGTAGCCCTCTTGGCCGCAATCGTAGTCATTCTGGGAACGATCACATTCGCGATCTGGAAAACCTATTTAAGACCTGATCCGGGCGATGTTGCTTCTATCGAGAAGATGGCTTACCCCTTGCCCGATATGCCCTCTATTGCTGTGATGCCCTTTGAGAATATGAGCGAAGACCCCAAACAGGAGTTTTTTAGTGACGGGATGACCGACAACATCATCACCGGTCTCTCCAAAGTTCCCCGCTTATTTGTAATGTCCAGACAGTCAACCTTTTTCTATAAGGGCAAACCTGTGAAGGTTAAGCAAGTGAGCGAGGAGCTTGGGGTTCGGTATGTGCTGGAGGGGAGCGTTCAGAGGTCTGCCGATCGCATCCGGATTAATGCCCAGTTGATCGATGCCCTCACAGGTCGTCACCTTTGGGCAGAAAAGTACGATCGTGATCTAACAGACCTATTTGCACTACAGGATGAGATCACCATGAAGATCTTGACGGCCACCCAAGTGAACCTGACGGGGTGGGAGCTATCCTCGTCGTACTCAAAATACTTCAAGGGGAAGCAAGGTTTCGATTGCTATTTGAAGCTAATGGAGGCAGCCAAGTACCGTGAGCGTGTGAATATTGAGGACAACAACGTGGCTCGGCGGCTCAGCGAGGAAGCTATTTCAATGTGTCCAGAAAATCCAGTAGGTTATTGTGAACTCGCTGGGGTCTACGTGACCGATTATTTGTATGGCAAAACGAAGTCCCCTCGGGACACTCTTGAGAAAGCTGAAGAGCTGGCGAAAAAAGCCGTTGCCATAGATGATTTCTTACCCGTTGCCCACATCGCTTTGGCTAATGTCTATTTTACCAAAAGGGAGTATGACAAGGCGATTGCTGAAGGGGAACGGGCTGTAGCTCTCGATCCCGGTGGATCGACTGGCTATCAGATATGTGCCGGGGCCCTGACGAATGCATGCCGTCCGGAGGAAGCCATCCCACTATTCCAAAAAGTAATCCGACTCAACCCCAACGCTATGGCCCAAGCCTTTTCAGGTTTTGGCACTGCCCTCCGGATGACGGGTCGGTTTGAAGAGGCGGTTTCGGCATATAAAAAAGCCATTCAGCGTGCGCCTAATTTTATCGGTGCCCATACTGGTTTGGCGGCTACATACAGTTTGATGGGTCGAGAGAAGGAG
>Ga0209048_10006472_pt1 | contig 10953 bp, 20 predicted proteins | sample FrelakmetCRP12CR_FD_187146 | JGI IMG/M metagenome (GOLD analysis project Ga0209048, IMG submission 187146) | Freshwater lake sediment microbial communities from the University of Notre Dame, USA, for methane emissions studies - CRP12 CR (SPAdes)... | ecosystem: Environmental > Aquatic >... | reverse complement strand
CGTTGAACGCTCCCGCGCCCGCCGTTTGCATATAAATATCGCCGGTAACAACCCCGGAATATACGTTCCCGCTTTTATGGAGCGCCATGCCGAACCATGCGCGAGATGTATCAAAAGGAATAAATTTAATCATTTAAAACATCCGCATCCCGATGATTTCCACGACACAGCCCGCCGTTGTGGATTGAACGAAAAACGCAACAGGTTTTGTAACCTGCCCGAACGGAACCGCCGATATTTCAAAGGTTCGCCCATCCGTGATTAAAGTATAATTGGTTCCGCTTGCGCCTTCATAAATCGAAAGTTTTACATCGCCGCCCCGCGCCTTTACGATGATGCTTGCAAGCGTAGGAATACCTTGGATGTTGTATTCGGTATTCGCAACGCCAAGCATTAATGACGATTGATTCATCGCGTATTCGTCATTGTTCATGATCTTGACCGGCGAAGCGTTAACCGCAGGATTCAGGATTCGCGCCGGGATATCGCGGAACACGCCAAGACCGGCGAATTTTCCCGCATCATACGGATCTTGGAAACTAAGCATCGGATCTTTGTTCGCCATTTTTTCCCCCGAAGCCCGCAAGGGCTATTTTCTTCCCGCTAATTTAATATACATCCGTTCCCCGAACAAAAAAGCCCAAACGCTTCCCGCAAGCGTTGTCGAAAGATCAACGTAATTTCCCGGCATACCGGGAACGTACACGACAGCAACCGCATTCAGCACTACAAGGATTGCGATTATATATCTTGTCGAAGCGCGAAGATCGGCAACCCATTTCGACACATTCGGCGCGGGCGCATCCAACGCCGCCAACGCTTTCATTTTTTCCGTTTCCGCATTCATCAATTTGATTGATTCATCAACCGATTGCGGCAACGCTCCCGCGCCGCCCGTGAATTTTCCGACGATGCCGCGAACCGCATCGGCAAGGGTTGGAATCAACGCCGGAACGATTAAGGCAATCAACGCCCCCATTTTTAATTAACCTCCGCATCGCAAACGCGATTTCTCATAATGCAAGTTGTTTCAATTTTCGCCAAGCGCGTTTCAACTTTTATAATCCAAACCAACACTCCGATAAGCAACGGGGTGTTTACAATCGCAATGATTATTTCAAAGGGTGTCATCCTGAAATATCCCCTTGAGCCGCAAGCAAGATTTCCCATTTCGCCATTCTTGCCGCAACGCGCCCGTAGTATGTCGGAACGCGCTTTCCCTTGTCGTAGTTTCCCGGCCCTTCATTGTACGCATGGATGACGGCATCCCATTCCCCGTATTTTTTATATAAATAATGATGATAGGTCGTTCCCCATCGAATAGATTCGGCGGGATCGGTAAGCCCTTCCCGTCCTCCCTTGTAGCCCATCCATGCCGCCGTTCCTACAAGCGTTTGCATCAATCCAACGGAAGCGTCATTTATTTGCGGTTCCTCCCGTATCGCATCAGGGTTGAATGAGGATTCCGTTTCAATCGTCGCAAGCGTCAAAGCATCGGGAACATCTTCCAAACCGAATTTCCGCTTTACTTCGCGCATAATGTCAAGGTATTGAATACTGGAAATGCTATTCACCGTTTCATATCCTCCCGCCGCAAGCAATAAAAGCCCGATTGCCGACAGCCCGAAAACGATTAATTTCTTCATTGCCCGCACCATTCCAAATGTATATGATCTTCTTCATCAACGATTGAAACATGAAACTTTTTATTCAGAAAATATATCTCCATCCCTTCAAGAATTTTCTTCCGGTGGATTATCCATCCCGCCGCCGCAAGCGGAGAGGTGAAATTCTTCCTTATGTCGATAGCCCGAAAATTATAATGCAACGAATTTTCCCGATGCGGCCCGTCAACGCCGGAAGTAATAACTACCGGCAATCCGAATGCATTGAATACGGGACAAACCACTTCCAGAATTTTTTCTATTTCTGGACTCATAAAAAGGGTAACGCCCCGTTTCAATGTATACGGCATTGTCAACGCCCTTCCATCTTCCCCATGAAACGGGATGACGCGCCAAGCGCGACGATTGCGATAATGCCGATAATTGCAACCCCGCCGATCAAGGACCAATATGCGCCTTTGATGCTTCCAGTCACGGCACTAAACGCCCCGCCAACCGCGCCCGTTACCGCGCCGCCCGCTTTCTTGACTCCCGCGCCGATATCCTCCACCACAACGCCAAGCGTAAACGGGGGATCGGGTTTCGCGGTCCCGGCTGTTTCGTCCTTGGGCGGGGATGCGTTTGGTTCCCCCGATGGGCTGTTATCAACCCAAGACCATCCGAAATCATAATCTGGAAAGGTCGTCATGTCCTCCATGTTACTTGTCCGGTGTCAACGGTTTGTTTACCATTGACGGCGCACCGATGGGCGCGGTCGTGCCGGTTCGCGGAAGGGGCAAGGGCCGATCAATGGAAGTTTGCTCCACGGTGGATTGCAAACTGTTTTGATAACTCAAATTGGAACGAAAGACAAAAACCGATGCCGCGCCTAACGCTTGCTTCATCATGTTATATTCTCCCCTTTTTTCTTGTCATTAAAAACGCGCCAAGTAAAACCAACCCGATGATGATATAGGGTAACTTTGAAACCATCGGAACGCCGCCGCCTTCCCCGCCATAGGAACCGCCGCCGCCGCCGGGGGATGCTCCCGGAGCGCCCGCGCTTCCTCCAAAAACTTCATTCATGAATTTTTCAGCCGCCGTTCCCGCAACCGCGCCCGCGCCTTTCAAAAGCGATGCCAAGAGTCCCGCCCCAAGTAATGAACTTGAAGAAGGCAAAACGGATGCAACGGTTCCCGCGCCGGTTGCGATGGTCGCGCCGGTTGCGGTTCCGCTTAATGTTGCCGCCGCCGGTTCAGCCCAAAATACGCCGCTTCCCGCCGCTACTTCTTCCGCGAACATCCCGCCGCCAACTTCCCCGCCAACCGCAAGCGGTGCCGCTTCGATTGCCGTTGCTCCAACCCCGGTTGCAACCGGAGCGAACGCGCCCGCCGCCGCCGCGCCGCCCAAAATCGCCGTTCCCGCTATTCCTACAACGGTTCCGGCCCGCCCCGCGAGTTTGGTTCCTTCCCACTTGGAAACGGAAGTGAATTTATTCGCCGCGCCAAGCGTGACCATGTTCAATTGAAATGCCGTTACCTGTTTCGCGCCGGTCCAAACGGTCCCGGCGGTTTGCTTTGCCGCCTTGCTTATGGATTTCTTTATGCTTCCCCATCCCATAAGAAACCTCCCCTATGCTTTCAGGTAACGCCCGCCGACAATCCAAACCAATGCGGCAATGATGATATAGGGAAGATATTGAAAGACGGTTTGCATTTTGTATTGCGAGATTTGCGCTTTTCCTTCGGGGCTATTCATGATCTTGTTGGCGAGATTGGTTTTCACCGTGGACACCGCACCGCTTATCCCTTGCTTTGTAACATCGACAAGAGTGTTACCGATTTCGCGGAACAATCCCGAAAGCGCATAATCAACATTCGGATCGCTTGATACCGGGGTCCCGGTTGCTTCGCTTGCCGTATCGACATCCCAAGACATATTTTTTCCTCCGGTTGTATGGGCGGGGTGTTTCGCCGCTTGCGCGGTTTACTATACCCCGCCCGATTGATTTACGTTAAAGCCCGCAAGGGCTATGCGCCCGCCGCATTCCGAAGTTTCTGAATCCCGGCAACCAACAGCGAAGCTTGCAGGATATTCGTCAAGCCCGCATTCCAAGTGTATAACGCTTGCAGGGTGGACTTGTCGCCCGTTGCAAGCGCATTCCAGAGGGAATGTTCAAGGTTGAAGTCCACGACATACCAACCGGCGGGCCATGCTTCGATTGAATAGTTAAGCTTGTTACCTGCCTGAATAAGCACGGGCAACACGCCGCCCAAACTTGATCCGAAATGATCGCGGAAGTTGGAAGAAATCCGCAACCCCGCAAGCATCGTATTCACGCCGATGCCGGTAAACGGAACGCCAACAAGCGGTTCGTTCGTTCCCGCCGCCGCATTGGAAGTGAACGCGCAAAGACGCTTGATCGCAAGGGTTGGAACACGATCAAGGTTAATGACGGTATCGCCCATCGGGACGATTGGAGCGTGACGCTTGAAAAACGGCAACGCTTTTGCAACCGTCAACGGCATCGGAACTCGCGGAGAAACGCGAACGATTTCGATATCCACGAAACAATTTTCAAGGACGGTTGTAACCGCCGGGGCGTTAAGAAGGTTTAACGCAACGCCGGTTGTAATCGTAAGCGTCACGGCATTGTACCGGCGGGTATCAAGGACCGTATCCATCGGAATCCGAAGCAACGGATCAATAAACGGAATGTCGATAACCGCATTGAAAGGGTTTGTCGAAGTTGAGGGAAGGGTTGCCGCCGTCAACGCGCCCGACGTCCCGTACAGGAATTGGTTGTAGCGGTATAACGCCCGCGCCGACACCGCCGGTTCGATAACGTCCCGGTCGATATCCGTTGTCAAGGCGATATCCCAAAGATTCAGCGGCGCATCCGGTCGAACCGTTCCTGTCGCCGGGACGCCGGGGTCACGGAGTTGACCGCGAAGGTTAAGGCGCATCACTAACCACGGATCGCCTACGGGCAAATCCCGCGAAATGATCGTAGGTTGACCGATGGGAAGGGCATACGTCCCGCCGTTGATCCGTTCGATTTCGGCGCGGTCGCCTTTTTCCGAACCGATACGGACAAGGTTATCCGGTGTAAGCATCCGACGATTGAAACCGCTTCCCGGCTTGCATTCTCCCTCATAGTACCCGCGATTATGCGGGCCGCCGTCAAGCCCGCAAAGCGCGGAAAGGATCGGATACAACGAAAGGTTTTTCTGGAAATAATTCATGTTTCCCCCTTGTTCCCCGGCGTAACTAAGCCGCCCGGAACGGTTGGCCCTTGCGGGCATTGACTAAAAATCAAGCCGCCGGTTTCAGCGCTGCCTGAACGATGCCGGAAGTAAACGGAATCCGGTTGAGAAGGAACACCGTGACCAGTACAAGGACCGTTGCAATCAACGCCGACTTAATCAGACTCATTTCGTTTTCCCCCTTAATTCGTTTGAAGGTTGAAAGACGAAAAAATCCCCATGATGCCGGATGGTGTTTCATCCTCCCTTCTCCGCTTCGGAATATATAACGGGGCGCTTTTTCGTTCCAATCCCCCCGGCGTGATCTCAAAATATTCACCGACCGGAAGTTTCCGAATGTCGTCCTCCGTATCAAGATCGTATCCGCTTGTTCCCTTCAACCATTGCAAATCTCCGACCTCCGTTAAATTAAAAGTAACGATGCGCGTCCATTGCGACCGCGCCGCGATATGAACGATAGAAGGACGTTGCGCGGCAATGACAAGGGACCGCCCGAAATGCCGCCCAAGGAAGATTATCCGTTGAAGCGAGTCCGGCAATTCCTGCCGGGATGCGGGCAAGCATCGTTGCGCTTCCTCAATAATGAATGTTACATCGTTTAACGAATCAACGATTTCGCCCAAACTTTCAAGATGCAATATATTGCAGGATTTGGCGCAAAACCCTTTTGGGTTTTTCTCATTCATTTCGATATGAGAAACCATATCCTCTAAATTCTGAAATTCTCTCGCCGGGTATTCATCCAGAGGATCAAGGATAATAACGCGCTTTAATTCGGAAAGATACGTTTTGATATAGTTGGATTTTCCCATGCCGGTCTTTCCGAAGATCAACGCGATTTCCCGCGCAATCGAAGTTTCCGGCTTTTCCGGCTGAATTTCTATCATGGTTTCGTCGCGCTTTGTTTCATGATTTGCTTATACGTCAATTCCTTTTGCGCGATGATGCCGACAAAATTCGTTGAGAAAATGACAAGCGCGATATAACCGGGGTCAATTTTCAAAAGCATTTTCATTGTTTTCGCCAAGGACAGACCCAAAACGGTTTTTTGTTCCTTAGATAAAAGGAAGCCGTCATACCCCGTGATAGCGAAACGCGCTTGAAAATAAAGCGATGAAATTTCCTCCCAGTTTTCCCCGGCGAAAATTTCATTTAATTCCTTTTCGGATACACCGGGAATTTCCTCCGTTGCGGTTGCGGTTTTTTTCTTTACGGAAGATTTATTTTTACCGCCGAAAATTTTTTCTTTAAGCGATGCAAAATCAACAGCACTTTTATCAGAAGGTAAGCCCGCTTCGGAAGATTCCTGAACCACTTCGGGGAATATTTGCATGGTATCACTCCCCTAACAGGGTTTCGAAAAATCCCTTGAATTTCACTTCCTTTTTTCCCGGCTTGATTCCCGCCAACATTTCGCGCACCTTGGACAATTCCTCCATTGACAATCCCGCCGCCGGTTCGACCTCTTGCAATGCTTCCCGAAAAAGGGAACGATCTTCCTCCGGTAGCCCTTTCAATTTTTCGACCAATTCCGCTTTTGAGAGTTTCCCCGCCATGATGTTTTCCCCCTTTTGCAAAGTACGGTTGCAGGATGCAACCGCCCGAAAAACAGGATTAGTATAAACCCTTGATTCTTATGGTATTATTATATGCTGTATTCGGATAAAGTCAAGGGGATGGTATTGCCGTTTGTCAATATTTTTCTTTTCGTATATGTCGCCTTAAATTCTTTTTTCGCTTCATACCAAACATTCGCCGTCAGGAATGATCGCCGGGATTCCCGCAACCGCGCCGGTCGCCGGAAGATACACCGTCCCGTCCTTATGAAATCCTTCGCCGGATCGTTTTCAGAATCCTTCCGCTTGCGTGGAACGCCCCGCGCCCTATATGTATCGTCAACAACATAAACCTTGTTTCCGAAAAATTCGCTCCGCTTATAAATCCCTTCCAGTTTCAACGCGCCCAAGTCCGGTGAAACGGGTAATTGATCCGGCGTGAAAACGGAATCCGTATCGCAATAATAAACCAATGATACGCTCCGCAAATATTTCAAGAGTGCGAGTCTTGCATACGTTGTTACATATGCCGACCATATTACATTAGAAAAACGGGATGCGCTTTTGATGATGAACTCCCGATCCTTTGAAATCGTCAAGAGTTGATCCTTGGAAGCGAATTTCCCATAAAGCGAATTGGTCATCAGTTTCCAGAATGTCTTATCAAAAGCGTTTTTCGCTTTCAATCGGTTCGCATAGCAGGTATCGACATACTTAACGAATGGCGCAACGCCCCCTTCATATTCAATCGCCCGATATATTTTGGTTATCTTCCCGCCGTCCTCCAACGCTTGCCGGATTTCAGGATAGCAATAAACGCCGGATATCCTGCCATGAGGAAACATGATTTCCTTTTCGGACCTGTACGGCAACGCCGGGATATTATGAAAAGGAATTTTAATGTCGATATGCGCCATTCCGTACTTTGAAAAATTCGGCTTGAGGGTTTCCCGTTCGCCTCCGGTGATATCGGGATATAAATATTTCTTCATTACATATGGATATAAACTGTTTACGTCATAATGATATATCGGCCCTTTGATTTCCCCGAATTGGAAAACTTCGACGCGCCCGCCGTAATAACCCTCCCTGAAATATTCCCGCACCTCTCCGCGCAAGCGCGGCAAATCCATTTTATTGAATGTTTGCCAGTATTGCATCGCCATGCTTGGGAGGGTTGATTTTATTTCTAAACGCAAATTAGTATAACGCCCAAGCATTTGCGTTACAAAATCAAAAACGATTTCCGTATCACGCCGACACGCTTCGATAAGTTTCGGGGTAACTTTATCGGATAGATAATCCTTGAATTTTTTCTTTCCGATATATTCGCCCATCGCGGAAACAGACATAGGCCAGTGCCGCAACGTATCGTAAAAGGTAATGTTGGATTCATCCATCGTCGCCCGCATCAAACCGGAAGATACATATTGAAGGGTTAAAACTTTTGCGGTCCAACCTTGAAACAAATTCAAAAGATCATATTCGGCGTTGCAAGCCCATACGCTTGCTGGTTCCTGCCGCGCTATCCATTCCCATGCTTTCAACGTATCGATAAAAGTATGATGAGAAACACCATCAAAGAAATTAATAATAAGAGGGTTTCCATTGGAATCATCCTCCGTATCGAATGCAAGAATTTTCATTTAGTGAAATCCATTCCATATTGAATTTTTGGGATTGGTTTCCGCTTGCTTTTCGCCGCTTGCTTGCGGGTTTTTTCAACGTCCGTTTTTATGTTGAAGGTTACATCATACAATTGCCGCCGCCCCATCGTTTCCTTTTTCGTCGTTTGCCGGTTGCGCCATGATCCCTTGACGATCTTGACCGGATAAGCGGGACGGTCGCCATGCTTATAAAATAATTCGTTCAATATTCCGAAGATGGTATGATCCGTTAATTTTTTGGCATTGTAATGCCAAAGGGAAATTTTGCGCCGAACGATTTTTCCGCTTTTCGTTTTCGCCGTCATGGATATATCAATGCGGGTATCATGACGATCAACGCCGAGTTTTGAAAGCGTCTTACCTAATGCAACGGATAATTTTCCAGCCCTTGCGCCGGTTTCAGGAACGGATACGCTTCCGAATTTTTCTATCGTTCCTTTTCGATATGGAAGGTATTCGATTTTCAGATCAACGATTTTCTTTTTTCCTTTTACCGTTCCTTCCCTGTATTTCCATATTTCTTCCGATACGCTTTTTTCCCTTGTCGCAAATTGTCCTTTGGAATTTCTGTATACTGTCGTTTCCTTGATTCCTGAAAGGCGGGATATCTTTTTACGCGCCATTCGATAAATCCCCCATTTTTGAAAAACCTGAAAATATAATATCATGTAAGTACTTGAAAGTCAAGGGGAATACGGCGCAAGTTTCATGTTGCAATCGCTCATGTTTAGATATAATATATTTAGTATGATGGTATTTAAGACAGGACCGGGGGGAGGTGATTTCTTGTTAAAGGTAAAGAAGCGTCAACGATTGGTCCCGTTGAATGTAATGGTTGCGCCCGATGATCTTGAATTTATCAAGGCGCAAACTTACGGAACGGGCGACAGCATGGGGCGCGTAGTGCGGCAACTAATCGAAGCAAACCGGAAATTGCAGATTGCAATTTCCAAAGCGACGAAAGGGGAGGAAAAATGAAAGATGAATTGGTAAGCATTTGGGAACTTCGACAGCATCCAGACTACATTCGGGGTCAAGTGTCGAAAAGCGGAATTGCCGAATACGCGCAAGTCCTGAAGGACTCAGGATGGGTTTTCCCGGCGATAGAACTGCAACCCATCGCGTCAACGGAAAAAATCTACCAAGAGGAAGGAATCCGATACTACATCATCGACGGAACTACAAGAGTTGCCGCCGCAATCGAAGCGGAATACTCCAAGAAAATCCCCGCCAAGATTCACGCTCCATTGACCGCGCTTGACGCAATCGCCTTACAAGTCAAGGCGAATATGGCGCATGGGATACGGCTTTCCCCCGCCGCGCAAACCAACGCAATCAAGAAATTGAAGGAACTTGGAATGAACGGAAAAACCATCGCGGAGAAAACCGGACTCTCAACTTCTTCCGTTTCACGGATCATATCCGAAAAGCAACGCGCAACCGCTTCGGGCGCTCCGGGGAACGTGGACAAAACCGGACAAGTGAAGCAACCGGCGAAACCGTTCAAAACCGAAGATTGGTTAAAAATACTCGGCAAGGTTTTGAAGGGATGGGAAAAGCATGGAACGAAAATTCGCAAATCGGAGGGATTCCCCGATGTATGCGGAAAAGCCCTTGACAGCATCGCGGAAGCGTTGAGCAAGTAAGATCATGGGCGCGTATAAACACCGGCAGGGGAAAACCGTTGATCTTCGGTTCCCCTTTACTCCATTGCCCAAACGTGCGGCGGCTGTCAATCCACCGGACATTGAACCAACTCCCAAAGGGGAAGAAAGGAAAGAATCATGGGGAAACAAAAGCATTCAGTTGCTACAACGCATCGGACAAAACTTCCGGCGGGTGTTCAAGAATCATGGTTGCCGCCGGGATACGAAACAGAAAGCGTCTTAGCGGGACAGGGATGGAAACCGGAAGCCGGTGAATCCCGCGCTTTTGAAATCACCGGATACCAGAAAAAGGAAGGGAAGATTGACGGCAAGAAAACGGAATACTTGCTTATCACCGGGGCCGATCTGACTACGGGTGAGGAATTTGTTTTCATCCCCGGCGGGCTGTTTCAGTACATGATGAACAACGAAACGCTTTCAACCGGGGATGCGGTCGCCGTCACTTACTTAGGGCGGCAAAAACTCGCAAGCGGATTTTCCGCGAACAACTGGAAGATTTCCAAGTTGCGGAAAAAGTAAACCGGCTGGGCGGGCCGTTTCACGGTTCACGGCCCGCCCCATCCAACGGGAGGGATCATGGCATGGTACGGCTGGATTTGTTTGGGATCGCTTTTCATTCTTGTTCCGCTTTGGTTTCGGGAATACAACGAAATACTTTCCATTAACAGGATTCAAGCATCCCGCAAAGGGAGGAAATAAAAATGCCGAACGTGATTCTTGCAAAGCAAATAAACTTTGAAGGGCTTGCGGTTTGGGAATGCCAACTATGCAAGGGAACCGTTCCGCGCCGAACGCAAGACGTTACGCCGATGATGATTCACTTAGTACAAGTCCATTTGATAAACCTGTCGCTACAAAGTTTCCCGCCGGGGATATTGCAGACCGGCGCAATCTTTCACGTTTGCGTCGAAAATATTCCGGTGGATAAGTACAAGGAACTTTTCGAGCGACCGCTTCAACCGCTTGAAAAATGTTAAATAAAATATTCAAGCGTATGAAACACAACGGAGAAATTCTGGCGACACTAACCAACGATGGATGGATATGCAAGCATAAGGATTGCAACCCATCCGAACGCCCGCTATATTTTTCTCATGGGCTTATCATTGACCATTTGAGGGTAGCCCATAATATACAAAGGTGCGAATGTAGATTTTACGCCTTCGATATAAAGCGAAATCCGAAATAACCTC
>Ga0209048_10006471_pt1 | contig 10954 bp, 10 predicted proteins | sample FrelakmetCRP12CR_FD_187146 | JGI IMG/M metagenome (GOLD analysis project Ga0209048, IMG submission 187146) | Freshwater lake sediment microbial communities from the University of Notre Dame, USA, for methane emissions studies - CRP12 CR (SPAdes)... | ecosystem: Environmental > Aquatic >... | reverse complement strand
CTAGCGGTGCACCGCCAGATCCGTGCCTCGAGAGACGTACTGCCGCAATGGACGGTTGGTGTTATGGTTCGAGCCGCGCTGCCACGGACTGTGCGGATCACGGAAGTAGACCGCGATGTCGTTCGCGATCGTGGAGCGCGCAGTCGGTGAGTTCAACGCCCCGGCGCCAAGCCAACGACTTGTACAACTCGTCAGGCCGCTTCTGCACCTGTTCGATACGCGCGGAGACGACGGTCTGAGCATCGCGTACAGTGTGTGCTGCTCGACCCGTGTGACGATGCAGCTGTTCCTGGAGCCGCACAACAGTCGCCCTCCAAGTGAGCGGGGACGGCTCGGTCCTCGGCGCTGGAAGGACGTTAATGGAGACGGTGTCCGGGATCCGCCCGCGCGCGCGTCCGTCGCGTCCGTCGTTGTCGCGTCACGTTCCACGTCCGTCTGAAAGGTGACGTGTTGCACTGGTCGGGTGATGTCACCCTGGAAAGCCGCCGGCCGCTAATTGCCTGCGATTGACGCGTCGCGCACAGGGCCGTAATGTCGGCCGCGCCTCCGTTCCCATCCGCTGCGCCGGCAGGAGAATCCATGGTCCTCTCGATCGTCGTGGCACACGCATGGGGCGTGCTGCAGTTGATCATCCTTGGCAGTTTCGCGCGTACTGTTCGCATGCGAACGGTGTATGCGGCGATGGCGGTCGGCTTGTATTTGCTGGCCCCACTGACGGCGGTCCTGCAGACGAGTTGGACCGGGCTGTTCGCGCCGCTGCTGGGCATGTCGGCTCCGGAACTGGTCAGGACCGCCTCCTATACGCTCGATCCGTTCATCGAAGAGCTGATGAAGCTGCTGCCGCTGGCGCTGCTTCTGCTGGTCCCGACGTTCAGGAGGCAGTGGTCGTTTACCGACTTCGTACTGATCGGGGCGGCGACCGGTGCGGGTTTTGGATTGGCCGAAGATCTATATCGGTTCGGTGCGTCTGCCGACCGGGCAGAGGGCATTGCGGGCGGTTGGGCGTTGATGTTCGCGCAGCGTGACTTACTGGTTCCCAGCATCGGCACGGCAGTGACCTCATGGCTTCCCATCGGCGTGGCCGGCGGGCCGGGCGAGGCCGCCCGGCTGAATGTGCATTTAGTCTGGTCCGCGGTCGGCGGGCTCGCCGTTGGCTTGACGGTTCTGTTGCGAACGAAGGCGGCGCGCCTGACCGCGCTTGGCCTGTTGCTCTGCATCTCGCTGGATCACGCTGCCGGGAACATGGCCGACATCGGCGATTCATGGCTGGCATTTCTGTCGTGGCCGCTTCGTGCCCTGGTCCACCTGCGCGGCTTGATGCCGATCGCCGCGCTCGCGGCAGCGTTGTGGCTCGATCAGCGACGGCAGGGCATTCGCGATTCCGTCGATCCGCTGCTCAAGGCCGAACAGTCCGCGTCGTCGCGCTTGAAGGGAACGCTCGAGGCCGCCTTCAGCCGGCTTCCCTGGTCGCTCATTTCCGTCGACCGATTTGTGCGGATGCGCCGCGCCTTTCGTGCTGAGCGCGCCGCCGCCACCGCGCAGGCAGCTACCCTGAACGAGTTGGTCGTGAACGAACGCGATCGCGTCGATCGCGAACTCGCGCAGTGGCGGACCAACGTGCCGGCCCTGTTGCCGCCGCGCTGGACCTTAAGTTCCCTGCGCGTCGCGCTACGTCGGCCGGCCGTCATCCTCTGGCTGGTCATTCTGACGCCGTCGGTATTGTGGTTCGTAGTCGGCGGGTGGCCCCGGACCGCGGGGCTGCAGGCATTCATGTTGCAACCCGCCGTCTGGAAGGTGTTGTTTCCCGTCTCGGTGCTCGCCCAGGCGTGGATCGCGTGGCGCACGATTGCCGGCCTGCGGAGCTGGGCACAGGCTCGTGGAGCGTCGATCGGAGACGCCGCCGCCGTCGTGGGCCTGCGAGTCGCGTGCGGGGTCGGGGCGGTCTCTCTCGGCGCGTTCTCTTTGTTGCGCATGCTGGGCGGCCTTGCACCCGGCTCGAGCATTCTCGCCAGCCTTCACGCCCAGGACGCGGCCAATCGTCTGACGCCGGGTGGCGGTTCGATGCTGGCGGGCAGCGCAGGGGCCTTTGCCCCGCCGCCGCCGAGCCCGGACCTTCCCGACCAGTCGTCCAGCTCCTCGTCCAGTTCGTCGGCCGGCACTTCCGGTTCGAATGCCGACGGCGGTCGCCCGGCCCCGTCCACTAACAAGACGCCCCCACACGCACCCGAGCCACCGGATCCGGCTGCCGCGGCGAGTGCGCGTGCGGCTGCCGCCGCCGCTGACGTGGCGGCGGCGCAGGACAGCGTGCGAGCCGCGCACGATGCAGCCGATGCGGCGGACATCGCCGCGGCCGACGACTTCAAAGACCCGTGGGGTGAGAAGAGCCCCAAACAAGTCACGGCCGACGAGACGCGCGAAGCAGCCAAAGACGCCGAAGCGCGACGGGACGAGGCCGTGGATGCGGCCAAGGCCGCCGAAGAGCAGGTCGCCGCTCAACAGCAGGCCGCCGAGGCGCAGGCCGCCGCTCAACAGCAGGCCGCCGAGGCCCAGGCCGCCGCTCAACAACGGGCTGCCGATCCCGAAGGCGCTGCGGCCGATGACGCGGCCAAGGCTGCTGCGGATGCCCAGCGGCGCGCCGACCAGGCGTTCATGGGCGTCGACGGTCCGGACGGTACGTACCATGACGCCCTCGAGGCTGCCAGGCAGGCGCAGGAGCAAGCGGACGCGGCCAGGGCCGCCGTCGACGCGGCTAAAGCTGCTCGTGAGACGTATGCAGCACGGAGCTCCTCCACCGGATGGAAGCCTGACAAACCGTGAGTCGCGTTCGCCGCAGCCGCGTCTCCATGTGAGTGCTGCCGCCGCCAAACCGTGCACGAGAAATCAGGCGCCCACCCGTCCAGTGACGCGGATTAAGCGCAGTCGGCCGCCGGACCGATGAGCCCGCGTCGAGCGTACGCGTCCGGTGCGCGTAGCCTCGCCGAACAGGTTCCAAAGGCGGCACAGCACGATGAACTCCCGGCAAACGGTCTTGATCGCCGCCGTGTCGACTGGATGCGGTTCAAGTACCCGTACAAGTCGATCTTGAGCATCGTCGCCGGGTGATAGGCCGGGCGACCCGTCGCCTTCGGCTCGACCCCTTCGAAGCCGAGGCTCGCTAGATCGAGCGCCTCAACAAACGCCTCGATGGCCCGGACCGGGTTGGCCTCGGCGACTTACTCGTCGATCGTCTCGGGCAGCAAGGTGCCTTGGGAGCGGTCGGCTTCATCGATGAACCGGCTCATGGTCAGGCGTCGAGCGGGAATACGCGGAAATGGCAGCGTCTAGGCCAGGGCCTTCACATTCGCCTCCGCCAGCAGCGGACCATCAACGAATACCCCGAAGCGGTCGTCCAGTTTCGCTTCCCAGGCGACTAGCATGGGCTCGATTCCCATCACGCGCTTCGGATCTTGCGCGTCCGCAGTACGCCGTCACGCCAAGCCATCGATTCGGTACTGAGCGCGCCGCGGATCCGCTCGCCCGGGTTTCGTGCTCCTCGCCCGAGCGATACCCGCATTCAACTCCCCCCAGGCTGGTTGACGGGCACGCACTCCGACGGCGATCCCGCCGCCGAGCCACGGTTGCTGGAGACGCTGGCCGCCTGATTCGCGGCGCCGGCGACGTCACGTTCTGCCGCACTGGTCTTGCCGACCACATCCGTCGCGGTGACGACGCCACTCGCGATGGCGGCAAAATCCGCAAACGGATTGCTCTTCTTCTTTGCCGGCTTCTTCCCGTCGGCGGGCGGGGGGTTGCACCCGGCCTGCGGGCCCTGGATCGACAGTGAGACGCTATCAAGGCCGTTGGTCTGGTCATTCAACGAGTCACGGTTACCCGATTGTCGTCGTGGCGCCGCTCGCCTTGAACGGCATCGTGTATCGCTGCCAGACCTGGCGATTGAGCCGGGCGCCGTTGCTGTTGGTCGCGAGACCGATCGAGCGACCATCCACGAAGACTTCGACCGAACTGGACGCGCCCCATCCGCCGCCGGAGACATTGCCGACGAAGAACGTCAGGTCATACGTCGTGCCGGGCACGGTCGTCACCGTTTGCTCGACGCCAGCCGGCTTGTTCGCGTCGCCGGTCAAGTCGAGCCATTGGTTGCCATCCTGCGCCGGGAACGCAACGCCCCCGCTGTGAAAATCGCCGCTGGTCAGGGCGACGTTGCCGTCGGCACCGATGACGCGCCATCCCTTGAAGTGGCTGCCCGGCACGAACAGCGTCGAGAGGCCCGTCGCCTGCACGGGTTCTTCGAAGCTGCCGTTCATGATCTCCTGAGCGTCGGCGACCCGCAGGATGGCGAGCGCGGCGAGCGCGCCGACAGTGACTCGAGCACCGATTGGGATCTTCATGACGTTCCCCACCTTGTAAGAACCCTGACATTGAGGCCGCTGCGACCATCGCTGTCCTGCATCGTCGGCGGTTCCGACGCGTCGCGCGTTCGCGGCGACGGTGTCAGTATCCAGAGACGATGCACTCACCGTCGTTCATGGCATTTTTGAGGGCATTGACCATCTTCTTGCCATCCGCCATCAGCGTCGTCGTCGCCTTGCTGTGCGCATCGATCGTGCCATGGGCCTCCGTCGTCTCTGCCGCCGCCAGGATTTCCATCTCCGACCTTACGGCTGCCTGCGTGGTCGGATCGAAGCTGCATTTGCCCGCGGCCGTTCCAATGATCCTCTTCATCAGCAACTTCCCGGTGATCGGGTGCTTGAACGTGCACTCGAACGCGGCGCAGGTCTTCAGGCGCCTCGCGTGTTCCCCGCAATCGCTGGAAAACGCCGGAGGCGCAAACAACGCTTGCAGGCAAGAAGGCCGAGAATCCTGAGTTTGAACATGGAGTGTGCTCTCGATGAAAAACGCACGGGTGCAACCGCTTCGTCAACTTTGGGGCACACTGGCCGCGGGTCGAGATGGAACGGCGGGCCTTCGGCCACACGGCAGGGGTGTGCGACCTGCCAGTGCAGTTTGCAGCCTTTGTAACACGCGCGGACCGAGGCCGGCGTCCTCGGAGCACGTCACCCGAGCTGACGAGTCGACTATTCGCGGGAATTGGCGCGGCGCAGCAAAAGTGCGGTCGGTGCGGGTGCCGGACGACGCGCGTCCGACGGTCATTGTCGACTCTGCGGGCCCGATCTTAGCTTCCATAGCCAAGTGCGCACCACTGCGAACAGGATCAGGAACGCCGGCACGGTGATCTCCAGACTCAGCGCGACGTTGACCCACAAGTCGGTGGGAATCGAGACGTCGCTGAGAAGGACATCCTCGAGGTTGCCCGTATCGCTCCTGAACTGGCAGATGGCGCCCGTTCGGCCGGGTTGGTATTTCTTGTCGTACGACAGATACTGCCAGTGGTGTGCTTGCGCGTAGGCGCGGCAGGCGGGCACCACGCCATAACGCTCCGCGAATACCGCCAGGCCGCAGCCACTAATCAGCGCCAGCACGCCGAGAACCACGGTCGCAATCATGCCCTGTCGTCCACGCCAGATCGGGAGGACGGGCGAGGGGTCGGCTTCCGGAATCGTCATGCGGGCTCCTGAGTGGATGGCAGGCGGCAGCCGATTACGGCACCCGCCTCGGGAGCGCCAAGCCTCACGGTAACTCAAGCCAGACTATGGGCGCCATGGGCGGTCGCCCGGGCTGCGGTTGCCTGGCCATCGGAAAGAGTGGCTTTCCCGCAGTTGGTTTGTTATAGGTCGGACCACGGCCTGCAGCGGCACGCTCGCTGGGCGAGCGTCGACCTCAAAAAGAACTGTCCGCGGTCGATCGTTCAGGGGGAGTCGTCCATGCATGCCTTGCCTCGCGCGCGCAGCCGCTCGGTCGCCCTCGTATTCCTGGTTTCTGCGTTCGCCGCATTGTTTGCAATGACGGTGCGCTCGCAGGGCGTGACGGCAACGGCCAAGCCCGTCGTGTCGTCTGCCCCGGCCGACGTCGCCGCGATGAAGCGGCGGATCGACGAGCTGGAGCGACGCGTCCTGGAGTTGGAGAAACAGAAGGCGGATCAACTGCAGGCGGACAAGGACGACGAGGCGGCGGCCAAGAAGCTCGAGCAGCGGCTCGCGGCCGTCGAGAAAGAGCAACGTGACGCGGCAGCCCGTGACAACGGTGAAGGGCCCGCACATTCGCACGACACGCAAGTCATGCGTGCGCCGTTCGTCGTGGTCGACGACGACGGCAAGCGACTCGTCACCATCGATCGCGGCGGATCGGGTAAGGGCGCGCGACTCATTGTCGGCGATCCGAAGGGGGTGTCGGTGAATCTTGGCGCAGCGAGCGACAGTTCATATGTTCAGCTAATCGACGCACGCGACGCAGTCACGGTTGGACTGGAATCAACGCTATCACATGCGGGAATGGTCACGTTCGGGAAGCTCGGCAAGACCTGGATCGGCTGGGACGGCGCCGACCTAACTCCAAGAGTTGCGGTCGAGAACAAAGCCGGCTGGGCGGTCGTCGAGATGCGTACCTTGCCCGAATCGCAGGGGGGCTGTTCACGCTTGCAGACGCGGCTGGCACCACGATGGTGTCGGCAGGTGTAACCAAGAAAGGAACCGGAAGCGTCAAGACCGGCCCGGCTGGAAACGGCGCGGCTGCCCTGCTGGGGAACGCGGGGATGGCCGCCTCAGAGATCCAAGGTAAGAAATAACGTGCAACGGTTGCACGGAATGATCGAAAAACCTAAAAGGAATCATGAAATGAATCGCGCGCCCACCTTCGGCAACGCCCTCACACCCTCGCTTCTCTCGCTGAGCTTGCTCACCGTCCTTGCAGGGGCTGCGTACGCAGACTGCAAGCCGGTGATTGCAGCTTACGGCAAGGCTGACGCGACCAAGCGCTATGCGATCTACGCCGTGGACAGCCTCGACCAGGCCCCGAAAGGCATGCCGATTACGATCGTGATCGGCGACGTCAAGTACACGGAGCACGATGTCCAGAAGGGCCCTCTTAACATCGTGAAGGACGGTTACACGAAGGGCGGCGCAACGCCGGGATCCGACGCCAATGCGCTGCGGACCGATGAGCAGAAAGGCAAGATGAAGTGCGCGCCGCTTCAGGAACGAAAAGTCGCTGGCGAAGCGGCCTCGGGCTACCACGTCGGCAGCGCCGACCGTGGCGGCGGTGGTCTCGACCCCTTTGGGTACGACATCTGGGTCAGCGTCGCCACGGGCCTGCCCATCGTCAATGCCCCGGAGTCGTCGACGGGCGGATTCCGCTACGTGTACGGCAACCAGGTCGTTGCGCCGACGCCGGACAAGATCAGGAACTGATCGCACGAATCGGTCACGCACCTTGCGTTGCGGGAGTTGCCTGTTATGAAGTCCACGTTGCCTGTGCTGCTGTGCGTCGTCCTGTTGTCGGCATGCTCCGGGTCCAGCAATGCACCTGGCAAAGCAGCGGCCGGCGGCGCGACCGACACCTGGGCCACGAACTGGTGCCAGGCCATGCCGGGCAATACGCAGGCGCAACTCGTGGCGCTGATGGGGAAGCCCACTTCGACTCCGCCCGGGGAGCTGGCGTGGGACGGCCCGAAAGTCTCGTACTACGCGTTCATGAACGCGGACGGTGTGGTGAAGCAGCTCGACATCAGCTCGACGTCGATGAGCGACGAGGAAAAGGCAGCGCTCAAATGCAAGCCTACACGGACGCTCCGGGCGATGCAGCGGGCTGCCGCGGAGGCCGCGAAGACTCCCCATTCGTCGACGCCGGCGTGCGAACTCGTCACTGCAGCGGAAATGTCGGCGATCGTCGGCACCCCGGTCACCGGGACGGCCGAGGATCGCCCGGGTTCATCGACCAAGTGCACCTACAAGCCGGTCTCCGGCATCGCGCCGTCCGTCGAGTTCACCGTCACCTGGGGTGAGGGATACACGGCGATGCAGGGGATGGGACTGGCCGGAAGCCGCGAGCAGGGGCTGGTGACGCCGTACGACGGCATCGGCGACCAGGCCGGGACAGCCGGGCCGATGGTGATGATCCGCACCGGCGACCATCTGGTCACGCTGGTGCTCTCGGGCGTGGCCGACCAGTCGGCCGCAGCCAGGAAGATCTTCGACACCGCGAAGCCGAGAATGTGATGCGCGGAAGCAGCCTGGCTTTCGTGCGGCTGGCGATCGTTGCGCTCGGCGTGAGCGGTGCCGCATCCGCTCGGGCGGCTGACGTGACGCCGTCCGCTGCGGTCGCGCCGAAGGTCCCGTTTGTCGTCGGGCTCAGCACGGTGCGGGCCGTCGCCGCTGCGGAGGGCGATTACGAGACGTTGCGCGTGATCAAGTCGATCGATACGAGCGGATACACGATCGTCGCGTCGGCCGAAGTGCCCGATCCGGGCCAGGGCGGCAAGCTGCGGGAAGTGGTGGTGACCCGCAAGATCCTGGCCGCCGACCAGGCCGGCGCCCGCAAGATGCGCAGCTACTTTCACGATGGCGATGCCGAGTCCTTCCCCGGCACCCTGCCGGGTTTCTCAGCCGCGGTCCTAGGCGACCTGCGCAGCACGGGCCAGGCCGCGTTTACGTTTCAGGATGTCGGCGAGTTCTTCGGGACGTCGGCCGTCAGGGGCGAGTATCGCGGCAGCCTGAATCGTGTCGCGGGCCCGCCGACCACGCTCGCCGTGCTGGTCAACGGCCGCGTGACGCTGCTGCCGGTCCTCCACGCCCGGGGAACGTTGACCGGCAGCAAGGGGCCGGGCCAATTTGAATTCTATGTGCTCGACGATCCGGCCAACCCGATCCTGCTGCGCTGGAGCGGCCCCGGACAGTCCACGACCGTGTTGCGCATCGAGTACCCGGAGCCGAAGGGGTCGCCCGCGTCGATCGAGAGCGCCCTGGCGAAGAACGAAGTGGCCGAGGTCTACGGCATCTACTTTTCGTTCAATCGTGCCGACATCCGCCCGGAGTCGGAGCGCGTGCTCAAGGAGATCGCCGGCGTGCTAACCGCGCACCCGCAGTGGAAGTTGCGCGTCGACGGTCACACCGACGGCATCGGCAGCGATGCGGCGAATCTTGAGCTGTCGAAGCGGCGATCGGCGGCCGTGAAGGATGCGCTGGTGAGCCGTTACGGCATCGAGGGCGGCCGGCTCGTCACCGGGGGCTATGGCGAGTCACAGCCGCAGGCCACTAACGACACGCCCGAAGGCCGTGCCCGCAATCGACGGGTCGAACTGCGGCGACTGTGAACGATGTCTGTGAAGGCGATCTCCATGATCGTCAGGGAGCAGTCCAGGGCGGTCGCGCTGTCCGCGGCATCGATGACTCCGGCCTGCAGTGCACGACATAGGTCGTCTCGAGTCGCGGCGAGGCCATACCACACATTGCAATTCGCAGCCCACGATCCAGCTGCCGGAGCCCATCATGCGTATCAGGTCGCTATTTCCCGCCGCCCCGACGCTGCTGATCGCGCTTGGGGTGTTGGCGGGTTGCGGGGACCGGCAGTCATCCAGCAGCGTGGCCGGCGGCCAGTCGGCGCCAACGCGGCACATCACGACGCCGCGCCAGATCAAGAAGAGCGAGATGAGCGATGCCGAGAGAAAATACGGCATCGCACCGATTCCGGACTCGTCGGTGGAGTACCAACCCGACGTGATCGTGGTCGGCGGCGGCGCCGAATCGGTCCGCGAGCAGCATGCCAACGGATTCATGTGGAGCATCGATGCCGGCGCGGCGCACGCCGATGAACTCAAACCCGGGAAGATCATCTTTCTCACCAATCGTGCCGTTGGGCGCGTGCTGGCGGTCCGCAAGGAGGGTGACACCCTGGTGCTGGTGCTGGGACCGGTGGAGATCAACGAACTCATCCGCAACGCCGACATTCACATTGCCAACATGCCGATCGATTTTGGCGAAGCGCTCGCCTATACGGCCGCGGATCTTCCGGGGCAAGTCGTTTCACTGGCTGAGAATGCCCCGCGACCGGACTCTGCCCTGCAGTCCCTGTTCGGCTACGTGGCCCCTGATTTTCCAGGGCCAGTCAACTCACTGGCCCGGGACACCTCGCCGCCAGCCCATGCCATGCGTGACCTGTTCGTCCGGACCGCCGATACGCCCGCGGCCGCTCCCACGCCGGACGTCTCGAACCTCGTCAATTTCAAGACCGTACCCTTTGCCAGCGAGTCCGGCGTCGGTATGCGCGCGACCACCGATGCGGGTGGCTTGAAGGTCAAGACGGAGGTTCTGGTACACCTTGCCGCGCCCACTCTGGACGTGATTCTGCGCATCAAGGACGGCCGCATCGAGGAAGCGTCGGTGGAACTCAAGGGTGCGGCCGGGCTGACCTGGAAGTTCGACGCCGGCACCGATGTCGGCCGCCGAGCCAACGTCAACGGCCTGCTGACGCCCAACACGGACTTCAGCATCCCCGTCGGTGGTATCGGTCCGGTTCCGATCGCCGTCACGGTACGGCAGCGCTTCCAGATCGCCACGGCGTTGGGCGTCAGGAACAGCACCCTCTCCGCTACCGGCGAATACACATTCAACGGCGGATTCCGGGTCGGATACAGCGGCGGGCAGTGGGGCGTGGGCGGGCCCTTGGGATTCAAGCAAGCGGCGAGTTTCGCCCAAACCGGGCAGGGCGTGTCGCTGGGCGTGAGCGGCATCAATCTCGGGCATTCGATGCGCATCGTCGCCGGTGTGGGAGCATTCGGATTCGCAGTGGGGCCGTATTTCAGCTTCTTCTCTGCGGTGGGCCTGGCGAGGAACTCGGACATCGGCATGCTGGCCTGCATGAGCGCGCCGGTGGTTCTGAAGCTCAACGGAGGTGTCGGATACCTGATCCCTCAATCCGTTACCAGCGCAATCAACTCCATATTGCGCTCGCTCAACATCCGCTATGAGTTGAAAGGCGAAGGTGGGCTGCAACCCAGCGAATCGCTCACCATCGTCAACACGGAGTCCAAGACGGGCGGATGCCGGCCCGCGGATCCGGCCTA
>Ga0209048_10006470_pt1 | contig 10955 bp, 8 predicted proteins | sample FrelakmetCRP12CR_FD_187146 | JGI IMG/M metagenome (GOLD analysis project Ga0209048, IMG submission 187146) | Freshwater lake sediment microbial communities from the University of Notre Dame, USA, for methane emissions studies - CRP12 CR (SPAdes)... | ecosystem: Environmental > Aquatic >... | reverse complement strand
GGGGCATTTATCTTTTTCAGAGCTCCAAACCATCCGGCCGGAAGCCCTGGCCCATATCTGCTGGGATCCCATCCCGGAGATCCATCCCATAACGGACGAGCAACGCCGCCGCCTGCAATATGTCCTCAAAACCGGCTCGCCAGGCGGATGGAAATAGTTTTTCACCGAGGGATGAAGACTAAGGGGGGAAAGGATTGGACCGTCTATATCCTCCGCTGCGGGGATGGGTCTCTCTACACGGGGATCGCAAAAGATGTCCAGGCTCGGGTCAAGCAACATAGTGAGGGCCGGGGGGCAACCTACACGCGAACTCGCCTGCCCGTCAAACTATTATATCTACAAGAAAGGTTGACGCACTCTGAAGCCCTCATTCGAGAAGCACAAATAAAAGCGATGCCTCGCTCCAAGAAAGAGGAAATCATTTCTGTTTCTGGTATTCAAACGCCTTTTCGCTCTCGCGCCTAACGCCTTGCGGTCGCATTCGGCCATTTTCCGATCCTTTATTAATCCTCTCCCTTCTTCCCTCTGGTCGTTTACTCAGCCCTTTGCCCAACGCCCTCTAGGCCCTCCAGTCCTACGCCCCTGGGATCCGGTTTTCCCCTACTCCCTGCCCCCAGAACTCTAACCTTTTTTTTATTGACTTCCTACAGATGATTTTTATATACCTATACCTGCCCGGCGATTACCGGGCACCCTTTTCTGAAATTCCCTTCCTTAAGTTAATACGGTAATAAAAACGAATTCGGAGTCTTTCGTAGGGTCGGCGCTCCCGCCGACCAGGCCCGGGCTCGCAGCGGGAAAGGAGGCGGCCGGTGTTCAAGGATTTGATCGGAGATCTTTCGGAAATAAGATTATTCAACCTGGTAAAACCCCTGGTGGACGGGAAGAAGTCCGGGCTGATGACGGTCAAGGGTAAGGAGGTGGCGGAGTTATATATTGAGGGGGGCCAGATCGTCCACGCCCGGACCGACACCTTGAACGGAGAAGAAGCGATCCTGCCCATTATGGACCTGGACAACGGCCGGGTCACCTTTAATTGGCGAGCGTCGCCGGAGGAACGCACGGTGCGCCTGCCCACCGAGCAGGTCATGTCGAATTGGTCCCAACGGGAGGAGGAGTGGAAGAAGATCAGGCAAGCGGTGCCTTCCGCCAAGGCCGTTTTCTGCCTGGTGGTAGATAGCGGCGGCGAAGACCGGATGATTCCGGCCGGACAATGGGGCGTACTCGCCCTGTGCAACGGGAGGCGAAACATCTCCGAAATGGCCGGTCGGCTCGGGCGGACCGTGTTTGATGTTTCGGGCACCCTCTGCGCCCTGATTGAAAGAGGTCTGGTCGAAAAAACGGATTTGGCCGACATTCCCCAAGCGGGGCTGAGGACCACGGTTGACGAGGCCTTTTTCGAGGCCGCCGAGACGGAACTCAAGAAGGTGGTGGGGCCGATCGCCCGGATCATCCTGAACGATACCCTGGCGGCTTTTGAGGAATCCCGGGAGGCCTTCCCGAAGGACCGGGTGAAGAGTTTCATCTCGACGGTCTGTGACCAGATCACGGAGGAGCCGAAACGGGAAAAGTTCGGCAAGGCCATTTATCTCGCCTGGCTTTCTTCCTTCGAAACCAATTAAGCACTCAAAACCAGGAGGATCGATCATGACGGAAATATCGAAGCGCGAGGGGGGCTTTCCGGACCGGATAACGGGACCACTCAGGCAGCGGATGAACCGGCTGGGGTTAAAGGGAACCCTGCTGTTGGGGATCTTCGTCCCCATTCTGATCGCCTTCCTGGTCATCGCCGGCCTGCTTTTCGTCAATGTGGGCCCGTTGGTCAGCATCCGGGCCCTCGGTTCCAACAGCCTGAAGGAACTGGGCGCCGCCAGCGTCAAAGAATCCGTCGCTTCCCTCAACAAACTGGGAGAGAAGATCATTCAGGAAAAAGCCGAGGGGGTGGCCCGGCAGATTGAAATCTACCTCGAAGCACATCCGGGCCTGTCGGAGGCGGCCCTGGCCAACCAGCCGCGTCTCCAGGAGATCGCCATCCAGCGGGTCGGGGAAACCGGCTATACGGCGGTTCATAACAATAATGGGATCAACTATTTTCACGTCAACCCGAAGATCGTGGGGACCGACCTGCATAAGCTGGCCGGTAAACTGCCGGAATTCGTTAAGGTCATGGAAGCGGGGCTGAAAGGGGCTTCGGGCGGCTATTACCAATGGACGGACATCGATGGGAAGGTGCGGCCCAAGTACATGTTCAGCGCCCCGGTGGAAGGCACGAACCTGATCGTGGCCGCCACGACCTACATAGACGAATTCGGAAAACCGGCCGGCGCCATCCTGGCCAAGGTGGACCGGATGCAGGCCGCCTACGCGGAGCGGTACAGAAACCGGTTTCTGATTTTCCTGGCCATCGTCCTGATCGACCTGGCCGTGCTGCTGGCGGTCATCTACGCCTTTTCGTCTTCCCTAGTCCGGCCGATCCGTCAACTGTCGGAAGCGGCCGACCGGATCAGTATGGGGGACCTGGAGGCGGCCGTCAACGTGGAGGGGGAAGGAGAGGTCGCCCGACTGGGCCAGTCGATCGAGCGGATGCGAACCAGCGTCAAAACCGCTTTAGAGCGACTGGAGAACCGAAAACCGATAACCATTCGCAAATAAAAGGAGGAAGGATATGAAAGGGCGCAACGGGCCGAAGTGGGCCTTCCTCGTACTCGGTCTGACAGTCTTCCTGTTCTGTTTTGGTGACCTGGTTTCCGGTCAGGGAGCCCCCAAAGCGGCGCCCGAAACCCGGCCGGCCCTTCCGTCCGCCGCGGATCAACCGGCGGCCCTACCGGAGCATACCCTGACGATCCTCCGGACCGGGAACGGGCAAGGCAAGGTGATAGCCAATCCCGCCGGATCCTCCTTCGAAGAAGGGACGCCGGTGACCCTGGTGGCGGTTCCCGCCCCCTATTGCGTTTTCCAGGGCTGGAGCGGTAACTGCGCAGGCTCCTCCCCCACTTGTCGGGTCAGAATGTCAACCGACCGGACCGTTACCGCCATATTTTCCCTGAAAACCTACTTGATCCACGTCCGCTCCCCGATGAACGGGGTCATCCATCCTTACGGGAATGTCAAAGCCGCTCACGGGGAAAAGCGGAGGTTCCAGATTATCCCCCTGCCTGGCTACCGGGTTTCCGAGGTCCTGGTGGACAAGGTTTCGCAGGGCGCCATAGACTCCTACACCTTCAAGGAGGTCACCGGCGACCACGTCCTGGAAGCGATTTTCGTGAAACAGTAGGCCATCGAGCGTTAGGCAAAATCTGAAGCGCCTCGCCGCCTCAGTGGACGCGGGGCTGCCGGTAGTACCATTGGAGTTGATCGGGGCTGCTGTCTTCATCCACATTTTCCAGTTCAACAGTCTTTTTCCCCTGGCCCGGAGGCAGGACCTCCTTCAGTTTCCACTGCCCATCCAGGCGGCCGAAAGTCCAGTACTCTTCAAAGGGCGTGACGGTTTCCTGTTCGCTCAGGGCCTGATCGCCCTTGTGGATGACGCGCTGGGCGTGAGCGCTGATCCGCACCGTAAATTCATCCCGGGTATTGTCCCCGAAGTTGCGGACCAGGAGCAGCTCCACCTTCCGCACGCAGAGGTTGCGGTATTCCACGCGGACGCCCTCATTCTTCCAGTAATCCACCTGGGTCTTCAGGTCCTCGGCCACCTTCGGAAACAGGTCGGCGGTAGCGACCCGGGCCGGATCGCCGGTTTCCCGGGCCAGGTAGACATCCAGGAAAACCTGGCGTGCCCTTTCGAGCATCCGGTTTCGATGCCAGAGCTTGTCGGTCTGGGATAGAAAGTTGATCATGCGGTCGATGCGGGTGGCTTTCTGCTCCACCTCTTTTTCCAGCCAGGGCCCCGCCTCCCCTTTGGGGACGGCCGCTGCACCGTAAATCCCCTTCAGCGTTTCATCGGTCAGCATCTCGGCGTAGTTTTCATCCTTAAGGATATCCGATTCCCCCGCCTGCTCGATCTCCCGGAGCAGCCAGCGTCCGTTTATCACCTGAAAGGTCCAGAACTCCTGAAAACGCGCCGGGATCTGATCCCCCCGGAGGAATTTTCCCGAGCGGTCATCCAGATAGTAATCCCGGGCCGAGGCGGTGATCAGGGCGGTGAACTCCCTTTGATCAGCCTTTTCCGTGTAGCGGGCATTCACCAGGTCGATCCGTTCCACCTTCAGGTCGTCGATCCGGTTGATCTCGTGGTTCCTGGCCAACCCCTGGAGCTGGGCCGTATGCTGGGTAAACAGGTCCGGTACCAGCAAGGGGCCCATGGGGCCGTATTCCCGCTTGCCCCAGCATTCCTGCAATTTAAGGAAGGTGGCCTCCGCCAGACTGCGCAACGTTTCCGGGGAGACGGAGGAATCCTGCCGGCTCAGGAAGGTCAGGAGTTTTTCGGTCTTTTCCGCCTTGGGGGTGATTTGATTGCGCGGGTAGACGAAATCGAGGTTTTCACTCTTTTTTTTGGACGTTTTAGATGCGGCGACGATCAAGATAAAGACAATAAAACCAAAAAATAATATGAAAAAAAATAAAAATACCAAAAACTCCCATGTCGAACCGTCCCCGCTCCCCCCGGAAGAGGATCGAGAACTCGAGCTGCTGGAGCTCCCCCCCCCCTTGTTGTGGGTTAGAAAACCAGAGGCCAGGAAGGTGTTGGGGCGGCCCACGCTGAGGTTGTAGACCGGTTGTGGACGCTCTTCCCAAACAATCCGGCTGATCCGGGCCGTTTGGAGAACCCCGTCTTTCCAGATGACCACTTTCTGTCCCGGCTGCAATCGGCCGGCCGGAACAAAGCCTCCGTCAGGGCAACCCATTGGATGGTCGGAGGTGGTTCGCAAGGATCCGGCATCCGTGACGACTTCGATCAAAAGGGCCCGGCTCTTAAAAATCTTCTTTACGCGGGCCGGGACGATCCTTCCTTCTGAATCGACGGCCAGAACCGGGCTTCCCGTGGTAAGTTGTTCAATCGAGGTCCGGCCCTGTGGGGTCTGGACCGGGGTCCCCGCCGGCAGACAGCCGCCCCCCTTGTTGTGGACCACCACGCCTTCCGCGATGAACGTATGAGGACCGGCAACTTCGAGATTGAAGACGAGTCCTTCCTTGAGGCCGGATTCGATTCCCCGAACCTTTTCGGCGGCCAGCCGGCCGTCCTTCCAGCGAGTGATCCGGTCTCCCGGACGGAGATCCCCGGCCGGCCGGAACCTTCCTTCCCCCAGGCTTATCGGGTGGTCCTCGGTGGCCAGCAGGGAACCTCCGGGGGTCTTAATTTTCAGCAGGGGGCTTTTATTCACCAGGATGGTTTTCACCAGGCTTCGCACCGTCCGCCCCTCCGGATCGATGGAAAGGACTTCGTCCCCGGCAGCCAGCGCTTCGATGGGCCGCGCTCCTTGGGGAGTGGCAATCCCGGTTCCGGTCGGGAAGCAGCCCCCGCCCTTGTTATGGACGGCCACGCCGCTGACGAAAAAGGTATGGGGCTGATCGGTCTGGAGGTTATAAACCTGGACCCGTTCCCGGACCCGCTCCAGGGACACAATCCGCTGTTCAGTAAGCCATTTCCCGTCAAAAGCCAGAATGGCGTCGCCCGGTTTGAGGGCTTCGACCGTCTTGAAAGTTCCTCGGCCGACGTAGAAAGGATGCTCCGCGGTTACCCGCAGGGTGACCCGATCGGTCTTCATCAGAAAATACTCGTCCGCCTGGAGCCGAATCACCGCTAGGGTGCGGGTGGGTACCAGATGTCCGTCGGGCGTGAAGGCCCAAAGCGCATCGCCCGGTTTCACGGCGCTGATCAGCGTTTCCGTGCCGTCCGCTCTAAGGATGGGGCTGTCGGGCAGGAAGCAGCCCTTGTTGTGCAGGACCAGGTCCCCGGCGATAAAGGTCCCTCCCGGGCTGACTAAAAGATTATACGCCGGGCGTTTGCTCGGCAGACGATGAATGGACTGGACCGCCTCGGCCTTCAGTGCCCCGGCCCTGAACAGGAAAATCAGGTCTCCCGGAAAAAGGGAACCGGCCTGACGATACGTTCCGCGGGCCACCATGATCGGATGTTCGGGGGTAACCCGCACCCGGGTTCCCCCGGCGGACAGCTCCAGGTACTCTTCGGGGACCACCCGGATAACCGCCCGGACTTTCGCTTCCCGGAGTTGGCCGGAAACCATGCTCCAGACCGGGTCGCCCACCCCCAGCTTTTCAATAGCCACCGGGCCCTTGAGCGTCCGAATCGGAGTGCCCTCTTCCAGACAGCCGCCCCCGCCCCGGGCCCAGGAAAGGGCCGGGCTGAGCAAAAGGAGCAACAACCCCGCCAGTCCGACAAGCCGTTTCATAAGCGCCTTTCGTAATGGGTATTAATGCAAGGCGGCCAGGATCCCGCCCAGTACCGCGGCGGCGATGACGATGCTCACCCCCAGGATGGCCGAGCCCACGATCCGCCCGTAGTATTCCCCCACCGCGGCATTGCCGCGGGCAATTTCCTTCTGTTCGTCGATGTTGGGGGTGAGGCGATCGATGAGCCCCGGGAGAATAAGCGAGGAGGCGATCACCAGCGCCATCCCGATCACGCCCCCGATTACTGAAAAAACCATTGACCAGCCGATATTCTGCAGCGTTTCAACCATGGTAATCCCTTTCTCAATTAAGAAAAAACCGGGTTAACTCCTCGAAGCCCTCGCTAAAACTTCACTTGAGGAACCACGCGTTCCGCGGCGTCTTCCACCTGAAAAAATGGCTCGGCCTGAAAACGGAAAATAGTGGCAACGATATTGCTGGGGAACATTTCCACCCGGTTCTTGTAGCGCATGGCGGCGTCGTTATAGTACTGCCGGGAAAAGCCGATTTTGTTCTCGGTGTTGGAAAGCTCCTCCTGCAGGGCCAGGAAGTTTTGATTGGCCTTGAGGTCCGGGTAGGCCTCGGCTACGGCGAAGAGGGAACGCAGGGCCGAGGTCAGGGCGTTTTCAACCTGGGCCCGTTGCTCCACCCCGCCGGTAAAGTTGACGGCCTGCTGCCGGGCCTGGACCACTGCTTCCAGGGTCTGTCTTTCGTGGCCCGCATACCCCTTGACCGTTTCGATCAAGTTGGGAATCAGGTCATAACGCCGCTTGAGCTGGACGTCGATCGAACTCCAGGCGCTTTTCACCTCGTTCCTCCCCCGGACCAGGGCGTTGTAAGGACCGATCACCAGGAAACCCAGAACAACCAATAAAACCAGGATCACGATTAAAGACATCAGAGGACCTCCTCTTAAACAAGATACTTATATTCCGCTTTTTGAGCCCAAAATGGCAACTATAAATAATTCCCTCCGGAAAAAAGATTGAGGGGGATGCCGTTGGAGGGGAGGGTGCGGAAAGAAGTGATCTGGAGATAGGATTTCAACGAATTCAAGGATGTCCTAAAGTCAAAAGACGCTTCGGGCCTGAGAAACCTTCCGTCGGAGTTAACGGGGGAGCTATCGGGGTTGGAAAAATTCCGGTTTAATTTGGCTTGGAAGGAAATCGACCTGATACGGGTCCAGCCCTGATGGGCGATGGGAGGCGTAAATTTTTAGCTGGTGACGTTTCTTTAGGGTTTGGCTGGTCCAACCCCGATTCCGATCAATCAATTCGTCGATTTCTTCCGGGTAGAAGGAAATTACCCCAGTTCTTTGGCAAATCCCCTGAAAATGCCTATTGTTGGTCTTGGTCCGACCCCCCCCGTTTGATGGCTTCGAAACGACTTTTTGGCCATACAGCGATCATCGGCGGCGCCATTAAGGGGAGCGTCGCCGGGTAGGATGAGATTTCCGATGGGGGCCACGGATTCTTTATGGGCTATTCCAGGATTATCTTTTACTGTTTTAATTTTTGTTTTATAATGGATCGAATTCTGGTCGACCATAAAAGAGAGCTTTTTAATGAAAACGTTATCTTTGTCCGATCTTCTTTCGCCGACCTAATTCTCTTAACTATCTTAACCATCCTACGCTATGACTACTATGACTAACCCATCTATCTTCAAGGCTTACGATATCCGCGGCGTTTACGGTGTGGATTTGGACGACGAGACTGCTTACAAGATCGGCTATGCTTACGCCGAAATGAGAAAAAAAGAATTGCCAGTGGACCGTCCGCTACAAATAGCGGTTGGCGCGGATATGCGCCTGTCTTCGCCGGCGCTCAAGGAAAAAGTAATTCAAGGCCTGATCCATGGCGGAGTAGATGTAGCCGATATCGGACTGGCTTCCACTCCGACTTTATATTTCGCGGTAGCCAATTACCATTACGACGGCGGAGTATTGGTCTCGGCCTCGCATAACCCCAAGGAATATAACGGCTTCAAACTGGTGCGCCAAAAGGCCTGGCCGATGAGCGGCGAAGGCGGTCTATATGAGTTAAGGGAGTTGGTGGCCAAACTGGAATTGACAGACATTAAGCCGCCGGCAACGGCCAATTTTCGGTCTGCCAAAAGCGATGTGCTGGCGGATCAGGTGAGGCATGATCTGAAGTTTGCCGACTATCAAAAAATAAACCAATTTAAAATAGTGATCGATCCGGCCAATGCAATGGGCGCGCTTTATTTTGACGAGCTATTCAAAAATATTCCGCAAACGGAAATTGTCCGCATGAATTGGGAATTGGACGGTTCTTTCCCGGCGCATGAGGCCGATCCATTTAAAGAAGAAAATCTGCGCGGCTTAGGCGCGCGGGTCAAACAAGAGAACGCCGATTTGGGCATAGCCACCGACGGCGACGGCGACCGCATATTTTTTGTTGATGACAACGGGGAGCCGGTAGAGCCCGGCATTACGCGGGCGATCCTTTGCAAAATATTTTTGCGCGAAAACCCGGGCGCCAAGATCTGCTATGACATCCGGCCGGGAAAAATCACTTATGACACGATAGTAGAAAATGGCGGTGTACCGATCGTAACCAAAGTCGGACATTCGTTGATCAAGCAAAAAACGATCGAAGAAGGGGCGGTATTCGCCGGCGAATCCTCCGGTCATTTTTTTCTAAATATGGGCGAGGAGGGCTGTTATGAAGTACCGCTTATAGTTACTTTAAAAATTCTGGCCGAGCTGTCGCTAGGCGGTATGAAATTCAGCGAATATATCAAGCCGTATGAAAAATATTTTCATTCCGGCGAAATAAATTCGCGCGTAGCCTATGCGGCTGAAAAAATTAAAGAGATAAAAGAAAAATATAAAGACGGACAGCAAAACGATCTGGACGGTATTACCATTGAGTATCCGGATTTCTGGTTTAATGTCCGCGGTTCCAACACCGAACCGCTTCTGCGCCTAAATCTGGAGGCCATCAGCCAAGAGGTCATGGAAGCTAAACGCGACGAAGTTTTAGGTATAATGAGAAAGTGAAATTTCCTTTTTCAAGTAGATTTTCTGAATCATCCGGGCCCACTTCCGGTTGGGTTTTCATCTAATTCCAGGAAACGGGGAATGAGGGCATCCTGATTCACCTTTTAATGAAGCCCTCGGGAAAGGTTACTATAGTCCCCATTGACTATAATCCAGAGGCCCCGATGACTGAACCCCAACCTCCCAGGCTCCAATTCTGGCTGATGGCTGCGCGCCCGCGCACACTGCCCGCCGCCGCCGCCCCCGTTTTTGTGGCCATCGCCTTCGCCCTGCGCGATGGTGTTTTCTACTGGCCCTCGGCACTGGCCTGTTTACTGATTTCCCTGCTGATGCAAGTCGGCGCGAATTTTGCCAATGACCTGTTCGACCATGAGCGCGGCACGGACACGCCCGACCGTCTCGGGCCCACGCGCGTCACGGCTGCCGGGTTGATCTCTCCGAGGCAGATGCGCCTTGGCACCGCGGCCGTCTTCGGCCTGGCGGCGCTGCTCGGTTTGTACTTGGTTTGGCTGCGCGGCTGGCCGATCCTGGCCCTGGGTGCGGCCATCATTATCGCCGCGCTGACTTACACCGGCGGCCCGTTCCCTTATGGCTATCACGCCCTTGGCGATGTCTTTGTTTTCCTGTCTTTTGGCGTCGCTGCCGTTTGCGGCACGTATTATGCCCAGTCGGGCACGCTCACGCCCACGATTGGTTGGGCCTCTGTGCCGCTGGGACTGCTGATTATCAACATCCTGGTGGTCAATAATACCCGTGACCTTACCACCGACACGGCCGCCAATAAACGCACCCTGGCTGTTCTGCTCGGCCGGGAAGCGATGCGCACCGAATATCTGCTCTGTTTGCTGGGCGCTTATCTGGTTCCATTGGGATTGTGGACGTTTGGCCTGGCCTCTGTGGGCGGGTTGCTGTGCTGGTTTTCCATCCCCCAGGCTGTGCTTCTCTATCGTGAGTTTTCACAGGCCGAAGGCCGTTCCCTGAATAAAACCCTGGGCGGCACGGCGCAACTGGCGCTGGTCTATGCCGTTTTGTTTGCCTTGGGGGTTGTGGTAATCCGGTAAATCGCAAAACGGAAGTTAAGATTTAATTGGTGTTCTGCCACGGACAGAGCCAGCGTTCCAGCCTGTCGACCGTGAAATACATTCCCAATCCCAGCAGGCTCATGGCCACCACGCCGGCATACATGGCGGGATAATCGAGCAGGGTGCTGCCCTCGAAGTAAATGTAATACCCCAGCCCTTTGGTGGTGGCAAAAAGCTCGGCGATATACAGCACGGCCACTGCCGTCCCCACGCTTTGACGGAGTGCCGTCAAAATAGCCGGGAAGCTGGCGGGTAGGTAAACATACCTGAACAGCGCCCGCCGTCCCGCGCCGAGACTCATCACGGACTGGATCAACTCCGGGCGTAGGCCGGCAGCCTGGTCACGGACAAGGACCAGGATCTGGAAAAATAAAATCAAAAAGATGATCACAATCTTGGCCGCGTCGCCAATTCCGAAAAAGAGCAAAATGATGGGCACAAAAACGACCTTGGGGATGGGGTAAAGCAAATAAATCACGGGGGAAAAGAGGCGGTTG
>Ga0209048_10006469_pt1 | contig 10955 bp, 7 predicted proteins | sample FrelakmetCRP12CR_FD_187146 | JGI IMG/M metagenome (GOLD analysis project Ga0209048, IMG submission 187146) | Freshwater lake sediment microbial communities from the University of Notre Dame, USA, for methane emissions studies - CRP12 CR (SPAdes)... | ecosystem: Environmental > Aquatic >... | reverse complement strand
GACCGGCGCCCCGATGATCCCCAGCAAGGGGAACGAGGTGTTCGTCGCCAGGTTGACGCCCTTCGGGTAGTTCATCCAGGTGGTGACGAAGAGGTTGTGCCCGTGGGTCAGCGCGTAGGAGGGCCAGGCGAGGAACCACACCTCCTGCACCTGGTCTCCGCAGGCGCATCCGGTGATCTGGGTCGAACTGGTCCAGGAATAGCCCCCGTACAGCAGGGTGGAGCAGAGGGCGTAGAGGCCGAGGCTCACCACGCCGGGCCACCTGCGGCGCACGCCGGTCGGTCTCCGGGCGGGGGCACCCGGCTCGGCTGCCCGGTCCGTCGGTGGGCGTGCCCGGGCCGGTTCCGGGGACGGCGCGTCCACCCGTGTGGCGAGTCCGTCGGTCACGGCGTCACGGCGTCACGGCGTCACGGTGGCGGGAGCACCGGCACCGGGCGGCCTGCGGGCGTCATGCGGGTGACCCTATCCGATGTGAGGTTTCACCTGGCTCCCATGACGTTGACCTCGGGGGCGGGGCGCCCCCCGGGGATCCGGCCGGCCGACGGCCCCGGCCCGGGTCGGGGGGGGGTACGATCGCTGGTGCGGGTCCGTCCCCGGATGCCAGTCGGCGTCACGGGAGTCAAGTAGTCTGTCGGTCGTCAGCCGACCCCCCAGCCGACCCCCCAGGAGGAGCCTCTGTGGCCGTGCACGCCTGCACGATCATCGCCCGCAACTACCTTCCGCTGGCACGTGTGCTCGGGACGTCGTTCCGTCAGCATCACCCCGACGGGGTACTCACGGTCCTGGTCTTCGACGATGTCGACAAGCAACTGACGGGTGCGGACGAGCCGTTCGACGTCGTGCACATCGACGACCTCGGTGACGATGTTCCCGAGCTCTACCGCTTGGCGGCGATGTATGACGTCACGGAGTTCGCCACTGCCCTCAAACCCTGGCTGCTGGAGATGCTCCTCCGCAGGGGTGCCCCCTCGGTGCTCTACATCGACCCGGACATCCAGATCTTCGACTCCCTCCAGGAGATCGCCGACCTGGCCGCGACGCACGACATGGTCCTGACGCCGCACGCCGTCGAACCGATGCCTCGCGACGGCAAGATGACGTCGGAGACTGCCATCCTGGCCTCGGGCATCTACAACCTCGGGTTCATCGCCGTCGGACGAGGTGCGCTGGACGCAAGTGCGTCGGGCAAGCCCTCGTTCATCTCGTTCTGGAAGGAACGCCTCGTCCGCGAGTGCGTCAACGATCCTCAGGGGATGCGGTTCGTCGACCAACGGTGGATGGACTTCGTCCCCGCCGTCTACGAGCCGTTCATCATGCGGGAGAAGACCTACAACGTCGCATACTGGAACCTGGACCACCGGGACCTGGTGTGGACCGGTTCCCGGTACGAGATCGACGGCGAACCCCTCAAGTTCTTCCACTTCTCGGGGTTCAGCCCCAACGAGCGCCACCTCCTGAGCAAGCACCAGATCGACCGCCCGCGGATCCTGCTCTCCGAGCGTCCCCACGTTCGCAGGATCTGCGACGAGTACGCCGATCTGCTGATGGCCAACGGGTACGGGGCCGCCAGCTCCAGCGAGTACGCGTTCGGCCGCATGGCCAACGGTGTGCGGATCGACGAATTCGTGCGCTGGGTGTACCTGGGCGCCGTCATCGCCGCGGACGAGGATGAGGACGAGTACCCGCCCATCCCCTGGGACACCGAGGGCGCTGAGGCTCTCTGCGCGTGGATGAGCGCACCGCCACGCGTGGAAGGTGATCCCGGCCACCTCTCGGTCTACATGGCCACCGTGTTCGGCAAGCGCGTCAATGAGCTCCGCCCCGTGTTCTTCGACCCCCAGGGTGCCGATCGCGAGCGGTTCCTGGCGTGGGCCCGCGGGCAGGCCGACAAGGGGGCGCTGATCGGGGAGTTCGTGGAGACCGGCGAACCCGCGATGGAGTCCGCCCAGGACGACTCTCCGGGGATCACCGACTGGGTGCCGTCCGACCGGCTCCGTCCCGGCTATCTCGTCGCCGGGTACCTGAAGGCCGAGCTGGGGGTGGGCGAGGGTGCCAGGCTGCTGGTCGACTGCCTCGAGGCCACCGAACTCCCGTATTCGACGTTCGCGTTCACCCAGACCCAGAGCCGCCAGGAGCACGGGTTCGCCGGAGGCGGGCAGGGCACCCGCGACTTCGACGTGAACATCGTGTGCGTCAATGGCGACCAGGTGCCGAACTTCGCCGGGGCGGTCGGCCCCGGCTTCTTCGCCGGGAGGTACACCATCGGCCAGTGGGCCTGGGAGCTCGAGGAGTTCCCTGACTCGTGGGAGCACTCCTTCACGTTCGTCGACGAGATCTGGGCGGTGTCCGAGTTCTCTCGCCAGGCCATCGCCGCCGCCACCGACAAGCCGGTGTTCGCCTTCCCCCACGCCATCGTCGAGCCCGACGTGGCGCAAGGCGTGGGACGTGAGGAACTCGGCCTGCCGGCCGGGCCGTTCGTGTTCCTCTTCTGCTTCGACATGCTCAGCATCCTCGAGCGGAAGAACCCCATCGGCCTCATCGATGCCTACTGCCGTGCGTTCGACGGTGACTCGGGGACGGTGCTCGTGTTGAAGATCATCAATGGCGACCGGGCTGTTCCCGACCTCGAGCGGATCCGCCTCGCCGTCGAGTCCAGGGACGACATCATCCTGATGGAGGGCTATCTCCAGGACGACCACGTGTCCGCCCTCATGGCGGCATCGGACTGCTTCGTCTCCCTCCACCGGAGCGAGGGTTTCGGCCTCACCATGGCCGAGGCGATGGCGCTCGGGAAGCCGGTCATCGCCACCGGGTACTCGGGGAACCTCGACTTCATGGACGACGCGACGGCGTACCTGGTCCCCTGGACCTACTGCGAGGTCCCGAAGGGGTGCGACCCCTATCCGGCGGGTGCCAAGTGGGCCGACCCCGACCTGGAGGAAGCCGCTCGGCTGATGCGCCATGTCGTGGCGCATCCGGACGAGGCCGCGGCCAAGGGGGCGGCGGCCCGCCAGTCGGTGCTCACCAGGCACGCTCCGGCCCGACGGGCCCCGTTCCTCCGGGATCGGCTCGACGACATCGAACGGGGTCGGGCCGACATGTTGGCGAAGGCGGCCCTCGCCGCTACGTCCAGCGCCGGGGGTCCGACCAGGAAGTTCGTGGCACGTGTGATCCAGTCGGAGCGGATGACCCGCTACCCGCGGCGCCTCGTCCACCGGGTCCGCGACTACTCGGGTACGGCCTGATGCGGCCGTGTGTCGGCTCCCTGCGAGCCGACATGGGCAGAGGAGAGTAGTCGTGGAGTTGGCCGATGTGAGGAACAACTGGGATGCCCTCGGGCGGGAGAACCCGCTCTGGGCCATCCTCTCCAGCCAGGACGAGTGGGAGATCGGAGCGTTCTTCGAGACTGGGCGCGAGGAGATCCGGGAGATGCTGGCCCAGCTCGAGGAGCTCGGGCTGCGACCGGGTGGCCGTGCGCTCGACTTCGGGTGCGGTGCCGGCAGGCTCACCCAGGCCCTGGCCGACCACTTCGACTCGGTGGTGGGCGTCGACGTGGCCCGATCGATGATCACCCTGGCCGACGAGTGCAACCAGCTCGGTCGCCGGTGCCACTTCGTGCTCAATGAAGCGGCCGACCTGTCGTGCTTCGAGGACGCGTCGTTCGACTTCTTGTACACCAACATCGTCCTCCAGCATGTGGGGACCGAGTTGGCCAAGGGCTATCTGAACGAGTTCTTCCGCGTGGTGGCCCCGGGCGGGATCATGGTGTTCCAGGTCCCGAGCCATCTGGTTCCGGTGCGCGCCATCACGCCCGAGGGGTGCAGGGCCCGGATCGAGGTCCTTGACCCGGGACCCTCGGGTGACGGCACCGTGCGCACCTCGGCCGGGATCCCTCTTCCGTTCACCGTCAGGCTCCAGAACACCGGCAGCGAGCACTGGGGTGACGAGGACCAGGTGCGGCTGGGCTTCCAGTGGTTCCGCGAGAACGGCGACGGACGTGTGCTGGTCGACGACGGGCAGCGGGTGCACCTGCCTGAGCGCCTGGCGCCCGGCGACACGGTCGAGCTCCCGTTCACGCTCGATGTGCCCGCCACCGCGGGCACGTTCACGCTGGAGATCGACATGGTCCAGGAGGCAGTGGTCTGGTTCAAGGACCACGGGTCCGAGGTGACCCGTCTCACGGTCGTGACCTCGGCCCCGGCAGACATCGACGCGGCGTCCGGTGCCCCCGCCGTCCCGGCCGACGGGACCCAGGAGGACGACGCACCCCCGGCCATTCCCCGGATGGAGATGCACCCGGTGTCGCGCCAGGACGTCCTGGACATCGTCGAGCGCAACGGCGGCGAGGTCGTCGCCGTGCTGGACGACGCCGCCGCCGGGCCCGAGTGGGTGAGCTTCCGCTACGTCGTCCGCCGCCCGGCGCCGGGGGACGCCCGGGCGTAGGGCGGGACGTGTCCGGGGCCCCGTGGCGGAGCCCCACACGGACCCCCGACCCGGACCAGCCCGAGCCCCCGATTGGTGCAGGCGTGCTCCTTTCCGGGAGTGGCGTCGGTCACCCCGGGTTGGCCTACCATGCGTCGGTGGTCTTCCGGGTTCGCAGTGGACGGCATGGAGTCGAGGGGCAGACCGCCGATGACTCGGGGATCATTCCGAGGCGGACCACGACGGCCGGGATGACATCGCCCCGGGCCGACCGTTGAGTCCGAACCTGCGGGCACCGGTGGTCCGGTCGCTGGAGCTCACCGGGCGGCGTGTCCGACTCGGCACGCTCGTGGAGTCCGACTACGCGGCCTGGCTCGAGGTGCGGGAGCGCTGCCGGGACTGGCTGGTGCCGTGGGAGCCCCGATCGAAGGGCGCGCCGCTGCCGGCCGAGGACCAGGCCAGTTTCACTGCCCGGTGCGCCATGCGCGAGCGCGAGCGCCAGCTCGGATCCGGGTTCGGCTTCGGCCTCTTCTACGACGGCCGGTTCTCCGGCGAGGTCACCCTGTCGTCCATCCAGCGCGGGCCGTTCCAGAACGGGGCCATCGGCTACTGGATCGACAAGGACGTCGCCGGCCTGGGCCTCACGCCCGAGGCCGTGGTCGTCGTGCTGCAGTTCGCCTTCGAGACCCTGCGGCTCCACCGGGTGGAGGTCGCCATCATCCCCCGCAACGCGGCCAGCCGGCGGGTGGCCGACAAGCTCGCGCTGCGCAACGAGGGGACCGCCCTGGGCTTCCTGGAGATCAACGGCCAGTGGGAGGATCACGTGCGCTACGCCATGACCTCCGAGGAGTGGGCCGCACGGGCGGCCGAGCTCCGGGCGGCCTGGCTGGCGTAGGTCGGGCCCCGACCGAGCGCCCGCACCGGAGCCGGGCTCAGGAGTCGATGCCGCGGACCACGGCGGGGGAGTGGCGGAAGAACTGCTCCACGTCCTGCTCGTAGCGGTACTCGGGGATCGTGGACCCGGTGGCGCGTCGCAGATTGTTGGCCCGGGCGAAGCTCTGCACGGTGCCGGCGCTCGTGTACCGGTAGTCGAACCCGGCCTCCCGCAGCCGGGAGGTGTCCACGCCGCGCCCGTAGGTGACCAGTCCCTCCATCTCGGGAGGGAAGCGCACCCCGGCGAGTCGCTGCAGGGGCGCGGCGAACAGGCGGGGCCGCACCGGCGGGAGCGGCAGCAGGTGGGCGCCGCTGATGGACGCGACCTCGCTCCAGGGGAGTTTTCCCTCGCCGGCCACGTTGAACACCCCGGGAACCCGGTGGGACGTGACGAACTCGAGGGCCCGCACCACATCGTCCTCCTCGACGAACTGGACCAGCGGGTCGAACCCGGCAATGCAGGGGAGCAGTCGACGGCGCAGGCTGTGACTGATCGGCGTGATGATGTCGGTGCCCAGCACGTGGGCGAACCGGAGCACGGTCACGTCCAGGCGGGGGTTGTCGTCGGCGAAGTCCCGCACCAGCGACTCGACCTCGAGGAGGGAGCGCTCGAGCCGGGTGCGCACCGGCCCGGTGCGGGTGTCCTCCTCGCGGAACCACGCCGGGTCCTCCGGTGCGGCACCGTAGACGTGGGCCGAGGACTTGACGATGACCTTGCGCACCGAGGTGCCGCTGGCCCCGGCCGCGGCCAGGAGGTTGAGCGTGCCGATGACGTTGATCTCGTGGAGGACCCGGCTCGGCACGGCGATCGAGTTGGTCTCGAGGAAGGTGTGGACGATGGTGTCGACCTGGGTGGCACGCACGATCCGGCTCAGGATCGAGTACTTCTGGTCGGAGCGGACGAACTCGGTGCGCTCGAGCGGGAACCGGGGCTCCTTGGTCCCGAGCCCGAGGATCATCTCGACGTCGGATTCGGCCTCGAGGGCCTGGGCCATGCGCCCGCCCCAGAAGGTGTCGAGCCCGGTGATCAGTACGCGGCGGCCCACTCCGTCACCCGAACCAGACGCTGCGGCGCTGGCGCAGCATGTCGTGGAGCGTGTCCTGCATCGTTCCCCGGATCCGCTCGGCCTCGTCCATGACCCGGCTCCGCGAGTAGCGCTCCAGGCCCGGCTCGACGTCGAATGTGATCGGGTCGAGGACCCGCAGCTTGAACTTTGCCGGGAAGTAGGTCACGTAGCCGAGCGGCCCGAGGAGGAGGGAGTTGACGGTGACCGGGAAGTACGGCAGATTCAGCGCCTTGGCCAGTCCGTTCATGCGGAACAGCATGGGCATCGACTCCTCGGCCCCGACGACGGCGATGGGGATGATCGGGACGCCGGCCCGCATGGCGATCTCCACGAACCCGCCCCGCCCGAACCGGCGTAGCCGGTACCGGTCCGAGTACGTCTTGGACGTCGCCTTGGTGCCCTCGGGGAACACCAGCGCCAGCTGCCCCTGGTCGTGGAGGATCCGGTAGGCGTTGTCCGGGTGGGCCGGCACCCCACCGGTGCGTGACCACATGGTGCCGACACCCGGGACCGTGCGGAAGAAGTAGTCGGCCAGTCCGTAGACGGGTCGGCCGAGTTCGGTCTCGATGCCGTGCATGATCGCCGGGGCGTCGGACGGGATGGCGCCGGCGTGGTTGGCGACGAGCAGCGCCCCGCCCTCGGTGGGGATCTTCTCGAGGCCTTCCCACTCCACCCGGAACCAGTACCGGTACATCGGGTCGTAGAGCCGGCGCACGATCGAGCGCATGTGCTCGCTGCGCCCCCATTCGTCGACGTCGGACCGACGCGCCTCGTCGATCGTGGCCTCCGGCTCGTGCCGTCTGGTGGCCACGGGCAGGTAGGAGACCGATGCACCGGTGAGCTCGGGCGTGCCGGGTGCCCCGTCGGATTCCTCGGCGGCCCGAGCCTCCCCGGACGGGGTGTGCCCGACGATGGCGTCGATGAAGTCGCGGTCATCGGGGTGCCCGGACGACCGGGCCTTCCCCACGGTCTCCACGCGTTCGTCACTCACCTGGAGGATCGTACCCCGGTGGCGCCGGTCCCGGGCCTACCCGTCTGCCGCGGGCGGCGCCGGCACGTCGAGTCGCCCGGCCAATGGGCCGAGGGCGGCGAGCCCGGCGAGCGGGAGCGCCCGGCGGCTCACCTCGAGGGGCGCCAACCGGCCGCGCAGCTCCTCGTGGGCCCGCGCCACCTCGGACGGCTCGATCATGGCGAGGAGTGCGGTGACGCCACCCCCGACGGTCAGCACCGGGATGGGCGCACCGTCGAGGCGATCGGCCAGGATGCGGGACACCCGTCCGGCCAGTCCCGGCTCGGCCGGCCGCACCGAGATGGTGGGGACGGGGGGGCCGGCCAGCAGCCCCCGGCGGGACCGGTAGACGTCGCTGATCATGGCCATCGAGTCGTGCAGGGGATGGATGGTGCTCCCCTCGACGTGCTTCCAGTGCACCGGGACCTCGGTGATGGTGAGGCCGAGCCGACGGGCTCGGGCCAGGATCTCCACGTCGAAGGCGAACCGGTCGATCCGGACCAGGTGGAACAGCAGGCGGGCCACCGGGGTGCGGAACGCCTTGAACCCGCACTGGGTGTCCTTCAGGCCCAGTCCGGTGCCGGTGGTGACGACCTCGTTGAACAGGCGCCCCATCAGCGAGCGGACCACGTAGGTGGTCTCGACCATGGAGTCCGGGAGCGCCCGGCAGCCGATGGCCACGTCGTGGTCCTCGAGACCGTCGAGCAGGAGGGGCACGGCCAACGGGTCGATCGCCATGTCGGCGTCCATGTAGGCGGTGTAGGTCGAGCGTGCGGCAGCGACGCCCGCCCGCACGGCGGCCCCCTTGCCCTGGTTGAACGGCAGCCGGATCATCCGGTGGTGGGGGATGGCGGCCAGCAGCTTCTCCGCGGTCGATGCCGTGCGGTCGGTGCTCCCGTCGTCGACCATGATGAGCTCGGTCCGCTCCAGATCGACGGCGCCCGCCGAGACGGCCGCCTCGAACCGCCGCATCCCGGCACCGAGCCGGTGCGCCTCGTTGAAGGCGGGGACGACGATGGTGAGCTGGCGCGTCACCGGTCCCGGTCCCCGGTCGAGGGGCCGGCCGGGTCAGGGACGGGCGGCACCGACCAACCCGAAGTACCAGAGGGGGTCGAAGGCCACGACGGTGCCCGTGTGGGCGGCCTGGATGATCGTCTGGGACCCGTAGGCGGTGGCCCGACCGTCGAGCGAGGGGCCGACATACATGACCACGTGGTCGATGCCGGTGCCGTCGAGGTTGTAGAAGAGCAGGTCGCCGGGTTGCAGGGCGTTGAGGCTGACGTGGGGGAAGTCCGCGTACTGGAGGGCGGCCGAGTGGGGCAGGGACACCCCGGCGCCGGCCCAGGCCAGCTTGGTGAGACCGGAGCAGTCGACCCCCGACGAGCTGGCGCCGCCCCACAGGTAGGGGACACCGAGGTAGGCCATCGCCCCGTGCACCGCGGCCAGGCCGGCGGCGTTGGTCCCGCTGCCCGAGACCGCCCCGGTCGCGCCGCCGGACACCGGAGCGGCGGTCGACGTGTTCCTGCCCGGCTGGGTGCCGCCCGACGCGGTGCCCCCTCCGGACCCGGTGGCCGCGGCTGCCTGGTTGGCGGCGTTGTTGGCACTGCTGGCCGCGATGCTGCCCCCGCTCACGGAGCTGGCCACCTGGGCGGCTTGGGATGCCTGGGCGGCGGCGGCCTGGCGCCCGGAAGCCGTGGTGGCGCTCGCCGCGGCGGCCGCGGCGGCCACCGCCTGGGCCGCGGCCTGCTGGGCGATCTGCTGGGCCAGTGCGCCCTTCACCTGGTCCAGGGTGGCCTGGGACAGGTCGGCGGCGGCGCCCGCCTGTTGGGCCGCCTGATTGGCTGCCGTGGCCTGGGACGTCTGGCTCTGCTCCTCGGTCTGGAGCTTGGCCTGGGTGGCGGCCAGCTCCTTCTGCCCGGTCTGGACGCGATCGACCTCCTGGGCGAGGTCGCCGATCCCGAGGTGCTGGTAGAGGTCCCGGGTCTGGGTGCCCCCGGACGGCGCCGCGAACAGCAGGGCCACGGCCTGGGCGGACGTCCCGTTCACGTAGGCCTCGACGACGTCCTTGCGCAGCACGGAACGGGCGGCGTCCAGCCTGGTCCGTTGGGCGGCCAGGGAGGTGGTGGTGGCGGCCAGCGCCGCCTTGGTGGCGTCCAACTGGACCACGGCCTGGTCGTAGGCCTCGGTGGCGGCGCCCAGCGCCGCCTGCTGCTGGGCGATCTGGGCCTCGATCGCCGTGACCTGGGCCTCGCCCGCGCTGATCTGGCCCGGACCGGGGGCGGTCGTCGTCATGGTGGTGGTGCCCGAGCCGGCTGCAGCCGCCTGACCGGGGTCGGCGAACGGCCCGGCACCCACCGCCACGAACAGGCCGACCGACACGGCGGTGGCCACGGCGGCGACGGTGCCCCGTAGCGAACCGACGCCGTGATGGCGTGGTCGACGGCTCAAGGGGCGCGACGGGACCCGGTCTCCTCCGGTGAGTCGGGCGGTCGTCACGGGATCCACCTGCGCACGGTACTTCCCGGGAGGGGGTGGGGACAATGGCTGGAGGCGGAAATACAGTTGCTCATCAGGGAGTTCCCCCGCATGAACCGTTGCTTGCCGAGGGGTGTCGAAACGGTGTCATCCGCTGCCTTGTCGTGTGCTGCCCGCCCGCCGGGTCGAGGCGGGACCTACCACTGGGTAAGTTGCTGGGTAGATCGGCAGAATTCCCGCCGAACTGGAGGTCGCCGTGGTGGACGGAACAGTCGAGATCCGGGGCGGTCGGGTGCGGGGCGTGGAGCGCGGCGGCATCTGGTCGTTCTCGGGGGTCCCCTTTGCGGCGTCGACCGCCGGGGAGCGACGCTGGAGGCCTCCGGCGCCACCGCAGGCGTGGGCGGGGGTCCGGGAGTGCGACCGGTTCGGACCGGCGGCACCGCAGGCGCAGGGGATGATGGAGCAGGCACTCGGGGGCACTCCGGAGGAGCTCTCGGAGGACTGCCTCAACCTCAACCTGTGGACCCCGGGGCTCGACGGCGCCCGCCGCCCGGTGATGGTGTGGGTCCACGGGGGCTCGTTCATGACCGGCTCGGGCTCGGGCGGCCTCTACCGGGGCGGACTCCTGGCCCGCGAGGGCGACGTGGTGGTGGTCACCATCAACTACCGGCTCGGGCTGCTCGGATTCCTCGCCCATCCCGCACTCGACGATCCCGGCCAGCCCTGGCTCGACGACCGGGCCTGGACGGGCACCGGCAACTGGGGCCTGGCCGACCAGATCGCCGCCCTGGCCTGGGTGCGGGACCACATCGCCGACTTCGGCGGCGACCCCGGCAACGTCACGCTGTTCGGCGAGTCGGCCGGGGGGATGAGCGTGTCGACGCTGCTGGCGGTGCCGGAGGCGGCCGGGCTCTTCCACCGTGCCATCGTCGAGAGCGGTCCGCCCTACACGTGCTCGGCCGAGGTCGCCGCCGACCGGGCCGGGCGGATCGCCGCCCACCTCGGGGTCCCGTGCACCCGCGAGGCGCTGGCCGGGGTCCCGATCGACC
>Ga0209048_10006468_pt1 | contig 10956 bp, 11 predicted proteins | sample FrelakmetCRP12CR_FD_187146 | JGI IMG/M metagenome (GOLD analysis project Ga0209048, IMG submission 187146) | Freshwater lake sediment microbial communities from the University of Notre Dame, USA, for methane emissions studies - CRP12 CR (SPAdes)... | ecosystem: Environmental > Aquatic >... | reverse complement strand
CCCGCCGCCGCGGCAGGCGAGGCCGACGATGCGGCCAAAAGCGAACGGCACCGGCGCGGACGGCGCGGCCGTCACAGCGAGTTCCGCAAACCCCCGGCCGATGCGCCCACTGAGGCCGTGACGGCAGCAGCAGCCGACGGCGCGCCGGTAGCCGAATCGCCGCGCGAGGACAAGAGCCGCGTCTCCCGCGAGCGTTTTGAGGGCAAGGGCAAGAGCGAGGACAGGAATAAAGGCAAGTTCCGTGGCGACCGCGACAAGGGCGGCCGCGATCGGGATAAGGGCAGCCGGGAGAGCGGTCCGTCGCACCGGCAATACGCCACCAGCGCCGCCCCGCGCGAACGCGAGCGCCCGATCGATCCCAATTCGCCGTTTGCCAAACTGGCGGCTCTGAAAGAGCAGCTCACCGCCGGTCGCAAGGAGTAAGCGTTTCTGATGGTGTCGCTTGGAGCGCCAGCGTCTCGATAAATGGTTGTGGCATGCGCGGGTGGTCAAGGCGCGCGTCAGCGCTGCTGCCCTGGTCGAGGCCGGCCATGTCCGCGTCAACGGCGTGCGCGAGAAGGCGCCCGGCCACGCCGTGAAGGTCGGCGACGTCCTCACCATCGGGCTCGATCGCAGCGTGCGCGTGCTGAAGGTGGTCGGATTCGCAGAACGGCGGGGAGAGGCATCGTCGGCGCGCGTCCTGTATGACGATTTGCAGGACGATCAGGAATAACTATCTGCAACAAACATCAGGACCGCGCGAGAACGCGTCCCGTGGGCGCGCGGCTTCACTTGCGGCTGCGGTGTTCCTGCGCTAGGCAACCCATTCAAAATGGACCGTTCTGGAGCCTTGGATGACTTACGTCGTCACGGAAGCCTGCATCAAATGCAAATATACCGACTGCGTCGAAGTCTGTCCCGTGGACTGCTTCTACGAGGGCGAGAACATGCTGGTCATCCATCCGGACGAATGCATCGATTGCGGCGTATGCGAGCCTGAATGCCCGGCCGACGCCATCAAGCCGGACACCGAGCCCGGCTTGGAGAGGTGGCTGGAGGTCAATACCGAATATGCCAAGAGTTGGCCGAACATCACCCAGAAGAAAGAATCTCCGCCCGACGCGAAAGATTATGAGGGTATGGACGACAAGTTCGAGAAATATTTTTCTCCCAAGCCTGGAACCGGCGACTGACGCAATACTGGTTTCCACTTAACCCTAATCCTTGGTCTGGTCGCCAAAACGCCCCCCAAACGCCCCCTACAGGGCGTAAATCATTGATTTTTGCGGAAAATGTGCTATATTACGGAAATTATAAGCCGAACCCGTCAGCCCCGCTTATGGCCCCTATGGGTTCCCGTGAAAACATCGAACAGGGGCGTGGCAGTTCCGCGCGCAGGCTGTGTCACAGAAAACGCGTAAAAAGAGTGCTTCCAAGGGTTCCAAGAAAGCCGCTGCAGTCAGCCGCGGTGCAACCAAAAGCCGCGCCAGGGCGCCCCTAAGGGCCTCGGCTGCAAAGCCCTCAAAAAACAAAAGAAGCGCAATGCCAAACAAGACGGCAAAGACGGCTGTGAAAGCCGCCGGTTCGAAGGCCTCTGCTGCGAAGGCCGCTCCCAAGACGGCTCTGAAGACCGCCGCCAAGACCGTTGCCAGCAAACCTGCCGCCAAGCCGGTGGCGCATAAGCCTGCCGCCGCCGGCAAACCCGCCGCCAAGCCGGTGGCTGCCGCGCCGCGCGTCGAGGAGCCGAAAAAGGTTCTGACCCAGCGCCAGGGCTTCAAGACCAACGAATTCGTGGTTTATCCGGCGCACGGCGTTGGCCAGATTCTGGCCATCGAGGACCAGGAGATCGCCGGCGCCAAGCTTGAGCTGTTCGTGATCAATTTCATCAAAGACAAGATGACCCTGCGTGTGCCGACCGCCAAGGTCGCCAATGTCGGCATGCGCAAGCTGTCGGAACCCGCATTGGTCAAGCGGGCGCTGGAAACCCTGAAAGGCCGCGCGCGCGTCAAGCGCACGATGTGGTCCCGCCGGGCCCAGGAATATGAAGCCAAGATCAATTCCGGGGACATCGTGGCGATCGCCGAAGTGGTGCGCGATCTCTATCGCTCGGAATCGCAGCCGGAGCAGTCCTACAGTGAACGTCAGCTCTACGAAGCGGCGCTCGACCGTCTGTCGCGGGAAATCGCCGTCGTGCAGCATGTGACGGAAACCGAGGCGGTGAAGGAAATCGAAGGCCAGCTCGCCAAGAGCCCGCGCCGCGGCGCCAAGGCCGATGCCGAAGTCGAGGCCGACGGTGAAGCCGATATCGACGCCAATGGCGACGATGCCGCGGTGGCCGACGAAGCGGCGTAACGCGTTTCGCACGACCCGAACAATCAAAAGCCCGGTCCGCAAGCGCGGGCTTTTTGCTCGGCTATGCCTACCCGCACGTCGTCCCCGCGAACGCAGGGACCCCTACGCCGTGCACTCTCGGCTCAAGCACTGCAGGCCGACGGCTTTTTCGTAACAACCGACTGCGGTGGTTATGGGGCGCGGCTCAAGGCCGGGACGATGGGAGCTAATCCACCACGATCTTCACGAGGTCGCGCACCTTGACCTGGGCACGGGCGTCGAGCCCGTTCAGGATGCGAAAGCGTTCCGCCGGCCGGTCGACGCCGGCCATGCGGTGCGACAATGATTCCACGGTATCGCCGGGTTGCACGGTGATGACTTTTATCCGTAGCGGTCGCGCCGCCTGGATTTCCTCTAGCGTCAGCCGGCGGAAGGAATTGACGGTCTCGCGCGCGTTGCGGTCGCTTTCGGTGGTCTTCTGCCGGGCGGCGAAAATGAAGCGGTAGACGTCGGTACCGAAACGCAGCGCATAGACCCTGAACTGCCATTGATCGCCGCGGGCGCTCGCGGACGCGGCCGGGAAGCCGTTGACGGTTGTATCCTCCGTCGAGGACTTGTCGACGCCCTCCATCCAGCCGGAATTGAGATACTCGCCGAGCGACTGTTCCGCCGGCACGCGCACGACGTCGAAGCGCATCGCCTGCGTGCCACCCTCGCGCACGCCGATCACGGCCTGCGCGGTGTTGTCCAGCGTGAAATTCTCGGGCGCGGTGAAGGTGAAGCCGAGCTTGGGATGCAGAAAGCGGTGACCGCGCACGAAGCCTTCGCTCGGATCCTCACCATAGACGATGCTGTCGATCGCCGTGAGATAGGTCTCGCGATCGCGCTCGCCGCCCTGCGGCGACACGTACTGCCTTGCGGTGTTTTGCGCGTTCTGGATGCGCTCCGGGGTCGCCGGGTGAGACGACAGAAAGTCCTGCGCCCGCGGATCGATCGAGGTCTTGCCGGCCCTCAGCCCGGCATTGCGCTCCATCGAGGTGAGGAAGCGCGCCGCGCCGTAGGGATCGAATTTGGCGCGCGCCGAAATGCCGACACCGATGCCGTCGGCCTCGAATTCCTGGACGCGCGAAAAGCTCGCCATCGTCAGCTTGGTCTTCGCCAGCGCCAGCGCGGTGAGATCGGGATCGTTGCTCATGTCGGTGACGACGCGGGTGACCACCGCGGCCTGGCGCGCCTGGTCCTCGCGGATCGAGGCGTGTTTTGCGAGTACATGCGCCATCTCGTGCGACAGAACTGACGACAATTCCGAGGTGTCGCTCGCCAGCGCGATCAGGCCGCGCGTCACATAGAGCTGGCCGGTCGGCAGCGCGAACGCGTTCACCGCGCCCGAATTCAGGATCGTCACCTTGTAGGCCTGATCGGGACGGTCCGACGCCGCCACCAGCCGGTCGACCGTCTTGGTGATGAGGGCCTCCAACTTCGGATCGTCATAGGCGCCACCATAGGAGGCGAGAATGCGCTCATGCTCGCGCTCGGCGGCCGGCGTCTGCGCGACGGTGCGATTGGGTTTTATGGGGTTTGCCGCAGGCGAGGCGGTCTGGAACTGGAACCGGCTCATGTCGCCGCAGCCGGCGAGGGCGCAGGCCGCGCACAAAAGGATCGGCGCAGCCCAAAGGCCGCGGCCCACCCTTCCCTCGCGCCGTCCCGCCAATTCCGCCAATTCCGCTACTCTTGTTTGTCCGGCGGGCTAGTTCCCGCTCACCAGTTCAACCTGCCCCACATGGAGCACCTCGATTCGCGGCCCCGTATGGACCTCGACCCAGCCGCGGACGCGAATCCGCTTGTTTTCGAGGCAGTTAACGGCAATTCCGGCGCTTTCTAACGCCGGCAGCATTCGCCTTGAAATAGTCACAGCAAAGTCCCGTGTCCAGTTCCGTCCGAAGTTCAGGTAAGTCGTCGCCCCGGCCTGCCGGACCGACAAGACCCAGCCTTCGACCACTGCAAAGCGCCCTATCCCGACCAAACTATCGCCGGGACTTTCCGCGTTTTTTATGACCGCCGGATCCGCCCAGGTTCCGGTTTGGCCTCACGGCCAGCGGATTCCGCTGATGCCAGCACCGCCGTGCAGGCCTTGTCGGTCACGTTGCCGGATGGCAGCGCCGGCCCTGCGCCAAGGCTGGGCCTGCACCGGGTTTTCGGAAGAGCCGAGGAACACGAAAGCGGGCTGACGGCCGTAATGGTCGGGCGCATCGTCTCAGCCTGATAATGTCACCTCGCGCCCGGCCGCGATTACCGATAGCGACGCGGTCGCCTTCGGCTTTTCAGCGGCGACCGGCTCGATTCCGGCCAACCACACCTCGCGGCCGTCCTCGAGGCGAAAGCTGCGCAGATCGATGACAGCGGCGACGCGGCCCGCGCCCTGCGGTTCGAACGTGCATCCGGCTGCGATCGCCGGACCGGCGGCGACCGGCATCAGGCTGAATGCCAATATCGCCGCGACAAATGGCCTCCAACGCCGTTCTTCTGGACATCGGTTTCACGACGCGGCTCTATGTCTAGCCGAATTCCTGTATTTTTGGCGACGAGGGGGAAGTCGATGGAAGTCAACGGCATTGCGCATATTTTTCTGACCGCGTCGAATTTCGAGCGCTCCCGCGAATTCTACCGCAAGCTGCTGCCGTTTCTTGGGCTGAAGCCCGTCATCGATACCGAGACGAGCTATTACTGCGTTGGCGGACGCACCGCGGTCGGGATCAGCGCGCCGTCGTCAGAGCATGCGGGCGCAGCCTTCGATCAGAAGCGCGTCGGCCTGCACCATCTGTGTTTCCGCGCCCGCGAGCGGGCCGACGTCGACGCGCTGCACGGCTTTCTGGGCACGCTCGGCGCAAAGATCATTCGCGCGCCGCGCGAGGATCAATGGGCGCCGGGATATTACTCGTTGCTGTTCGAGGATCCTGACGGCATCAGGCTGGAGCTCAACCACGTTCCGGGGAAGGGGCTGCGGGCGTGAGGCTCGCGTGAATTCGAACGGTCAAGGGTCGGTGGAATCGATCATTCCGTTTTGCGGAAAAACGCGCTGATTGGAGCCAGCGCATGACTGCCGTCTCCGGCGCGCGGCTTGCCGCTGCACCTCGCTTGCGGCATGATCGCGGCAATTGAATAAAGCCCGCAAATAACGTGGCCTGTCGACAGGGAGGTTTTGGATGAAACGGGCTCTCTCCGGCGTTTTCGCCGCGATGCTGGCGCTCGCTGCCGCAGCTGCCCTCGCGCAAGCCAAGCCCCCCTTAAAACTCGGCGGCATCCTCGATATGTCCGGTCTCTACGCCGACATCACCGGACCGGGCAGCGAGACCGCCGCGAAGATGGCGGTGGAGGATTTCGGCGGCGAGGTGCTGGGCCGCAAGATCGAGATCGTCGCCGCGGATCATCTCAACAAGGCCGACCTTGCTGCGAGCATCGCCCGCGACATGCTCGACAATCAGGGCGTCGAGATGCTCTACGACGTGGCGGCGTCCGCCACCGCGCTCGCCGCCGGCGAGATTGCGAAAGCACGCAACAAGATCGTGATCTTCAACGGCCCGGGTTCGATCCGTCTCTCCAACGAGGCCTGCGGTCCCTATACCGTGCACTACGCCTATGACACCTTCGCGCAGGCCAACGTCGCCGGGCTCGCGACCGTCAAGCAGGGCCTCGACAGCTGGTTCTTCCTCACCGCCGATTACGCCTTCGGGCAGGATCTTGAAAAGGACACCACCAATGTAGTGTTGAAGTCCGGCGGCAAGGTGCTCGGCAGCGTCCGGCACCCGCTCAACACATCCGACTTCTCATCCTTCCTTTTGCAGGCGCAGGCTTCGAAAGCCAAGGTGATCGGGCTCGCCAATGCCGGCGGCGACACCATCAACGCCATCAAGCAGGCCGCCGAGTTCGGACTGATGAAGGGCGGCCAGAAGCTGTCGCCGCTATTGGTGTTTGTGACCGACATCGACAGCGTCGGGCTGGAGACCGCGCAGGGCCTGTTGCTCTCCGAAGCCTTTTATTGGGACCTCAATGACGAAACCCGCGCTTTCGCCAAGGGGTTCATGGAACGCCTCAAGCGGGTGCCGACCGCGGCGCAGGCCGGCGTCTACTCGTCGGTCACGCATTATTTGAAAGCGGTGAAGGCGGCGGGGACCACCGATTCGGCCGCGGTCATGAAGGTCATGAAGGAGACCCCGGTCAACGACTTCTTCGCCAAGAACGGCAAGATCCGCGAGGACGGCCGCATGGTGCACGACATGTACCTGTTTGAGGTCAAGAAACCGTCGGAGTCGAAAGGCCGCTGGGACGACTACAAGCTGCTCGCGACCGTCCCCGGCAACGAGGCGTTCCAGTCGCTGGAATTGTCGCGCTGTCCGCTGGTGAAGAAGTGACGCAACGCGTCATTCCGGGATGGTCCGAAGAAACAGACCCGGAATCGCGAGATTTCGGGTTCGATGCATCGTCCCGGAATGACGCGAGCCGGATTGTTTGGCCGGTACGCCCCTCGCAATGACGGTAACGAGTAACACCCGACGAACAACGCCAAAGGCTAAACTCATGAACAACGACATCGTCCTCCAGAAACTCGACCAGGGCCTACTCACCATCACCATGAACCGTGCCGACCGGCGCAACGCGCTCAATCCGGACATGACGCGGGGGCTGGTCGAGGCGGCGCGCCGCGCGGCTGAGGACCATGAGGTCCGCGCTGTTCTGCTTAAAGGAGCAGGCGGCACGTTCTGCGTCGGCGGCGACGTCAAATCGATGGCGGAGGGCCGTGCGCCGCTGCCGTTCGAAGCCAAGATGGCCAATCTTCGCCACGGCATGGAAGTCTCGCGCATCCTGCACGAGATGCCGAAGCCCGTGGTGGCGCAGGTCGATGGCGCGGCCGCCGGCGCCGGGCTTTCGATTGCGCTGGCCTGCGATCTCCGCATCGCCTCTGCCTCCGCCAAGATCACCACCGCCTTTGCCAAGGTCGGTCTGTCCGGCGATTACGGCGGCACCTATTTCCTGACCCATCTGCTCGGCAGCGCCAAAGCGCGCGAGCTTTATCTGATGTCGCCGGTGCTGACGGCGCAGGAGGCGCTGGCGCTCGGCATGGTGACGCGCGTCGTTCCCGACGCCGAGGTCGAGGCGGCGGCGCACGAGCTTGCGATGTCGCTGGCGCAGGGACCGTCGGTGACGCTGGGCTACATCAAGCGCAACATCAACAACGCCGAGCATTTGTCGCTGGAAGCCTGTTTCGACGCCGAGGCGATCCATCACTCGCGCTCGGGCGAGACCGCCGACCACAAGGAAGCCGCGAAAGCTTTCGTCGAGAAGCGCAAACCCATGTTCCAGGGCCATTGAGATGGCCAGCGATATCAGGCTGCGGCAAATCTGCCTAGTGGCGCCGCATCTCGAGCCCGTCATCCCTGATATCGCCGCCATCATGGGGCTGAACGTCTGCTACCGCGATGGCCACGTCGCCAAATACGGCCTGGAGAACGCGCTGCTGCCGGTCGATACCATCCTGCTCGAGGTGGTCGCGCCGCTTCGAGAGGGCACCGCGGCCGGTCGCTTTCTCGACAAGACTGGCGGCCGCGGCGGCTACATGGCGATCTTCTGCTGCGACGATCCGGATGAACGCGGAGAGCATGCCAGAAAGATGGGCGTGCGCGTCGCCAACGTCATCGACCATGCGCCCTATCACGGCGTGCAACTGCATCCGCGCGACTGCCGCGCGGCATTCATCGAATTCAACCACACCAAAGGCAGCGACGATATTCTCGGCCCTTATCCGCCGGCCGGACCGGACTGGCAGAAGTCGGTCCGCAGGGATGTGACGCAGGCGCTGACCGGCGTCGAGATGGAGAGCCCGCAGCCGCAGGCGCTTGCCGAGCACTGGGGCAGGATCATCGGTATTCCCGTCTCGAGGAATCAGGGCGGCGAGCCCGAGCTGCAGCTTCCCAATTGCAGCTTCGGCTTCGTCAAGGGCGCAAGCGATCTCATGAGCGGCCTGACGTTTCGGGTCAGCGACATTGCCAAAGTGCGGGATGCCGCAAAGGCAAAAGGCTATGCCGTATCGGACGATTCATTCCTGCTCGGCGGCGTTACCTTCCGTCTTGTGGCGTGAGAACAGCCGTTACGGCCGGCGGGCATTCGCGGCAAGAACAACAAGGACGTGTTTGAATGCCGCCCGCGACTGCGACCAAAGCGCCAAGCCATCCGCTCGACACGTTCTTCGCGCCGGAAAGTATCGCGCTGATCGGCGCCTCGCGCGATCTGGAGAAGATCCCGGGCCGGCTGCTGTCGATGCTGCGCAGGAACCGGTTTCCCGGAAAGCTCTATCCGATCAATCCCAATTACGGCGATATCGACGGGCTGAAATGTTTTTCCTCGATCGCTGAGGTCGGGCAGCCGATCGACCTTGCCATCGTGATCATTCCGGCGCGCGCGGTGCTCGGCGCGCTCGAGCAATGCGCTGCCGTGGGCGTGAAGAACGCCGTCATCATCTCCTCGGGGTTCGCTGAAGAGGGCGGCGATAGCGCCGCGATGCAGGACGCCATTGTCGCGCTCGCGAAAAAGACCGGCATGCGGATTTCCGGCCCCAACGCGGAAGGGTTCTACAGCGAAGTTCAGCGCGTTGCGGCCACCTTCAGCCCGACTGTCGACGTCAAGCCGAATGAAGCGCCGCTGGTCGCGAGCCGGCGGCGGATCGGCATCGTCGCGCAAAGCGGCGGTATCGGCTTTGCGATCTATCACCGCGCCAAGGCGCTCGGCATCGCGCTCAGCTACGTCGTCAGCGCCGGCAATGAATCCGATCTCGGCGCCGGCGAATTCCTTGAATATCTGGTGCAGGACGCATCGACCGACGTGATCCTGCTGTTCATCGAGGGCATTCGCGACGTCGATAAGTTTCTCGGAGCCGCCCGTCGCGCCGCAGAAATCGGCAAACCGGTCATCGTCACAAAAGTCGGCCGCTCCGGCGCCGGCGAGCGCGCCGCCGCCTCGCACACCGCCAGCATGGCCGGCTGGTCGGCGGCCTATGACGCGGTGTTTGCAAAGTACGGTTTTATCATCTCCAACGATCTCGATGAGGCCGTCACCATTGCCGCGGTCCTGACCACCAACCCGGTGCCGAAAGGCGACCGCGTCGCCGTGCTCACGGTGTCGGGCGGCGCCGGCATCTGGGGCGCGGACACGGTCTCGATGCAGGGCCTGCAGGTGCCGGAATTGTCGGCGCCGATCCAGGCCGAGATCGGCAAACTGTTGCCGTCCTATGGCTCGGCCCGCAATCCGATCGATGTCACCGCGCAAGGTGTGCACAGCGGGGGCTTGCAGAGGAGCATCGATCTGCTCGACTCTTCCGACGAGGTCGACGCTATCCTGGTGGTGCTGTCGCTGTCGAGCGAGACAAGAATGCCGTTCAAGCAGGCGGAACTGATGCCGGTGATATCGGCGCAGCACAAGCCGATCGTATTCTACTCCTACACCCTGCCGTCCCAGTTCGCGCGCAACGAATTGGCGGCATCCGGTGCGGTCGTGCTGTCGGGGCTGACCCATGTCGGCGTCGCCATGCGCCAGATGGTCGCGCGCACCAGGTTCAAGCTGGCACCGCCGGGCGATGCAAAACCGGCCGGGCTGCCCGACGTATCAGCGCATGTGAAATCCGTAACGCTTTCCGAATCCGACAGCAAGGCGCTGCTGCGCGAGGCCGGCATTGCCTTGCCCGACGAAGTGCTGGTGACGGAGAAAAGCGCGCTGGACGCAGCGATCGCCCGCACAGGCTTTCCGCTTGTGATGAAGATCCAGTCGCGCGACATCCCGCACAAGAGCGAAGTCGGCGGCGTCCGCGTCAATATTGCCACCAAGGGCGAGGTATTTTTGGCCTTTGAGGCACTCCTGGAAAACGCGCAGCGGGATCGGCCGGAGGCGGCGATTCAGGGCGTCCTGGTCGGCCCGATGGCGAAAAAGGGCGTGGAGATCATCATCGGCACCATCTGTGATGCCACCTTCGGTCCGATGATCATGGTCGGGCTTGGCGGCATCACCACGGAATTATTCCGGGACGTGATCTACCGGCCCGCGCCGGTGAGCGCTGCGGAAGCCGTAACCATGCTGGCCGAGCTCAAGGCAGCCCCTCTGCTGAGCGGATTCCGGGGGGCAACGAGGGCGGACATTCCGGCGCTGGCGCAATTGCTCGCGCAGGTGTCCGTGCTCGCTGCGGCTTATCGCGATCAAATTGCGGAAATCGAGATCAATCCCGTGCTGGTGCACCCCGAGGGTCTGGGCGTCACGATAGTCGACGCGCTGGTGGTGGGGAAGAAACCGTCGCCGTCGTTGCGGGGCGCGCTTTAACGCGAACCCGGAATCTCGCGCCGATCATCTTCTGGATTCCGGGCCAGCGCTTCGCGATGTCCCGGAATGACGGTGTGGGTTCACCGCCCCTTGAAGTTTGCGACGCGGCGTTCTTCGGTGGCCTTGACGCCTTCCTTGAAGTCCTCGGTCGCGCGCAGCCGCGTCTGTTCGGCGAGTTCATGGGTGGTCGCGGCCATCACGCGGTCGGCGAGGCCGGCGCGCATGGTGGCACGCGTCGAGAGTAGGCCGAGCGGGGAGCATTCGGCGATCTCCTGCGCCAGCTTCATG
>Ga0209048_10006467_pt1 | contig 10956 bp, 10 predicted proteins | sample FrelakmetCRP12CR_FD_187146 | JGI IMG/M metagenome (GOLD analysis project Ga0209048, IMG submission 187146) | Freshwater lake sediment microbial communities from the University of Notre Dame, USA, for methane emissions studies - CRP12 CR (SPAdes)... | ecosystem: Environmental > Aquatic >... | reverse complement strand
GCCGAGAACTACCTGGTCAAGCCGCTCGACGTGAACGCCGTCCTGGTGGTGCTCGAGAAGGCGCTCGAGAAGCTGCGTCTCCAGCGCGAGACCCAGAACCTCCGCGAGCGGGTGCGGGAGCGCTACCGCTTTCACAACATCGTCGGCGACGCGCCCGAGCTCCAGGCGGTCTACGAGGTGGTGAAGCGCGCCGCGCCCACCCGCGCCACCGTGCTCATCCTCGGCGAGTCGGGCACCGGCAAGGAGCTCATCGCCCAGGCCCTTCACGAGGAGTCGCCACGGCGCGACCGCCCCTTCATCAAGGTGAGCTGTGCGGCGCTCTCGGAGACCCTCCTGGAGAGCGAGCTGTTCGGGCACGAGAAGGGGGCCTTCACCGGCGCCATCGGCCGCAGGGAAGGGCGCTTCGAGCTGGCCGACGGAGGCACGCTCTTCCTCGACGAGATCGGCGACATCTCGCCCGCCCTCCAGATCAAGCTGCTTCGGGTCCTTCAGCAGAAGGAGTTCGAGCGGGTGGGCGGGGTCTCGACCCTCAAGGTCGACGTGCGGCTCGTGGCCGCCACCAACCGCGACCTCGCCTCCGAGGTGAAGAACGGGAAGTTCCGCGAGGACCTTTACTACCGGTTGAACGTGGTGGCGGTGACGCTGCCGCCGCTCCGCCAGCGCAAGGGGGACATCCCGGCCCTGGTCAGCCATTTCGTGGAGAAGTACGGCAAGGCCTACGCGAAGGAGATCCGCGGGCTGGCTCCCGGCACGCTGAACGCGCTCCTCGCCCACGACTGGCCGGGCAACGTCCGGGAGCTGGAGAACGTGGTGGAGCGCGCCGTGGTCCTCGCCAAGGGGCTGGAGATGACGGCCGACGACCTGCCGCCCACCCTGCGTGGTCCGCGCCCCAGGGAGCGGACCCCCGGGGCGCTCATCCCCGGTGCCACCCTGTACGAGATCGAGCGCGAGGCCATCCTTCGAACGCTGGAGATGGTGGGCGGGTCGACCTCGCGCGCCGCCGAGATCCTGGGCATCAGCGTCCGGAAGATCCAGTACCGCCTCAAGGAGTACGCCACCGGCGCCACCGGGGATCGGGACGGAGAGGACCTCTCCGAGGAGCCCACCGGCTCCTGAGGGGCGCCTGGAAATCCGGGGCCCGCAGGGAAGCGGGCCGTCAGCGCGCCCGCGGGACCCGCAGCGCGAATCGCGCCCCGCCCTCGGGCGCGTCCTCCACGGTGATGGTCCCTCCGTGCTGGGTCACGATGGCGTGGACGATGGGCAGCCCGAGCCCGGACCCCTCGGCCTTGGTGGTGAAGAAGGGCTCGAAGATCCGCTCCCGGATCTCGAGCGGGACGCCTTGCCCGCTGTCGTCGACGAGGATCTCGACCGACTCCGGGTCGTCTGCGGTGCGACAGGAGACCCGGATCCATCCCCCGTTCGGCACGGCGGCGAGCGCGTTCAGTCCCAGGTTCATGACGACCTGCTGCAGCCGCTCCTGGTCGCCGGCCACCGGCGGGACCACCTCGAAGTCGCGAATCACCCGCACGCGCCGCTTCTCGGCGGGGCCGCCGATCAGCGTGAGGACCCGGTCGAGGACCGGAGCCACCTCGACCGCCTTGGGGTAGAACTCGCGAGGCCTGGCGAACTGCAGGAAGTCCTCGAGGATGTGGTCGAGGCGCCGGATCTCGTCCCGCACCAGGTGCAGCGGGTCCAGGAGCGGCCCCTGCTCGGGAACGGGAAGCTTCCCGACCCGCCGCTCCAGGACGACGAGCTGGAGTGCCGCGGCGTTCAGCGGATTCCGGATCTCGTGGGAGAGGCCGGCCGTCATGGTTCCCACCGCCGCCAGCTTCTCGGCCATGGCGGCGCGCCGGGCGAGCTCCCTCTTCTCCGAGTGAAGCCGGACGTGGCGCATGGCCGTCTCGAGCGTCATGATCAGCTCGGGCGGGTTGACCGGCTTCTGGAGGAAGGCGCAGGCCCCGGCCCGGACCGCGTCGAGCGCGGACTCCATGGTGGCGTGGCCGGTGAGGAGCACCACCTCGCTGTCGGGCGAGGCGTCCTTGAGCTCCTGGGCGAGCTCGGTCCCGTTGCCGTCGGGGAGCGCCAGGTCGACCAGCGCGACGTCGAAGCCGGATCGGGCGACGGCGTGGGCCTCGGCGCAGGTCCCCGCGGCGCGGACCGCGAAGCCGGCCTCCTCGAGGATGTCGCGGAGGTTCTCGGCCAGCGCGGCGTTGTCGTCCACCACCAGGACGCGAGGGCGGCGGACGGGGGCGTGCGGGTTCACGGGATGGGGGGCCTTTCGCCGTGGAGCCTCTCCACGGCATCGAGGAGCGCCCCGGTGTCGAAGGGCTTCTGGAAGACGGCCCGGCAATGGGCGGGCGCGATCGACGGAGACGCCGTGATCGCCACCAGCGGGAGCCCGGGGAAGCGGGTCTCGAGCCGGCGCACCGCCTCGCCGTCGGCGCCGCCGGGGATTCTCAGGTCGACCAGCGCGGCGAAGGGGCGCACCGGCCCGAGCCGGTCGGTGTCGAGGACCGAGGACGCGGTCACCGCCGCGAATCCACGAAGGCGCAGCGCCTCGGTGAGGTTGTCGAGCAGCGCGGCGTCGTCCTCGAGCACCGCCACCAGTCCGTCCCTCCGGGCCGCCCCGAGCAGCGCGAGCAGCCGCTCGACGGGAGAGGGCTTGGCGAGCACGGCCAGCAATCCCTCGCGCCGGGCGGATTCCAGATCTGCGTCCCCGGCGTGTGCGGTGAGGACCACCGCCGGCAGGCCCGGATCGACGCGCCGGATCTCGCGGACCACCTCCGCGCCGCCCATCTCCGGCATGCGCATGTCGGTGACCAGGGCGTCGAACCGGGTTCGCTTCACCCGCTCGATGGCCTCGGCGCCGCTTCCGGCCATCTCGCACTCCGCCCCGCAGTCGCCCACGATCTCCGCCAGGTTCTCGGCGAATTCCAGGTTGTCGTCGACGAGGAGGTAGCGGCGCATGGCGGTCACGGGGCGGGGATCCGGAAGGTGAAGCGGGCGCCGCCGCCGGGGCGCGGCTCGTGCCCGACCGATCCGCCGTGCCGCTCCGCGACGCGCTTCACGAGCGCCAGGCCGAGGCCGCTGCCGTGCTCCTTGGTGGTGATGAGCGGCTCGAAGAGCCGCCCCCGCACCGACTCGGCGACGCCCGGGCCGGTGTCCTCGACGTCGATGGCCACGCTGGCGCCCTCTCGCCGCACCAGCACCCACACCTCGCCGCCTGGCGAGGCGGCCTGGACCGCGTTCAGGATCAGGTTCACGAGCGCCTGGCGCAGCTGTGGCGCGTCCCCCATCACGTCGAGCCCCTCGCCCCCCCGGACGGTCAGCGCGACCTCGGCGAGGCGCGGCACCGAGTCGGCCGCTCCGTTCACGAGAGCCGTCACCGCCACCCGCTCCCGGGGCAGCGGTCGATCCCGGACCAGGTCGAGGAGGCCGGAGATGATCTCGCTGGAGAGACGGACCTGGGCACCGATGCGGTCGACGTGCTTCCTGACCCGATCGTCGTCGCCCAGCCGCCCCCGGAGGAGGAAGAGCGAGCTCTCGATGACCCCCAGCGGATTCCGCAGGTCGTGGCCGATGGAGCCGACCATCTGCCCGAAGGTGGCGAGCCGCTCCGAGCGGGAAACCCTGGCCACCAGATCCTCCCGGTAGGTGTGCAGCATGATGGCGAGCTCCAGATCGAGCACCTTCCCGAGCGCCAGCTGGACCTGCTCCCGCCGGGGCGCGTCGTCGGCCCATGCCCGGTCGATCACCCTGCCGAGCTCCGCCCGGATCAGGTTCATGGCGCCGAACATGTAGTGCTGGGGAAGGTCGATGCGGACGTGGACCCGCCCGATGCGGCAGTGCGACTCCCACCAGGCGTCATCCCAGGGTCCGCCGAGGGCCTCGCCCATCCAGCGAACCAGCGTGACTCGAAGCTGGCCCACCCGGCTCTCGCCGCCGGTGAGCGCCCGCCTCGCCTCGGCGTGGGTGAGGATCCGCTCGTAGAAGGCGCTGGCAATCTCCGGGAAGTGCGGCGTGGCCACGGCGCACAGCTCGCGCAGGGCCTCCTCGTCGCCCGGGCAGAAGCCCACGTAGCGCTTCAATTCGTCGAGGAGGGATTCGCCCATGCGGGCAGGGAATCTAGGCCCCGGAGAGGGCCAGATCAACGGCGCGGGGCCGGCGAGCCGTCCACCTGGTCAGTGGACGACCAGGATGGGCTTCGGACAGACGTGGACCAGCCGGTCGGAGACGCTCCCCAGGAGCACGCGCGCCACCGCGCCCTGACCTCGGCTTCCGACCACCACGAGCCCCACGTCGGGAGCTGTGGCGGCCTCGGCCAGGATCTCGGCCGGGGGACCGGCGAGGACCTGGGAGTCGATCTCGACACCAGCGCCTCCCAGCGCGGCGAGCGCGGCCTGAAGGATGCGCTCGGCGTGGGCGCGGTGCTCCCGCTCGACCTCCTCCACCGTGAGACCGTAGACGTCCGGTGGCAGCAGGAGGCGCGGGACCACGTACAGAAGCGTCAGCCGAGCGCCAAACCGGACCGCGATGTCGGCCGCCAGCCGCGCGCCTCGGGCCGCCGGCTCCGACCCGTCGATGGCCACCAGGATCCGCTTCATGGCACACCCCCTTCGAACCTCATTGTACCCCTCGGATCCTTCGAGGGGTGGGCCCGGAAGGAGTACCCTCGTCTGGATGGCACCCGTTTCCCACGGCCCTCCCGAGGGAGGGCCCATCACGCTGCTCCGCGGCGGGCGGGAGGCCTTCCCGCGAATGCTCCGCGCCATCCAGGAGGCTCGCCAGTCGGTGCACCTGGAGGTCTACCATCTGGCCCGCGAAGGGGTCGGGGATGAGTTCCGTCGCGCCCTCTCCGAGGCGGCGCTTCGAGGAGTCCGCGTGCGGGTGATCCTGGACGGCTGGGGGTCGGCACTCGACGGCCGGTGGCTCCAGCTGATGCTGGAGCCGGACGGGGCCGAGGTGCGAATCTACAACCCGCTCCTGGCGCTCCTCACCGGACGGTTCCGCCGCAACCACCGGAAGATCCTGCTGGTGGACGGCCAGGTGGCCTACCTGGGCGGCATCAACATCGCCGACGAGTACGGTCAGATCGGCCCCGGCCGCGCCCCCGACCTGGCCGACGAGCAGCGCGACTGGCTGGACCTCGCCGTCGAGATCCGCGGCGCCCCGGCGGCCTGGCTGGAGGCTCGCCTGCGAGGGGAGCGCTCCCCGCGCCCCCCGGGCCCGGTCCAGATCCACCTGTCGGGCATCGGAGGCGGGAGGCGGCTGCGCAACATCTACCGTCGGGCCTTCGGCGCCGCCCGCACCGAGATCCTGGCCGCGCACTCCTACTTCCTCCCCGACCGCCGCTCGGTCCGGTCCATCACCGCCTCAGCGAGACGGGGAGTGAAGGTCACGCTGCTCCTGGCCGGGCGGAGCGACGTCCCGCTGGTGCACGCCGCCACGGTGAGGCTCTACCGCCGGCTCTCCGAGTCCGGCGTGGAGATCCGGGAATGGACGCGCTCGGTGCACCACGCCAAGGTGGCGGTGGTCGATGGCGGCAAGGTGCTGCTCGGCAGCTTCAACCTCGACCCGCTCTCGCTCGCCAACCTCGAGTCGCTGGTGGAGATCGACGATCCGGAGACCGCGGCCGCGGCGAGGCGCTGGTTCGAGGAGCGGGCTGCCCAGGCGCGACTGGTTCCCCGGGAAGAGGCGGAGCGGGGAGGGTGGGCGCGCCGTCTCGCCGACGCCCTGGGCCGGACCGTGGCGCGAATCGGCGAATGGGTGGCGCGCCGCCTGTCCGGGCGGTGAGGCAGGGCCCCGTCCGGGAGCTACTTCTCCGGCGGTGGCGTGCGGGGCTCGTCGGAGGCGCCTTCGCTGCGCTCCGACTGGAAGGCCTTCCGGAAGCTCTTCACGCTCTCGCCCAGCCCCTGCCCGAGCTGCGGCAGCTTGCTCGTGCCGAACAGCAGGAAGAGCAACACGGCGATGAGGAGCAGCTCGCCGAATCCGAGTCCGAACATGAAGGGATCATGCCGCGGTCAGGCGGCCACGTCCTCCATGGCGATGGCGGACAGGCGGCGATGGTCGATGACCTTCACGCCACGTGACGCATCGAGCACGCCGTCCTGCTCGAGCCGGGTCAGGCATCGGGAGAGCGTCTCGGGGCGCATGCCGAGGAGCCGCGCCACGACCTGCTTTCGCACGGCGTTGGGGCGGTCGGCCAGGAACTTGGCGTGGGCGAGGGCGAAGCGGGCCACCCGGGACATGCAGTCGCCCTGGCGGAAGTTGACCTCGTCCCGCTGCATGCGCGACTCGGCGAGCAGCAGGTCGATGACGACGCGCCCTGGGCTGCGCTCCGGCCCCACCCACTGGCTCATGGCGTCGCCGGCGATGCCGCAGAGCTTCACCCGCGAGAGGGCTCGCACCTCGTGGGCCGACGGCTCGTTGCTCATGGCCTCCGCGCAGAGGAGGGAGGTCGGGCCGCGGAGCGCCAGGACCAGCTCCGAGCCCTTCGGGCTGACCGCGGAGAGGGCGACGAACCCTTCCTTGATGAAGTAGACGGTGCGAGGGCGCTCGCCCTGGGCGCAGAGGGTCGCGCCCGGCTCGCGGGCCGACGGGGTGAACCGGCAGCGCCCGACCGAGGCGATACCCAGGGAGCAGGTGGCACAGTCGGTGACGGGGGCGGTCGAGATCATGGGCGGCTCCTTGATTGACGCTCGTCTAGATGCAGAAGTTAGGCCCGGGTTTTTCGGGGGTTTTGCTGCAGACTCTGCGTATTGCGGCGGATCAAGTCACGAGGGACGCAAGCGTTGCGGAAATCGCCAGACACCGGATGGTCCGGGATGGCATCATCCGCACGTGGACCGGCTCGAACCACATCGACGCAAGGTGATCGAAGCGATCGAACCGATCGAATCGGAGCCGGTGGCTCTTTCCCGCGCCGGCGGACGCGTCCTCTTCCGGGCGGCGCTGGCCCGGCGCGCGGCGCCTCCGTTCGACTGTTCGGCGATGGATGGTTACGCGGTGCGTCACGCCGACGTCCCGGGCCCGACCGAGCTCGCCCTGCGACAGGTGCTCTATGCCGGCGACTCCCCCGGCTCCGCCATCGGCGCCGGGGAGGCCGCGCGGATCTTCACCGGCGCCCCGATGCCGCCGGGCGCGGACGCCGTGGTCCGGGAGGAGTCTGCAGAGCTGCGAGGAGACCGGGTCTTCCTCCGGCACGAGGCCCGGCCAGGCGAGAACGTCCGGTCGGCCGGGGAGGACGTGGCCGAAGGGGGAGAGGCGCTTCCGGCCGGGGTCAGGATCGGGCCGCGCCAGCTGGCGCTCCTGGAGGCGGTCGGCTGCCAGACCCTCGAGACGCACCGCCGTCCGCGCATCGCGCTCCTCTCGACGGGGGACGAGGTGGTCCGGGGACGAACGCCCGACTCGAACGGCGCCGCGCTGGAAGGGCTCCTGGGTGAGCTCGGCGTCGACGTGTGGCGCGGGGCCGTGGCCGACGAGCCCGCCGAGGTTCGCGCCGCGCTGGCGGACGCCGTCTCGCGCGCGGACGCCGTGGTCACCATCGGTGGCGTCTCGGTCGGCGAGAAGGACCTCGTGGCGGGGGCGCTCGCAGCCCTGGGCGCGGAGTTGCGCGTGCACGGCGTTCCGATGAAGCCGGGCAAGCCCTTCCTCTTCGCGCTGTCCGCCCGGAAGCCGGTGTTCGGCCTCCCCGGCAGCCCCTCGGCCTGCCTGGTCGCCTTCGAGGTCTTCGCGCGCCCGGCCATCCTGCGGCTCGCCGGCGCGGCGAGGATCTTCCGGCCGGTGGCGTGGTTGCCGCTCGCCGATGGGTGCGAGGGGCGGCCCGGCCGGGCGCGCTTCCTCTGGGCCGGGCTGGAGCCGGACGGAAGGGTGCGGCCGATCGGGCGCGACGCTGCCCAGGTGCGAGGCCCGGCGCTGGCCCAGGCGCTCGTCCGGATCCCCGAGGGAACCGGCGACGCGCCGGAGGGGGAGCGGGTGGAGACGTGGTTTCTCGGAGAGTGAAGAAGGCGCGAGGGCCGGTGCCGATGGTGGCCTTCTCCGGTCCGAGCGGATCGGGCAAGACCACGCTGCTGGTCCGGCTGGTCCGGGTGCTCGCGGCGAGCGGCATCCGCGTGGCGGCCATCAAGCACTCCGGGCACCCGCACGGCTTCGACGTCCCCGGAAAGGACAGCGACCTGCTCCTGCGCGCCGGCGCACTCGCGGTGGCCGTGCAGGGGCCGGCCCAGCTGGCGGTCTTCGGCCCGCCACGGCCGGGCGGGGCCCGAGCGCTGGCCCGCCACCTTCCGCCGGTCGACCTGGTCCTCGTGGAGGGGTGGCGGACGGAGCGCGTCCCGCGCATCGAGGTGCACAGGCGGTCCGTCGATCGGGCCTTTCTCTGCGCCGGCGGCCGGGGGTTCATCGCGGTGGTGTCCGACGAGCCGCCACCCCGAAAGCTACCGCTCTTCGCGCCCGGGGAGGTCGATCGTCTGGCCGGGTTCCTCCGGGCCCACTTCCGGCTCCGCCGGCGTCCGGCCGTCCCCCGGCGCCCCTCCTCCATGTGAGCGGAGGATCATCCGCTATCTTGACTGAGCCCGGTTCCAGCCCGTAGATTCGGCCCTTCCCGATTCCGCGCCGCCGGCCATGCCCTTCGTCGACCAGCCTCCCGACCCCCTTCCGCCGGCGCGCGAGGCCTTCATCGCCCCCGAGACCCGGTGGTTCGTGCCGCCCGGGCCGTTCGAACTCGAGTCGGGCACGAGCCTGCCGCGGGTCCAGATCGCCTTCCGGACCTGGGGCGAGCCGTCGCCGGCCGGGGACAATGCGATCGTGGTCTGCCACGCCTTCACCGGCTCGGCGGACGTGGACCGCTGGTGGACCGGGATGTTCGGCCCGGGGCGAGCCCTCGACCCCGATCGCGACTTCGTGGTCTGCGCGAACATCCTGGGAAGCTGCTACGGCACCACCGGCCCGGCCTCCGTGGATCCGTCGACCGGTCGGCCCTGGCTGGGATCCTTTCCGGCCATCACGCTCCGTGACATGGTCCGGGCGCAGGGAGAGCTGGTCCGGGCCCTCGGCATCCGCAGCATCCGCAGCGTCATCGGGGGTTCGCTGGGTGGCATGCAGGTGCTGGAGTGGGCCCTGCTCTATCCGGAACTGGTGCGAAGCATCGTGCCCATCGCCTGCTCGGCGCGCCACTCGGCCTGGGCCATCGGCCTCTCCGAGGCGCAGCGGCAGGCCATCGTCGCCGACCCGCGCTGGGGCGGGGGACGCTACGACCCGGCCGATCCGCCGGCATCGGGCCTGGCCGCGGCCCGCATGATGGCCATGTGCACGTACCGAGGCTGGGAGAGCTTCGAGGAGCGCTACAGCCGGCGTCCCCAGGACGTCGATCTCTTCGCCATCGAGAGCTACCTGCGCTACCAGGGCCAGCAGCTGGTGGACCGCTTCGACGCGGCCACCTACCACGCGCTCACCCGGGCGATGGACACCCACGACGTGGCCCGCGGTCGCGGCGACTTCGGGGAGGTGCTGCGGAGCATCCGGCAGCCGGCGCTGGTCGTCACCATCGACACCGACGTGCTCTACCCGCCCGAGGAGCAGCGGGTGATGGCCCGACACATGCCGGCGGCGCGCCTGGCGCGGCTCGAGTCGCCCCACGGTCACGACGGCTTCCTCATCCACGTGGACGAGCTGTCGGCGATGGTGGCCGAGTTTCGCGACCGGGTGGAGGGGCGGAGCGCCTCGCGCCCGGCGTCGCGCCCGGCCTCGGTCGGCGCGGGGATGTCCCTCCTCGTGCTGGGGAAGGGGAAGGTGGGGGCGCCGCTGCTCGACCAGGTGCGCGAGCAGGCGGGCAGCATCGGCTCCGACTACGACATCGTGCTCCGGGTGGCGGGGATCGCCGATCGGCACGGCCTCTGCTTCGACGACCGAGGCCTCGACCTGTCGGGGTGGCGGGAGGCGCTCGCCACCGCCCCGGCCACCGGGCCGTTCCGGCTCCCCGAGGCGCTGCCCGTGCTCGACCGCCTGGCGCGACTGCCCGGCGCGGTCCTCGTCGACCTCACCGCCGACGCCGCCCTCCTGCCCGTCTACGAGGAGGCCTTCCGGCGGGGGATCCACGTGGTGGGCGCGAACAAGCTGCCGCTCGCGGCGCCCTCCGCCGACCGGGACCGGCTGGCCGCGGCGCGGCGGCAGGCCCACGTGCACTTCCACTACGAGACCTCGGTGGGCGCCAGCCTTCCGCTCCTGGGCACGCTGCGAAACCTGGTGAGAACCGGCGACCGGGTGCTCTCGCTGGAGGGATCCCTCTCCGGCACGGCGGGATACCTGCTCGGCGAGGCAGAGAAGGGGACGCCGCTGTCGCTGGCCGTCCGCTGGGCCCGCGAGCTGGGCTACACGGAGGAGGACGCCCGCGACGACCTGACCGGGCTCGATTCGGCGCGCAAGGCGGTGATCCTGGCGCGCGAGCTGGGAATGAGGCTCGACGTCGCCGATGTGGTCCTCGAGCCGCTCCTGCCGCCGGAGGTCACCGGCGCCGGAACGCCCGCCGAGCTGGTCGAGGGCCTGCGACGCCACGACCGGATCTTCGCCGACCGGATCCGGCAGGCACGGATGCGCGGCCGGGCGCTTCGATACCTCGTCCACGTCGACGTGGCATCCGGCACGATCCGCGTCGGCCCGGAGGAGGTCGGCCCGGAGGCCCGCTCCGCGCGGCTCCGGGACGTGGAGGCCTACGTGGCTGCGACCACGGTTCGCCGCTCGGGCTCGCCGCTGGTCGTCCAGGGGGCGGGCGTGGGAGGCGCGCTCACCGCCGGCGGGGTGCTGACCGACGTCCTGCGGGTGGCATCGGCACTGGGCGTGCGCGCCAGCTGGAGCGGCTGAACCGACCCCCCGGGCAATCCCGGCGACGTCGTGCTATCTCCACGAGCGGGAGGAGATCCGCGCATGCCTGCGTCGCCTTTGCCCATCGCCAAGGGGAACGAG
>Ga0209048_10006466_pt1 | contig 10960 bp, 8 predicted proteins | sample FrelakmetCRP12CR_FD_187146 | JGI IMG/M metagenome (GOLD analysis project Ga0209048, IMG submission 187146) | Freshwater lake sediment microbial communities from the University of Notre Dame, USA, for methane emissions studies - CRP12 CR (SPAdes)... | ecosystem: Environmental > Aquatic >... | reverse complement strand
CCGGCGACCCCGCGAGGCGCGACGACCACCACCGCGGCGGCAGGGGGATCGTCGACGACCGGGCCGGTGGCGAGCGGTCCGGGGACGTCCAAGCCGGCGACCTCGGCCCCGGCGACCTCGGCTCCGGCGACATCGGCGCCGGCGACGACCGGTCCGACGACGACGTGACCGAGATCGGTCACGGCTCGGATCGCAGCGAACGCAGGAACGACTCCGCTTCGGCCCGCTCGCGGGTCCGGCGCATCGGGGGCAGGGCCCGCACGAGGTCCCAGCGGTAGCCGGCGGTCCCGAGGCGCGGGTCGAGCACGGCGACGACTCCTCGGTCCTGGCTGCTGCGGATGAGCCGCCCGGAGGCCTGGGCGAGCAAGGTGGCGGCTCGCGGCAGATCGACGGTGCGGAACGCGCTCGATCCGGCCCGCTCCCGCCTGGCCTCGAGCAGGGGGTCGTCGGGGCGGGGGAACGGGATCCGGTCGATCGTGACGAGGTGCAGCGCCGCTCCGGGGATGTCGACGCCCTGGAACAGGCCCGCCGTCGCGAAAAGGCAGCTCGTCTCGTCGGCGCGGAAGGCTGCGAGGAGCGCAGGCTTCGGCAGATCGTCCTGGGCCAGCACCGTGTACGGGAGCTGCTCGCGCAGCGCGACCACGGCGGCGCGCATCGCCCGCCAGCTCGTGAACAGGGCCAGGGTGCGACCTCCGGCGGCGCCGATCAGGGCCCGGAGCTCCTCGATCACGGCGTCGTCGAAGCCGGGCCGACGGGGGTCGGGGAGGTGCACGGCGCAGTACAAGAGGGCATGGGACGGATAGTCGAAGGGGCTCCCGACGTCGAGCTCGTCGTAGGTGCCGGCGGCCATGCCGACCCGCTCGGCGAGGCCAGGGGCGATCGTGGCACTGGTGAGCACGGCGGTGCGCTTGGACCACAGCCCGGCCTCCAGCACCGGTCCGACCTCGATCGGGGCGACCATGAGCCGCGTCGTGTCTCCCTGGCCTTCCACCCAGGCGACGTGGGTGGCCGGCACCTCGAGCACCGCGGCGAGATCGTCGAGGAGGGTGTCGGCGGACTTGAGGGCCCGGACCCGGCGCTGGTCCACCGCGCCGATGTCGGTGGCGATCTGGCGCAGAGCGGCCGCCGCCGCGGCCACCCGGCCCCGGGCCACGGCGAGCGCGTCGGCGAGCGGCGCCGGGAGCGCCCCGGAGGCCAGGCGCGTCCCCGAGGAGGGCGCGAGTGCATCGCCGACCAACCGGCCGGCGTCGCCGAGTGCGCCGACGAGCGCGTCGTCGGCCACGACGGCGCGCACGAGGCGGGCCAGGTGCGCGAAGCGGCCCGGTCCGACGGCCATGGCGGCCGTGTCGGAGATGACGTCTTCGAGCTGGTGGACCTCGTCGATCACGACGAGGTCGTGGTCGGGGAGCAGGGCTCCGTCGCTCGCGATGTCGAGCCCGTAGAGGTGCAGGTTCGTGACCACGAGGTCCGCCGCCGCGGCCCGACGCCGGGCCAGCTCGGCGAAGCACGGCTCTCCCATCGGGCACCGGGCGGCTCCGGGGCACTCGGCCGATCCGACGCTGACGGCCGCCCAGGCCCGGGTGTCGGGCTCCCAGGCCAGCTCGGCGCGGTCGCCGGTGTCGGTCGAGGCGGCCCAGGTGACGAGGCGGCGAACCTGGCGGCGCACGCCGGGCGAGGCGCCGTCGAGCTCCAGCGCGGACTGGGCGGCATCGACCTCGCGGATGCGCTGCAGGCACAGGTAGTTGGACCGCCCCTTCAGCACCGCGAACTCGATCGAGCGGCCGAGGTGCTCGGCGAGAAACGGCAGATCCTTCGACCCCAACTGGTCCTGCAGGGCCTTGGTCGCCGTCGCCACGACGCACCGGCCACCGGTCAGCAGGGCCGGGACGAGGTAGGCGAGGCTCTTGCCCGTCCCGGTGCCCGCCTGCACGACCAGGTGGCGCCGGCCGGTGGCGGCCCGGGCGACGGCCTCGGCCATGGCGACCTGGCCGGGTCGGGCCTCACCGCCGCCGGGGAGCTGCGCGACCACCTTCCCGAGCTGCTCGGCGGCATCGGCCACGGGGCGAACCTAGTCGCCGCTCGGTTCCACCGCGGCGAACGGAGGTCGCGACCGCGGAGCCATTAGCGTCGCCGGCCGTGGACCTGTCGGACATCGATCCCCGACGCATCCCGGTCCACGTCGGGTGCGTGATGGACGGCAACGGCCGCTGGGCCCAGGCCCGCGGCCTGCGGCGGACCGAGGGCCACGCTGCGGGGGAGGAGGCACTGTTCGACACGGTCAACGGGGCCCTCGAGCTCGGCATCCGGTGGTTGACCGTCTACGCCTTCAGCACCGAGAACTGGAAGCGTCCGATCGACGAGGTGCGCTACCTGATGCGCTTCAACGAGTCGATCCTCGAACGCCGGCGCGACGAGCTGAACGAGCTCGGTGTCCGCATCCGCTTCGCCGGGAGGCGTGACTGGAGGGTGCCCAAGCGCCTGATCCAGCACCAGGACCGCTCGATCGCCCTGACCAGGGGCAACCGGCTCCTGACCCTGACCATCGCCTTCAACTACGGCGGCCGGGCCGAGATCGTCGACGCGGTGCGGGCCCTCGTCGCCGAGGGTGCCAGGCCCGACGACATCACCGAGAAGGCGATCAGGCGCCACCTCTACGACCCCGAGATGCCCGACCCCGACCTCGTCGTGCGCACCTCGGGTGAGTACCGGATCTCGAACTTCCTGCTCTGGGAGCTGGCCTACAGCGAGCTGGTGTTCACCGACGTGCTCTGGCCGGACTTCCGGCGCGAGCACCTGGCCGACGCGGTGCGGGAGTACCAGCGGCGCACGCGCCGCTTCGGAGGCCTCGACGACCCCGACGGTGAACGGTGACGCTGCATCGCGACCAGGGCATCGTGCTGCGCACGTACAAGCTCGGCGAGGCCGACCGGATCGTGGTCGTGCTCACCTCCGAGCTGGGCAAGATCCGGGCGGTGGCCAGAGGGGTCCGCAAGACCACGAGCCGCCTCGGCGGCCGTCTGGAGCCACCGACGCACGGCGCGCTGCTCCTGTTCGAGGGCCGCGGGGAGCTGTGGACGGTGAGCCAGGCCGAGATCGTCGACCACTTCGCGGTCATCCGCGGCGACCTGCACCGACTGACGACGGCCTCCGCGCTGTGCGAGGTCGTCGACCACCTGTCGCCCGAGCACCAGCCCAACACCCGCCGGTACCAGATGCTGCTCGGGGCGCTGCGGGCCCTGGCCGAGCGCGACAGCGCGCTGCTCGTCCCGGCCTTCTACCTGCGGCTGCTGGCCGCCGACGGGCTCGGTCCCCAGGTCGAGGCGTGCGTGTCCTGTGGCCGCAGCGATGAGCTGGTGGCCTTCGATCCCGCCGAGGGCGGTGCGTTGTGCCGGGACTGCCGGCGGGGCCGCCCGATCAGCCCCGAAGCGCTCGCGGTGGTGCGGGCGATCCTCGGCGACGGGTTGGCCTGGGCGCTCAACGAGCCCGCCTCGGCGGTGACGCGTGATGTGAACGCGTTGGCCACGGCGGCGATGGAGCACCACCTCGAGCGCCGGCTCCGGGCTCCGGCGGTCATCGAGGCCACGAGCTGATCCCCGCGGCTCAAGCGTCGGGGACGGCCATCCCGGGCTCGAAGCGGTAGCCCATCCCGGGCTCCGTGATGAAGTACCGGGGCATCGAAGGGTGGGGCTCGAGCTTCCTGCGCACCTGGGCCATGTAGACGCGCAGGTAGTTGGTCTCGCGCTCGTACTGCGGACCCCACACCTGCTGCAGGAGCTGGCGCTGGGTGACGAGGCGACCCGGGTTGCGCACGAGCACCTCGACCAGGCTCCACTCCGTCGGGGTGAGGTGGACGTCCTCGCCCCGGACGTAGGCCTTCTTCGACGTGAGGTCGATGACGAAGTCCGGGGTCTCCACCGACGCCTGCTCTGGGACGGGTTGGTGCCGGCGCACGGCGGCACGCAGCCGGGCGAGCAGCTCGTCCATGCCGAACGGCTTGGTGACGTAGTCGTCGGCGCCGGCGTCGAGGGCCGCCACCTTGTCGGCCTCGGCGTCGCGGACCGAGAGAACGATGACCGGGATGGTGGACCAGCCCCGCAGGCCGCGCACCACGTCGATGCCGTCGAGCCCGGGCAGCCCGAGGTCGAGGAGCACGACGTCAGGGTGGTTCGAGGCGGCGAGCGACAGCGCCTCCTCCCCGGATGCAGCGAGGTCGACGCTGTAGCCCCGGGCCCGCAGGTTGATGCTCAGAGCCCGCCTGATCTGGGGTTCGTCGTCGACGACCAGCACCCGGGTCACGCGGCCTCGAGGGCGATGGGGAGCTCGATGGTCACCGTGAGTCCACCGCCGGGCGTGTCGTCGAGACTGATCCGACCCCCGAGGGCCTCGACGAAGCCCCGGGCGACGGCCAGGCCGAGACCCGCCCCGCTGTCGTTGGACTGGTCCCCGAGGCGCTGGAAGGGCTCGAAGACCCGGTCGCGCATCTCCGGGCGGATGCCGGGGCCCTGGTCGATCACCTGGAGGTGGAGCCGGTCGAGGACGGCGGCTGCCTCGACGCGCACGACCTTGCCCGGGGGCGACCACGCCACGGCGTTGGACACGACGTTGGCGATGGCCCGCTCGATGAGCGCCGGGTCGACGAGCACCGGCGGGAGCGTCTCGGGGACCTCCACGACGACGCTGTCGGGGAGCCCGCTGAGGTTGGCCAAGGCCGAGGCCACGACCTCTTCGAGGCCCACCGGCCGGACGTTCGGCGAGATGGCGCCGCTCTGCAGCCGGCTCATGTCGAGGAGGTTGCCCACGACCCGGTTGAGCCGGTCGGTCTCGGTGGTGATCGTCGTGAGGAACAGCTGGCGGTCGGACTCGCTCCAGGCCACGTCGGGCTGGAGGAGGCTGGACACGGAGGCCTTGATCGACGCGAGCGGGGTGCGCAGGTCGTGGGACACGGACTGCAGGATCGCCGTGCGCAGCACCGTCGCCTGCGACAGCACCGCCGCCTCGGCCGCCTCGGCCCGCAGCGACGTCGCCTCGAGGGCGACGGCGACCTGGTCGGCGAAGGTGCGCAACATGCGGTGGTCCTCGAGGGCGAGCTGGGATCCCGCCAGCACCAGCACGCTGTCGTCGCGTCCGAGCGGCACGGCCAGGCCGTCCTCGGGCGAGGTGGGCGCCGGCGAGCCGGCGCTCGCCGTGCACGTCCACGCGTCCTCCTTCCCGGCGAGCACGGCCACCGCCCGGACCGAGAAGGTGGTCCGGAGCTGTTCGAGCAGCACGGGGAGGGGATCGGGCTCCCCGACGAGCGAGCTCGCCGTCCGGGCGACGACCTCGGCCTCGGAGCGGGCGCGAACGGCTTCCGTGGTCCGCTTCGCCGCCCGGTCGACGAGCACGGCGACGGTCACCGCCACCGCCACGAACACGACCAGCGCGGTCGCGTTGTCGGCGTCGTCGATCGTCAGGGTGTGAATGGGGGGCACGAAGTACCAGTTGGCGAGGATCGAGCCGACCAGCGCCCCGGCCAGACCGGGCAGGAGGCCGCCGACCGCGGCGATGCCCACCACCGCGGCCAGGAACAGCAACAGGTCGGCGGGGAGACCGAGGTGGTCGCGCAACTGCGTCAGGACCGCCGCGAGCAGCGGCAGGCCGAGCACGACGAAGGCGAACGCGACGCCCTGGCGGCGGGCCGACAGGCGTGCGAACCGGGGGACCCGCCCGAACGCCGGACGTGCGCCCGCCCCGGCGTCCTCGTGGGCGATGACGTGGATGTCGATGCCGACCGACTCGCGCAGGATCGCCGCGGTCGTCGAGCGTTGCGGGAGCAGGCGACGGCGGGGGTGGTGGGTCTCGCCGAGCACGAGCTGGGTCGCCTTCTCGGCCCTCGCGTACTGGGCCAGCACGGAGGCCACGTCCTCGCCGACCACCTCGTCGTAGCGGCCGCCGAGCTCGCCGACGAGCTTGCGGATGCCGTGGAGGTCGGTCCCGGGCCGAGCCGCGAGGCCGTCGCCCGCTTCCACGTGCACCGCGACCAGGTCGCCACGCAGCCGCCCGGCCATCCGAGCGGCGCGACGCACCAGGGTCTCGTCCGTCGGCAATCCGGTCACGGCGACCACCACCCGCTCGCGCGTCTCCCAGGTGTCTTCGATCCCGTGGGCCGCGAGGTAGTCGTGGAGGCTCTCCTCGACGCGGTCGGCCACCCACAGCAGGGCCAGCTCGCGCAGGGCCCCGAGGTTGCCGGGGCGGAAGTAGTTGGACAGCGCGGCATCGACGCGCTCGGGCGGGTAGATGTTGCCGTGGGCCATGCGCCGGCGCAGGGCCTCGGGGCTCATGTCGACGAGCTCGATCTGATCGGCCCGGCGCACGACGGCGTCAGGCACGGTCTCGCGTTGGACGACGCCCGTGATCCGCGTGATCACGTCGTTGACGGATTCGAGGTGCTGGATGTTCAGGGTCGAGATGACGTCGATGCCGGCCTCGAGGAGGTCCTCCACGTCCTGCCAGCGCTTCTCGTGGATCGATCCGGGCACGTTGGTGTGGGCGTACTCGTCGACGAGGCAGACGCGCGGGTTGCGGGCGAGGACCGCGGCGACGTCCATCTCCTCGAAGTCGGCGTCGCGGTAGCGGATCTTCTTCGTCGGCACGATCTCGAGGTCGCGGAGCTGGGCCTCGGTGTTCTTGCGGCCGTGGGTGAGCACCATCCCGATGGCGACGTCGGTGCCCCGCTGGTTGCGCCGCCACCCCTCGTCGAGCATCGCGTAGGTCTTTCCCACGCCCGGAGCGGCGCCGAGGTAGACGCGAAGCGTGCCACGAGCCATTTCCCCAGTGTGCCCCCTCGGGACGGTCCGGGAGCCACCGCCGCCATCAAGGCGGAGCGAAGACCACCGGTCGGGCCGTTAGGAACCCGTCAAGAGGCTTCCCTCGCGCCTGGGTCAGCGACTAGGAGAAGGGCCATGGCCGATCTGATCTTCGTCGCGCTCGCGGTTGGGTTCTTCGCCGTGTGCATCGGGTTCGTCTGGGTGTGCGATCGCATCGTGGGGCCCGACCCGGCCCCGGCCGCCGATCGCCCGGCCGCGTCGCCCCCGTCCGAGCCCGCGCCCGCGCCCCGATGAGCGCGGTGCTGCTCGCCTCGGCCGTCGACAACTGGATCGGGCTCGCCCTGGCGGTGGTCCTGGCCGCCCTGCTCGTGTTCGTCCTGGTGTTCCCCGAGAGGTTCTGATGACCGTCACCGGCGTGCTGCAGCTCCTCGCCCTGATCCTCGTGCTCGGCGTGACGATCGGTCCGCTCGGGCGCTACATGGCCAAGGTCTACGGCGAGAACCCCGACGGCTCGGCCCCGGGGGACCGCGTGTTCCTGCCGGTCGAGAACGCCATCTACCGGGTGTGCCGGGTCAACCCGAAGCGCGAGCAGCGCTGGAACGTCTATGCCATCTCGCTGCTGGCGTTCCACCTGATGGCGTTCCTGGTCGTGTACGTGGTCCAGCGGTTCCAGGCCCACCTGCCGCTCAACCCGACCCACGCGCCGAGCGTGTCGCCGTGGGGGGCGTTCAACGTCGCCGCCAGCTTCATCACGAACACCAACTGGCAGTGGTACTCGGGCGAGACGGCGATCAGCCACTTCACCAACATGGTGGGCCTCACCGTGCAGAACTTCACGTCGGCCGCCGTCGGGATGGCCGTCGTCGTGGCGCTCATCCGGGGCATCGCCCGGCGCAACGGACGCACGCTCGGCAACTTCTGGGTCGACCTGACCCGCAGCACCATCCGGATCCTGCTCCCGATCGCCTTCGTCGTGGCGGTCGTCATGATGAGCCAGGGTGTGATCCAGAACTTCCACGGCTTCCGTGCCGCGACGACCCTCGACCAGACCGTCCAGGTCCAGACCACGGACGCCGCCGGCAAGGCCGTGACCCAGGCCGTCACCTCCCAGCAGATCCCCGGCGGGCTGATCGCCAGCCAGGAGGCCATCAAGGAGCTCGGCACCAACGGCGGCGGTCCCTACAACGCGAACAGCGCCCACCCCTACGAGAACCCGAACGGGTTCACCGACTTCCTCCAGATCTACGTCCTGCTCCTCATCCCGTTCGCCTTCTGCGTCACCTACGGCCGCCTGGTCGGCGCGCCGGGTCAGGGACGGATCCTGCTCGTGGTGATGGCCGTCATCTGGCTCTTCGCGGTCTTCGCCTCGACGCTGGCCGAGCACAACGGCAACCCGGTGCTGTCGCGCGTCGGCGTCGACCAGTCGGCGTCGGCCTACCAGTCCGGGGGCAACATGGAGGGCAAGGAGGTCCGCTTCGGCGCGGACTCCTCGGGTCTCTTCGCCGCCTCCACCACCGGCACGTCCACCGGCGCGGTCAACGCCGCCCACGACAGCTTCACCCCGATCGGGGGCATGGTCCCGATGGCCCACATGATGCTCGGGGAGGTGTCGCCGGGCGGTGCCGGTGTCGGCCTCATGGGCCTGTTGCACTTCGCCCTCCTGGCGGTGTTCATCGCCGGGCTGATGGTCGGGCGAACACCGGAGTACCTCGGCAAGAAGATCCAGGCGACGGAGATGAAGCTCGTCGTGCTGTTCATCCTGGCGATGCCTCTGGCGATGTTGACCTTCGCTGCCGCCTCGGTGCTGCTGAAGACGGCGGTGAGCTCCACGGCCAACCCGGGGGCCCACGGGCTGTCGGAGATCCTCTACGGCTTCGCCTCGACCGCGAACAACAACGGCTCGGCCTTCGCCGGGCTGAACACGGGCACGAAGTGGTACACGACCACGATGGGACTGTCGATGCTCATGGGCCGCTTCTTCCTGATGATCCCGGCCCTGGCCATCGGCGGTTCGCTCGTGCGCAAGCAGAAGGTGCCGGTGACCGCCGGGACCTTCCCGACCGACAGCGCCCTGTTCGCCGGACTCGTCATCGGGGTGGCCGTGATCGTGGCCGGCCTCACGTTCTTCCCCGCCCTCGCGCTCGGCCCCATCGTCGAGCACCTGAGCCTCTGAGAGGTCTGCCGTGACGACCCAGGTCCTCGATCCCGCTCCCGCCGAGCCCCGCGCCCCCCGTCCCGAGAAGCGGGTGGCCAAGAAGCGCAAGCTGTTCGACCCGGCCATCGTCCGGGGCGCCGTCAAGGACAGCTTCGTCAAGTTGAACCCGGTCACGATGCTGCGCAACCCGGTCATGTTCGTGGTCGAGGTCGGCTCCGTGCTGACCACGATCCTGTTCTTTCGCGACCTCGGCAGCTCGACGGGCAAGGAGAACCTGTTCTCCGGCCTGGTGGCGGCCTGGCTCTGGTTCACGGTGCTGTTCGCCAACTTCGCCGAGGCGATGGCCGAGGGACGGGGCAAGGCCCAGGCGGCGACCCTGCGCAAGACCCGGGCCGAGACCGTGGCCAACGTGCGCGCCCGAGACGGCGCGATCGTGACGAAGGCCTCGACCGAGCTCGCCGTCGGCGACCTGTGCGTCGTGGTCGCCGGCGAGGTCATCCCCGGCGACGGCGACGTGGTCGAGGGGATCGCCACCGTCGACGAGTCGGCCATCACCGGCGAGTCGGCACCGGTCATCCGGGAGTCCGGCGGCGACCGCTCCGCCGTGACCGGCGGGACGCGGGTGCTGTCGGACCAGATCGTGGTGCAGATCACCTCGAAGCCGGGCGAGACGTTCCTCGACCGGATGATCGCGCTCGTCGAGGGCGCCGACCGCCAGAAGACACCGAACGAGATCGCCCTGTCGATCCTGCTCGCCGGCCTGACGATCATCTTCCTGCTCGCCGTCGTGACGCTCCAGCCCTTTGCCATCTACTCCCACGCCGAGCAGAAGGTCGTGGTCCTGGTCGCCTTGTTGGTCTGCCTGATCCCGACGACGATCGGTGCGCTGCTGTCGGCCATCGGGATCGCCGGGATGGACCGCCTCGTGCAGCGCAACGTCCTGGCCATGTCGGGGCGGGCGGTGGAGGCCGCCGGGGACGTCTCCACGTTGCTGCTCGACAAGACCGGAACGATCACCTACGGCGCCCGCCAGGCGGCCGAGTTCGTCCCCGTGAGCGGCGTGGACGTCGCCGTGCTGGCCGAGGCGGCGATGCTGTCCAGCCTGGCCGACGAGACCCCCGAGGGGCGCTCGATCGTGGAGTTCGCGGTCCGCGAGTACGGGCTGACCCCGGTGGACCCGAGCGGCGCCGTCCTCGTGCCGTTCACGGCCCAGACCCGCATGAGCGGGATGGAGTTCCCCGACGGGCGCAGCGTGAAGAAGGGGGCGGCGGATTCGGTGCGCCGCCTCGTCGAGGAGGCCAGGGGGAACATCCCGGCCGAGCTGCGCAGCATCGTCGACGGCATCTCCAAGGACGGGGCGACCCCGCTCGTCGTGGTCGACCAGCAGGGGAGCGAGCTGCCCCGCATCCTCGGGGTGATCCGGCTCAAGGACACCGTCAAGGCGGGCATGCGGGAACGCTTCGACCAGCTCCGGGCCATGGGCATCCGCACCGTGATGATCACCGGCGACAACCCGCTGACGGCCGCGGCCATCGCCCAGGAGGCCGGCGTCGACGACTTCCTGGCCGAGGCCAAGCCCGAGGACAAGATGGCCCTGATCCGCAGGGAGCAGGAGGGCGGGAACCTGGTGGCCATGACCGGGGACGGGACCAACGACGCCCCGGCGCTCGCCGCCGCCGACGTCGGCGTGGCCATGAACACCGGGACCCAGGCGGCCAAGGAGGCCGGGAACATGGTCGACCTCGACTCCGACCCGACGAAGCTCATCGAGATCGTGGAGATCGGCAAGCAGCTCCTCATCACCCGTGGCGCGCTCACGACGTTCTCGATCGCCAACGACGTGGCCAAGTACTTCGCCATCATCCCGGCCATGTTCAGCGGGGTGCTCAAGCCCCTCGACAGCCTCAACGTCATGCGGCTGTCGACGCCCCGCTCGGCGATCCTGTCGGCGGTCATCTTCAACGCCATCATCATCGTGCTGCTGATCCCGCTGGCCCTGCGG
>Ga0209048_10006465_pt1 | contig 10961 bp, 9 predicted proteins | sample FrelakmetCRP12CR_FD_187146 | JGI IMG/M metagenome (GOLD analysis project Ga0209048, IMG submission 187146) | Freshwater lake sediment microbial communities from the University of Notre Dame, USA, for methane emissions studies - CRP12 CR (SPAdes)... | ecosystem: Environmental > Aquatic >... | reverse complement strand
GCGCTCGCGTGGAGCCCCGAGGTGAGGTAGATCGTCAGGAACGGGAAGATCAGGCTGAAGCCAAAGCTGGCCACCAGGTCGCCGGCGGCAAGGACGAACACGACGCGGTCGAACTCGCCGCGCAACTCGCGGTACGCGCGCACCGGCGCGAGCCGCTCCCATGCGGAACCCACGGCCTCAGTATCGCAGGCGCGAATGGTGGCCCGTATCCTGTCGCTCATGAGTTTCGTGGGACGTGAGCATGAGCTCGAGCGCCTCGGCTCGGCCCTGGAGCGAGCGGCCCGCGGTGAGCTGACCAGGGTCGTCGTGGCGGGCCCGACCGGCATGGGCACGAGCACGATCCTGGCCGAGCTCGAGGGCCGCGTCTCGCGAGAGCCCGGCCTGCTGGTGGCGCACGGCGCCGCCTATGAGCCGCTCGCGGGGCACCCATATGCCGCGCTCTCCATGGCGTTGCGCGGTCCGCTGACCGGGCTCTCGGACGCGCAACTGGCCCGGGTGGTGGGAGCCGGGGGGCACGAGGTTTCGCTCCTGGTGCCGGAGCTGGCCGAGCGCCTCGGACGGATCGGGGCCATCTCCGAGACACCGCTGCTGTCGGCGCCCGACCAGCGGGGATCTCGCCTGGTCGAGACGGTGCTAGGCATCATCGCCCGGCTCGGCGAGGGTGGCGCGGTCCTGCTCACCCTCGACGACGCGCATTGGGCCGACCCTGGGACGCGGGCGTTCGTCGACGCCGTCCTGCGGATCAGCCTCCCGTTGCCGCTCTGCCTGGTCGTCGCCTACCACGCCGACGAGCTGCACCGGCATCATCCGCTGCTCGTCCTGGCCCGACAGATGGCGGACGATCCCGCCGTCGAGTCGCTGGACCTGCGTCCGTTTCGACGGGACGAGCTTCTGCGCCTGATCGAGTCTCAGACCGGCGAGCGCCCCTCTGCCGGCCTCGTGGCCGCCATCGCGGAGGGTTCCGGCGGGGTGCCGCTGCTGGCTGGACAGATGCTGGCTGCTCGCAGGAGCGTTCCCGCCGTTCGTCTCTCGGACTCCTTCGAGGAGATCCTTCAGGCCCGCCTCTCCGTGTTGAGCGTCGCCGCCGTGCGCGCCATCCGCGTCCTGGCGGCGATCCGGCGGCCGGTCGACCGCGAGCGCTTCCTGGCACTCGAGGTCACCCAGGGACGCGTGAGCGAGGCCGGCATCCGTGACGCCATCGACTGCGGTCTTGTGACCGAGGTCGGCGGCAAACTGGCCATGTCCCAGGGCTCGTATGCCGAGGCCATCGACTCGCTGCTCGACCCCGGGCAGCGGCACATGCTGCACGCCGCGCTGGCCGAGGCGATCGACGGCCCGCCGGCCGAGCGAGCCTGGCACGCGGAGCAGGCATTGCAGCGCCGGCAGGCGAGGGACTGGCACCTGGCGGCGGCGGAGCTGGCCGAGGAGCTCGACCCCGGCGGCACGGCCCTCGAGCACCTGGTCCGGGCGCTCGAGCTCGGCGACGATGCCGAGTCCGCGGCGGTGGATCGCCCAATCCTGCTGGCGCGCGCCGCGCAGGCCGCGTTCGTCCTGGGGTCGTTCCGCCGTGCGGCGGGTCTCGCGTCCCAGGCGATCGAGGCTCGCGCGGGCTCGGACGCCCTGTTGGGCCCGGCCTCGAGGGAATCGGAGTCGAGGCGCCTTCGCGGACAGGAGCTCGCCACCCTCTACGAGCGCCTGGGACGCTATCGCTGGGCAGCTGGCGAACCGGATGCGGCGCTCGCCGCCTTGCAGACCGCGGTTGAGCTGGCGCCGGCTGAACCGAGCGCCGATCGCGCACGCGCGCTGGCGGCTCTTGCCCAGGCTCTGATGCTCGAAGGGCGCTACCCGGATAGCGCACGCGCGGCTCGGGAGGCGATCACGGTGGCCCGGGCGGCCGGGCCGGAGTCGCTCGCGGAGCTGGGCCACGCTACCTGCACGCTCGGCGTGGACATCGCCTACGAAGGCGATCTCGAAGGCGGCCTCCACCTTCTCGGCGAGGCGGCGTCGGTTGCCCGCCAGGCCGGGCGCCTCGACGACCTGATGCGCGTCTACGCGAACCAGACGACCCTGCTCGACCTCGACTCTCGACGCGAGGACGCCCTCGCGATCGTGGGCAAGGGGATCGAGGAGGCCAGACGCTGGGGGCAGGAGGCCGTCTACGGCGCATTCCTGCGCGGGAACGCCGCGGACATCCTGTTCGTGCTCGGCCGCTGGCGACAGGCCGAGGAGATGTGCCGACGAGCGCTCGAATGGAACCCGTCCGGCATCGCCTGGATCAATCCGCTGGCGTATCTCGTCCAGGTGAGGATCGAGTCGGCTGCCGATGAGGAAGCCGGACGCCTGCTGGGACAGCTCCTGTTGCAGCTCGAGACCGTCCCCGACGCCCAGTGGACGGCAACGGTACAGCGGGCCTCCGTCAGCTTTGCCCTCTGGCGCGAAGACCTGGTCGACGCACAGCGGGCGGTCACGCGCGGCTGGACACGCATCCTCCGGATGGACGACTGGACCCAGGTGGCCAGCGCCGCCTCGACCGCTGTCGAAGTCGCCGCCGCCGTGGCCGAGGACGCGCGCGCCCGGCGCGACGCCAGCGGCGTGGCTGGAGCGGCCGAATTCGCGGCCGGTGCGCTGGAAGCGGCCGAGCTTCGCGTCGCAGCCAGCGGGGTTCCCGACCGCCTCGGGGCGCGCCGCGAGGCAGAGCTCCACGTCGCGACCGCCCGTGCCCACCTGGACCGGCTCCACGGCCACCCGGATCCCGATGCCTGGGGAAGCATCGCCGAAGGGTGGGCGGCTATCCCGGTGCCGTATCTGGCAGCCCGGGCGCGCTGGTGGGAAGCAGAAGCGGCGCTCCGCACGCGGCCAGACCGACCCCGGGCGCGCGCCGATCGGGGGCGGGCGCGGCGTGCCCTCCTGGAGTCCTGGCGCCTCGCCTCCGAGCTGGGCGCAGAGCCCCTGCGGAGGGAGCTGCGACGCCTCGCGGCACGTGCCCGCCTGGCGCTGCCCGACGATGCCGCGGCACCGGAGGAGGGGACGCCGGAGCTGGGCGCGCCGGCGCCCGGCGATTCTCGATCCCTTGCCTTCTTCGCTGCGTCGACCGACGCGACCGGCCCCGGCGATCGCTCCCTGGACGCGCCCGGGTCGCTCGGCCCGACCCCCCACGAGGTGGTTCCGCCGCGTCCGGGTCTCGCGCAGCGGATCGCGCCGCAGCCCGCGGAGCCGAGCGGAACGCCCTTCAACCTCAGCCCCCGCGAGATGGAGGTCCTGGGCGTCCTGGCGGAGGGGCGCACGAACCGCGAGATCGCGCGGCGGCTCTTCATCAGCGAGCGCACCGTGGCGGTCCACGTCGGCAACATCCTCGCCAAGCTCGGCGTCTCCGGACGCGTTGAGGCGGCGACGGTTGCGCTGCGCCTGGGGCTCGTGCCTGCGGGGGCCGCACTCCCGCGGGTCGCCCCCGAGCCTCCTCGGGCGGCGGGCCCACGCGGACGACCGCCTGGTCGATAGGGGACAATGCGCCCATGAAGGTTGGCTCTTCCGTTTCGATCCGGATCCTGGTGTGCCTGGCTTTCGCTGGTCTGGCCCTAACCGCCTGCGTGCCCTCGACTGGCACGACGTGGAGCTACGCTCCGCCGGCCGGAACGCCGCCGGCGAGCGCCGCTCCGGGCGCGAGCGGGGTGCCTGCCGCGAGCGCGCCGCCGGCTGCGTCCCCCGGCATGAGCGGGATGCCCGGCATGAGCGTCGCCCCCTCGCCGGCCGTTTCGGGCGGCCCTGCGGCCAGCGGGGCGCCAACGACGAACACGATCGAGCTGGTCGAGACCGCCACGCTGCAGATCACCGACCCGGCGGGCAAGCAGGTCGCGAGCATCCCCGTCAAGAAGGGGCAGACGTACCACTTCAAGATCACCAACACGGCGGGTTTCACCCACAATTTCTACGTCGGCAAGGTCGACGATCTCGCCGCCCGCAACATGGCGAACCTCACGGGCACGCCCGACTTCAGCACCGGGACGCAGGAGTTCGACTACACCTTCACCGACACCCAGGGTCTCGGTTTCGGTTGTCTCGTCCCGGGCCACTACGAGGCCGGGATGAAGGGCACGTTCGACGTCCAGTCCTGAGGTTCGACGCAGATGACCGACGCGATCTGCTATCGCGATGCGTACGCCCGCTCCGTCGAGAGTCTCGTCGAGGGAGCCGAGCCCTCGGGGGACGGCCTTCTGCTTCGACTCGAGCGGACGGTCTTCTACCCGGGCGGCGGCGGCCAGCCCGCCGACACCGGCACATTCCTCGCTCTGGACCCGCTGTGGGGTGGGCAGCGCTGGCAGGTCGCGTCGGCCAGGAAGGCCGGCGACGAGATCCTTCATCTTCTCTCCAGCGTGGACCCGGCAGACGGGCCCGAGCCGGGCGCGCGGTTGCGCGTCGACATCGATTGGGAGCGCCGCTACCTCCTGATGCGAACCCACACGGCGCTGCACACCCTGTGCGGCGTGGTCTGGCGCGACTACGGCGCTCAGGTGACCGGCGGCAACATGGAGCCCGGCGCAGGCCGCATGGATTTCGAGTTCGAGCGCATGTCGGGTGAGCTGGTCGGCGAGATCGAGGCGAAGGTGAACGCCGAGCTCCTGGCCGGTCGCGAAGTTCGCGTGCGGGTCCTGCCCCGGGCGGATGCGTTCGCCATCCCCGACCTCATCCGGACCAAGGTCAACCTGCTCCCGGAGGGAATCGCAGAAGTGCGCACGGTGGAGATCGTGGGGCTCGATCTCCAGGCCGACGGCGGCACGCATGTCGCCAATACGCGGGAGGTCGGCCGCATCCGGGTGACGGGCTACGAGTCGAAGGGCCGCATCAACAAGCGGATCAGGCTCGAGGTCGTGGACGCCCACACGCCCGACTCAGGCGCGACGGCGCGGCCCGGGGACTAGGCGGTCGCCCGCGAGGCTCCGCGTCCCCCGTCAACGGCACGGAGTTCGCCCTCGACGTCGGTCACGCTGCGCAGGATACCCATCTTCATGCCGTCGAGGTCGGCGGCGACCTTGCCGGTGGCGGTCGTGATCGACGTCAGGTTCGCCTTCATGCCCTGGACCGCGGAGAGCTGATTCCGGATCCCGTCGAGCGCCCGTGCCACGGCCTCCGCATCGACCTCCTGGGGCAGCTCACGAAGGCTGTCGAGAGCGAAGATCCGGGCCAGCCGCACTGCGCACTCGAGCGGCACGCGGTCAGGAGCGGCGGGGTCCAGCACGCACCAGACGTCCCGCCCGACGATGGCGAGCGGATCAACGTTGGCCGGGGCGTGCTGAGGCGTGAACACGATGACCGCCGCCTGGGCTGCGCGGTTGAGTCGCGCGGCCGCCAGCTCCTCGGTGATGGCCCGGACGCTCATCGAGCGGTCTTTCGACTCGACCACAACCCGAAGATCCGCGCCGCGAGTGCGGGAGGGATCCACGGTGAGAAGGAAGTCGCCCTTCTTGCCCTTGATCGTCTCGCCGGCCAGCGTCCCGGTCCGCTCCAGGGCGTCGCCGTTGCCCGAAGCGATCTGGCCCAGCATGGTTTCCAGGACGTCCTCGAAGTCGATGCCCTTGGCGGCCGATCGCGCCCGTTCCGCGCCCCTCGCCTGGGCGGCTGCCTCGAGCGACTGGATGCGACCCGCCAGATCCTCGAATCCCTTCGTTACCTCGGTCCGGAACTGGTACAGCGGCGATCCCAGCCGGGTCGGATCCAGCAGGTGCGCGAGCTGGCTGCCATCCCCATCGAAGTAGCGACCAAGCGTGGCGTTCAGCCGCCCGATCGCCGAGTCCCGTCGCGTCTCGTCGAACAGGTCACCGACCAGCAGGCGCAGGGCCCCCTGGTCGCCGAGGAACCGCTCCAGGGTGCGAGGCAGGCGCCCGCCGTCTTCCGCGAACTGGTCGCGAAGGGCGGCGTCCAGCGCCCGGGCCGCCTGCTCGTTCCGCGCCTCCACCTGGGAGACCAGCCGCTCGAACTCCCGCTGGACGAAATCGACGTTGATGGTGACGCCGGCATCCCGAACGGCGAGCAGCCCGATCTTGAGCCCTCGCGCGACCAGCTCGCCCTGCTCCTGCTCCGGGCGCTCGCCAACGAAGTGCGCCAGCTCGGCCTCGGCGAGCTCCAGGTGCTCGATCCGGATCCGGTCGCCGCTGACGGTGACGCTCACGCTCGTCATGCCGCCACCTTGCGGGCGGTTTGTGCCAGCTTGTCTGTCGCGCGGATCAGCGGGTTCGGGTTACCTTCGTGAGGCCCTGTGGAGCGTCGGGGTCGAGGCCGCGGCGTCGCGCCACGGCTTCGGCAAGCAGCTGGCCCGGGATCGCGTAGGCGAGCGGGGTGAGGGCCTCGGGTAGCCCGATGTCGAGCACGAGTGGCTCGGGTTTGCCCTTCATGGCGAGGAGCTCGCGCCCACCGACGATCCAGGGTTTCGCTCCCATCAGTCGGGCTTTGGCCACGCCCTCGTCGATCGCGGCACCGACCCGGCCGTCAGGCCGGAAGAAGAGCAGCGGCACCTCGGCCCCGGACAGGACCACGGGACCGTGCAGGAAGTCCGCCGTGGAGTAGCCATCGGCCATGATCAGCCCCGTTTCCTTGAGCTTGAGCGCAACCTCCAGGGCCGTGGACAGGTTGTGGCCGCGCGACACGATGAACGCGCGATCTGCCGCCGCAAACTCGGCGAAGGGTGAGCGGCCTTCCGTGATCCACGCCTCGCTCGCCTGCGTCGCCTCGCTGAGGGCGTCGGCCAGGTGGGGCAATGCTCCCGCGAGCTCCGAATCCGGGGCCAGCTCGGAGACCAGGGCGGCGATGACCGCGAGTGTGGCCACGTAGGTCTTCGTGGCTGCCACGGAGCGCTCCTGGTCCGCATGGAGCAACAGCGTTCCGGACGTGATGGCCGCCAGCGGCGAGTCCGGGTCGTTGGTCACCGCGATCGTCAGCGCCCCGCCCTGGCGCGCCGCCTCGGCCACGGCGCAGATGTCGGGGCTCTGCCCCGATTGTGAAACGGCCAGCACGAGCGTGTCGCGCCAGTCGAGCGCGGCGTTGTATGTCGTGGTCACCGACGCTGCGGCCAGGCCGGTCTGCAATCCCAGGTGCGTCTCGATGAGATAGCGCGCGTAGATCGCGGCGTGGTCGGACGTGCCTCTGGCGACGATCGCCACCCAGCGGGGCCTGGCGTCCTGCACGGCACGAGCGGCGGCTCGTCGCTCCTCGACTCCCTCCCGCAGAAGCCGCTCCACCACCGATGGGATCTCGTGGATCTCATCGCGCATCAGCGTCATGACGAGTCGCTCCCTCGCAGTTGTGACCGCTTGCCCCGGATGACCCCCCCGAGCCGGGCGGATGTCTGTCGGCGGTCGAGACGCGCCGAAGTTGCGCCCAGAGCCTACCCCGAGCCCGGCCTGCTCACGCGGCGCTCGAACGTAGGGAGGGCCGGATCGAAGCGATCGCTACCGGCGCCAACGGTCGCTCACGAAGCCGTGGCAGGCCCCGATACGGACGACGCGGAGCCGGCACCGCCGCGCCGTCCGCGCGGCCTCGGGCCGGACGCCGTCCACGTGCCGGTTACTCGCAGCCGAGTTCTCCGCGGTAGCGCACGCGCTCCAGATCGGCCATGAGCGTTGGCGGAGCATCCTGGAGCACAACCTCGATTCGCTCCAGGAAGACGTCGACCCCGGCAGACGTGGCCCGCTCGATGGGATCGCCCAGGGCGGTCAGAAGCCAGTCATAGTCGGCGGGACGCAGCTCCAGCCGCGCCTGCGGGCAGACGATATCGACGGCGATGCCGTACAGGGTCGCCTGAAGGCGACGCCGCCCACCCACGCTCTCGAAACGAGAGCCCACCTGCTGTGCGACCGATCCAGGAAGCGTCGCGTCCATGGTCCTCGCCTCCGTGACTGCCCGGATTCTGCGCCTTCCGGTGGCAGAAGCCAAGCTCGTGTCGCCGGGCGAAGCGCGCGTCGCGGGGCGAAGCCCGCGTCGCCGAGCGAAGACAGGCCGCCCCTGAAGCGGAGGTGCCAGACACCGGGCGCCGATGCCGGGCGTGGTCGGGCACCGAGGACCGTTGCGACGCTGCGTCGAGGCGTACTCTCCACGGGTGACTCGCGGCGGCCATCGGATCACCATCGTCCTTGACGGGCTTCCGACCGAGACCCTCGACGACCTGCCGCCTCGTCCCGGCGGGCTCCTTTTCGTCGGCCTCAATCCCTCGGACGTCAGTGTGGCCGCCGGGCACTATCACCAGGGCCGGCTTGGGCGCCGCTTCTGGCGTCGGTTGGTGGCGGCCCGCATCCTCCCGGCCGGCACGAACATCGACGAAGCGTGCGATGCGCTCGTCCTGGCCGGGCATGGCATCACCGATCTGCTCAAGCTCCCAACGCCGCGCGACCTGGCGAGCCGCGACGATCTGACGGCCGGCGTTGGTCCCCTGTGGCGCAAGATCGCGCTCTGGAGGCCATCGGCCGTCGTCTTCATCTACAAGCGAGCGGCCGAGGCGGCGGCTGGTCGGCAGCTGACCGAGCGCTGGGGCTACCTCGAAGGCGTAGCCCTGGCGGGGCGCCCCTGCGTGCTCATGCCGCCTCCCTATGCGAGGCGCTGGGAGGCGGACGAGGGCGTCGATTTCCTGCGCAACCTTGCGTCGCTTGCCGCCCCGCCGCCAGAGCCGTCGGGCGAACGCCCTGCGACGGATCGGCGCGTCACGGACGCCTGAATCCGATCCGAATCAGAGCGGCCGCGGGACACCACCCGAAGCAGGCATCCGCCCGCCGCGGAGCGAGCGGTCTTCGGGGCCCGTGCCGCCTTCGGGGCCCGTGCCTCCGCCGGGGACCGTGCCGCCGCCGCGATCCGGCGCCTGACCCGTGTGTCCGGGCCACGGAGCGCCGGTGTCCCCGAGCAGCTCCGGGATCGTCACGAACCGGAAGCCCCGGGCCTGGTAGTTGGAGATCACGGCGTCGAGGGCCGTCGGGGTGACAGCCGGTCCGGCGTGCATCAGGACGATCGAGCCGTTTCCCCCTCGAATGGCATGCCAGAAGACCGTCGCCCAGTCGCTGCCCAGCGAGGCGTCCCCGGCGTCGACGTCCCACAGCACGTCGGTGGCGAAGCCGGCGCTGGCGGCGTCCGAGTCTACGGCCGTGTTCCTGGCGCCGAAGGGTGGCCGGAACACCCTGACCATTGCGCGTCCGGTGATGCCCTCGACGATCGTTCGCGCCGTATCGAGCTCGGCCTTCACCCGCCAGGCGGGCAGCTGCGTGAGGTCCGGGTGGTTCTTGGTGTGATCGCCGATGGGGTACCCGGCAGCCGCGATCTCCCGCCACAACGACGGGGCGCGCGTCACGGCCATGGCGTACGGGAAGAACGTCGCGGGCACGCCGCGACGCTGCAGGATCTCGAAGATCCGTGCGGTTGCGCTCACGCTCCAGCCGTCGTCGAAGGTCAGGGCCACAACACGGTCGTCCCTGCTCCCGTGATAGACCGGGTGGTGCGCGGTAGCGGCGGCCGTCGGCGCCACCCCAGCGGTGCCGAGCCCGATCGCAACGATGCCGGCGAGCATGGCGGCCGCAATCATCCGGGATGCTGGAGCGGGGAATCCGAGGCCCGGGAACACGCGCCCCGGGAGGCGCCTCGGTGCGTTCATGGTGCCCGTCTACCGTGGCGTTCCACGGCTGCCGGGACAAGGCGCAGGAAGTACCCAGGTCGGGGCCGAAAGGACCCCTGATTCGGCGCAGCGGTCGCTGCGGAGTCAAGGCCCACACCAACTGCTCCGTGGCGTCTACGATGAGCGATGCCAGGCACCGGAGAGTACTCGCCGTTTTGCGTCGTCGAGCGCGAGGGGAAGACTGGAATGCGAGTCGTGCTCGGGATCAACACTTGCTTCGCCGTCGGGCGCTGGCCTCGTCCCTCCGACTGGGCCCCGATCGTTCGCCAGCGCCTGGGGCTCGACGTCGTCCAGGTCTCACTCGATCTGGTCGACCTCGAGTGCGGCGACGAGCGGCTCAGCGAGGAAGCCCACCGCCATCGCGACGTTCTCCAAGAGGCCGGCCTGAGGGTGCATTCCACCCACACCGGGTCGGCCGTCTCCTCGTCGAATCTCTTGCTCCACCCGGAGGCTTGGGAGCGGCACCACGCGCGCCTCTGGTACGAGCGGGCCATCACGTTTACGGCCGCGATCGAGGCCGCCGGAACCGGTGGGCACGTGGGAGCTTTCTCGGTCCCCGACTGGCGCGACCCGCACCGTCGAGGCATGCTGTGGGCCGAGCTTCGCTCCGACCTGGAGGAACTGGCAGCGCACGCCCATCGCGCGGGAGAGAGCTTCTTCCTCGTGGAGAACCGGGCAGGTGCCCGTGAGCCGGCGACGATGGAGCAGGTCCGAGAATTGCTCACCGACGGCGATGGCGACCACGTCCCGGTCCGGCTGTGTCTCGATGTGGGGCACCAGTGCGCGCCCGGCATGAGCGGCGAGGACCTGGACCCCTACGCCTGGCTGCGATCGATGGGCCGTTTCGCTTCCTGCGTGCAGCTCCAGCAGTCGGACGCCGCCGGCGACCGTCACTGGCCGTTCACACCGGCGCGTAACCGCGACGGTCGGATCGACGCCGACCGGGTTATCGACGCGCTTGGCGAAGGCCACGTGGCTGAGTCGACTCTTGTGATCGAGGTGATGCCCGCCTTCGAGCAGGACGACGACGCGGTTGTCGACGACCTGGCCACCTCTGTCGACTACTGGCGTGAGTCGCTGGCACGCCGGGGGGTCCTGGTCGAGAGCCGGCCGACCAGTCTCTGACGAGCGGGTGCGACTGATCGCGCAGAGCGTACCCTCAGGCCATGCTCGCGGGTCTCGATCATGTCGTCCTCGCCGTTGCTGACCCGAACGCCGCCGCGGAAGAGCTGAGATCCAGGATGGGGCTCGATGCCGGCGCGGGCGGTCGTCACGACGAGCTCGGGACGTTCAACAGGCTCGTGTGGCTCGGCGACTC
>Ga0209048_10006464_pt1 | contig 10962 bp, 12 predicted proteins | sample FrelakmetCRP12CR_FD_187146 | JGI IMG/M metagenome (GOLD analysis project Ga0209048, IMG submission 187146) | Freshwater lake sediment microbial communities from the University of Notre Dame, USA, for methane emissions studies - CRP12 CR (SPAdes)... | ecosystem: Environmental > Aquatic >... | reverse complement strand
CCCGGCTGCGCGAAATTCTCGAAGCGCGTGTACTCGCCGAGGAAGGTGAGGCGCACGGTGCCGATCGGCCCGTTGCGCTGCTTGCCGACGATGATCTCGGCCACGCCCTTTTCCTGCGTCTCCGGGTTGTAGACCTCGTCGCGATAGATGAAGAGGATCAGGTCGGCGTCCTGCTCGATCGCGCCCGACTCGCGCAGGTCCGACATCACCGGCCGCTTGTTCGGCCGCTGCTCGAGCGCGCGGTTCAACTGCGACAGAGCCATCACCGGCACGTGCAATTCCTTGGCCAGCGCCTTCATCGAGCGCGAGATTTCCGAGATCTCGGTTGCGCGATTCTCGCCCGTCGTCGACGCCTGCATCAGCTGCAGGTAGTCGACGATCACGAGCCCGAGCTTGCCGTACGTCTTCATCAGCCGCCGCGCGCGCGAGCGCACCTCGATCGCGTTCAGCGCCGGCGTCTCGTCGATCAGGATCGGCGCTTCGTTCAATCGCCCGAGCGCCGCCGACAGTCGCTCCCAGTCCTCGGCCGCGAGCCGGCCGGTGCGAAGCTTGTGCTGGTCTAGGCGCCCCACCGAGCCGATCAGCCGCAATGCGAGCTGCGACGCGCCCATTTCCATCGAGAACACGGCGACCGGCTGGCCGGTGTTGAGCGCGACGTGCTCGCCGACGTTCAGCGCGAACGCGCTCTTCCCCATCGACGGGCGCCCCGCGACCACCACGAGGTCGCCGGGCTGCAGGCCCGAAGTCATCCGGTCGATGTCCGAAAAGCCGGTGGGAACGCCGGTGACGTCGGACGGATCGTCGCGGTTGTACAGCGTCTCGATGCGTTCGACGACGCCGGCCAGGAGCTTGCCGATCTCGGAGAACTGCTGCGCACCGCGGCTCCCCTGCTCGGCGATGTGCAGCACCTTGGCTTCGGCCTGGTCGAGGATTTCCTTGGCGCCGCGACCCATCGGGTTGTAGGCGCTGTCGGCGATGTCGCCGGCGGTCGCCGCGAGCTGGCGCAGGATCGAGCGGTCGCGGACGATCTGCGCGTAGTGCCGGATGTTCGCGGCGGTCGGAACGTTGCCGACCAGCGCGCCGAGGTACGCGAGCCCGCCGACGTAGTCGAGCTTCTGCACCGAGGCGAGCGCCTCGGAAACGGTGACGACGTCGGCCGGCTTGCCCTCGGTGGCCAGCCGCACGATCTGCTGGTAGATGATCCGGTGCGCGTCGCTGTAGTAGTCGGCGTCGGAGACGACGTCGCCGATGCGGTCGATCGCCTCGTTGTCGAGCAGGAGCCCGCCCAGCACCGACTGCTCCGCCTCGAGCGAGTGCGGCGGGAGCTTCAGCGCTTCGAGTTGCAGGTCGTCGGGCATGGCGAGGGGCGGGGGAGAAAGTCGATTCTACCGCCGCCGCCAAAGAAAAAGGGGCCGCCTCCGGCCCCCTTTCCCGCGTACGCTCGGGTGGGCGTCAGAGCGCCGTCGCCGTCTCGCCGATGACGCGAACCGTGACGTTCGCCACCGCGTCGTGATGGACTGCGATCGCGAGAGGGTGATCGCCGACCTGCTTCAGCGGCCCGGTCGGCATGCGGATCGACGCCTTTTCGACGGTGAACCCGTGCTTCTTCAGCGCCTCGACGATGTCGACGTTGGTGACCGAGCCGAACAGCCGCCCGTCGACGCCGGACTTCTGCGTCACTTCGACGGTGAAGCCCTCGAGCTTCTCGGCGGCCTCGCGCGCCGCGGCGAGCTTCTGCGCGGCCGCCGCTTCGAGCTCGGCGCGCTTCGCCTCGAGCATCTTGATGTTCTCCGGCGTCGCGCGCTTCGCCTTCCCTTGCGGGATCAGGAAGTTGCGCGCGTAGCCCTGTTTGACCTTGACGACGTCGCCCAGATCGCCGACGTTGACGACCTTCTCGAGCAGGATGATCTGCATGACGTTCTCCTGTTCAGTGCAGGTCGGTGTAGGGGAGCAGCGCGAGGTAGCGTGCGCGCTTGATCGCGGTCGACAGCTGGCGCTGGTAGCGGGCCTTCGTGCCCGTGATCCGCGCCGGCATGATCTTGCCGTTCTCCTGGACGAAATCCTTCAGGACGTCGATGTCCTTGTAGTCGATTTCCTTGACGCCTTCGGCGGTGAAGCGGCAGAACTTCTTGCGCTTGAACAGATTGTTGCCGCGCTCGCGCTTCTTGCCATCCTTCTTCTTGCCAAATCTTCCCTGGGGACGGGGCATGTCAGTTTCCTTCCATCGATTCGAATTCGTTCACGTGCATCGCAACGGTGATTCCGGTCCGGTAGCGCCGCGCGAGAAAGCCCGTGCAGCGCAGCGTGGTTCCGGGAGCGATCTTTGCCAGCGCCCGCGCCGGATCGCCAAACGCCACGGCCGCGATCTCGCAATCGACGCTGCGCTCGCCGCCGGCTTCACGCTGGACCGACGCGTGCCTCAGCACGCAGTCGATGGCGGGAATGCCTGCCGGCGTATAGCGAAGGTCGCCGCGTTGCGCGAGGGTGGCGTCGAGCGTCAGCCGGTTGGCGCCGGGCAAGGGGCTCTTCCGCTGCTCCGATCGGAAATTCCGTTACGCCGAAGCTTCGGGCGCGGGTGTCGGCTCCGTCGCGGGTGCCGCTGCGGGCGCCGCTTCGGCCGCGGGCCTCGGCGCGCGGTCGCCCCGGTCACCCCGATCACCCCGGTCGCCGCGATCACCTCGATCTCCGCGCTCGCCGTCACGGGCGGGCCGGGCGCGCTCCTCGCGCATCATCGGCGACGGCGCGAGCGCCGCTTCCTTCATCGCGACGATCAGGTGTCGCAGCACGGCATCGTTGAACTTGAACGCGTGCTCGAGCTCGTCGAGCGTCTCCTGGTCGACCTCGATGTTCATCAGCACGTAGTGTGCCTTGTGCATCTTGGCGATCGGGTAGGCGAGCTGGCGGCGGCCCCAGTCCTCGAGGCGGTGGATCCGGCCATTCTTGCCGGTGATGCTCGTGCGGTACCGCTCGATCATCGCGGGCACCTGCTCGCTCTGATCGGGGTGCACGATGAATACGACTTCGTAGTGACGCATGCAGATCGCTCCTTCTGGTCGGTTGAGGCGGCACTTCAGTTGCGCGTTCGGCCGCCCGATGGCCTCCCCGTCTGCGGCGGGTGAGGCAAGGGAACTGATAATTATAAAGCCTTTCCCTTTACAAAACAATCCCCTGTGAACGTCCTCCGCAACGACCCGAAACCCTCGGCCAGGCGCCCGAAGCAACCAGGGTGCCCGCGAGGCGCCGGTAGCGAGCGCGATCAGCGCGACTCGAGGGCAGACGCATGCGGGGAAGAGCCGGGAGCGGCGATCCGGGAAGCGAGTTCCGTCAGCACCTTGTCACGTTCGGCGACGGGCATGGCGGCAAGCGCACTGACCCTGGCGTAGAAGCGCGGCAAGTCACCGCCTTCCGCGGCCAGGAGCGCCGCGAACTGCGCGACCCGGTCGGCATAGAGCCCGGCCGCGACGATGCCGGCGTTGTTGGCGCCGCCCGCGAACCAGCGGTCGAAGATCGGCGCGCCGTTCCACTCGCCCTTGATCCGCTCGTATTGCGCGCGCATCGCGGCGAACGCCTCGACCTTCTGCGAGCGCTTCGCGTCGTCACCGAGGTCGGACGCGTAGACCTTCTGCAAACGGTCGCGCGTCGCACCGACGAGCGCGCGAAACTCGCTTCGCTGTCGTTGCGTTCTCGCCGCGTCGGCGGCGAGCGTTGCGGCGTCGGGAAGCCCCTGCTGCGCCGCGAGCCAGCGCGCGAGCCCCTCCTCCTCGACGGCGACCGCGAACGACTCGTTGAACGACGTGTCGTCCTTCGCGTAGACGACCTGATGCGCGAGCTCGTGAAAGATGAGGCGCGCGAGATCGACCTCGCGGTAGCGGATGAACGTCGAGAGCACCGGATCGTCGAAATAGCCCAGCGTCGAATAGGCCGGCACCCCGCTCGTGTGCACATCGAGGCCGTCGGCGGCGAGGCGTGCAGATTCGGCGCGCGCGTCGGCCTCCGCGAAATACCCGCGGTACGCGACGCAACCCGCGACCGGGTAGCACCACCGCCTGGGCGAAAGCGACAGCGCCGGCGTCGCGAAGACGTTCCAGACGACATACGGGCGCCCGACGTCGGTGTAACGCGTGTAGCTTGGATTGTCCGGGAGTGCCAGCTCGCGCGACGCGAACGCGCGGATCGCCTGCGCCCGCTCCAGCTTGTCCCTGAGCGCCGGGTCGCCGGTCGTCGCGACGACTTCCGCGATCGGCCGCGCATGCGACAGCAGCTCGACCTGGCCGGCAGCGCCCTGCCAGTAGTATTCGACGGCCTGGCAGCCGGAGACCAGCATCGCGGCGGCGAGGGCCGGCGCAAGGCGCCGCGGGCGTGATTCCATCGAAAGGCGTAGGCCGGAACGGCGCGAAAAGCGTTATGTTATGCCTTCCGCATCGCGGGAACCGCCCCGTACGAGTCAAACGCATGCCCGCACTCCTTCGATACCTGACGCTCTGTGCGCCCGCGCTGCTCGCGGCCCTCCCGACGCCTGCGCGCGCCGACGTCTACAAGTGCGCCGGTACGGACAGCACGCCGATCTACCAGGAAATGCCCTGCGCCAAAGGCAAGGAGCTGCGCAATTTCCAGACCGACCCGCCCGAGATCACGGTGCTGCCGGGATCGCCGTCCGGCAGCTCGCCGCGCCCGCCCCCGAAGCCTGAGAAGGAGGCGAAGGGCGCGCCGGCGACGGTCAAGGCCAAGCCGGCAGCGGCCGGGCGCGACGACGCGCAGCGAAAGTTCGTGCACTCCGGCATGTCCGAAGCCGAGGTCCGCGCGCTGCTGGGGTCGCCCGACGTGACCAGCGGCAACGGTCACAAGACCAAGCGGTGGCAATACATGCCGTCGCCGGGCGATCCGGACACCATCACCGCCATGACGTTCGTCGACGGCGTGGTCACCACGGTCGAGCGCCGGATCGTCCGGAAGTAACCGGATGCGGGCGCTTGTCCAGCGGGTGAGCGAGGCCGGCGTGCGCGTCGACGGCGCCGTTGTCGGCGCGATCGGAAAGGGGCTCGTCGTGCTGGCGGGCATGGCCGCCGACGACGGCGACGACGACATCGACTGGATCGCCCGCAAGATCGTCGCGCTGCGCATCTTCGACGACGCCGCCGGCGTGATGAATCGGAGCGTCATCGAAACCGGCGGCGACATCCTCGCGGTCAGCCAGTTCACCCTCTACGCGTCGACGCGCAAGGGCAACCGGCCTTCGTGGTCGGGCGCCGCGCCTCCGGAAATCGCGCAACCGAAATTCACCGCCTTCGTGGCCGCGCTCGCGCGCGCGTTCGGCAAGGCCGTGGCCACCGGCGTCTTCGGCGCCCACATGCAGGTCGCCCTCGTCAACGACGGCCCGGTGACCATCGCCCTCGACTCGCGCCAGCGCGAGTAGGGCCCGCCGTCGCGGCGCGGGGGACCGGCCCTGCGGCAGAGCCGGTCACGGGCGCCTTTGTCGCCGATCAAGGACGGCGACGCGCGGCCCGGCGATAATCAAACGCGATTCTGCGTCCGCAGATGCCGCATCTGTCATGCAAAACCTGCTGCCGGAGCGCTGGCGAACCCTTCCGAAGGAAATCCCGACGTGGCTTCATGGCGCGTGGCCGCGCCGCGTCGCGATTGCCGTCGCGCTGCTGGCGGTGGCCGGTTTCCTCCTCCGCGACCAGATCGTCGGGCCGGCGGTCGACGCCTACGAGGCGACCCGCTCCGACCTCGTGCAATCGGTCGTGTCGAGCGGACGGATCGTGACGCCGCAGCGCGTGTCGATCGCATCCGTCATCACGGCTGCCGTCACGCGCATCCCGGTCGACGAGGGCCAGCGCGTCACGAGCGGCGATGTCCTCATCGTGCTGGACGACAAGGACGCGCGCGCCGCGGCCGCGCAGGCGCGGGCCGCCCTGGCGCAGGCCGATGCGCGGCTCCGGCAATTGCGCGAAGTCGCGCTTCCCGGGGCCGAGCAGGGACTCGTGCAGGCGCAGGCGAATCTCGTGCTCGCGCAGCAGCAGTACGAGCGGGCGCAGAATCTCCTGGCCAAGGGATTCGTCAGCCAGTCCGCCCTGGACGATGCCAGGCGCAACCTCGACGTCGCGCAGAGCCAGCTTCGCGCCGCGCGGCTGCAGGTGGAAACGAACGGACCGGCGGGCAGCGATTTCGTGCTCGCACAGGCGGCGCAGGAGCAGGCGCGCGCGAACGTGGCGATGGCGCAGGCGCGCCTCGATCAGACGGTGATCCGCGCGCCGTTCGACGGGACGCTGATCGGACGCGACGTCGAACCGGGCAACGTCGCGCAGCCGGGGAAGGAGCTGATGGTGCTGGCGCCGACCGGTGAGACGCAGGTGATCGCGCAGATCGACGAAAAGAACCTGTCGCAGCTCAAGCTCGGCCAGAAGGCGCTCGGCTCCGCCGATGCGTATCCCAGGGATCGGTTCGACGCCGAACTGGTCTACATCAATCCCGGCATCGACGCGCTGCGCGGCTCCGTCGAGGTCAAGCTGAGGGTCCCGCGTCCGCCCGAGTACCTGCGGCAGGACATGACCGTATCGGTCGATATCGAGATCGGGCGGCGCAGCAATACGGTGGTGTTGCCCGCGGAGACGGTCAACGACGCCGGCGGCGAGCAGCCGTGGGTGATGGCGGTCGACGGGCATCGCCTCGTCCGCAGGCCGGTCAGGCTGGGGTTGAAGGGCGAGGGGCATGTCGAGGTGCTGGAAGGCGTCGCCCCGGGCGACCTGGCGATCGTGTCCGCCGGCACGGCGCACACCCCGGGCGAACGCGTGCGCGCGACACCGGTCGCGAAAGCCAACCGGTGAATCCGTTCGCGTTCTTCGAGTGGATCGTCGCCGTCCGCTTCATGCGCGAAGGCCTGACGCAGACGCTGCTGATCGTCTTCGGCGTGGCGCTCGGCGCGGGCGTCATCATCTTCATGTCGGCGCTGCTCGCCGGAATGCAGGCGAACATCGTGCGGCGGACGCTCAACTACCAGGCGCCGATCTCGATCCTGCCGCCCGACCAGGTCGCGCGTCCGCTGCGCGAGGGCGACGCCGCCGAGACCGCGGCCCAGGTCCAGCCGCGCTCGCAGCAGCTGCGCTCGGTCGACCAGTGGCAGAAGGTCCGCGGCCAGGTCGTGCAGCTGCCCGATGTCATCGGCGCGACGCCGATCGTCGCCGGCCCCGGCTTCGCGGTGCGTGGCGACGCGACCAAGTCGGTGACGATCACCGGAATCGAGCCCGAGACCTATTTCGACGTGATCGCGCTGCAGGAAAAGATCGTCGCCGGCCGGCAAGGCGTGGGACCGCTCGACATCATCATCGGCACCGAGCTCGCGAAGGACCTCGGCGCCGGCGTCGGCGACAAGCTGAGGCTCGCCACCGCCGGCACGACCGCATCCACGTTCACCGTCACCGGCATCTTCGATTTTGGCAACAAGGGCGTCAACGGGCGCAACGTCTACGTCGCCTTCCGCTCGGCGCAGAGCCTGCTCGACCTGCCCGGCGGTGCGTCGAGCCTCGAGGTCAAGGTGCGCGATCCCTTCGCCGCCGAGACGGTCGCGCAGCAGATTCGCGCCGGCACCGATCTCAAGGTCGACAGCTGGGTCAGGACCAACGCGCAGTTCTTCAGCGCGATGGCGGCGCAGATTCTCGCCAACACGCTGATCCGCGTCTTCGTGGGCCTCACGGTCGCGCTCGGCATCGCGAGCGTCCTGGTCGTTTCGGTCGTGCAGAAATCGAAGGAGATCGGGATCCTGCGCGCGATGGGCACTTCGCGGTCGCAGGTGCTGCGGCTGTTCCTGATCCAGGGCGGCGTGATGGCGCTCGTCGGCTCGCTGATCGGGGCGCTGCTCGCGTGGGGGTTCCTGCTCCTGTGGCGCGGCGTCGCGAAGAACCCCGACGGCACCCCGCTGTTCATCGTCGTCATCGAGCCGTCGCTGTTCGCGATCGCCTGCGTCGCGGCGACGCTCGTCGGCATCCTCGCCGCCGTCGTGCCCGCACGGCGTGCGGCGAAGCTCGATCCCGCGGTGGCGATCCGTGGCTGAGATGCCCTCCGAAGCCCGCATACGTTCGCTGCCCACCGGGGCGGCGCAGGCCTCCCCCGGGCCGGCCCGGCGGGAGCCGGAGCCATCCGTCGCGACGCTGCGCATCGAAGGCGTGCGCAAGTCCTACGGGATCGGAACGCCGGTCGAGACCGAGGTGCTGCACGGCATCGACCTCGTGCTCGAGCGCGGTGAATTCGCCGCGCTGATCGGGCCTTCCGGCTCGGGCAAGACGACGCTGCTGAACCTCGTCGGCCTGCTCGATCAGCCGGGCGCGGGACGCCTGTTCATCGCCGGCCAGGAGGCCGGTGCACTTTCCGAACTCGAGGCGACCCGGCTGCGCGGCCGCGCGATCGGATTCATCTTCCAGTACCACCATCTGCTGCCGGCGTTCACGGCGCTGGAGAACGTGATGATGCCGATGCTCGCTTCGCGCGGGCGCGTCGACACGGCGATGCGGGACGCCGCCGCCCTGCTGCTGGACAAGGTCGGGCTGTCGCCGTGGCGCGACCACAGGACGAGCGACATCTCGGGCGGCCAGCAGCAGCGCGTCGCGATCGCACGCGCGCTGGCGATGCGCCCGGCGCTGGTGCTGGCGGACGAGCCCAGCGGCAATCTCGACACCGAGAACGCCGACGCGGTGTTCGATCTGATGCGCAGCGTCAACCAGGCGGACGGCACGACGTTCCTGATCGTGACGCACGATCCGCGCCTCGCGCGGCGCTGCGACCGGATCGTCGAGCTGGTCGACGGGCGCATCGTCTCCGACGCGCGCAATCACGACGTCGTGCGGCGCGGCTAGCGGGTGCCGCCAGCGGCAGGTGGTTGCCCGCGATCGCGCCGGTGAGGCCTTCGACGCCGCCGATCTTCCCGTAACCCGCGTAGACGAATATAAGCGCGGGCAACACGCGTCCGACCGGCGCCGCAGCATCCCTGCCTGCGCTCAGCGCATCGTCGCCGGAATCAATCGAGGTCGAACAGCAGCACTTCGGCGTCGCGGCCGCCATCCAGCGTGATGGCGGTGTCGCCGGTGATCGCCGCCGCATCCCCGGCGGCGAGCGCAGTCCCGTTCGCGCGCACGCTGCCGCGCGCCACGTGGACATACGCGCGGCGGCCCGGCGCGAGGTCGTGGCGCGTCGTCTCGGCGCCATCCACGAGCGCGGCGTAGACGGATGCGTTCCGGTGAATCGTGACCGACCCCTCGCGGCCGTCCGGCGAAGCGATCAGCCGCAGGCGCCCGCGCTTCTGCGCCGGCTCGAAGCGGGTCTGCTCGTAGCCCGGATCGATGCCGCGCTGCGCGGGCTCGATCCAGATCTGCAGGAAATGGACGACGTTGCTGCGCGACGGGTTGTATTCGCTGTGCAGCACGCCGCGCCCGGCGCTCATCCGCTGCACGTCGCCGGGAACGATGATCGAGCCGTTGCCCATGTTGTCCTTGTGCTCGAGCTCGCCTTCCAGCACGTAGCTCAGGATCTCCATGTCGCGGTGGCCGTGCGTGCCGAAGCCCTTTCCGGGCTGCACGCGGTCCTCGTTGATGACCCGCAGCGCGCCGAATCCCATGTGCGCGGGATCGTGGTAATCGGCGAACGAGAAGCTGTGACGGGAGTCGAGCCAGCCATGGTCGGCATGGCCGCGGTCGGAGGACTTGCGCAGAGTGATCATCGGTCGCTCCTCTTCATCACCAGCGGACCGTCGCGCCCGCGAGGACGATCTGCACCGGCGACGCGCGCGAAAGGCGCATCTGGTAGCCGGCGTCGATGTCGAGCCACCCCGTGACGGTCGCAATCACGCCGAAGCGCGCGGCCGTCAGCCACGACGACTTCGACGCATCGGGATTGGCCGCTGTCGCGAGTTCCGCCGACACGCGAAAGCCGTCGCGCACCGCGTAGACCGCCGCCGCCGTCGCGCCCCACTGGTTGCGCCGGTCGCCGATCAGCGGGTCGTACGCGTAGTCGAGGTTGGCGGCGAGCATCCATGATTCCGAATTGTACGTCGCGATCAGGATCGCGTGCGGCGACGTCCTGCCGCTGCCGAGCCCCTTGTCCCCGTCGCCGGTCGGAATGCTGGCGCCGGCGCGGACGCCGAACGAAAGCGGCCCGTCGTCCCAAAAACGCCACTTGAAGTCGAGGGCCGTGTCGCCGAAGCCCTGCGTCGTCCCGCCCGTCGCGGAACCGCGCAGGTAGAGCCACGTCGGCCGCACGACGAGATCGAGATTTTCGAGTGCGCCGTACGACAGCTGGGGGCCGAACTCGAATGCCCTCGTGCCGCCGTCGCGACCCGCGGCGAAGCCCAGCTCGAGCTCGACATGGCCGGTGCCCTGCGTTCCGGTGTCCTCGGTCAGCAGCGGGTGCGCGGCGTGGGAGGTCGACGCCAGGACGGCCGCCGCCATCCCGAGCAACGCGTTCGTGACGCGGCTGCCGCGCATCCTGCTAGAGCCTGTACGCGCGCTTCGCAAGACCGTAGGCCAACTCCGGCGCGAGCGCGAATGCCTCGTCCTCTTCGATCCTGTGCTCGAGTGCGAGGGTCGCGAGAAAGCGGCAGTCGACGCGGCGCGCGACGTCGTGGCGCGCGGGGATCGACATGAAAGCGCGCGTGTCGTCGTTGAAGCCCACCGTGTTGTGGAAACCGGCGGTCTCCGTCGTCTGCTCACGGAAGCGCAGCATCCCTTGCGGGCTGTCGTGGAACCACCACGCCGGGCCGAGCTTCAGCGCCGGGTAATGGCCGGCGAGCGGAGCCAACTCGCGCGCGTAGACGGATTCGTCCAGCGTGAACAGGATCACCGTAAGCGCGCGCTCGTTGCCGAACCGGTCGAGCAGCGGCTTCAGTGCGCGAACATAATCGGTGCGCGTCGGGATGTCGGCGCCCTTGTCGCGACCATGGTCGCGGAAGGTGGCCGGATTGTGATTGCGGAAGCT
>Ga0209048_10006463_pt1 | contig 10963 bp, 9 predicted proteins | sample FrelakmetCRP12CR_FD_187146 | JGI IMG/M metagenome (GOLD analysis project Ga0209048, IMG submission 187146) | Freshwater lake sediment microbial communities from the University of Notre Dame, USA, for methane emissions studies - CRP12 CR (SPAdes)... | ecosystem: Environmental > Aquatic >... | reverse complement strand
AGTTCAAGAGCCTGGAGACATAATAAAACATAGGGGCAAGCACTATCACTTTGTTATTACTGTTTATGATCAATCGTTGAACCCATCTGGACTTTGCCTATCTGTGGGGAAGATTGACGTTTACTTGGAGGAGAAAATTAAGTACGTCAGAATTGTTAGGCCAGTATTAGTTAAAGCCGATGGAAGCCTGAAGCCAACGTCGAGAGAGAAATTCATGAAGAACCAATTAGGATCTAAATTGTCGGCTCCAGTCCTTAAGGAGCTAGAAGAAAATAAGAAGAAGAGGAAGGCTTCTAAAAAGCTTAGAGGATTTAGCAAAGGAAATAAATTGGCATGCAAAGAAATAAGTACATTGTTGTTGTAAAGAATTTAATTAATTAAACTTGCAATTTATTACTATTTTAAGTTCAAGTTAACTAATCTGAAGAGATTGCGACTTAAACTACGGGAATCTCGATCTTTTGAGGTTTGAGATTGTACTTTAGGCGATCGATGCCATTCTTCCATAGTTCTCCAATATCCACGCCCGTAATCAACTATTATTTCCTCCCCAACTAAAATATCTTTCAGTGCTAAGAGTGGAAAGTACCCCATATCACCGACTTCATACCAGCCATTTCTCCGTAAAAGTCCATTGGGGCTGGTGGCACACTTGTTTCCCACATAAAGCTTTGCATTTTGTTTTGGAACTGGAAAATGGGGATGAATCGAATTGGCATATTGCCCAATGTATCCCAAACTGTCATCAACCGGTCTATTGCCAATGAGCTTTAGTCCTCGACCATTTTCAAAGTTGACCAAAAAAGTTGGATTCAGATACTGAACTGTAAAAACTTACTGTCACAATACAACGCTGTATGTCAAAAACAAAGATTTCAATTAAGTACCATCCATTGGATCAAAAAGTCCTCCAACATATAAACAAATGACGTCTTGTTTTTTTATAAGGCGTCTTGCAAATAGACCTAGTCCAGCCTTTCAAATTACAAACAATTAGTATAGATGAAGTAATGTTATTATAGCATCTACCTCATGAACAAGTTCATTAATATCCCCGACATTATTATCAATAAGAGAATGTTTTACAATTACATTCTCTGAGTAGTCACGAAGAAGCATATTACCGGATTAAAATAAATGAAACGGTTAACTGTTTCAAAATTTGAAGATGTCCAAACGATAATTTATTACTTGTGCTCGTTGAACAATTCAATCCCAAAGCAATGCATCCAGAAAAAGAACAGATGTTACTTAATTATTTGAATCCCGATAGAAGGGATGAACTGGGCAATAAAGCTCAATTTAAATACGTTTACAAAGAGAGAACTTGTTTTCTTTTCACAGTCTTAAGGAGATCTATTGGCGACATGAATGATTTTAAAAGGCTCGTTGATGATCAGATATGTGATTCGGCTGAAAAGGATATTAAAAATAAAAAGCGTAAAGCTGTTAACGATATTCTTGAAACAGATAACAATAAACAGCAGAAGGAAAGGTCAGTGAACAATATAGCAACAAGTTTTTAGCTATAATTATTGAAAACACTTTGCTTGACACAGGGAGGATTCAAAATTGGGTTAAAGCAAAATCATTTCGATTTGACTGATGGTAGTATTATTACACATACTAACTACACCTTTGTTGGTTCTATTTCTGTCCATGATGCTTAAGTTAAACAATTTCAGATTTACTTTATATTCAATCTTGATGCTTAAGTGAAAAAGTTAAACAACTTAAGCATAAACAGAATCAAAACCACACTTAATTGTACATCATACGTGCTTCATATATCACACATCTTATCCGTTATCTGCTTCATGTGGTGACTTTTCTTATGTTTCGTCTTCGTCTTCTTTGCCTTCTTCTGTTAGATTTTGTCTTCGTCTTCTTCGGCTATTGCAAAGAAACCAATGTAGAGGACAACTACTCATTTCAGAATGACGACAAACACATTGATTGTCAATACTTCTCCGGTATTCCTGAAACTCCTCTAACGAGGCACGTCTATAATAGGCATGTGTAACGGGTTCACTACAGTAGTAATTTATCTCCTTAGTCTCCTCATTTAAAAATATATGACATGGTGGTTCGTCTTCGTCGTCTTCTTCATCTTCTTCGTCGTTATTGCCTTCATCCTCGTCCGCGTCTTCTTCGTCGTTATTACCTTCATCCTCGTCGTCGGTCTGGCTGTCTGCTGCTGTTGGATTAAATGTTGTGGATGTCTGGCTGACTGGTTCTTCAGAGGGTAGACTGTATTCTACTCCTGCGCCCGGTGTGCTTGGTTCTGCACAGGGTGCTTTGTTATCTAAGTTATTGGCCATCTGTACACTAAGAATTCAAATGCTTGAAAAGTGTTATGTATACATGAAAAGTGTTGCATATACTTGAAAAGTGTTGCATATACTTGAAAAGTGTTGCATATACTTGAAAAGTGTTGACGCCTGGTCTTCTTTTTCTCAGTTAAAGAAGACGAGGCGTCACTGCTTCCAGAATGACAAGAGTACCATCTATGGGACACAACAAATCTATGTGTTTGTCTTCATTCTTAAACGTATAGTAGTCCTCCACATAGTTATCATTGTGCTCGTTGTGCAGCACAACGATAACTATGTGGAGGACATCTACACGTTTAAGAATGAAGACAAACACATAGATTTGAAAAGTGTTATGTATACATGAAAAGTGTTGTGACCCACTTTGAAGTTTGCTTTCTCCCACAAGTCAGGCTGGCGAAAGAACGTCGCTGCGAAGTTTTTCACCAGCCTGACTTGTTGCTTTCTCCCACAAGTCAGGCTGGTGAAAAACTTCGCAGCGACGTTCTTTCGCCAGCCAGACTTGGAGTCAGTAACTTAGTGATTTGTGTCAACCCATTTATGGGAGTGAATGTACTCTCTCTATTTAGTTAATATAACAACTAAGGAGAGATAGTACAATCACAGCCATAAATGGGTTCACACAAATCTGCTTGTGTCCTTCTCCTAAATAAAAAAGCACTGGCAGTGCTTTTTCGTTTCAAATGTTGCATATACTTGAAAAATGTTCCTAAGAATTCAAGTACTTGAAAAGTGTTGCATATACATGAAAGTGTAGCATTAACTTGAAAAGTGTAGAACAACACATTTAAATCAAATGACAGCTAACAACAGAAGAATGCAAATGAACCATCTATTCCATGTGGCCACCTTTGATCAGATAGTGGTAAATGAAAACGTTTAGTACCTACTATGACCATTTTAATAACCTTAATGTCTAAATTCAAATAGATGGCACCATCACGTCATTCTGAAGAAGAGATACCGATTCAAAATATCATGAGATACTTTCAGGAGTATACAGGCTGGGAATATATTGTCCTTAAGGTTAGGAGCCAACTAAGACAGATAAGGACTTTTGAGGAACACAATGCCAACGTGCTCATAAGCCAAGGACTCGATCCAGATAGGATTGTTCCCCTACCATCCGTAGCAGCAGCAGCAGTGCCTCCTCCACCTCCTGCCACCACGGTGAACCGCAGACACTTCCTGGAAGTGGTGGTAATATGGCCAAGTACATCGCAATGATGATATTACTAAACCACTTCACCTCTAATATAGATTACTCCTGGTCTCATTGAAGCAAATATCATGATTGCGGCTAGAGAAAACTACCCAATCGATCTGATCTTGGAGTATCTACAAAGATATGGAGGCTGGGAAATTCTGATATCGGAAGTAGTAAGAATTGATGGAGAATTGGAGGGATCCCGAAGACGGACTAGACAACAACGTGATGCTAATCAGGCTGCTGAGCAGGCGGAACTTGCGCGTAGAGGTAGTAGTAGTAGTAGTAGTAGTAGTAGTAGTAGTACTAGTCCCCCCCTACCAGGTGGTAGTAGTAGTCCACCACTACTAGGTGCTAGTAGTAGTACTAGTCCACCACTACCAGGTGGTACTAGTCAGCCTGGAAAAAGGAAGAGAACTTTGCTTACGTAAAGCAGTTGCTTTTGTGCTATGTGCTACTTGTTGTCAGACCTTACGTATGTGCTAGACAGCATTATTCTAAGGTCTGTCAATCTAGTATTGGGAAAGAACTTTGTTTAAAATGAACTCAATAATCGTTAATCAAATAACTCATTAGCTATTTTTAGTCTTCACCTAAAAACCTCTAATAACTTGTACCCTAAGAATTCAAGTGTTTGAAAATTGTTGTGTATACATGAAAAGTGTTGCATATACTTGAAAAGTGTTGCATATACTTGAAAAGTGTAGAACAACACATTAAAATCAAATGGAACAGATGTATATATATACACTAACACTGTACACAGGCTTGCTAACACTGTTGTACACAGGCTTACAGTCTTATCAAAGCCTTGAGTCGAAATAAAGTCCTATGAACCACCAAAGAGACAGGTTTTACATGAGAAAGAGCTACGAGACATCATGAATACAGTGAATGTACGTTATCGGTACCTCATTCACTGTTTTCATTGATATTTAGTAGCTCTTTCTCGTGTAATACTTGTTTGTCTTTCAGGGCGTCCGCAAAAGAAACAGCATACAGCGTGTAATACCTTTTCAATTTTCAAACACTACACAGCATTATTCTTGGAGGCACATGGTTTAATGTGCTCTTTACGGAATCGCCATAATGTCAGAACATGATTGCAATTTTGTGAAGGCTGCTTTAAATCATGTTCCTCTGAGAATCCTAGTGGTAGTAGTAGTACACCCCTACCAGGTGTTAGTAGTAGTAGTTCACTCCTACCAGGTACTAAGAATCAAACCCTACCAGGTGGTAGTTGTGAAGAAGGAAGAGAACTTTGCTTACGTAAAAATTGTAGTGGTTTTTTTGAAGTCAATAATCGTTAATCAAATAAGCTATTATCTTCTCTACGTCGTTCTGTATATGAAAACAGTATATCAAAGTCACATATGCCACAAACAACGTTTGCCATTGTATTGCGAATTTGTTCTAACTCTGTACTTCCAAACTCATTGCACCACGACACTTCTTCTCCTATCCTCGACCTAGCAAATGGAAGGTCCTTCTCCAACAGCTTCATAACTCTCAATGCGTTAAGCAGCATAAGTACACCACAATCATTGTCATTTTCGTATTGCTTGGGGGTTTTCACCACTCCATAGTCCGTGTCATAACCATATTGCTTCATAGTTTTCACCTCAACATATGCTTTCCACATTTCTGGTTCACCCCCATGTCGTTCTCTCCATTCTTTCTCCATATACTTTTTTAAAGCTTCCGCAAGATTCCTTTGTTCAACTTCATTATCTTTCATCGAATCCATTACTACAATCGACTTGAACTTCATTGAGATGAAAGCATACATCCAATGTTTGTTGCTGGGGAAGTAAACTGTAAAATGAACGATATTTTGTACATCAAAAAGTGAGTTGCCATCCTGGTAGAATTCATCTGACCATTGTTTAATGATGTCATACCATCCGATAATAGTGTTAATTTTGGAGTAAAACGAAGAAAAGACTTGATCATTCATATAAATGTGTCGAGATTCATGAAAGTATGTCATAGCCTTGTGAAAAATTACGTTGATAACCATACTAGGTACCCACGCACTCACACAACGTAAGTCCACTATATCCACGCTACTGATAGAGCTATTAGCGTAGATAAGAAACGGTTGAGGTATTAATAACTGTTCGTTGTCGTTTAGGAGCGGATTAGATAGTACTTGAACCCAATATGATCCATGTGCATGAAAAGTTCTTCCATCTTCTGTTGATAGTTTTGCTGGGAAAAAAACACTTGACGTATCTGCATTTGGTGGGAAAGATAACTTGCATTCTTTTCCAAAACATTCTGTTCTAATTGTCGCAGGGTCTATATCATATGTTGTGTATTCATTATTGTTGATCCAAGCACAGGTACTCATCACGCGGAAAAATGTACGTTTAACGATAGAGCTATCCTTTAAATCGTCATCCGTATTGTAGTAGAGGACAGCAGACAATTGATAGTACTTATTTTTACCCCCCTCCTCATTACTATTGATTATAACGGCCAAGGGGATTGGTTTCAACGAGGTGGAGCTCATCTTGGTTTCCCCCATTTTAACAAACACTAATGTGTCATCATAGGAACCCAGTCTCATATTTGAAAATATATCATTGTGTGATTGAGTAAACTGTTCAGTAAATGTACCATCTGAAAGATGGTGTAGTGGTACATTCAAACAGTTAGGTGCAGCGATCATACAGGGAAACATCTTTATTGAGTCCATGAACACATGTTCTTCGTCAAACACCGCCTGTACTTCATCTGAGAGTCCTCTTTTATCAACATGGTCATAATACCTTCGAACATTAAACTCTTCTTCCTTCCATTCAAGAAGAGTAGTTAACTGTTGATGGTGGAAACCCCAAGATAAAGAAGCCTCCTGCGGGTCGATGGAAACAATAGAAGGAGGAGGACAGATCATTGGCTGTGGAAAAAGTGTTGCCAACACGTGTGTATATATAAGTGCTATACAAGCGTACATTTTCATTGAATCATCATATTGTTGTATATCCTTAATTGCAGTGGTGTCACATGTATATTGTGGTACAATACCATCATTATCATCGCCAACAATAAACCCTTCGAATTTATTGTTAAATAAGATCTGAAGTGGAATCCGATATGGTTGTTGATAACCAATGTTAACTTTATATTGTTGTATAACAGTGTTTGACGGCACAGACGAGGATGATGAAGAAGCTTGAGATGAGGTATATATAGATGACTTTAATGTCATAGGGAAGAAAGAAGATACAGCTGATGTTGTAGTACATGCAGATAACAAAGGTGATGATGACAACGGTTGCTGCTGCGGTGAATGTTGAAAAGTTGGTGACGTTGAATCTTTCTGAAGTGTATAGTTTAACTGAAGTCCTTTCAATGCAAGTTTTTCACCAAGCAAATCTAAGCAGAGACGTAGTCGATCTTCGTTGTAGGATGTTGAAATAAACGCTGCTATTTGATCTATTTGATCCTTAATTGGACGGAAAATGTATTGTTTTTCAGCTTGATCATCATCATCATCCATATCACTGCTGTCCTCATCGATGTCATTATCTTCTGCAACAGGTAAGTCCTTCTCCACCGATTTATACATACCTGATAAGGTATCTCCATCAACTTGTTGAAGTTGGGCATTCATATCCATCATTCTAGGCGACATTGCAGGTACAGGTACGATTCTTTTCTTTTTAGATGTAGTTTTTTGCGTAAATGTCGGTGAGAAATGGAGAACACTCGAGGTTGATGCCTTTCGTTTTGGTCGTTCTGGTTGTGAGATTGTAGTTGTTACGTTTCCGATTTCCATGGCTATAGTTTCATCCTCTTTATCTGGCATTGAAATAGTGTCGTCATCATCAACTGTTGATTTCGGAATATTCAAAAGCTTCAAAGATTTGGTAGATGTTAACGGATTGTTTCTATCCAAATATGTCTTGGCAGTGTCTGAAATGTACTTTACAGATGCCAATTGCTGTAAATTTATGTTGGATTGCTTCAACCGACCTCTAATAGCGTTATCATCAGCTTTAATAAAGAATTTAGGCTCTTTGGTTACCATATCAATCAGCTTTTTTCTATTTGACAGAAACCCTTTAGCAGAGAAGCGTACAAATAATTCCGCCTCTCTTGTGACTGCTTCCTTCATTGTACTTTCATAATTGTTATTATCATCCATAAAGTGCTGTACCTCACACACTTTGATTACATAGGTCATGTTAAAACTTAAAACTGAAGCATCCTCGTTGCTTAGAAACTTTCGATAATTTTTGGTAAATTGAATCATTTGAGTACTAACTTTATGCAAGTAGCTTCTCATACACCTGTAAGTACTAGCAACTTCTTTATCCCAAATATCATTACCCCACTCTTTCTTAAATCCAAGATTTACTAATGTATCTATATGATGTGATTTGGCTACTTCTAGAACATGCTCCAATTGTGCTAAAACAGAAATGAAGTCCATCTTCAACAAAACGATGTATCGAAAAAGAATCTCTATTGATAACAATTTGCTTTTGCGAATTTGTTGAATTGATTCACCGTCGATACAACGCATATACGTTTCAAGTATGATACCATTATTCTCCTGTAAATCATTTCCCGTCAGTATTTGAAAAAGGAAATCTGTAGGATTTGAGCTGCTATTGTTGCTAGCCATTATTATTACTCGATCTGTTTTGTTATGAATGCCGATGATATTAGGGTATAGAAGATAGGACTTTTTATCAGACCAACTGCCTGATTTAATTTTGTTTTTAGGGTCAGAAAAATAAATCAGCGAAATAAATAATTTGTAGTCATGAGGAAAAATAAATTGTTTACATTCGCTAAAGCACAAGCTTTGATTACACTTAAGGGAGTACGACCGTTAAAAAACAAAAACAATACTACCCCTACAACCCTCACTACTACTACACCTACTACTAAACCTACACCTGCTAGTGCTACTACTACTACTACTACTACTACTAGTACTACTACTATTACTACTACTGCTCCTACTATTAATACTACCACAAATGTTTCTCCAGAAGTTTTACACCTTCTCGAAGGCAGCATATCTTAACCATACTATATCGAATATCGCTCATTTGCTCCGCAGTGTATTGTTTGTTGGTAAAACAGCTTCCCAATGCATCAGTGCTGGACCTTTCTTGAATCATCATCATCATCTTGTACATATTCAAAATGGTGTAAACTCCACAGTTTATCCCATCCGCTTGCCGTGAGCACTTACCATACATATGCGTCCAACCATCTACTGAGAATTCTTCCGTATTCGGGATTTGATCGTCTTCTTTGCGGTAATTGAATTCCTCGACGAAGAATGTAAGAAGGGGTGTCCCGAAAAACTCCGGCGGTTCATCGATGATGCTGGGCGACGAGTTATAAATAACTATTTTTTTCTCTGTCATTGATACGACAGCAAGAATCCAATGTGTTTGGTCAGGGTAATTGATAGGAATGACTACTGCTGTTCCTGCTGTAAATGGATGATTCTGGTTGTCAATATAGAGATGGCCCATTTCCTTTGAACCATAATCAAACCCTTTTGTCATAAACCCCCCTTTAAAAGCATTCAATAAAGAAGTAAAGAAGAACGAGGACAGCACTTTGCATTTTGGGAATGATTGTTGAATCCGATAAACAAAATAGTTGATGAGATGTGAGTCGAGCCATTGATCGTTTAGTAGTATATCCAACTGCTTACGGGTTATGTCAAAATCATGGAAAGTACTAATCATCTCCTCAGCCAAACATTCGGAAGTATTAGTGCTATCGCCCATATCATCGAAAACTGTTCGTTGACCAGCAGATTTTACCAATATTAATCCTTCTGCATTGTATTGAACTTTGTTGCTTTTTACCGTTACAGGTATCAATGGTTTGTTGTTTCTCGTTTGAACTTTACTACTACTACTATCAGCATTACAGAGCTTCAAAGCCTTCACTTGGGATAATGCTGCTTCTCCCTTCCCTTTATTAGTACTCCACAGAAATCGAAATGGTTTCTCAAGAATATCTCTGGCAACAATAAGGGATAATACTTCCTCAGTGCTTTCACTTCTGTAGTAGACTCCTACCAGTTGGTATGCGTCACGACCTATTTTCTCACCTTCCCCTTCATAATCCGTTTCCAGACGAAACACGCAAGGTATGCTTTTGATTTGAGAACTTTTCTCCACAACAGTAAACGAAACTGCAATGATGGAATCATTGTAAGGGATGGTGTTCTTTTGCTTCCATGCTTTGAATTGGCTCTTTTTCTGTTCGTTGATTTCGTTTCTCAATTCTTCGTGTGATCTCAATTTAGAAAAGTCTTTGATGGAGATGAGATCCAGAAACTTATACGATTTTGAAAGACAAACACGTAGAACTGAAGGAAACGAAATGTCTGAAGAATCTTCTCCTACATCTTTGAGAAACATATCAGCATTTGACCAAACCTTTTCAATGCTTGGAACATTGTTTTCAACACACTTTTCTACCAGCTTGCGTGCAAAGACTTCTTGAGCTTTTTTTGGTAAACTGATATGAACAGAACAAAGTATATACCTCAAAGCAAACATAGCGATGTTTAGCATTGACGATATAGCCGTAGACATCTCGGAAGTGCATTGGTTTGTATTCAACATACTACCAAACGAACCAATAAAATCGTTCAGTTTAATGTTACTTTGATTGTTGGTATTCAGTTTTATTTTTACAAGACTCCGTAGAAACGTTCTCATTGGTGGTTCTTCTGATTGAACCGTACTGCTAGAAGAAGGAGGATAAATGTAAGGATCTGTATCTGAAGCTGTATCGATAATGGTTGTTATTGCTGTGACAGAACTTGCTGTGGCAGAACTCTGATTCTTTCTTTTCCTTCTACCTTGTGACTTTCTGGATGAGAACGATGACGACTGTACTGAAGTTTCTATTACAACTACTGAAGATTCCTCCTCATTTTTATCATCATCCACAACATTACTGTTCTGAAGAACACCACCAATATCTCCATCTCGCTGCCTAATGACCAAATGTTCAACACCTGATGTTATTTCAGAAGCAACAATACTGCTTAGATTAACACCTTCATCATTAACATTATGTTCTTCATCCATAACATTACTGTCAACACCTTCATTAACATCATGTTCTGCATCCACAACATTACTGTCAACACCTTCATCATTAACATTTTGTGCTTCATCCACAACATTACTGTCCTTATGACTACCACCACTTCCTCCTCCACCATTTCCTCTACCACCACCATCTCCTCCACCACTTCCTCTACCACCATCTCTTCCACCACTTCCTCCTCCACCACTTCCTCTACCACCACTTCTTCTACCACCACTTCCTCTACCACTTCCTCTACCCCCACCACCTCCGCCACGTAGAAATAATTGTGTGCCGAATGTAAGCGCCACAAAAGAACAAAAGAAACTACTAGCCG
>Ga0209048_10006462_pt1 | contig 10964 bp, 12 predicted proteins | sample FrelakmetCRP12CR_FD_187146 | JGI IMG/M metagenome (GOLD analysis project Ga0209048, IMG submission 187146) | Freshwater lake sediment microbial communities from the University of Notre Dame, USA, for methane emissions studies - CRP12 CR (SPAdes)... | ecosystem: Environmental > Aquatic >... | reverse complement strand
GGGAGAGGAATGTCTGTTCACCGGTATACACCTTTGCCATGAATCCTCCGACCGGTACGATAAGGGCAGCAAGAATAACAAAAAGAAGAATTAGTTGGATCCAGTCTGGTATTCTCATGCCGAACACCAGCGGAGTCAAAACATCCTGCTGCTCTGATAATGATGGTACCGTGATACGGTTTGAACTCAGATCGTCCAGTGCAAGGTTGAGTTTAAGTACGTTTACCCGGGGTTCGCCGAACAGACCGAATTGCTGGTCTTCGGTCTGAAGTTCTACGAGAGCAGCAACGTTGCTCTCGTTCAGGCTCCTTTCGCGGGCGATGCGGGGGACCTGGTATTTCGCAGCAGCGACGCTGATATCCGGATCAAGTCCGCTCGCCGAACTGGTCACAAGATCAACAGGAATTGGTTGAGAATTGTCTGGATCGGCTGCGTGGAGTGCGTCCACGCGAGCTTTGACCACATCCAAAAGTGCAGGACTCGTGGGACCAAGATTCGATCCACTTGATATACCGGAATTATAGGGAACCTGACTTGTTGACGAGAGACGCCCCCAGAAGTATTTTGATGAAGTGAAGGACTGGCCGATCAGGGACGAACCAACTATGTTCCCGTTATGTTCGATTAAGTTCCCATTTGATTGTACAGGAAAAACCAGCTGTGCTATGCCAGTAATAACTAGCGGATAGATGATACCAACAATGATGGTGATTAAAAGAAAGATCACAAGTGCCGGTTTTACCTGTTTTCTTATCATACCATGAACCGGTTCTTGTGTCATTGATCAATCACGTTACCTGTACGTTAATGTGGATTCCATTAATGGGGAGTCAATTGTATCAGAGTTCCTGGTGACCGATAGTTAATTCCGTTGAAAATCTTTCCATCGTTAATGCACTGTCCGAAGCGTGGGCAATATCAACTATTGAATTTTGAATTTTACTGGAAGGAGACATCCACATATTACTATATAAATATATAGGTCAAACAAAAATCTAAATCATGATAAACCACGCTATTGGAAGAATCTCCAAAATTCAAATTATGACGCCATTATTAGAATCCTCTTTTAAAAACGAGAGAGGTAAAAATAGGAACTGGTCATTAAAAAGCGCAGCCTGATTATTTTTATCCAGTATTTTTCACGGGACGTTTTTTTTATAGTAAAATGGGTAGCGATCACGAACCCTGTGACTACAGTTCCTTGTTGTGTTCAGGAAAATAATGACAAAAGACCGGATCGGATAAATGGCGCAGCACACCAGAGGATGGCAGGTTTTTTAAGAAGTTTTTTCACCAGGATACCCGGTCGATCCATATCCCCGTACTCAACAATCGTGCGAAGGATATCCGGGTCGTCAAGTGCCCTGATTATTGCATCCATATCCGTGGCAGATATTTTCTGGCGCATGAGGAATATCCGGTAACCAAGGTCAAGTTCGTGGCCGATATCTTCCTTCCAGCGTTTTTCATACTCGCCGAGAGCGGCTGGTGAGAACGTATCAGATTCACAACACCTGGCAGCAACTGCCGCAGCATGCCGGGCGGAACGGATTCCGGTATATACGCCCCCGCCAGAAGTGGGTTTAGCAAACCCTGCTGCATCGCCAACAAACAGCGTACGGGGACCATAGGTTTTTGGCATCAGGCCAAGCGGAAGGGTGCCGGTAACCAGATGTGTTGAACCAGTACCAAATTTTTTCTGGAACGCTGCAAACCGCTCCGCAACCTGGTTCTGGCCGCACAAACCTATCCGGGCCCTGTTGGATCCCGTCGGGATCATCCACCCAAAAAAGTCTGGTGATGCATCAGGGTAGATCTCAACAAAACGGGGATCACATGCCAATGGCAGGTCGACCTGTATACCGGCAAGGCAGGTCTTTGCCCGGGGCATATTATGGATCCGGGCTATGGTGCTCCGGGGGCCGTCAGCTGCAATGAGGAGCTTAAAGGGAATTTCCTTGTGACCGTGTGCACCCCGGGTCATCAATGTTGTTCCCGATAACTTATACGCTGCAGTTTTCAGCTGGTACTCTGCACCGGCGTTTGCTGCGCATTCTGCCATCTCTCGATCAAGGGCCCCCCGGTCTACAACAACCGCTTTTTTGGTTTTTGCATCAATGAGAATTTCGCTTCCCAATCCGGAGATGACCCGTGCACCAGAGATTTTTGTGAGCACAGACCGTTCCGAGACCCTGCATTCAGAAAAGGCAGTATTGGAAAGGAGTCCGGCGCACTGCACCGGGTAACCAATCGTCCCGTGCTCCTCGATACAGAGGGTAGAAAGTCCTAATCGTGCACATTCAGATGCTGCAGCACTGCCAGCCGGACCTGCACCAATGATAATTACATCATACGACAAGGCAACAAAACCTTGAGAAAAATATCACGTTGACCGGGGAAAAAAATCTATGAAACGGTGCGATTGCATCATCGCCCTTCATGGTTTTTTTACCACACATGTCTTCCCATGCTGTACATCCGGTAAATCCTGTTCAGGGCTTTCTCTCTGCAAATACCCTATAATGATAGAAAACAGGCCAAACACCAATGCAAAACTGCCAAGGGTTACGATAACGAGATGTTGTGACATCTGAGGAAAATACCTCATGAGTAATGCAAGAAGAGCTACGCCGGAAAGAAACATACCGGGAATGAGAATATATTTGGTCCGTGGATGTTTGAGAGCAAGCACGATATCCGTAAAACCGTTATAAAACACTATCACCGCAATTAACAGCAAAAAAACGATTTCAACAATTTTTGGTACCAAAAAGGAGACAACCACAAGGAGGAGGAAACCGGCGGAAAGGCCAAACCAGAACAATGATTCTTCACCTTTTGAGGTGATAGCCAGGAAAAGGAAGACCAGGATCACAACACCGATTAACACCAGGAAAAGGTAAAAAAACGAATCCTGCAATTGTTCAGGAATCAGCAGGGCTAACAGCCCGAAAATAACCCCGACAATGCCCCATATGTAACAGGATAATTTTGTGTCCATGCCAGACTCACCGGATTTTTGAAATGATCTGCACCATCATCCAGATCTCCTTTTAGTGCCACAACTACAAAATTTATCCGATCGTTTTTTTAAGGCACTACAAACCATCGGCTTTCAGAAATTACCGGATTTTCTCCCAAGGCACCATTCTGGCAAATAATGCTGTGAAATCCTCGAGGTTTGCCTGATATCACTTTTGCGACTGTTTTTTGTTTATTCCTTCCAGAAACTGAAAAACTCGAAATGAAATATTTTTTGTATTGCATAGAGAATACCAAAGAACAACAAGGCATACAGGATAAAACCTGCTAATAACTTCACCGATCCTTCAAGCCCCATCGCCGCTATAAGAATGGTTGATAGTGCATCCGCCAGGAGGACCGCACCAAGAATGCCTGCAAAAAAAATTACCCATTTCTTAACTGTTGCAGAGTCCATGAATACCATTGACTTTTTGACTATTAAATTCCAATGAAGAGACCTGCGGATAACGGCTCGGAATAAAAAGGATTATTACCGTTCTATAAGGTGGATATGCTCATCTGTCTTCTTTGCAAGGTCGCTGCGGCCCTGAAGGCGGGCAACGTCAGATATGGCTTCGAGCACATGAACAGACTCTTCAAGAAATGACAAAACGTCAGCAGGAAACATTTCGATACCGTAATCATCCAGGATAACTGCTGCAATCTGGCGATGATCGAGACCGTTTTCCCTGAGTTCAATCACTTTTTTTGCAAATTTTTTTTCAGGGCAACCGCATAACGGGGAATCTTTGCAGTCACAACGGAGGAAATCGTTAAAAAAAGCAAGGACCTGTGCCCTCACGGCAAAATCAAGTGCATCATAATCAAGCCGCGACGTAAGAGCCTCCAGCATCGTTCCCGAAAAAGCAAATTCGGGGAGGCGAAAGCCGGTGAGCCGTTCTAACTTTTTTGCATGACGGAAACGTGCCCGATCAGCAATCAATCGTCTTCTCCCACTCCTTCATCAAAGTTTTTTAACGAAGTCATCGCATCACTCATGCGTTCGCATTCGATCAGCCACTCATCAAAAAGTGTCGGCTGTTCGATATCGTCTTTGACGTATTTACCGCAGCAGGCTGCCCCGTCAATAACACTGGCACCAATATTGGAAACGGTTTCGAGCGCTTTTTCCATATCTGTATCAATTTCATGGCGTCCTTTTTTCACCAGTGTCTTGATATCCTTCTCAAAACCCCCGGCAAGGTACAACCTGCAGGATGCAAAAAGGGCAAGTTTGGGGAGTTGCAGGATCTCAACAATCTCCCCCAGGTCTCCTTGTGGTGCGGCAGACATTACGATCGTCTCGACCTGCGAGATCTTATCAACCGCTTCTTCAAACGAGAAGCGCTTGTTCTGGTAGAGCTTGATGACCTTCAGGACTGAAACGGTGATGTCTACGGAAAAACCATCCAGTATCCGGAAGCCTTCGGGCAATTCATCACTTTTTGGGTCCGGCTCAAAACTCGACTCACTGAGTGTTTTTAACCAGTTATCCCAGCGTTCCTGGTTGTAAAAAATATAAAACAACTTGAGCGGTTCCTCTTGTGTTTTTTTACTTACCTTTTTTGCCATTTCATTACACTATTCGTTTCCGAATTTAAAGGATTTCGTGGTTGGTGGTACTCATTACCCACAAATCTGGTATTTCATACGGCATTTCAAATCTGTGTTGAACGGACCACTCGTGCCATCTCTACCAATGGTTATCTCCCTTGACTTTCAATACTTGAGCAAAAAGGAGGGCAGAGGAGTGGTAATAAAAGGAAAACTCGTCATGGCGAGATACGGCGAGCTCTTCTTAAAAAGCGAATCGGTCAAACATCATTTCATTGGCATGCTCCTGCGCAATATCGGAAAAGCCCTCACTGTTTCCGGATTGTCCTACCGCTTTGAAACTCCCCGTGGGCGCATCCTGATTTATGGGGAATGCCCGGAAAAGATCGCAGAAATTGTATCCCGGATTTTCGGCATCGTTGATGTCAGCGTTTGCACACAGACGGACTCTTCGTTACAGGATATTTGCGCAGAAGCGATCATTTTAGCGTCCGCAAAACTTCATGCAGGGATGAGTTTTGCCGTCCGGGCAAAAAGGCAGCATAAGAACGGCCCGAACAGTCAGGAACTGGGAACCCTGATTGGGTCAGCTATCTATGACCATATACCGGGTCTCACCGTAAATTTGGATCACCCGGATTATGAGATCTTTGTTGAAGTACGTGATTTTGGCGGGCTGGTGTATGATTCACGGATCACTGCACCCGGGGGATTGCCTTGGGGCACACAGGGCAGGGTGCTTGCGCTGCTCTCATCAGGGATCGATTCACCGGTCGCCTCCTGGCTTGTTATGAAAAGGGGGTGCGAGATTACCCACCTTCATCTTGATGCCGGTCGATGGGCTGGCAGTGATGTCACTTCCGCTGCAATCGAGAACCACCGGAGGCTCTCACGCTGGTGCAGCGGTTATTCCCTGTCGATGGTGATTGCAAACAGTGAACTTTTGTATGATCGGATGGAACAGGATCACATCCCGCCGCGCTACCGGTGTGTAATCTGCAAACGTTTCATGCTGCGGGTTGCAGGCTGCCTAATGAAAAAAGAAGGTGCGCTTGCAGTCGTCACTGGGGAAAACCTTGGGCAGGTGGCTTCCCAGACCCTTGCCAACCTCACGGTCATTTCAGAAGCAGCCAGCATCCCGCTCCTGCGGCCGCTCATTACCTATGATAAGGAAGAGACCATCACTCTTGCCCGGATGATAGGTACCTTTGATACACATCCCGGTGATCTTACGTGCCGGGCAGTCCCTTCAATGCCGGCTACTGCTGCTGTTCTTGGGACTATCCTGGATTGCGAGCAGAAAATGGGTATTGATGAGATTGTAACCTCCGTCCTTTCTGATCTCCGCTACGTGACCGCGTTGAACTGTGGAATTGTAAAAGAATCGTGAGATACTAATAAAAGCCTGAAAAAATTCAGCAACGTAAATTTCTTCGTCGGATAGACCAGTATGTCAAAGAAAAATCCTGCCGGATATGTCGCGCTGAACACGTGCGGAGAACTGGCGGAACGGATCGACCGGGCATTTGACCTGTTACGCCCCTGCAGGGTCTGTCCCAGGAACTGCGGTGTAAACCGGCTTTGTAATGAACGGGGCTTTTGCAAAACCGGTCTCCTGCCGGTCATATCTGGATCAGGCCCCCATTTCGGTGAAGAACTACCGCTCGTGGGTCACAACGGTTCAGGGACGGTCTTTGTTTCCCACTGCAACCTTGCCTGTGAATTCTGCCAGAATTACGATATCAGCCAGTATGGACGTGGCAGGGAAATGTCCTGTGAAGATCTGGCTGGAACAATGATCAGCCTGCAGAACCGGGGTTGCCATAACATCAATATCGTGACACCGTCCCATGTCGTCCCCCAGATAATGAAAGCCGTAAAGATTGCTGCAGATCAGGGACTTACTGTCCCTCTTATCTATAACAGTGGCGGATATGATACAGTCGATACCCTGCGGCTGCTTGATGGTATCGTTGATATCTATATGCCGGATGCAAAATATGGCAGTGATGATGTCGCACTTACGCTTTCCCATGCACCCGGCTATGTTGCGGCCATGCACGCTGCCATCAGGGAGATGCACCGGCAGACAGGCGACCTTGTCATTGAGGACGGGATTGCAGTACGTGGCCTGATTATACGCCACCTCGTGCTCCCGGAAAATCTTGCCGGGAGTGATCATGTCCTCCCATGGATTGCCAGGGAAATATCCTCTAATTCATATATCAATATAATGGATCAGTACCACCCTTCATGGCATACGCAAAAGGAGACCGGGTCGTCCCTTCCGCCTTCATTGCGACGCAAAATTACTCCTGAAGAATACCTGTTTGCAGTCAAATGCGCTCTGAACAGCGGTTTACACCGCGGTTTTTAAAAAAAGAGTGATAGTATTTCACAGATTCATAGTAAGCAGATAAAAAAACAAGCAGATTAAAAAAAATTATTTTATCCGGACATACAACTTCAGAGAAGTTTTTCTGTGTGTTCGATGACTGCTTTTAAGGCCTTGACCCGGGCATACCATTTGTTATCGGATTCGATTACGATCCACGGGGCGTAGCGGGTGTTTGTCCGGGCCAGCATTTCATCTACTGCACCATCATAGAGATCCCATTTCTCACGGTTTCTCCAGTCTTCTTCGGTTATCTTGAATTGCTTGAGAGGATCTTCTTCACGCTGTTTGAACCGTTTGAGTTGTTCTTCCTTGCTTATCTCGAGCCAGAATTTGATCATCCCCCCGCCACTGCTCTCGACATAATCCTGTTCCATTTCATTGATTTCCTGGTACGCCCGTGACCATTCTTCTTCTGAACAGAAACCTTCCACACGTTCAACAAGCACCCTTCCATACCAGCTACGGTCATAAATGGCAAAATGTCCTGCTTTGGGATATTGCCGGATAAACCGCCAGAGATAATGGTGTTCTTTTTCAAAATCGTTCGGTGCAGCTACCGGTACTACATCGTATCCCAGCGGGTTGATATAGCGGGCAAGACGCGTGATGTTCCCCCCTTTCCCGGCAGCATCCCACCCCTCGTAGACCACAATGAACGGAATTTTTCGTTTGAAGAGAATGTAATTGAGCTCCAGCATCTCGATCTGGAGCATGTTTAACATATTCTGGCAGTCTTCTTTTGAATAGGTCAGACTGGCAGAAGAGCTTCTCTGGACAGGATTTTTCGGGGGTTTTGATATGTTTTTCTGCTTCCCTTTTTTAGCCCGTTCATCTGTTTCAGATGCAACTCTTTTTTCAAGAGTTTTTACAAGGATTGAATACACTTTGAGAATGGTATATTTCCGGTCGGTTGCTTCAACAATATGCCAGGGTGCATGATCTGTATCGGTCTTTTCTATAAACTCCTCAATTATAGGGAGATACGAATCATAATTCTTATGAAACTCCCAGGTACCCGGGGTTACCAGCCATGCAGTTAGTGGGTTCCGCTCCCTTGCTAATAACCTTGTCTTCTGTTCTTCTTTACTGATGTGTAAAAAATATTTGATGATGATTGCACCGCTGTCGTTCATCTGCCGTTCAAATACTGATATCGAATTTATCTCCTCCTTGAGGGATTTTTTCCAGTCAATGCTTGATATTTTCTCTGCAAGTGCCCTGCTGTACCAGCTGCGGGCAAAAAGGGCAATGCGACCTTTCGAAGGGGTTTTTATCCAGAATCTCCACATAAACGGACGTGCCCGTTCTTCATCGGTAGCTTTCTCACTTGCATGGAGGGTAAATCCGCGGGGATCGAGTGCCTGGATGATCTCTTTTGTAGACATGGTGATACCCGATGCATTCCAGCCTTCGATAACAATTATCGTGGGGATCTTCAAATCACGAAGTGTCCGCTGCAGTACAGCCAGTCGCTCTTTTAAGGGAGATAAGGATTTTTCAAAATTTTCATCATCAATTTTTTTTGTCAGGTCAATCTTTTCAAACATTCTTCCCCCACCTCACGATAACCAAAAATCCCAGCCTGTTCTGTGTTAAACGGATTGTAGGGCATCACGCTTAATAAATACTACGAGAGTTTTTAATGAGGAAAAGAACCATGATTTTTTATCTTCAGTTTTTCGTGAGAATATCCCTGGACTCCAAAAAAAATTCATAAATTATTGGTGAAAGCAGGGACTTCCTGTCGTGAATAGAGAGCAACCGCCGGATAAAGGAATGAGCGATCCTTTTTTGTATAAAAAAATTACTTTCTAAGTCTGAGACCGTTGTCATATGCGATCGCAATAAATGCATCTGCAAGGTAGTGTGCCTGTTTTTTTGTTGTGCCATAGGTATTGAATTTCCAGACTTTTGTTGCACCGGGGATCAGGCCGGAGATGCCTTTTTCCGCAAGGGTGCTGGATAAATAAAATCCGCGTTTCTTATGAAATTCAGCTACCGTGTCAAATGAGGCAGTTGTGTCTACCCGTGTCATCGTATGCTTTCGGGGATATTCCGAGAGGCACCGGGTACCTTCAATGGACAGGAGTGCATCCACCACAATAGCGTGGTTTTCAAGTTCGCGATCGAAATGCTTTACGCGTTCTTTGACATGCGGGAATGATGCCATCATGCCAACCAGCGTTACTCCCATCAATGTACAGCCCATCATCTCAGGTTCCTTAATGCCGAATTTCCGCTTTGTTACATCCCCGACAATTGTGGTAGTACGGAAGACTTCTGCTGCCCGCTCCGCCGTCGCTGCAAGAATACCAGACGGGGCAGGAGCTGCCATACTCTTATGCCCCGAACCGACAACGAAATCGACTCCCAGTGCTTTGCCATCAACCGGCAGGATCCCAACCGTATAAGCCCCGTTACACAAAACCGGGATATCATTTTCCTTTGCTACCTTTGCTATAGCTTTCACATCATGCAGGTTCCCGTACTGGTAATCGACATGGTCGATAAAAGCAAGAACGGGGGGCCGGCCAAATTCCCGTTTGACCTCCTCAATTTTGGCTGCTGTTGCTTCAGGAGTAACCTTGTGATTTGCATCAGCCGGGATCTCACGGGCGATTCCCCCGGCTTCTTCGATGGCAAGGAATTCGGTGTAATGAGACAGGGAGGTGAGGAGTACCGGGTCTCCTTTGTGTACGTACGTATTCGTCACTGCCTGGAACCCCCGGCGGGCACCAGGGACGGTCCTGACAGTGTCCATGTTGAGCCATGCAGCCACATCCTTGTGGAATTCTGCAATCGGGGGTTTGCTGATATAATCAAGACGATTGGGTTTGCGGCAGTTGTCACAGACCGAATACCCATCACCATAAGCGATGACTGCTTTCATTGCATCCGGGGTGAGCCTGCCACCAGCCTGGATTGGATCGATGTTAATAAAGAGCTCATCTACCTGTCGGGCTTCTATGCCGGCACCACACCTCATTTGAGCATCTCCTGTTTTAATGATACAACCTGCCGTTCGAGATTGTCCAGCAACCGCTGGGCCTGGGCCCTTTGCTCAGCGTCAAGTTCATGGGAGGGTGCAGTCTCCCTGAGGATGGCCCTGAGATCTGTGAGGGTATATATTGCCTGAAAAGTCATGTCGACAGCCCGTTTTGACATCGAATCACCTTACTAGTATTAGGACATCAAAGAAATAAATAACCGCTAATGGGTTTTTGTCCACCATGAGGAAGATATTTTTTTACAATCCCAAAGGTTGTCCTCTATTTTTATTTTCAAAGGTATTCCATTTTTGGAAACGTTGTGACTGATATCGTGAGAAAATTATATCCTTACCCAGACCAAAAGGAAAAATCATGGGGAAAAAAGCGGTAGTTGAAAAACCACGACTCGAACAACACTACGACAATGTGATGAGTAAAATTTCAGCATGGGAACAGGATCGTTCATCAGGCTCCCAAATCGTGCCGTGGATCCTGCTTATGCTCGGTGCATTTGTAACAACCCTGGGTATTTTTTATGGTATATTCCAGGGCAGTTTCACCATTGGCATGATTATTGGAATTATTGGCATCCTGATGATTGTTATGGCGTGGCGATTATCAAAGCAACGTTCAAAAGGCGCAAAGAACATTGACGATAATATCATCAATCTCAAAAATGAGCTCTCCCGTATTGAAAAAGAGGGATGACGCAGGGATTCCACCTGGTATACGGTAGCGATACATAATCATCACGAGGGAATCTGGGGAAATTGCAAATAATCCCATTTTTAATTACTTTCACTATGAGCATTTCTTTTCATAGTTTCTCCATAGTTTTTTGACAGGAAACAAAAGTCCCCTATTTCTGGTATTTTTGGCGATTAGTTCCCTGTTCACTAAGGAAAAATGATTTTCCCGACTTATTTTCTCCATTATACTTATAAACAAGGAAAGAACAATTAGTGATTGTATGGCTGAACAGACTGTTACATCCC